>SXGU01141374.1_pt1 | contig 10237 bp, 8 predicted proteins | sample 3174531 | NCBI WGS metagenome assembly SXGU01 (sample SAMN11356863, study PRJNA531348) | freshwater metagenome | isolation source: freshwater sample F1-140 | place: China: Fuxian Lake, Yuxi | collected 2017-12-25 | reverse complement strand
CACAGGGAGTCCTCGCCGAGGAACGCCGTTGCGGTCGAGGTTCGGCCGTCGCGATGGCGATAGGCCAGCCGCAGGGGTTGCACCGGCCGTCCGGTGTCGACGGCCGCCTGGAACATTGCCGGCCGAAACGGCCCCGAATCAGGACCACACCAGGTGGTGCCCTCGGGGAACGCGACGACGGTGCCTCCGGCCCGCAACCGCTGGGCCACTGCACTCACCACCTCGGGCAGCAGTCGCAGACTGCCGCGTTCGATCGGGATGATGTTCATCAGTCGTACGGCAAGGCCCAGGCCCGGCCAGTCAACGAGATCGGCGCGAGCAACGAAAGAACCCGGGATCACCGCCCCGATCGCGAATACATCCACCCACGACACGTGGTTGCTCACCACAAGTACACCCGGCACGTTGCGGATCGGGTTGCCGGACAGGGTGATTCGAACGCCGAGGCAGCGCAACATCATCCGGCAGTACAGTCGCTGGACATGCCGCCGCCCGGGCAGCGGTATCGCCAGCACCAGCAGCGTGGGAAACACCACCAGCGCCGATGCCAGCCGGCGGGCAACCCGGATACCTTCGAGCATTCGGTGCCCCGGCAGATCCAGTCCCGCGCTCACGCAGGTCTGATCACACCCGGTCTTGGGAAGCCATGCGTGCTCGACGGTGTCCATCAGGCGCTGACCTCTGCGGCGGCCGATGCCGATCGCAGCCGGTTGAGGTAACGCACATCGGCCTCCCGCTTGCTCAACAGGGCCGGGAAGTCACCGACCCCGAACTCGGGATCATGGGCGGGGTCGCCGCAGATCCGGGCCCCCAGTCGCAGATAGCCGCGCATCAGTGGTGGCAGCACCGGCCGGGCCGGCGGTTCGATCTGGTCCAGGCCCAGACCATCGAGCACCACCGGGCGATAGGGCACGACGATGTGTTCGGGCGGTGCCCAGTGCCGGCTGCGAACAACGTCGCGCACCCCGCGCAGGTCGCTGCCCGGGGTGCCGGTGCCGTGCGTGGGCACTGAGACGCAGCCGATGACGTAGTCGTAGCCGCAGCGATCCAGGTAGGCGAGGATGCCGGACCACATCATCAGCACCACCGCACCGTTGCGATGATCACTGCGGACCACCGCGCGGCCCATCTCCACCATTGCCGGTCGCAGCGCGTCGAGGGCACTGACTTCGAACTCGGTGGCGGTGTAGAGACCGCCGGCGGCGATGGCGCCCGGCGGCGGCAGCATCCGGTAGCAGCCGACGATCGCGTCGGCATCGTCATCTCGTACCAGGATGTGGTCGCAGAATTCGTCGAACCGGTCGGCGTCGACACCGCTGTCGTTGGTGAGGGCGAAACCCGGTTCGGTGGAGAAGACCTCGTAGCGCAGCCGTTGGGCGGCATCGATGTGAACGGAATCGTTGGTCAGAAGCAACGTGTAACGCGGGCCGGCGGAGCGGCGGGTCTCGGCGTGGTCGGGGGCTATGAGTACAGATGCAGTGCTCATAGCGGTCACGGTCGCGGCGCCGTCTATCGAAATGCCTACGGGCGGGTGTTGTGTCGATGTACAGCGCGTGACGATTCAACGCAAAAGCCCCCGAAGCACTTTCGTGTTCGGGGGCTTTTGGGCGTTCGGGGGGCCTTTGGGGCGCCCAGGGGGTTAACCCTTACGGGCCTTGACAGCCTCGGCCAACTGCGGTGCCACGGCGAAAAGGTCGCCGACAATTCCGTAATCGGAGATCTCGAAGATCGGTGCCTCCTCGTCCTTGTTCACCGCGACGATGGTCTTGGAGGTCTGCATACCGGCCCGGTGCTGGATCGCCCCGGAGATACCGAGTGCGACATACAGCTGGGGTGACACCGTCTTGCCGGTCTGGCCCACCTGGAACTGCCCGGGGTAGTAGCCGGAATCGACCGCCGCACGCGAGGCGCCGACAGCACCGCCCATCGAGTCGGCGAGTTCCTCGATGACGCTGAACTTCTCGGCACTGCCGACACCGCGCCCGCCGGCCACCCCGTGGGGGGCCTGGTCCTGTTCGGGGGGGTCGCCGGCGACCGCGGGCTGGCGCGAGATGACGCGGGTGGCATTCGCCGCCGGTTCGGGCACCGCCACGCTGACCTGTTCGCCAGCAGCCGCTGCGGGTGCGGCCTCGATCGCACCGGGACGCACGGTGATCACCGGCGACGCGGTTTCCGATTTCGCCTCGACGGTGAACGCGCCACCGAAGATGGAATGGATCGCGGTGCCGTCGGGCTTGATCTCGACGACGTCGGCGAGCAGACCGGAGCCGATACGGGCGGCGAGCAGACCCGCGATCTCCTTGCCGTCAGCGGTGGCGGGCACCAGAACCGCAGCCGGACTTGACGATTCGACGATCGATTCAAGTACGTCCACGAACGGGGTGATCAGATAGTTGTCCACCACATCGGATTCGGCGACATAGATCTTGGCGGCACCGGCCGCTTTGAGATCCTCCACCAACGGTGCTGCGGTGCCGGGGCCACCGATGACCACAGCGGACGGTTCACCGAGTGCGCGGGCGGCGGTGAGAAGTTCAGCGGTGACCTTCTTCATCGCGCCATCGGAGTGCTCGACGAGCACGAGTACTTCAGCCATAGCGGTTCACAATCTCCTGTCGAAGGGGTACTAGATGATCGGGGTACTGGATGATCCGGGTGGCTAGATGATTTTCTGCGCTACCAGATATTCGGCGATCTTGGTGCCGCCGTCGCCCTCGTCGCTGACCTTCTCGCCGGCGCTCTTGGCGGGCCGCGGCGCCGCCGAACTGACCTTCGAGTTGGCGTTGGCCAGGCCGACGTCTTCGGCCAAGACACCGATGTCGTCGAGGGTGAGGGTACGAACCTCTTTCTTCTTGGCGGCCATGATGCCCTTGAAGGACGGGAAGCGCGGCTCGTTGATCTTCTCGTGAACGCTGACCACGGCCGGCAGGGTGGCCTCCAGGGTCTGCTGGCCCTCGTCGGTCTCGCGCAGTCCGGTGATCTTGCCGCCCTCGACGGTGAAGTCCCGCATGTGCGTCAGTTGAGGCACGCCGAGGTTCTGGGCAATGATCGCCGGCACGGTGCCGCCGGTGCCGTCGGTGGCCTGATTGCCGGTGATCACCAGATCGGCCGGCGGCTCGACCTGTCCGATCGCGTGCGCGAGCACCCAGGCGGTCTGCACCATGTCCGAGCCGGCCACCCGGTCGTCGAGCACGTGTACCGCCTCGTCGGCGCCCATCGACAGCGCCTTGCGGATCGCTTCGCCGGCGCGCTCGGGGCCGAGCGTCAACACGACGACCTTGCCGGCCCCGCCCTCGGCTTCTTCCTTCTCTTTGATCAACAACGCCGCTTCGACAGCGCGCTCATTGATCTCGTCCAAGACGGCATCGGCGGCGTCCCGATCGAGGGTGAAGTCACCGTCGCTGAGCTTGCGCTCCGACCATGTGTCCGGGACCTGTTTGATCAGAACCACGATGTTGGTCATGGCTAGTCCTCCTGGCGGGTGTAGCACGGCCGTGGCCGGGCGTATTGGGTCACATTCGCTGACCACTCCATGTTACCGACCAGTAACATTGGCTGTGGTGCACCCACACCATAGCGCCTCTGAGTTGGTGTTCCCGCAGGCCCGTCACTGCCCACCGGGTTCGCAATCCGGCCCGGCCGGGTTAGCCTGCCTTGCGATGAACGCGCAGCGAAGCGACGCGGCCGACGGTCCCCTGCCACTGACGGGCGAGCGGACCGTGCCCGGCCTGGCGGTGGAGAACTACTGGTTCCGCCGCCACGAGGTCGCCTACCTTCATTGCGTCGACATATGCGCAGGTCGCGACGTACTCGAAGCCGGCTGCGGAGAGGGATACGGCGCCGACCTGATCGCGGCTGCGGCACGGACGGTGACGGCTGTCGATTACGACGCCGCCACCGTCGCGCACGTGCGCGCTCGATACCCCCGGGTGGAGGTGCTCGCGGCCAATCTCGCGTCGCTGCCGGCGGCGGATTCCTCGGTGGACGTGGTAGTGAACTTCCAGGTCATCGAGCATCTGTGGGATCAGCCACACTTCATTACCGAATGCTTACGAGTGCTGCGGCCGGGCGGGTCTCTGCTGATCTCGACCCCGAACCGGATCACCTTCACCCCGGGCAGCGACACCCCGGTCAACCCGTTCCACACCCGGGAGCTCAACGCCGCCGAGTTGCGCGAGCTGCTCACTGACGGCGGGTTCGTCGTGCAGTCGATGAGCGGAGTGTTCCACGGCCCGCGACTGATCGAGATGGACTCCCGACACGGCGGCTCGATCATCGACGCCCAGATCGCCCGGGTGGTCGCCGACGCCCCGTGGCCCGACGGCCTGCTCGCCGACGTGGCCGCGGTGGAGTCCGCGGATTTCGACATCATCGCCGATTCCCGCCGCGGGATCGACGCCAGCCTGGATCTGCTGGCGATCGCGGTGCGCCCGTGACACTGTCGAGTTCGACCGACCCGGTGCCCGGGCAGTTCAGCCTCGTCCTGCACACCCACCTGCCGTGGTTGGCCCACCACGGGCGTTGGCCCGTAGGCGAGGAATGGCTCTACCAGTCCTGGGCGGCGTCCTACCTTCCCCTGCTGCGCGTCCTGCGATCGCTGGCCGACGAAGATCGTCGCGGGCTGATCACCCTCGGGATGACACCGGTCGTCGCCGCCCAACTCGACGATCCCTACTGCCTCGACGGGATGCACCGCTGGCTTGCCAACTGGCAATTACGCGCGCTCGAGGCCGCCAACCTGCACATCGGGACCGACGCCGCGGCCGGAACCGCGAGTACACCGGAGGCGTTGCGGCGCTTCGGGATTCGCGAGTATGGCGAAGCCACCCTGGCGCTGGAGGACTTCACCGTGAACTGGCGCCACGGGGCCAGTCCGCTGCTGCGCGACCTGATCGATTCCGAAGCCGTCGAGTTGCTCGGCGGGCCGTTGGCGCATCCGTTCCAGCCTCTGCTGAACCCGCGGCTTCGCGAGTTCGCGCTGCGCGAGGGGTTGGCCGACGCCGGGCAGCGACTCGGTCACACTCCGACGGGCATCTGGGCTCCGGAGTGCGCCTACGCCCCCGGCATGGAGCACCTTTACGCCGCCGCCGGGGTCGGACATTTCATGGTCGACGGACCGTCGCTGCACGGCGATACCGCACTGGGCCGTCCTGTCGCCGACACCGATGTGGTGGCCTTCGGCCGCGATCTGCAGGTCTCCTACCGGGTGTGGTCGCCGAAGTCCGGCTATCCCGGCAATGGGGCCTACCGCGACTTCCACACGTTCGACCATCAGACCGGTCTCAAACCCGCCCGGGTCACCGGGCGCGGGGTCGTCGCCGACGCCAAAGCGCCCTACGATCCGCAGCGCGCCGATCATGTCATCGACACCCATGTCAGCGACTTCGTGGACACCGTGCGGCGCCGGTTGATCAGCGAGTCCGAGCGCATCGGCCGGCCCGCACACGTGGTGGCCGCCTTCGACACCGAGTTGTTCGGGCACTGGTGGTACGAGGGACCGATCTGGCTGGCGCGACTGCTGCGCGCGCTGCCCGAGGCCGGTATTCGCATCGGCACGCTCAGCGACGCGCTCGCGGGCGGATTCGTCGGGGCGGCCGTCGATCTGCCGCCGAGTTCGTGGGGGTCGGGCAAGGACTGGCAGGTCTGGTCCGGGCCGCAGGTGGCCGATCTGGTGGCGCTGAACACGGAGGTGGTCGACACCGCGCTCGCCTGCGTCGACAAGGCCCTGTCCCCCACCGATGCCGCACCGACCCGCGACCCGGTCGCCGATCAGATCTTGCGGGAGACGCTGTTGACGGTCTCCAGCGACTGGCCGTTTATGGTCAGCAAGGATTCGGCGGCCGATTACGCCCGCTACCGCGCCCACCTGCACGCCCATGCCACCCGTGAGATCGCCGACGCGCTCGCCGGCGGGCACCGCGCGGCCGCGGTGCGACTGGCGGAAAACTGGAACCGGGCCGACGGACTGTTCGGCGCGCTGGACGCCAGGCGACTTCCGCGATGAGCACCCCCGCCCGCACCCCGCGCCACGAGCGTGCGTGTCGGCGCACTGACACGCCGCTACGGCGCGCATTGTGCGCACGCTCGCACCAGGTGAGCGCATGAAAATCCTGATGGTGTCGTGGGAGTACCCACCGGTGATCATCGGCGGACTCGGCCGGCACGTCTATCAACTGGCCACTGCGCTTGCCGCCGGTGGCCACGACGTGGTGGTGCTGTCCCGCCAGCACGCCGGCACCGATCCCGCCAGCGCCCCCACCACCGACGAACTGCGCGACGGCGTTCGCGTCATCGCGGCGGCCCACGACCCTCACGAGTTCGACTTCGGCACCGACATGATGGCCTGGACGCTGGCGATGGGCCACGCAATGATTCGGGCCGGGCTGGGTCTGCGCGGCAACTGGGTACCCGACGTGGTGCACGCCCACGACTGGCTGGTGGCCCATCCCGCCGTCGCACTGGCCGAATTCTTTGACGTGCCTATGGTTTCCACCATTCACGCAACCGAGGCCGGCCGACATTCCGGCTGGGTGTCGGGGCCGATCAGCCGACAGGTGCACGCCGTGGAATCCTGGCTGGCCCGCGAATCCGATGCGCTGATCGCCTGCTCGACGTCGATGTCCGACGAAGTCACCGAATTGTTCGGCCCCGGACTCGCCGAGATCTCGGTCATTCCCAACGGCATCGATTCGGGCCGTTGGCCGTTCGCGCAGCGTCGTCCCCATGACGGCCCGCCAGAACTTCTCTACTTCGGCCGACTGGAGTATGAAAAGGGTGTCCACGAGGCGATCGCCGCGTTGCCGCGGATTCGCCGCGCCCACCCGGGCACAACCCTGACTCTTGCCGGCGATGGCACCCAGGAGCGCTGGCTGGTCGAGGTCGCCCGGAAGCACAAGGTGCTCAAGGCTGTTCGCTTCGCCGGCCGGGCCAACCATGACGGACTGCTGCGACTGCTTCATCGCGCGGATCTGGCCGTGCTGCCGAGCCACTATGAGCCGTTCGGCATCGTCGCACTGGAGGCCACATCTGCCGGTATCCCCTTGGTGACCTCCAATGTCGGCGGGCTCGGCGAGGCGGTGATCGACGGCGAGACCGGGCTATCGGTCCCGCCGCGCGACGTCGCCGCCCTGGCCGCGGCGGTGTGCGCGGCCCTCGACGATCCCTCCGGTGCCCAGCGCCGAGCACGCGCCGCACGCGAACGGCTCACGTCGGACTTCGACTGGCACACCGTGGCAGGGCGGACCGCTCAGGTGTATCTGGCCGCCAAACGCCGCGAGCGCGAGGCACTGGCCCGGCGGCCCATCGTCGAGCACGCCCTACCGGAGCGCTGAGTCCCCCGCAGAGCCACTTCCCCCCTCGCCGAGAGTGGCTCCAGCGCGACGTTCAGCGCCGAGCGTGGCTCCAGCGCGACGTTCAGCGAGGGCTACTTGGCGGCCTTCTTGCGCTCGATGTCAGCGAGGTGGGCGGCCAGTTCGGCCCGTTGGGCGGCGGAGGTCTCCCACGCCAGCTTGCGGTTCTTGACCACCTTGGCCGGCGACCCCACGGCGATCGAGAAGTCCGGGATGTCGCCCTTGACCACCGCGTGCGCACCGAGCACACAGCCGCGACCGATGATGGTGCCGCGCAGGATGGTGACCTTGGTGGCGATCCAGGTGTCCGGTCCGATGCGGACCGGGCTTTTGACGATGCCCTGGTCCTTGATCGGTAATTCGATGTTGTCCATCTTGTGGTCGAAATCGCAGACGTAGCACCAGTCGGCCATCAATGCCGACTCGCCGAACTCGATGTCGATGTAGCAGTTGATGACATTGTCGCGGCCGAACACCACCTTGTCGCCGAGACGCAACGAGCCCTCATGGGCCCGGATGGTGTTCTTGTCACCGATGTGCACCCACCGGCCGATCTCCAATTGGGCCAACTCCGGTGTGGCGTGGATCTCGACGTTCTTGCCGAGGAACACCATTCCGCGGGTGATGACGTGCGGGTTGGCCAGCTTGAACTTGAGCAACCGGAAGTAGCGCACCAGGTACCACGGCGTGTAGGCGCGGTTGGCGATCACCCACTTCAGCGAAGCCCGGGTCAGGAATCGGGCTTGTCGCGGGTCGCGCAGCCGCGATCCCCGCCAACGTTTGTGGATCGGCGCGCCCCACATGCTCGTCATGGCGGTCGAGCCTAACGGTTAGTCTCGCCTGGATGGTAAGGACACCGGTGCTACGACGGATGCTCGCGTTGACGTCGGTGACGGCGTTGGTCGCCGCATGTGGCACCACCGACTCCTGGGTGGAATCCATCGCAGCCCGTGGCTGGCCAGCCCAATACGCCACCGCCGAGAACAGCAGCCACACCCCGATCGCCGGCGCGGCGGCACTGGCCCCGCAATGGACCCGCGCGGTCAAGGGCGAACTGGGCGCTGCGGCAGCCCTGGGCGGGAACTATCTGGCCGTGAACGGACAGACCGCGGACGGTTGCTCGCTGATGGTGTGGGAGAACGACAACAACGGTCGGCAGCGCTGGTGCACCCGCATGGTGCTCGGCGGCGGTTTTTCCAGCGCACTCTTCGACGGCTTCGACAATCTCTACATCGGGCAGCCCGGGCTGATGATCTCCTACCCACCGACCCAGTGGGTGCGCTGGCGTACCAACGTGATCGGAATGCCCACCACCGCAAGGTTTCTCGCCGCGGGCCAGCTATTGGTGGTGACTCACCTGGGCCAGGTGTTGATCTTTGACTCCCACCGCGGCACCGTCGTGGGCACGCCGCTGGATCTGGTCGAGGGAATCGATCCCACCGACGCCGCCCGGGGACTGGGCGATTGTCAGCAGTCGCTGCCCGGTTGTCCGATCCCGTCAGCGCCGGCCTTCTCCCCGGCTACCCGAATCGCCGTCGTCGGGGTGTGGCAGCCGGGTGCACCGGCATCGGTACTGACCGCACTGCGGTATCAGCCCGGACAGTCCGCGCTGCTGTCGCGTGAGTGGACCAGCGACGCGGTCAGCGCCGGCGTGCTGGGCAGTCCGGTGATCTCCGAGGATGGCGAGACCGTCTACGTCAACGGCCGTGACCGCCGACTCTGGGCTCTCAGGAGCGCCGATGGAACCGCGAAATGGTCAATCCCGCTGGGGTTCCTTTCCCAGACCCCGCCCACGGTGAGCCCCGACGGGCTCATCATCGCCGGTGGCGGACCCGACACCAGGTTGCTGGGCCTGCGCGATGCCGGCGACCGTGCCGAGGTCCGTTGGCGACGTGACGACATCACCCCGCTGACCACGTCAAGTCAGGCCGGCCGCGTGGCCTACGCCGTCGCGGCCGATCCCGCGGGACAGTCACTGCTGCTCTTCGATCCCGCCGACGGACGCACCCTGAACAGCTACCCGCTTCCCGACGCCGCCGGTTACCCGGTCGGGGTGTCGGTCGGCTCGGACCGCCGGGTGGTAGCGGCCACCAGTGCCGGACAGGTCTACGGATTCCGTCCTGCATGATTCGCCCGAGCAGAGTCCGTTTGATCACAGTCTGCTGTTGATCCACAGGTGACTTGTTGGTGGGGGGTCTTGTCGGGGGGCTGTTTTAGTATTCGAACATGTTTTCGAATCAGGTGTCGGGGGCGGTCGCTCAGATTGAGGCTGCCCTGGACGTGTTGGCCGGGGTTGACCTGGCGGCGGTGAGTGCCACCGACCTGGTCGGTGTGGCTGAACGCTATGAAACCCTGGTGCGCCGCCATCGGGTGGTGTGCGGGGATGTCGCGGTGGCGCTGTCGCGCCGCAGCACCGCCGAGTTAGGTGGTGCCCCGCACAAGGTGCTGGCCGACTGGTTGCGCATCACCCCCGCCGAAGCGCGCCGCCGGGTGGCGTTGGCCGAACCGTTGGCGCCGCGCACGTCCTTGCTTGGCGAGGCGCTGCCGCCGCGCCACCCGGCGACCGCCGCCGGGTGGCGGTCCGGTGACCTCGATATCGAGCATGTCCGGGTAATCGCCCGCTTTCTCGACGAACTGCCTCTGGCGGTCAGCGCCGCTGACCGCGGCGACGCCGAAGCGCTGCTGGCCGAGCAGGCCCGCCTGATGCGGCCCGATCAGTTGGTGAAAGTGGCCGAACGGTTGGCGTTGATCCTCAACCCCGACGGAGTGTTCAGCGACGCCGACCGCGCCGCCCGCCGCGGCTTCACCTGGGGACCCCAACAGTCCGACGGGATGAGCCAGGGCCGGCTGTGGGCCACCCCGGCCCTGCGCGCCGAAATTGATGCCCT
>SXGU01172670.1_pt1 | contig 10238 bp, 11 predicted proteins | sample 3174531 | NCBI WGS metagenome assembly SXGU01 (sample SAMN11356863, study PRJNA531348) | freshwater metagenome | isolation source: freshwater sample F1-140 | place: China: Fuxian Lake, Yuxi | collected 2017-12-25 | reverse complement strand
TCCCGTCCCGAAGCGCGGCGGGGCGGCGGCGCACCGCGCGGCCCCCGGGGGTTCGCGGCGGTGGGTGGGGCCTTGCCCGCATGCCGTGGCGGGTCAGGCCCGCCATTGCGGCCGGTCCGCCGCCGTACGCGGGCCCAGGTACACCTGCACGCAGCGGCGCACGTAGTACGACATGAAGCGCACGATGGCCCCCGGCGCGCCGCGGAAGGTGAGCCCCTGCGCGAGCACCGCCGCCGGACCCATCGTCAGCACCCCGCGTAGCGCCGGCGGACCTTCGTCGGCCCCGCGCCACAGCTCGACGAAGAGCGTGGTGGTGTCGACGAGCACGGTGGGGAACCACCGCCGCCTCGCGACCACCTTGACCCCGCGCAGCGTGTAGCGCGCGCCGTCGGGGGCGCCGAGCTCGAGCCGGTAGCGCATGTGCACCACGCCGGGGGCGGCGTCGGCGAAGAGGTCGAGGTGGCCGGCGTACACCGCCAGCGGGGCCGCGCAGAGCGACGGGCACTCGACCACGCCGAAGGCGGGGCTGCGGTGGTCGGGGTCGGCCACCATCGCCCCCACGTCGGGCGTGATCACCGTCAGCGTGAACGCCGCGGCGGCGCCCGACCGCGCGCCGGACCCTGCCGCGGGAGGGGCGTCGGTGCCCGGCGCGGGCGCCACCCATCCCCTCATTGTCTCGGTGAACCGGACCTCGGCCATGACGCGGAGTTATCCCGCCCGGCCCGGGGCAACCGGCGGCGACGCAGAGGTGAGCTGCCCGCCAAGGGCCGGTCAACGCCGGGGCAGCGGCCTTGACAAGAGGGCCCCAACGCCGCATAAGGGGCGGCCGGAGTGCCCGAATGGCCAAGCGTCGTCACGTCGTCATCACTGGTGGGGGCCGCGGAATCGGGGCCGAGATCGCCCGCCGGTTCGCCAAGTTGGGGGACCGCATCACGGTCCTCGCCCGCACCCGGGAAGAGGTCGAGAAGATCGCCGACGAGGTCGGGGGCTACGGCGTCCGGTGCGACGTGGGCGAGCCCGCCAGCGTCGAGGCCGCGTTCATGGCGGCCGGCCCGGTCGACGTGCTCATCAACAACGCCGGCGTCGCACGCTCGTCGCCGGTCCTCAAGACCGACGTGCGGGTGTGGGAAGAGCACCTCAAGGTCAACCTCACCGGCGCGTTCTTGTGCTCGCTCAAGGTCCTCCCTGGCATGGTGAGCCGCGGCAATGGCCGCATCATCAACGTCGCCAGCGTGGCCGGCCTCAAGGGGTACCCCTACCTCGCGGCCTACTGCGCCTCCAAGCACGGTCTCATCGGCCTCACGCGGGCGTTGGGGGCCGAGTTCGCCGAGAAGGGCGTCACCGTCAACGCGGTCTGCCCCGGGTACGTCGAGTCGCCGCTCTTGCAGCACGCGATCCAGAACATCGTCGACAAGACGGGCCGCGACGAGGAAGAGGTTCGGATGGACCTTGCGAATCGCAACCCGCAGCACCGCTTCCTCGACGCCGAGGAGATCGCCGCGATGTGCGTGGTCCTCGCGAGCGAAGAAGCGCGCGGCATCAACGGCCAGGCGATCAGCGTCTGCGGCGGCGAGATCAACGTCTGATGGCCGACGGGCCCGTCCAGCCTCCGGGCTGGGATCCGCCCCGCGGGTACAGCAACGGCTACCGGCTCGGCAACGTGCTTTTCGTGGCGGGCCAGGTCGCGTGGGACGAGCGATGTCGCATCGTCGGCGGGCGCGACTTCGCGGCGCAGTTCCGCCAGGCGCTCGCCAACGTGCGCGCCGTGCTCGACGCGGCGGGTGTGCCGCCGGAGCGGGTGGGCCGGGTCACGGTGTACGTCACCGACAAGGACGCGTACATCGCCTCGGCCAAGGAGGTCGGCCGCGCCTGGCGCGACCTCCTCGGGCGCCACTACCCTGCGATGTCGCTGGTCCAGGTCGCGGCGTTGCTCGAAGAGGGCGCGATGGTCGAAATCGAAGCCACGGCGGTGGTGGAGTAGGCGTGCGCGGCGCGTGATATCGCCGCGCGCATGATCGTCTCCGTCGCCGACCACGTCGCCACCGTCACGCTGGATCGCCCCGATCGGCTCAACGCGCTCACCTTCGACGAGTACGCCGCGCTGGTGCGGTGGTTTCGCGAGCCGCCGGCCGGCGTCCGCGCCATCGTGGTGACCGGCAGTGGGCGTGCGTTCTGCTCCGGCGGCGACGTGGAGGACATCATCGGCCAGCTCTTCGCCCGCGACATGGCGGGACTGCTCGCGTTCACGCGCATGACGGTCGACCTGGTGCGGGCGATGCGCGGCAACCGCGTGCCGATCGTGGCGGCGATCAATGGCGTGGCGGCCGGGGCCGGCGCGATCATCGCGATGGCGAGCGACCTGCGCATCGCGTCGCCGCGGGGGGGCGGGGCGTTCCTGTTCAACCAGGGGGGCCTGTGCGGGGCCGACATGGGCGCGGCGCACCTGCTCCCGCGGTTGGTGGGGCTGGGCCGCGCCACCGAGCTGCTGCTCTTGGGCGACACGGTCGACGCCGCGACGGCCGAGCGCATCGGCCTGTTCAACCGCGTGGTCTCGGAAGAGTCGCTCCTGGCCGAGGCGCACGCGGTCGCGGCGCGCATCGCCGCGGGGCCGACGTTCGCCACCGGCATGACCAAGGAAGCGCTGGGTCGCGAGCTGGACGTGTCGCTCGACACCGCCCTGGAGATGGAGGCCCAGGCGCAGGCCATCTGCATGGCCCACCCGGACTTCCGGGCCGCCTACGACGCCTGGGTGCAGAAGCGCCCGCCGACCTACGCTTAGGACGAAGCTTTGACCATCCCCACCCCGCCGGTGGGCCCGGAGCCGGGCCTCTCGGCGTTAGACCCGGGCTCATGGCGGTCCACGCCCATGGCTGACACGGCGGACAACCCCGCGACGCGGTGGTTGATGGAGCGCATGTTCGGCCAGGTCGACGCGTTGATGCGGCCGCTCGCGCCGCGGAGCGTGCTCCACGCCCGGTGCGCCGAGGGCCAGGCGCTGCGCACGCTCACGCTGCCCGAGGCGTACCTGGGCATCGATCCGCGGCCGGCGAACGTGGAGCGGTGTCGCAAGCGCGACCCGCGGCGCCGCTTCGAGGTGCAGTCGCCGACCGCGTTGCCCTACGCCGACGCGTCGTTCGACGTGGTGGTGGCCACGCAGGTGCTCGAGGAGCTCGAAGATCCCGCGCTCGCGGTGGCCGAGCTCTCGCGGGTGGCGGAGCGCGGGGTGATCTTCAGCGTGCCCAACGAGCCGATCTTCCAGGTGGGCAACGCGGCGCGGGGCAAGTACCTCGACACCCTGGGCGACCATCCCGCGCACCTGCAGCACTGGGGCCGGTGGTCGTTCCCGAAGTTCCTGGTCGGCACCGGCGCGGTGCGCGACCTGAAGCTCCGCACCGTCGGCCCGTGGATCGTGGTGCTCGCGCGGCCCGCCCGGTGAAGAACCTGCGGCGGGTCGTGGGCCTCGTGCTCTCGGTGGGCGGCCTCTTCGCCTCGATCTACGTCCTCGCCACCCAGGTCGACCTCGCGGCGGCCGGCCGCGCGTTGGGGCAGGCCCACCGCGGCTGGCTCCTGGCCGCGGCGGGGCTGAGCCTGCTCGCGCCGGTGCTCGTCGGCCTGAAGTTGATGCTCGTGCTCCGCCTGGTCGATTTCCGCGCGGCGTGGGGACGCACGGCGTCCGCGGTGCTCGCGGCCGTCACGCTCAACGCGGTGGTGCCGGGACGCGGCGGCGACTTCGTGCGGGCCGCGTTTCTGGCCGACGAGCCGGGCACCCTGGCGCTGCTCCTCGGTGCGGTGCTCGTGGAGCGGCTGCTCGACGTCTTCGTGCTCGGCGTGATGGCCCTCGCGGCGTCGGTGGGCGGCGGCGCGGGGCCCGTGCCGTGGATCGCGGCCGCGACCTGCGTGGCCGCGCTCGGATCGCTCGGGGCGCTCGGGCTCGGTCACAAGCTGCCCGTGCGCCGGGAGGCGGCCGAGCGGGCCAGCCGCGCGGCGAAGGCGCTGGTGGCGCGGCCGGGGCTCACCGTCGCGATCCTCGCGATGACACTGGTGTGCTGGGCGGGCAACATCGCGAGCATGGACCTCGCGTTGCGCGCGGTCGGCGCCGACATCCCGACGATCGAGGTGGTCCGGGCCACGCCCATCGCGGTCCTCACCGGCATCCTCCCGATCAGCGTCAACGGCATCGGCACCCGCGACGCGGCGATGGTGTACCTGCTCGGCGCCCTCGCCCCGCGCGAGCAGATCGTGGCCGGCACCTTCGCGTATTTCCTGCTCAACGGGTGGTTGCTCGCGGCCCTGGGCGTGGTGGCGCTCGGCCGCGAGAGCTTGCGGCGCGTTCGTCGACGTGCCGACGCGGCGCGGTCCGGCTGATCACGCAGACGCGCGAAATCGCTTGACAGTCCCGGACCCCGCCTGTATTCGCGCCTCAACAGGGGTCGTCATGCTTCGCATCGGTCTGGGCGTGGTTCTCTTCCTCGGCGGCTGCTCGCAGACGTACAAGACGGACACCGCGGAGCCCGGCTTCGCCGACAGCGGCGACACGGCCAACGACACCGACAGCGCCGCGGACACCGACACCGACACCGACTCGGACACCGACACCGACTCGGACACCGACACCGACACCGACACCGACACGGACCCCGACACCTACACCGACACCGACACCGATACCGACACGGATACCGACACGGATACCGACACCGACACCGGCTCGGGCAGCTCGTGCCCGCCGACGGGGCCGGAGATGGTGTGGGTGGTGCAGACGCTCGAGGTCGCCACGGCGACCAACGGGATGGACCTCGACGGCGACGGCCGGGGCGACAACGTGATGGCGGTGGTGCGCGACACGCTCAACGCCGAGATCCTCGAGACCTTCCCCACCACGCCGGTCGTGCTCGCGTGGCAGATGTGGGGCATCGACGACTGGTGTGACGACCCGGACATCACCGGCGCGTTCCTCAGCCCCGAGGACACCGACGGCGACCACACCGACGACTACTCCGGCACCGAGGCGTTCGACGCCGGCGCGGCGCTCGACGGCCGCGGCCACGCCATCGAGAACGGTCCGGGCTCCATCGTGAGCAGCGGCTACCAGTTCACGCTGGCCAACGGCTCGTTCGACGTCGGCGGCTTCACGCTGGTCAACGCCACGACCATCTACATCGAGGGGGTGGCCGACGAGTCGGGCAACTCCGGCCAGTTCGCGTTCGGGCTGCCGATGGCGTTGATGGAGGAGATCGCCATCGAAGAGGGCTACGATCCCGCCCTCGCCGCGGCCCTCGCCGACCTCGACTCCGACGGCGACGGCGTGATGGACGCGCTGTCGATCACCTTCGACTTCGTCGCGGTGCCCGCCACCGTGTACTGATCGGTGGGGGTTGGGGCCCGCGCCGCGACCGTCCGCGGCTCGGGGCCGAGGCCGGCGCGCGGTCTGGTGCGGTCGTGTAGTGTCGTGTTAGCATTTTGTATGGTGTTGTTTGTCCTCGCGTGTGCTGTCTCCGATCCGGCCGTGGTCGACGACGATGGCGACGGCTGGAGCGAGGACTTCGACTGCGACGACGCCGAGGCGACGGTCTTTCCGCACGCCGACGAGCTCTGCGATGGGGTGGACAACGACTGCGACGGCGAGGTCGACGAGGACACCGCGATGGTGTACGCCGACGCCGATGGCGACGGCGTGGGCGCCGGCGAGGGGGTCGAGCGCTGCGAGGCGGGGGCCGGCTGGTCGCCGTGGTCCGGCGATTGCGACGACGCGGATCCCCTGGTGCACCCCGGGGCAACCGAGCAACCCTACAACGATCTCGACGACGACTGCTTTTCGGAGACTCCCGACCGCGACCTCGACGGCGACGGGGTCGACGCTCCCGAGGACTGCGACGACGCGGATGCCTCCGCCACCACCGAGCGGCGCTTCGGGGAGGAGTACCTGAGCTCCGCCGAAGAAGTCGCGGCCGTGTGCGGGGGGAGCTGCCCCGCGAGGTTCGACGAGCTGTACCTCGGCGGGACGCTCACGACCGCGGAGGGACTCGAGTGCGTGACCGAGGTTGCGGGCACGTTGTCGCTCGACGGGGCCACGCTCGCCAGCGTCGAGGGGCTCTCCGGCCTCACTGAGCTGGGCGCGCTCATCGTCGAGAGCGAGTCGCTGGAGTCCCTGGAAGGCCTCGAAGGGGTCGGGAGTCTGTCGATGCTCGTCGTGCGCGACGAGTCGGGCATCCGAACGCTTCGCGGGCTCGACGGGCTCACGTCGGTGTCCTCTGCGACCGTCGAGCGCACGCTCGTCTCGTTGGAGGGCCTCGGCGCATTGTCCTCGGTCGATGAGCTGAGGCTGTCGGTGTCGGCGAACGAAGCGGTCGAACTCCCTTCCCTCGTCACCGTGACCTCCTACCTGCGCATCGACGCGGGCTATGCCTGTGTCGGCGTGCCCAACCTCGTCGCCCTGCCGGGCGATCTGAGTGCCTCGGGGTGCACACTGTGGCCAGCGCTCGAGCAGGTGTCGGGACAGGTGCTCCACACGGGCGAGGGGGGATTCCCCAGCCTGCGCACCGTCGGCTCGTTGGGTACGGATGCGCCGGACGCGACGCCGCTGGCGTACTTTCCGGTGCTGGAGCGCATCGAGGGCACCTTCCGTGTCGACCCGTCGGTGTCGGGTACCGTCGTGACGCTCCCGGAGACGCTCGCCTGGATCGGCACGCTCTACGTCGATGCGGAGTACCTGGACCACCTGGACGCCTCGCCCGACCTGGTGGTCGACGAGTTGCATTTCAGCGTACTGCGCCAGGACACGGCGGAGTCCCTGCGCGGCCTGCGCGTGGCCTCGGCGGTGTCGCACGAGTCTCGGCTCACGTCACTGGCGGGAATCACCGCCGACGACGGAGTCCTCTCCTTGACCGTGGGGGTCAACGGGTCGGGGCTCGCCGGCATCGAGGGGCTCGTCGGGTTGGACTCGCTGACGATCGAGGGCGCCTACCTCAGTGATGTGGACGACCTGGACGGTCTGACGTCCATCGGCGGGGACGTCACCATCGTGTCCAGCTACCGGCTCGCGTCCCTCGATGGGCTCTACGACGTTCGGTCCATCGGCGGCGACGTGCGCATCGAGGGAAACTACATCCTCGGCGATGACACCGCGTGGGCGTGGGTCGACGCGGTGGGGAGCTCCAATATCGGCGGTACGGTGACGATCGCCGGCAACGAATGGTGAGGTCGATGGTGACGCTCTTCTTCGCCGCGTGTGCGCCAGAGCCGAGCTACGAGCTGTGGTGGAGCGAACTCGAAGTACTCCCCTCCACGAGCACCGACGTCCTCGAGACTGACCTCGTCGGCTACGAGCCCGCTGAGGAGGTGGACGACGAGGGTTGGGAGTCCAGCCGGGGGTACACCCACAGTGTACAGGGATTCGTGGTCCGCATCGACCGAGGCGACGACGACAGTTGTGTCGTCCGGGCGGGCACCAACGAGTGGGCGGGCACGTGCACCGACACCGCGGTCGACGTCATGAGCGAAGGCGTCGCGACCAGCGCTTCGACGCAGACACACGTCAGCGGGTATCGGTTCTCGCATGAGGATGGCTCGTCGCGCGTCGAGCGCGTCACCATCGAGCACGAGGACGGCGTTGGGGTCGGCGTGTACGACATCCAGGTGGTCGACGACGATGCGTACGCCGAGTCTGACCTCTGGAACGCCGCGGTCGTCGACGGCGAGTCCCTGGCCCTCGGCTACGAAGAGGGGTGGTACAACCACCCCGAGCGGGTCGACTGCCTGGACGGCGAGTGCGAGGTGCACGTGGTCAGCACCATGGACGCAGCGCAGCCCCTGACCTGGCGCCGCCTCCCCGTCGACGAGCGGGCCGAGAACCTGTTCTGGGTGTCGAATCCTCCCGGCGCTGTCAACTTCACGGACAACAGACCCCGATGATCCTACTTCTCTTCGTCGCATGCGAGTCGGTGCCCACCGAGTCCGAGGTCTGGCGCATCCAGTACGCGCCGGCCGAACTCGAGCTTGAGCATACCACCTACGCCAGCAACTTCTCCGAGTTCACCCCGTGGGACAGCGAGGACCTCGAGTCTGAGCCCAGCGAGTGGATGACCGAAGCCAGCTCGAGCGGGAGCGACGGGCTCGCCTACCTGACGATCCAGGTGGACGCCGAGGGTGTCGCGTTCGTGACGTACGATGCGACCGCGTACGTCGGCACCTACGTGGATGGGGTGCTCGAGGTGGAGTGGGACTGGTGGACGACCTACACCGAATCGGCCAACCACGAGTCCGGCTATACGTACTCGGCGGCGTCGACCGAGGGCCTGAAGCAGGCGTTTTCGTTCACCATCGACGGCGAACACGGGGCGGGCACCATCCGCTACGTGGAGTACGACGAGTCCGCGTTGACGCAGAGCGACGAGTTCGAGGACGAGATGAGCTCGTCGAACATCTGGATTTCGGAGTCCGATGGCAACCGCCTCATCAACGAAGGAAACGCCGACGACTGTGAGGGGGAGGTTTGCAGCACGGAGGTCGTCTCGGAGACGCTTTGGGCGTCCGAGGCCACCGCGGAGCGCGTGACCACCGAAGAGGCGGGCGACCTGATGTTCGTGCGGAACGGATCCGGGGCCTGAGCGCCGCGCGCCCGCCTCGGCCAACCCGTGCGGACGGTCGCGGCGTGGCGCCCCTCCGGGTTAGCTCGACCGCATGTCCACGCCCGCCGAGTCCGACGTCATCTTCGACTGGAACGTCCACGGGGCCGCGCAGCCCGCGAAGCCGCGCCGGGTGCTGCTCGTCGACGAGACGATGCGCGACGGCGTGCAGTGCCCGAGCGTCACCGACCCGCCGATCGAGGCCAAGCTGCAGATGTTGCGGCTCATGGCCAAGGTGGGCGTCGACTGCGTCGACATCGGGCTCCCCGGGGCGGGGCCGCGCGCGGTGGCCGACGTCACGCGGCTGGCCGAGCTCATTCGCGACGAGCGGCTCCCCATCGCGCCCAACTGTGCCGCGCGCACCCACGCCAACGACATCACGCCGATCATCGAGATCACCCAGAAGACGGGCGTGATGATCGAGGTGATGGCGTTTCTGGGTGCGTCGCCCATCCGCCTGTACGCCGAGGGGTGGGACGTCGACCTGCTCGAGAAGCGCACGCGCGACAGCATCCGCCAGGCCAAGCAGGCCGGCCACACCGCGACGTTCGTGACCGAGGACACCACGCGCGCCGATCCCGCCACGCTGCGCCGCCTGTTCCTCGCGGCCATCGAGGAGGGCGCCGACGGCCTGTGCTTGTGCGACACCTGCGGCCACGCCACCGAGACGGGCACCCGCAACCTCATCGCCTACGCCCGGAGCGTCATCGCCGAGACCGGCCGCGACGTGCGCATCGACTGGCACGGGCACCACGATCGGGGCCTCGGCCTGTCCAACGCGCTCGCCGCCTGCGACGCGGGCGCCGACCGGGTGCACGGCTGCATCCTCGGCGTGGGCGAGCGGGTGGGCAACACCTCGTTGGATCAGCTCCTGGTCAACCTCAAGCTGATGGGGTGGCACGACGGCGACCTCACCTCGCTCGGCGAGCTGGTCGACCTCACCTCCCAGGCGTGCCAGGTCCCGATCCCGGTCAGCTACCCGGTCTTCGGGAAGGACGCGTTCCGCACCGGCACCGGCGTGCACGCCGCGGCGGTCATCAAGGCGATCAACAAGGGCGCCGACTGGCTCGCGGACCGCGTGTACAGCGGGGTCCCGGCGGGGTGGTTCGGCCGTCGCCAGGTCATCGAGATCGGGCACATGGCCGGCGACAGCAACATCCTGTTCTGGCTGCGCGAGCGCGGCATAGAGCCCCGCGAGCCGCTCGTCGCGGCCATCCGCGCCAAGGCGAAGTCCACGAGTCGGGTGCTCGAGGAGCACGAGATCTACGAGGTGATCGCGGGCGTCGGGGCGTAGCTCCGGCGCTTGCCGGTGCGGTGGGCCGGGCAAGACGCGGCGACCCGGGGCGCGGGTCGGCGTTATCTTGGGGGGCAAACACGGCCTTCGAGGACACGGGGACGAGGTCACCCCCGGGTCCTGCCGGGCCGGGTGAACTTGGCGCTCGCTCCCCCGCCAGTTCGCCGCAAGCGGCGAACCGGCGCTCCGCTCGGCCAATTCCCCCCGACCCGTCACCCGCCGCGTCACCGAACCGGCCGACGAAGGCGGCGTCTGGCACAACGGGGGGACGCCGAACCGCGAGGGTCTGGCTGCACCGGCCCACGGTCGGTGGGCGTGGC
>SXGU01401262.1_pt1 | contig 10240 bp, 10 predicted proteins | sample 3174531 | NCBI WGS metagenome assembly SXGU01 (sample SAMN11356863, study PRJNA531348) | freshwater metagenome | isolation source: freshwater sample F1-140 | place: China: Fuxian Lake, Yuxi | collected 2017-12-25 | reverse complement strand
ATGATGAAGGTCTCCAACGCAAGCTCGAAGATGGTCTCCCTCGAGGCCAACATGATGAACGTGGGGATCAAGCTCATCCCCGAGGCCCACGCCGTGATCAAGGACGGGACCATCGTGAACCTCACGTCCCGGGAATTCATCATCTTCAGCCACCTCTACAAGAACAAGGACAAGGCCAGCACCCGCGAGGAGCTCATCGACCAGTTCGACAAGGAGATGGAGATGACCGCCCGGAACATCGACGTGCACATCTTCTCCCTCCGGAAGAAGATCGGCAAGGTGAACCTGTCGGTGGAGACGGTCTGGGGCACGGGCTACAAGCTCGTGGTCTAGAAGAGCATCCGGAACTCGATCTCGTAGCGGGAGACCTTCGGCACGTTCTTCCCCCGGAGCGTGTCGACGTAGTTGAAGCCCACCGACGCCGGAAGGGGGAACGCCTTCTTCAGGAACGGCGTGATGGAGGAGAGGGTGAGGGACGACTGGATCTGGTGCTCGTTCTTGTCGCTGTTGTACTCGAGGAAGCGGTTCGCGGCGCCGTACTTCGAGTCGAAGGTCGCCGCCTCCTGCTTCATGTACCGGTAGCTCTGGGAGAGGGAGATCCAGTCGCTCACGTTGTACTTGGTGAAGACCATGGCGTTGAGCTTGTTCCCGTACTTCACGTCGAACTCGCCCTTCTCGGTGGAGAGCGGGACGTCCGAGTTCGTCGGCACGCGGAGGGTCTTCCGCGTCGGCGCCTGGTAGGTGTAGCGGAGGGTGGCCCCGAAGCTCAGGGCGTCGGTGGCGACGTAGCCCGTGGCCGCCTCGGTGAAGAAGTCGAACTGGCCATCGCCGAAGCCGATGTCCTGGAGGATGTCCGGGTCGTCCTGGCGGCCGGTGGGGAGGACCGCGCCGGGGAAGAGCTGCAGGCCCCAGGTGTCCCGCTCGAGGACCTTCACCATGAAGCCGGTTTCCATGTCGCCGAAGCCCTCTCCGTACCAGTCTCCGATGGGCTGGTAGTCGTAGACGTTGGTGATCACGGACTGGATGGTCCGCTCGTCGGCGTCGATCATGCGCCGGAGGTTCTCCGCCATGACCTCGTCGAGGATCCCGCCGTTCTCATTCTCGAAGGCCTGGGCCGCCTGCTCGTAGGTGTTGCCCCGGGTCCGGCGGATGCGGGAGCGCACCTGGGCCTTGTAGTGGGCGACCTCGGCGTAGAACATGACGTCGTTCGTGATCCCGTAGCCGAAGCCCATGCCCTGGACGTTGACCTGGGCGCTGGCGTCCACGGCGTAGGCGCCGACGACGACGTTGTTGAAGTTGTTGTTCGGGTCCTGGGAGATCCCGGTTCCCATCATGGAGTTGAAGGTGGCGGCGTCGATCTGGAACTCGGTCCCCAGCGAGCTCTGGGAGCCGAACTGGTTAAAGTTCGAGGTGATCCGCGAGGTGGTGACGTTCTTGTACCCCACGATCCGCACGCCCTTGGGCAGGGTCTTCCACGCCTGCGCGAGCGCAGAGTTTAGACCGAAGATGAATAGCAAACCCAGGATCAGGTGCATTTAAGGGACTCCAAAACCATTTGTTGGATGGATTTTACGCTATGAGTCGATTTGAATGAAGAAATGACAGGGTCGTATGTAAAAAGGAAAGGGAGGCTGTTAAACTTTTTACGCTATGCATACAATTGGTCAAATAGAAACACTTCTGGTGACTTAGAGGGCGATGTGGGTAAAAAGAGTTTATTTATAGGTTTTTTCAGTCTTGCTCTGGCTGGATGTGGGAATTCTTTGGAACTCAAGTGCAGCTCCTCGAGCATCATCAAGTGCGGTCAGAAGAGTGTCATCGAAAACGCCACCAAGCCGCAGACCACCGCAGAGAGATACGGTGACGGAACCTACTCCGTCCACACCCTCGTCCTCCCGCTCTCGGACCAGACCATCGGATCCTTCAATTCGCCCCTGGAGAAGATGAGCTACATCACCGGTGGCTTCGCCAAGATGTTTATGAACGTGGGCGCGAGCATGGGCATGGGGAAGATGCAGCTGAGCCTCATCCAGCCGATGCCGAAGCTCCCCGCGGAGTACATCAAGGAGATCCGGATCAAGCGCCTGTTCTTCTACATCGAGCCCACGCAGGAAGGGGCCCGGGAGCAGTCCTGGGTGAAGCGCATCCTCAAGGGCCGCGACGACGTGAACTTCGAGTTCATCGACAAGATCGCCGTGAAGCTCAGTCCGCACAAGCTCGAGAACACCGAGACCTGGACCCCGATCCTCGCCCAGCAGGAGATGCTGGGCCATGAGTACGACTTCCTCAAGTCGCTCTTCCGCGGTGACTACTTCGAAGCTCCGGAGGCGGAGGCGCGGGAGATGATCCTCATGAAGTACGAGGAGGACGAGAAGGAGCGGTACCTGAAGAAGAAGACCGGGAAGACCCACATCCTGAACGTCACCAACCCGAAGAAGGCCGGGCAGGCCCGGCGGTTCTTCGTCGACCACCCGAAGCTCAAGGGATCCTTCAAGAGCGTGCTCCTCCTGAACAACTCGCTCATCATCGAGCTCCTGAACGACCGGATCATCGAGGAGAACTTCAACACCATCGTCTCCCTCGAGGCGCAGAAGATCCAGGACCTGGGGAACATCGAGCAGTGTACCGTGGCCACCTGCCTCGACTTCGACGTCCCCTACAAGAACCTCTTCCCCCTCATCTCCAAGAGCAACGGGATCCGCCTCGACGCCTACATCGACGCCGACAAGGTCCCGGACTCGTTCCAGCTCAAGGGCTACATCGAGTTCGAGACCAAGCTCAACCTCGGGTTCTAGGAGCTCCCGCCGGGGGCCTAGGTGAAGGAGGCGTTGACGTCGATGCCGTACTTCTTGCTCTCCTCGCTGAGGATCTGCCGCACGTCGGCCGGGGCGAAGATGAGGTTGACCACGGAGACCTTGGTGGCGAGGAGGTCGATCTTACAGTCGTTGACGCACTGGAAGTCGCCGGAGTAGACCTCGACCTTCTTGATGACTTCCTTGTTGGCGAAGTCGCCGTAGAACTTCATGAAGTCCTCGACCTTCTCCCGCAGCTTCAGAAGCAGTTGCTCTTGGGTTTCTTTTTGGAGATTATAGGTGAACAGGGACGTGTTCCGGGCCTTCCCGTTGAAGGCGAGCTTGATCACTCCGTTGGACCGGATCTTGAGCGTGTTCTGGAAGCAGATTGGGCAGTACATGGGTCGATTATAGCAAAGTGACGGGGACGTAAAAGGGAAATCATGAACAACGAGTATCGGGATATCATTTCTTTTGATGGCACCCCTCTGAAATGTCTGATCCGGGAGACCGGGAGTTCGAAATGGTTGATCGTAACTCACGGTCTTGGGGAGCACCTCGGGCGCCACGAGTGGATCCTGAAGCTCCTCTCGCAGAACTTCAACATCGCCATCTACGACCTCCGGGGCCACGGCCGCAGCGGCGGGAAGAAGGCCTGGGTCTCGGACTTCACCGACTACCTGAAGGACCTCCAGGCGGTGCTCGACTACCTCCGGAAGGAGTTCAACCTGAGTAAGTTTTCCCTCTACGGCCACTCCATGGGCGGCCTCATCACCGCGGCCTACGTGCAGAACATGGCCCGGCCCGAGGCGTACCCGGAGAAGGTCTTCCTGAGTTCGCCCGCGGTGGCGGGGCCGGGGGTCCTGGGCCTCGTGATGAAGAGCCTCCCCGGGTTCTTCTTCGACAACATGACCAAGGTCCCGTCGCTGCCCCTCGGCGGCGTGCTGAACCTGCGCCGGCTCTCCCACGACAGCCGGGTCTACGAGGCCTACGTGAAGGACGAGTTCGTCCAGCTCCGAATCCACACCAAGCTCTACGTCGAGATCCTCAAGGCGGCGCGGGACGTGTTCGCAAGGCCCCTGCGGGCCGAGTGCCCGATCTTCTGCACCATCGGGACCGAAGACGGGCTGGTGAGCTCGAAGCTCCTCCTGGCGTACTTCAAGAAGATCGAGAAGAACACCCAGCTCAAGGTCTTCGACGGCGGCTACCACGAGCTCCACAACGAAGTGGAGAAGTACCGGAAGCCCTTCCTGAACTTCGTCCGCGAGAGCCTCACGGGCCTAAGCTTTGAGTGACTCCAGCCGCCGGACCCGTTCGTAGGCGGGCGGGTGCGAGTGGTAGAAGGTCGAGTAGAGCCCGTCGGTGACCACGGGGCTCGCGTTCTGCTGGTAGAGCTTCAGGAGGCCCGAGACCAGGTCCTCGGCCTTCGTCTCCCGGGCGGCGTACGCGTCCGCTTCGAACTCCCGCTTCCGGGAGACCCAGGAGAACACCGGACTCGCCCAGAAGGTGTAGAGCGGGATGGCCTGGGTGAAGAGCAGGAGCAGCACCCCCGGCGAGATCACTCGAACGAAGTGGCCATTGAAGAACCAGTTCTCGTCCGCGAGCGCCCCCATGATCCAGAAGCCGATGAAGGAGAAGACGACGGAGGCGACGAGGGACTTCGGGATGTGCCGGAGCTTCATGTGCCCCAGCTCGTGGGCGAGGATGGCGAGGACCTCCGCGGTGCCGAGGTCCTTGAGGAGAGTGTCGAAGAAGACCACCCGCTTGTTCTTCCCGAGCCCCGTGAAGTAGGCGTTCCCGTGGGAGCTCCTCTTGGAGGCGTCCATGACGAAGACCTCCCGGGCATTAAACCCCGCCCGGGTGACGAGGTCCTCGATGCCACTCTTGAGCTCGGCGCCCTCGAGGGGTTTGAACTTGTTGAAGAGGGGAGCGATGACCGCCGGGTAGAGCCACAGGAGGCCGAACTGGAAGGCGGTGAGGACGAGGAACGACCACAGCCACCACAGGGATCCGAAGCTCTGGAAGAGGAAGACGATCCCGTAGAGCAGCGGCACGCCGAGGAGGCCCGCGAGGACCAGGCCCTTGAGCCGATCGAGGACGAAGAGCCTGGGGGTCGACCGGTTGAAGCCGAACCGCTCCTCGAGCACGAAGGTGGTGTAGACCGACCACGGGAGGTTCAGGAGCATGGAGATGGCGGTGAAGGCGACGAGGAAGAGGACTTCGTGGTGGATGCCCCAGTCGGGAAGAGCGAGGTAGAGTTTTTCTGCGCCTCGGAAGGGGAACCAGTAGAAGAGGAGCACGGCGTCCCAGGCGAGCCGCGCCTGACTTAAGTTGAGCCGGGCCGTCCCGTAGCTGATGGCCTTCTGGTGGTCCGCCAGGGAGAGAAAATGCCTGAATTCAAACGGCACCTCGGACTTATTTTTTTGAAAAGTGTTCACTTGGCGTCGGGCGAGGTATATTTCTGCGAGGTGGTTGATCACGACCAACGAGATGAAGGTAACCTGAAGGTAGTACGTATAGAGGTTAGTCATAATGATCCTGGTGAAGACGTTTTACGCATACAACGACCTCCGGAACTTCAGCTACCTGATCTACGACGACCAGAAGGGTGAAGCCTGGGTCATCGATCCCTACGAAGCGGGCCCGATGATTGAGTATATCAAAAAAAATTCCCTTGAGCTCAAGGGAATCTTGAACACCCACCAACATTTCGACCACGTCCGAGGAAACGCCCCCCTCCAGGAAGCCTTCGGGAGCCCGGTCCAGCGACTGCGGAATTCCCAGACCGTCTTCCTTAGTCAGGAGCAGTGGATCGAGACGCTGGATACTCCCGGCCACACCATGGACCACAAGGTGTTCCTCTGGAAGAGCTCCGGTGCGGTGAGAGCCCTCTTCTCCGGGGACACGCTCTTCAACTCGGGCGTGGGGAATTGCAAGAACGGGGGCGACGTTCCCACGCTCTACCAGACGACGAAGATGCTCATCGACGCGCTCCCGGAGGAGACCCTCCTCTACCCGGGACACGATTACCGCAGACGCAACCTGGAGTTCGCCCACATGGTGGAGCCGGAGAACGAAGCGGTGAGGGCGGAGCTCGGGAGCCTCAAGGACGTGAACACCCACGACCTGGGGCCCGTGAGCCTGGCTCAGGAACGGAAGGTGAATCCATTCCTGCGGCTCGATTCCTCGGAGCTGCGGCACCACCTTCGGATCCAGAACGACGAGAGAGAAATTTTTTATAAACTACGGTCCCTGCGGGACAGCTGGTAAAGGATGGGTATGAAGAAGGCAACGAAGAAGGTAACGAAGAAAGCAGCAAAGAAAGCAGCGAAGAAAGCAACGAAGAAGGCGGCCCCGAAAGCAACCAAGCCGAGGGCGGCCCCGACCGCACCGAAGGCGGCAAAGAAAACTTCAACGAAGAAGGCCCCGAAGAAGAAGACTCCGGCGAAGCACGAATCGGCCGCCGTGATCAACTCCGGCATCCCCAAGACCGGAGAGCAGGCGCCGGCCTTCACGCTCAAGGACCAGAACGGGAACGCCGTTTCTCTCTCGGACTTCGAGGGGATGAACGTCGTCATCTATTTCTACCCGAAGGCGATGACCCCCGGGTGCACCACCCAGGCCTGCGGTCTTCGGGATTCGACCTTCGACCTGCGTGACGGGGAGATCAAGGTCCTCGGCATCAGCGCGGATCCGGTGGAGAAGCTCAAGAAGTTCGAAGAGAAGGAGAAGCTCAACTTCACCCTCCTGTCGGACCCGGACCACCAGGTCGCCGAAGCCTACGGCTCCTGGGGCCTGAAGAAGTTCCTAGGCCGAGAGTACATGGGGATCCTGCGGCAAACTTTTCTCCTGGATAAAAAAGGTAAGATTCTGGGCGTGTTCCACAAGGTGGACACGAAGACCCATCACCAGGATGTGCTGAAGTTTTTCAAGAGTCTAGGATGAGCTTCTCTTCCATCACGTCGAGCCGCAGCTCGGTCTGTAGCCGGCGGATGAGATCTTTAAGGTTTTCAGTAGCTTCCACCGGGCAGCGGACGTCGATGTCCCGGTAGGAACCCCTGAGCGACTCGTCGGTGGTGGAGAAATAGCAGAGGCCTTCGTTGGACTCGAAGGTAAAGTACACGAAGAACGCCTCGTCCTTCGGAACCCGAAGGCGGGTGTAGTAGAGCTGTTTGCTCTGCTGATAGGTGTGCGCCATAGTTTCCTTGACTAAAATTCATATGGACTTAAAATAATTGGTATAGAAAGTCAAAAAATTTAAGAAGTTATGTCATGGAGGACGCTTTGAAAAAGACCTTGGCCCTGAGTGGGTTACTGCTACTTCTAGGTACTTCCTGCGCCAAGCTCCGAAAACTCGAACGCGACCTCGTCGGCGCCGATGACAAAGAAAAGACTTCTCCCTCTGACAAGCCGGTTTCCCGAGAGCAGTACAATCAGCTTCTGGTGAAGTACGAGCAGCTCTCGCAGAAGTACGAAGAGCTCAAGGAAAACCCAAACGCGAACAAGTCGTCGCTGGTGGATGAGATCGACAAGTCCCAGACCGAGAACTTCGCGAGCACCACTCCGAACGTGACCACGGAGACCGTGGACGTCTTCGGCGGCGCCCTGCCGGCGCAGGATACCTCGAAGCCCATCGACGTCTCCGACGACCTCGAGTCGCAGCTGGGCCTCTACCGCCGGGGCCTCGCGCTGAAGAAATCCAACCCGGGCGAAGCCACCAAGATCTTCCAGAGCCTCGAGACGAAGGGAGCTCCGGCGGTGAAGGTGCGGGCCAAGCTCCAGGTCGGCGAGCTCCTCCTCGGGAAGCAGCAGTACGACATCGCCCTCCAGGTCTTCGAGGACATCATCTCCGGCTCGGCCCACTCCGGCGTGGTGCTGGACGCCCTCCGGTACGCGGTGGTGTGCGCGGAGAAGCTCAACATTCCCAATAAGAAAGAGCAGTACGCCTCCATGCTCAAAGACGTGTTCGAAACAACAGGCCAGGGAATCTAGTGAAAAAAGATCCAAGCAAACTCCTCCTCCTCCTGCTCCTTCTCTCGCAGAGCTCGGCGCTCCTCGCCCAGGACGATCTGGACGATGCGGATCTCAACGCCCTCTTGAACGAGACGAGCCAGCCCGAGGCGCCGCCGACCCCGGACACCACCACCGTGCCCGTCGACACCTCCGTCGAGAACCCGAGCACCGATCCGTCGGCCCCGCCGGCGGACAATCCCATCGCCACCGAGACCCCGGAGATCCCTTCGTCGGAGACCGTGGACCTCGAGTTCGGAGACGGAGACCAGTTCGTGGAGGAGCCGTCAGCCCCGATCTCCCTCGACGACGAGGGGAACAAGGTCGCGGCTCCGAAGGACGACCAGCTCGACCTCTCGGACTTCGCGGAGTCCACGCCGATCCCGAAGAAGGGACAGAAGCCCGCGCCGGCGAAGAAGACGGCGCAGAAGCCCGCCCCCGCGCCGGCCGAGAAGACCGACGACCTGGATGACCTGAAGAAAGACGTCGCTCCGGAGAAGCCGGCCGTCGCCGAGGACAAGCCCGCGGGCGACGCTCCGGAGGTGAAGGTGGCGACCCCGGCCGTGTTCGACGTGGGCCGGGAAGAACGGGACCTCCTGGGCCTCGCGCTCAACATCCAGGGACAGATCTCGGACAACGAGTGGAGCGAGGTCGCCATCGCCGCCAAGGTCGACAGCTACACCGTGGTCAAGGACGACTGGCTCTTCAAGATCTCGAAGCGGATCTTCGGCTCCGGGTACTACTACCCGAAGATCTGGTCCATCAACTCCTACATCACCAACCCGCACTTCATCGAGCCGGGGATGGTCCTCTCGTTCACCACCGGAAGCGGCACCAGCGCCCCCGAGGTGAAGGTCGGCTCCTTCACCAGCGACGAGATCAGCGCGGCCCCGGGGTCCATCGCCAACAGCAACCCGGAGGACCTCAACAACTTCGGCGAGGAGGCTAAGCCCGCCTGGGTCGACGAGAAGGGCGAGCTCGCCAAGCAGGGGATCTACTTCCAGTACGCCTCGGAGGAGACGATGGACGACCTCACGCGGGTGGGGGCCGAGGCCCTCAACAAGGAGTACGAGAACTACGATCCGCCGCCGAGCGAGTTCGACATCGTCCTCCCGAAGAACTACGACAAGAACGGCTTCGACAAGAACTCGCGGATCTTCTACTCGTTCAAGGAAGGCTTCTACCTCAGCACCTTCGTCTCCACCAACATCGTCCAGGACTTCGGCTCCATCGTGAACGGGCCCGACGAGAACATCTTCTTCACCACCACGGACCGGGCCTTCGTCCAGTTCGACGAGACCATGAACGTCATGGCGGGGGACCGCTTCTCGGTCTACTCCTCCGGCGGGAAGGTCCGGCACGTGAACTCCGACCGCGCGGGGTACAAGTACTCCATCGTCGGACAGATCAAGCTCCTCCGGAAGATCCAGGACAAGTGGGAGATCGAGTTCACGGACGTGGCGGGGACCCCGCAGCGGGGCGACCGGATCACCGCGTACACGCCGAAGATCGACCGGATCACCCGCACCTACAACTCGAAGCTCGTCGAGGCCGCGATCCTCGCGACCTTCCAGCCGATGCAGACCATCCTGGGCGTCGGGGACGTGGTCTACCTGGACCGCGGCCGGGCCGATGGCCTCGAGATGGGGAACGTGCTGGAGGTCTACGGGTTCAAGGACCGCCTGTCCAACCGGAAGATCACCAACCAGCCGACCTACAAGCTCGGCGAGCTGACCGTGATCACGCTCACGGATAACTTCGCGACCGCCCTGGTTTCCAATTCCATCAGAGACTTCTACGCGGGAGACCTGGCGATCACCAAGACCAAGGAAGCCCACCTGCGGGAGCAGAACGCCAAGAAGTCGAAGACCGAACGGACCACGGACCGGGTGGCCGGGGATAACCTCAACGAGCTCGACGTCGAGCTCAACCTCGAAAACCTCAACGACGACCTCCTGAAGCAGGCTGACAAGATCCAGCTCACCGAAGACGAACTCGCCGAGCTCGACCGCCAGGAGCGGGAGAAATCGGTGATCAAGGATTCGGAAAGAGATGTGAAGGCCCTGGAGCGTCTGGAAAATGAAATCGAGGGTGCCGAGAGCATCCTAAATGACGCAAAACTTGATGAAGATAAGCTCCTTGAAGACCAAAACCTCAACGAAATTGAGAAAAAACAGGGCACTGAAGCGGATTCACTCGAGGATATCGAGGAAAATCTTGGGAAGCGGTATGTTGACGAGGATCTCAATTCGAAGGACAACCCGTACGGCTTAACCGAGTTTGACGTCGAGGAAGTGGACGAGCTCCTTAATATTGAGAAAGATGCACCAAAAAAATAAGGTCTAAGCACTAGCCATAGAGTTGGTGCTTAGGTTAAATTAAGTCCGCGTGCACCCTTAGCTCAGCTGGATAGAGTAGTTGGCTTCGAACCAATTGGT
>SXGU01250112.1_pt1 | contig 10240 bp, 10 predicted proteins | sample 3174531 | NCBI WGS metagenome assembly SXGU01 (sample SAMN11356863, study PRJNA531348) | freshwater metagenome | isolation source: freshwater sample F1-140 | place: China: Fuxian Lake, Yuxi | collected 2017-12-25 | reverse complement strand
ATCGAAAAGCTGGCCACCTATGGCCTGCGCCGCAGCATGTCCTTTGATGATCGCGAGCCTCTGAAAGCCATCGCCGCGGCCAGCAAGGCGAAGGACTACCGCCTGCGGGACATGATCGAGGCGTTCGTCGTCTCCGACCTCTTTCAATCCCGCTAACGCCCTCGCGCTGGTCAAAAGCATGATTGCCGAGCGTCACACAATCGGCGCCTGCGGCGAGGAACTCGTCACAGATCGCTTCTGTGATCCCGAAACCGCCCGCGGCGTTCTCGCCATTGACGACAATGAAATCCAGCGACCAAAGCTCCCGCAGACGCGGCAGACAGCGGGCGACCGCGGCGCGGCCGGCCCGGCCAATGACGTCGCCGATAAACAGCAGGCGGAGGTTGGACGTGGCGGGAGCGGATGTCATGCCGGTTTCTAGAGCATATCGCCGGTCCGAGGGAAGGGTCTCCCGATGGCCCAGCCCCGCGCGAGTTGCGGAAAGCCCCGGTCTTTCATAGGTGATAGACCTCGATGTAATGTCCGCTGGAAAGAAACGCCCCCAGTATGCCGCTAGCCGCCGAAAGCCCCGCCGACGCCGCGCGCGACATCGCGCCAGACCGGCCCTATGTCGTCTTTGAAGACGGCAGGGAGGGTGGACGCGCGCTGGTGTTCGATGCGCCGGCGGAACTCATCGTGGCCCATACGGCGGCGGGAGTTCCCGAGGCCTTTGCGCGCATGGAGGCGGCCCGCCGCCGCGGCCTCCACCTCGCCGGCTACGCCAGCTATGAGCTGGGATATGCGCTGGAGCCGAAATTCGCCCGCCAGATGACCCCGCAGCCGCGCACGCCACTGCTTCAGTTCGGAGCCTTTCAGGCGCCGCGCATCGTTGCGCTATCCGCGGCGGCCGGACCAGCGCCGCGCATCCCCTTGACGCCCGCATGGACGCAGGCCGAATACGCCGAGCGGTTCCAGCAATGCCGCGACTATATCTTTGCTGGCGACGTCTATCAGATCAACCTGACCTTCCCGCTCCACGGCCATTACGACGGCGATCCGCTGACGCTCTATCGCGCCCTGCGCAAGCGCCAGCCTGTGGCCTATGGCGGCGTGGTGGCGCTGGGCGCCGAAACCGTTGTTTCGCTCTCACCGGAAGTTTTCTTCGAAGCCCATGACCGCGACATACGCGCCCGTCCGATGAAGGGCACAGCCCAGCGCGGCGTCATGCCGCCCGAGGACATGATGCGCGCCAAGCATCTTGTTGAAGACGAAAAATCGCGCGCCGAAAATCTGATGATCGTCGATCTGCTGCGCAATGATCTGTCGCGACTCGCGGAAGTCGGCTCGGTCAAGGTCACGGATCTCTTCACCATTCAGACCTATCCGACCCTGCATCAGATGACCTCCGGGATCGAGGCGCGCCTGCGCGATGATGTCTCTCTGCACGATCTATTCACGGGCCTTTGTCCCTGCGGCTCGGTGACGGGCGCGCCAAAAATCCGGGCCATGGAGATTATCCGCGATCTCGAATGCGCGCCGCGCGGTGTTTATTGCGGCTCAATCGGGGTAATCGCGCCCGATGGCGAGATACGATTTAATGTCGCCATCCGCACATTGACGCTGTTTCCAGATGGCGAACTTGTCTGCAATGTCGGCTCGGCGATTGTCGCCGACTCCCGCGCCCGCGAGGAATATGAGGAATGTCTGATCAAGGCTCGTTTCCTGAGCGGCGCGACGACCAGTTCGGACTGATCGAAACCCTGCTATGGACGCAGGGCGAAGGATACTATCTGCTCACCGAACATCTGATGCGCCTTGCCGCCTCAAGCGCAGCGCTGGGATTCAGCTGCAACGTCGACGCCGCAGAAGCCGCGCTCGCCAAAGCCGTTGCTGCGCAGACGCATCCCCATCTGCGCGTGCGGCTGGTGTTGTCACAAGATGGCGCGATCGACACAGGCGTCACAGCCATCGAGCCGGTTCCACCGACGACCATCTGGCGCGTTGCGCTGGCCCAAAAGCGGTTCCACCCTGATGATCCGATGCTCAGACACAAAACCACGCGGCGCGCGCTCTATGAGGACGAACTGGCGCAAGCCGTTGAACGTCACCACGCCGATGAAGTGCTGTTTCTCAATGAGCGTGATGAAATCTGCGAGGGCGCGCGCGTGAATGTTTTCGTCCCGCGCGGCGATCGCCTGATCACACCCCCGCTCTCCTGCGGCCTGTTGCCCGGAACCCTGCGCGCACGCCTGATCGCCGAGGGCCGCGCCTGTGAGGCGACGCTATCGCTGAATGATCTGCCGCCGCAGTTTTATCTCGGCAATTCGGTGCGCGGGTTGGTGCGGGCCACAATGATCGCCTGGCGACAAGCGTAGCCCGCATTTCAGGCGGCTGTGACGCGAGCGATCACTGGATTGGCCCCGTGGAATAGGCGCCGAGCGGCAGTCGCCAAAACGGGCGGTGTATTTCCTCAAGCTCGCGTCCCGGCTTGCCGGCCACTTTTTTATCTCGAATAAGCGCGACAATGTCGCCTCGGACGTTTCGGCTTGAGAGAAAATAATTATGCCCAAAAAAATCGGAGCCCGATTGTTCCACCGAGATCAGATCAACCACGTCTTTCAGTGGCGACACAAGGGTCACGCCATCATTGCTTGATTGCGCGTCAACGAGACCCAACCGCGTGTTGCCCGACATGGAACGCGACATATCCAGCGCCGCATCTCCCGCCGTGGCATAGACGGTCAGATGAATACGTACGGGATTATACACAACATCATAGTTTGCCCGACCGAGACGCGGAATATCAGGATCAGAAATCGTAGCGGAAAACTTTCCAACGGCGACATCAACATCAATGTCCGGCGCTGCAAGAATGGTCTCGCCGATTTTATATTCATTCATAAATGTTTTGCCAACGGCGTAAGTTTCGGCGTTGAGCTGTTGCACCACCGAGGTGACAATATCGGCGCCACGGCTATGTGCGATGAAATGCAGCTTCTTCACCACTGGCGTTTGGGCGATGAAACGAACCGCTTTTTTGAGATCGGTTACGGAGAATTCGCCAGACTCGCGATCGAAGTTATAACCAAAAAATGTGCCTTTTTCTCCGCCGGCGGGCCATGAGAAAACGACGCAGGTGAAATGATCGGGTCCCAAATCATTGCATATGCGCGCGGCGGATTTTACAGCTTCATCGAAACTGTTATTAAATCCATGCACATAAAGAACGACCTCTTTACTGGTCGTTGACGTGATCTTGGCTTGAAGGATCTGCTGAATTTCTGAAGCGGCGCGCCGATGCGCGGCAAGCGCCGCCGGATCCCGCCGGATTCCGCCCCTAACTCTTTCGACTTTATAGGGCGTGCTCGGAAAACGGACGATTTCATTTGTCTGACCGAGAACCGGCTCGCCGCCCGATTGCGGATAGGCTTGAACTGATCCAAAAGCCAAAGACCATGCCCGCTCTGCGTTGTATGAGCGCGCGCCATTTTCTGCAGCTGCAGGCTGGCGATCTGTGAAATAGAAAACATCGATTGGACGCGCTGTCGAAACCGCCGCGCCTGTTACGTCGCCTTCTGCCGCGATTGCGGCCTGCAAACCAAGCCCCATCAGAATGAGGATCAGCATATAACGAATATCACCCATTGCTTCTCCGGCGATCCGCGCGGCGCGGCGTCAAATAGTCAGCAGCAGTATAGGGATTTTCACGCAGTCGTAAAAACGACCGACTGTCGCACCCTGCAGCCGGAAGCCTGACGCCGGTACATCTGCGCCAATGTCGACAAAAGATAAATGGATGCGCGTTATTAACCCTGGCGCAAAATGAAGACCTTCAGAATCACGCCCGCGCACGCTTGCGACGCTTGCGTCCACCGCCCTGGCCGCTATCCCGGCCAGGTGTCTGCTCCGCCGGCAACGCATCCGCCTCATCAATCCGGCAGTAGCGAACGCCAAGGAAAAAAAGGATTTGCGCATCCCCCGTGATCGGCTCGGCTTCCTGCCGCGGGGTCTTCGCACGTGCTCTGAAGGCGATTACCTGTCCCATTTTGGCGCCCTTGCGTCCGATTCGCAAAATGATGAATCAATCCTTATGTGCCGATTAGGACCGAAGGACGGTTAATGATCCGTCAACGGCCTCCCGATTATGTGCTGTTTCGGGTGTGCAAGCGTATGAATGAGTAGATCGTCCATGTCCGCGGATCTTCGCCCGCACCACAATATTGACGCCACCCTGCTGGAAACAGCCGTCGCCCAGTTTATTGCGCGCGACATCCACCCCGCCGGGGACATAAAAGTTTTTGAAGAGCTGACGCTGGGGCTCATCGAAAGGCTCGATCCGGATACAGCCGCAAACATCATTCACCCTCTCTGTGCGCATCCCGATACGCCGCCACGCATACTTGCACGCCTGTATGAGCTGAATGGCGGCGCCGCCAATCATGATGCGACACAGACTCAAAATCTCTCCCGGCTGCGCGAACTGGCCGCCGATTTAAGCCTGCGTCCCGATCCGCTGATGCGCCAGACTCTGGCGCGTGCTGCGCGCGACGACCTCGCGCTGGCGCGCATTCTTCTTGATCGGGACGATCTTGATCTCGACCCAGCGCCCTATTTTCTTGCAGCAACCAGACTTGAACGGCTGGCGATTGTGCTCGACGCCTGCCGCAAGGCGTTAACCAATGGCGGAGACGGAGAAATCCTGGCCGATCCCGAATTTGCAGCGCAATTCGAACAGGCGGCCACTGCCCGAAGCTGGATCATGATGGCCGAACTGGCTGCGATATCGCTTCAGCTTAATCCAGATCGCGCGCAAATGCTGATCATGGACGCCTCCGGCGAGGCTTTCGCTTTGTTGATGCGCGCGCTCGGCGTTGAACCCGGCATGAGCGCCCGCATTCTTCTTTACGCCGATCCGGCTATTGCGCAGAATGAAGAGCGGATCAAAAAACTTATTGCGCTCATGCGCGCGACGCCACAACGCGCAGCCGCCAGAATCATCGCCGCCATCGCCCGTGATGCAGAAACAGCGCCGTCGCCAACTTCAGCACGACGCGCAACCATACGCGCGACCGCATCGCCGATTCGCAACAGCATCGAGACAGGCGTCGCCAGAAAAATACCCGGCGCCACCTGATATATTGGATTGCGCTCCACAGGACATATGCATGCGCGGAATGCCCCGTATCCGCGCGCGGATCACTATCAGATGAATCGACCCCGCGCCGGGACGGAACACAAGGCGTCCAGAACGCGTGCGTTGCAAATTTACAACATGCAAGAGATATTTTGCACGAAATTGGATTCAGTTTTGATTCACCGAACTTCTCTCAACTTTTGATTCATCTTGCTTCTTAAAGCGCGATTCACACGCCCCGATTAGTTTGACCCCATGGAAGAGCGACAAACGCCACCTGGAACGCAAGGGGACAAGACAATGACAACCGCCGGATTGAACGTCCGAAACAAGGCCGCGGCGATCATGCCGGCCTATGTCGACACCATTATGATGCTGGAGCGCCTTCATCGTCGCATGCAGGAAGCCGTCAAGGATGCGCTGGATCGCGCCAAAATTGACGAGATCAACGCGGTTCAGGCGCTGATGCTTTATAACATCGCCGATCAGGAATTGAGCGTCTCGGAATTGAGAGCGCGCGATTATTACACCGGCTCAAACTCATCCTATAATGTGAAGAAGCTCGTTGAAGCCGGCTATATTTGCTACGCGAAATCACGCGTTGATCGCCGATGCTCCCGCATCAGCCTTGGCGAACGCGGCAAGGAAATTCATGCGCTGGTCGCGCAGGCCTATGAAAAACACGCCAGCACACTTGGCTGCGTTGGCGGCGTCGAAGCTGATGACCTCACCACAATCAACCGTTCGCTCGGCAAGCTTGATCGCTTCTGGGAAGATCAGGTTCAATACAGACTTTGATCGGCGCCGCACTGCCTGAAATAAAATAACCCGCCAGAAATTGTCTGGCGGGTTATTGGCGTTCTTAAATTATCTCGGCTGTTACTTTAACGCGAAGCCAAGCGCGATCAGCGCCTCGCGTATTTTGTCGCGCCCGCTCATGGCGTCCGTCCCGCGCACGCGCGACAGCACCTGACGCACCCAACCTTGCTCGGGCAGACCCTGCTCTTTCTGGAAATCGCGGAATTTTTCATCCAGCGTTTCGATGGCTTCAAGCTGCGCATCGCCCCACTGATATTGTTCGCGATGCAGAACCGCCGCCTGACCCAGCCTTGGCTTGACGCCGGCGTTGGCCGCCGGATCAGGCACGCCGACGGTCATGCCGAAAACGGCGAAGACGTTGGGCGGTAAATTCAGTTCCTTCGCAACCGCTTCCGGATGATTGCGCATAGCGCCGATATAGCAACAGCCCAGCCCCAGTGATTCAAGCGCAATCGCGGCGTTTTGCGCCGCCAGCGCCGCATCGACGACTCCGGTCATGAAAATTTCAAGATAAGGCAAGGCCGCCGCATCGCGACCCTTTTCCTTGCCCAGCTTTTCCAGCCGCGCCAGATCGCACAGCCAGATCAACAGTAACTGACAGTCACGAACATGCTGCTGACCACCCGCAAGATCGGCAAGACGAATCTTGCGCTCTGGATCTTCAACCGCGACAACGCTCCAGACCTGCAAATTGGAAGAGGTCGAGGCCGATGACGCGGCAGCGATGATCGTCTCCAGTGCGCCCTCGGGCAGTTTCTGCGGCAGATAGTTGCGATGCGAGCGATGCGCGAGCAGCGTATCGAGCGTCTCGTTCCACTGCGGCGGCTTCGAAGCATCGTTGCGGCGATAACGCTCGAAAATGGCGCTGGCGCCGCGCGCGTCGAAGGAAGCGGGCTTGTTCATAAGAGGCGTCTCTGACAAGTGGCGCGTTACACGCGCTTCGGCACCAATATGGCGCGGAAATCGTTCACATTGGTGCGCGTCGGCCCGGTCACCACCAGATCGCCCAGCGCCTCAAAGGCGGAAAAGGCGTCATTATTGGCGAATAGCGCCTTGAGATCGACGCCCGCCTTTTGCGCACGCGCAAAACTATCGGCGGTCATCATCGCGCCGGCGTTGGTTTCAACGCCATCGATCCCATCGGTGTCGCAGGCGATGGCGGAGACGTCGCCAAAACCTTCCAGCGCCAGCGTCAGGCCGAGCAGAAATTCGGCGTCGCGGCCGCCCTTGCCGTCGCCACGCACGGTGACGGTGGTCTCGCCGCCGGAAATAATGGCGACCGGCGGCTGGAACGGTTGCCCATGCAGCGCGATCTGCTTGGCGATGCCGGCATGCACCCGCGCGACGTCGCGCGACTCGCCTTCGAGATCGCCAAGGATGCAGGGTGTATAGCCCGCCTGCTTGGCGACAGCCGCCGCTGCATCCAGCGAGCCTTGCGGCGTGGCGATCAGAATATTCTGAACGCTTTCGAAAATGGCGTCGCCTGGTTTGGGCGTTTCGCATGCGTCGCTGGCGAGATGTTTCAGCACAGCCGCCGGCGCATCGATTTTATATTTGGCGATCACGGCGAGCGCATCTTTGCGCGTCGTCGGATCAGGCACCGTCGGGCCGGAAGCGATCACGGAGAGATCATCGTTCGGCACATCGGAAATCATCAAAGCGACGACACGCGCCGGCGCGGCCGCGCGGGCAAGACGGCCGCCCTTGATCGCGGAGAGATGCTTGCGCACGCAATTCATCTCGGAAATATTTGCGCCGCTTTTCAGCAGCGCCTTGTTAACGGCCTGCTTCTCTTCAAGCGTGACGCCATCGGCCGGCAGCGCCATCAGCGCCGAACCGCCGCCGGAGATCAGCGCCAGCACAAGATCGTCCGACGTCAGCCCCTGCACTTTCTGCAAAATGCGCTTGGCGGCTTCACGACCCGCAGCATCCGGCACCGGATGCGAGGCTTCAATCACCTCAATCTGTTTTGTCGTCGCGCCATGCTCATAGCGCGTGACGACCAGACCTTCGAGCGGCCCGCCATGCCAATTGGCCTCAACCGCTGCGGCCATGGAAGCGGCCGCCTTGCCGGCGCCGATCACGACGGTGCGGCCCTTTGGCGGCGTAATTGTCTTCAAATATTGCGGCAGGCAGACGGAGGGCGACGCGGCGCCAACGGCGGCGTCGAACATGGCGCGAAGAAGCGGACGGGTATCGTCGGACATGAATCTTGTTCCAGACAGGTAAAACGCTCCCCCGCCAGATCGTGCGGGGGAGCGCGCTTTGTTTTTACGAACCGCTGATGGCGCTGGCCTTCTCGATCAGCGCTTCGGCCATACGGATCGAAGCGATGTCGATCAGACGGCCATCGAGCGACACGGCGCCCTTGCCTTCCTTCGCGGCCTGGGCCATCGCATCGAGAATACGGCGGGCCTTGGTCACTTCGGCTTCCGACGGGGTGTAGACCTCGTTGGCGAGCTCGATCTGCGAAGGATGGATCGCCCACTTGCCTTCGTAACCGAGAACCGCGGCGCGCTTGGCGGCGGCCTTATAGCCTTCCGGATCGTTGAAGTCGCCAAACGGACCGTCGATCGGACGCAGGCCATAGGCGCGGCAGGCGACCATCATGCGGGTCTGGGCGGCGTGCCACTGATCCATCCAGAAATAATCGCGCTCACCCTTCGAGTCCTTGTCGGTGAGAACGCCGTAATCCGGGTTCACACCGCCGATGACGGTGGTGCGGGCGCGGGTCGAGGCGGCGTAATCGGCGACGCCGAAAGACATCGCTTCAAGGCGCTTCGACGACTGGGCGATCGCCTCGACATTGGCCATGCCGAGCGCGGTCTCGATCAGCACTTCGATGCCAATGCGCTTGGTGCGCTTCTTGTACTGCTCGATCTGCGTGATCATCATGTCGATGGCGTAGACGTCCTGCGGAACGCCAACTTTCGGGATCAGCACCACGTCGAGACGCGGGCAGTTCTCCAGCACGTCAACAACGTCGCGATAGCAATAATGCGTATCGAGGCCGTTGATGCGCAGGGTCATCGTCTTCTTGCCCCAGTCGATGTCGTTGAGGCCCTGAATGATGTTCTTGCGGGCCTGCTCCTTATCGTCCGGCGCAACCGCGTCTTCGAGATCCAGGAACACGACGTCGGCCTTGGAGGCGGCCGCTTTCTCGAACATGCCCGGCGTCGAACCCGGCACGGCGAGTTCCGAACGGTGGAGACGCGGAGTCGCCTGCTCGATCAGTGTAAAGCTCATTTTGTTTTCCCCTTTCTGTGGTTTGGTGTTAGCCGGTGGCCCCAAGGCCAGCGGCGATGCAACTGATGGAAATCAGAAGCGGGACTTTAATGTCCTCTTTTTCCGCTTCGTTCTGTGCGGATCGGAACCGGCCAAGCAGATCGACCTGCTCGCGGTTAACTTCATTAATGGTCGGCAAACGCTGCGCGAGCCGCGCCTGATACTCCTTGAAGCGATCGGCGATCTGCTCGCTGCCGGTCACACGCAGCACCATATCGCGCGTCAGCGCATATTCGTCTTCGATCTCTTTGAAAATCTTTTCGCGCACGCCTTCGTCGGCGACAAGGCCGGCGTATTGACGCGCGATGGAGAGATCGACCAGCGCGAGGGTCTTCTCGACCTCGTCGAGGATCAAACGGAACACGCGTGATTCCTCAAACATCCGGCGCAACAATTCGACGCCGCGTTCGCCCCGCGTATCGACAAAAGCCTTAAGACCTGAGCCGACGCCATACCAGCCCGTGATCGAATGCCGGTTTTGCGCCCAGGCGAACACCCACGGAATAGCGCGCAAATCTGCAAGGCTCTTGGCGCCGAAACGGCGCGCCGGACGCGAGCCGATGTTCAGCAGCGAAATTTCCTCCAGCGGGCTCGCCGCCTGGAAATAGGTGACGAGATCCGGATCGCTGATAAATTTTTCATAGGCCGCGAAAGAGGTGTTGGAAATTTCTTCCAGCACCGCCTCAAATTCAGCATGCGGCGCCAGCGCTTCTTCGCGCTCGGATTTCAGCGCATGGGCGAACACAGACGACGCCAGCAGCTCCATCTGATAGGCCGCCGTGCCGCGATTGGCGTATTTGAAAGAGACGACTTCGCCCTGCTCCGTCACACGGAAACGTCCGCGAATGGAGCCCGCCGGCTGCGCCGCAATCGCATGACCTGTCGGCGCGCCGCCGCGGGAAACGGAGCCGCCGCGACCGTGGAAGAAAGCGATGGCGACATCCTGTTCGCAGCCGACTTCGGTCAGACGCGCCTGCGCCTTGTAGAGCTCCCAATTGGAGGAGAAGAAGCCGCCGTCCTTGT
>SXGU01117017.1_pt1 | contig 10240 bp, 15 predicted proteins | sample 3174531 | NCBI WGS metagenome assembly SXGU01 (sample SAMN11356863, study PRJNA531348) | freshwater metagenome | isolation source: freshwater sample F1-140 | place: China: Fuxian Lake, Yuxi | collected 2017-12-25 | reverse complement strand
CAACGCCCACGCCGCCCTGGCAGTGGCGTCAGCAGAAGCAGTAATCCGTGCCTCTCACATCCGAATGCGGGAGGTCTCTTTATGAAGATCCTTCTGATCCTGCCGATCAGAGAGGGCTCCGGAAAATCGATCAGTGTGATACGTGGGAGCCTGGCTTCACGAACGCCACCGAGTGGTGGTGAACCAAAGGAGCGAGGCGATGAAGTAAACGAAACGGAATCACGGAGCGACCTTCAAGGCGCCGGTGGCCTTGGCAGCAATCAAAGGCGATAAGACGCTGACCGAATTGGCCGAGCCATTCAGCGTCTACCCCACCGGAGCCACCTCTCTAAGTCCCGATAGAATTTAGTAAAAGAGAGAAGTGGTGAGGCACGGACAGCCTGTTGAAGTGGGGGTTGCTCAAGTCATTGGCAATTTGAGCAACCCCCGCTCTCCTCTAAGCGAATCGCATGTTGTCGACTTGTTGCTCTTTGTCTCACGTTGTCTTGATTGAGCCCGGTTTGCGTATCCCGCTCACACGGTCTTAACACCTGGGGGGCCTTTGTCGGCAGGTGGGGGGGGCTGAAAAGGGAACCCGACGGGGAGCCTTGCAGCATCGTTTTATGGCCTTCTGCCACATCCAGGGCTGGTGCGGATGACAGCGAGGCGTTTCACAAGCGTTTTGAACCGCCCGTTTCGTTCGTCTGCAGGCAACGTGCGTCAAGTCCCTGATGGCCGATCGTATTGATCATTCAATCACACGGTACACGTCGAGTGGATCGCTGTCAGGAGGAGATAGATCAACCACAGGGGCCTTGTCGTGGCCGTGAGCCTGCGAGGGTGCTTTTTCAAACGAGGACAATGGGAGCTTATTTGAATTGTTCTCGGTCCCCTTCTGGAAGGCAGGGTGGTACGGTCCTGCGGGAATCCCATACCCAGACGTGCTCACGACCATGGTATTCGCCTGAATAGCTAGGGGACGGTAGGGCACGGTGGCGGCGGTCACCGCCGCATTAATAAGCATCCCGATCAGTCCTCCGCCACCATCACTACGCTGGTGCATGACCGTTTGATGCCCAGTCCATCGAAATAGGGGACACCACGAACAGGGTGGGGCATCCTCACCCAGGAGGTGGTCAGTATGGGGCAAAGACAATATGCCGTTACTCGGGCATTCGAGCAGGAGGCTCTGAAGTTGGTGATGGCTGGTGGGCATCCGACCACGCAGGTCGTTCGGGACCACGCCGAATCTGTTATGGCGCTGGAAGCAGGCGGTGACTGCCGCAGCCGACGCTCTCGGCGTCAGCCGCGTATCTCTGTCCGAACTGCGCAACGGCACGAACGGCCTTTTCCCGGAAATGGCCTATCGGCTGGCACGGGCCTTTGGCTTGACCTCAGAATTCTGGCTGCGGCTCCAAATGGCCTAGGATCTGGCACACGCAAAAAGACCGCCTCCAAGCTCCGGGTCAAGAGGGTCTCTCACGCGACCTCATTTCTGCTGCCAAGCGTCAGCTCCCTATTGACCGAGGTCGCTGACGGTAGTGCCCTGTGATTTTCTGTTGACAGTAGTGATAGCATAGGTGTTATCACTATGCCTGTGCGTTGGGATAGTCCGATCGAGACGTTTCTCGACGGACTCCCTGTAAAGGCCAACGCGAAATGTGTCGCATACATGGAGGCTTTGGAAGAGCACGGCGTTGAGTTGCCGCGCTCATTCATCGCGAAAGTCCGTGGAAACATCTGGGAGCTTCGCCCTGAATGGGCCGGAACTGAGTACCGATTCTTCTATGTGGCGATGGTGGGTCGGCGCTGTGTGGTCCTTCATGCCGTTACAAAGAAGTCACAAAATCTGAAAGAGAAGGATATCGCGCTAGCCGAAGCACGGCACCAGGAGGTAACCGAGAGGTGGTATTATGAAGCGACTCCGCCAATACGTCCATGAACAGAGTAAGCGACAGTCCGAGTTCGCCACCCATCTCGATCAAGCGCGTGCAGAGGTTCGCCTGGCTGTCGCCGTCGCACAATTGCGCGAACGCCGAGGCATGAGCCAGCGAGACCTTGCCCGGGAGACTGGGATCAAACAACCCCAGATTGCCCGTTTGGAGAAAGGCGATCAGCTCCCAACGCTCGACACGTTGTGGCGGCTTCTGAGTGCGTTAGATGCTCAGATGGAGCTGGGACCGGATGGGAAGGTCCAGATTCATCCGCTTTCTCACCAGGCGCCACGCGCCTCCACCACCAGACGGCCATCACGCAAGACCACTCGCTCCCGTCGCCTAGCTACGACCACGCACTAAACCATTCTAGGTTGCATGCATCGTGCGCCATTCCCAGGGCGGCATCGGGATTGGGGTGGCCCCCAGCCCCAGCCCCGCCTTCCCTCTGCTCCGTGCCGCTCGGCCCCACGCCCACCACGGGTTCTCGGAGCGGGATTTTGTGACTCGGCTGGGGATCGGCGGGTGCGCATGGCGTGGACGCGCACAGCGGGCGGTTCTGCCGAACGGTCGCCGTCCCAACCCCCAAACTCTCTTCGCTGCACCCGTTCGTATTTTCTCATGGGAAAGCGCATACTGCAGTGGTCGCGTAGTTCTGTCGCACTCTCGGAGGTGCGTGTATGAAGCTGCATTGCGTGTGTGGGCTCCTTCTGCTCATGGGGGGGGAATAGTCGCCACCGAGACGGCATGGGCGCACGCATCTTCTCAGGACGACATGCAGAAATGGCAGACAGTCTGTGATCAATATGTGGCTGGAGTGCATGTGTCCATCTTGGTCTGCTGTATGCCGAGGGGCAGGGGGTGACCCAGAGTTTCACGGACGCATTGACGTCTTTCGGCAGGGCGTGCGACTTGAAAAGTGAACAGGGATGCGACACCTATGCAACGTTCAAAAAATCATGCAGTCCTCTCCTCGTCCCCGATCTCGGCAGATCGCTCTCTAATGACCACCTCTGGGGTGAACATGCCCCGCCCTATTCAATGAGCCTGCGACGAGAGGGGCTCTATGCCACGTAACGATCAAGTCACCCGACAATGGCATCTGTTGCAACGCCTGGGCGCTGCGCGGAATGGGCTGACGTTGGCGCAGTTAGTCGAGGGGATCCCTGCCGATTTGACGCGCCATCCGCGGACTGTTCGTCGGGATCTCGCTGCTCTCGAAGCCTCGCAGTTTCCGCTCCTGATCGAGCGTATCGATGGCGAAGTCCGCTGGCGCCTGCTCGACGGATTTAAGAACATTCCCGCCCTCCGTCTCTCGCCGACCGAGCTCATGGCCCTGGCCTTCAGTCGCCAGCTGTTGACTCCTTTGCAAGGCACCGTGATCCAGACCTCCTTACACTCCGCGTTGACCAAAATCTCCGCGGCGCTTCCGGCGGGCGCCACCAAATATCTCCACCGGCTGGATCAGTGGTTTTCCGTGGGTCTGGGGCCGCACAAGAACTATCGGCATCATCGGGAGACGATCGACACCCTGTCGCAGGCCATTGCCCATCAGCAGACCATCCAGATGCGGTATTTCTCCGCCGGACGCAATGGAACCACCCGCCGGGAAGTGGATCCCTATCGCCTGCGCTATGTCGATGGTGGCCTCTACTTGATCGCTTTTTGCCACTGGCGGAAAGACGTGCGGATGTTTGCAGTGGAACGGATCAAGTCCCTCACTCCCACCGATCATCCCTATCAAATGCCGCTGCATTTTGATCTTGAGGCCTATGTGGAAGACGCCCTGGTCGTCATGCGTGGCGAATGCATCACGGTCGAACTCAAGTTCGACAACGCCACCGCGGTCTGGGTGAAAGACCGGACCTGGCATCCCAGCCAGCAGGTCACACGGCTTAAGACCGGGCAGCTCCTCATGACGCTTCAGGTCGCTGACACCCGTGAGTTGCTCGGCTGGATCCTCAGCTTTGGGAGCGGCGTGCAGGTCCTCACGCCTGCACGGCTGCAGCAGGCCGTGCACGACGAAGCCAAGAAACTCCTGGCCCCCCTGTGACCCCGGATGTCACCACGGCCTGACCGGCTGAATTCTGCCGACGTGCAGAATCCCTTGTATTCATAAATTAGTCATGCAAATATCCAACCCGTCTGCGAAGTGACCTGCGCTGTCACAGTCTTCGAATAGGATGGGGTCTCTCCATCACCTATAGAGGGAAGTCGTATGAAGACCTTCGGCGCTCTGATCGTCGTCCTGCTCTGGATGCCGGTGTCGCTCCAGGCTGAAGATCTGGGGAACCTCAGCGCAAATCCCTATGATGCTGATTCCACTGCCAACCCATTTGGGAACGGCAGCCCCTTCGCACCGAACGGGATCAATAACTTCTACAGCCCCTACGGCAGTCCCTTTAGTAATTCGTCAGCAACGAATCCCTTCGCCACACACGCACCCAGGCTCTACGATCAGCAGGGCCACGATCGCGGCAAGTTGAGCGCGAATCCGTTCGAGCCCGATTCGACCAGCAATCCTTACGGTCGCTATGGCTCTCCATTCTCACCGGACTCGATTAACAATCCCTACGGCGCTGGGAGTCCCTATCGACCGGACTCGCCGAAGAGTCCGTATGGGAAGGGGTGGAGAATCGAGGGGCAAAAATGAAGCGAGGCCGGAAGTGGCCTGCGACGCCCCTGTATTCGTGGCGGCCTGGTAGGTGGGATTGTAATGACGGGCATGGAGGAGCGGCGGAGAATGATCATCGTGGTCGTGCGCTGCCACAGCAGACAAATGACGACTTCCGGAAACGACCGTAGTCAGTCGATGGTGACCATCGGCGGACGTAGACGGATCAGCGGGCATTGGATCGCAACCGGGACCGCCGCCGTGTGGACAGGGTTCACGCCTCGCCATGGGCAGCCCCTTTTCCGAAGACGTGCGGTGTCGCAGGGAAGTCGGTCATGGGATGGGCCAGGCGGTGAACAATCGGAGAGCCTCGCATCATGAACAAGCACTCAGGGGAGGTGGTGTACTCCCCCAGTGACCTCATCCGGTATCTGGCCTCGCCGTTTGCGTCCTGGATGGACCGCTATTGCTTGGAGAATCCCGGGATGGGGACGCCGGATGAGGCCACGGAGGAAGAACGCCTCATTGCCCAAACAGGTGAAGCGCACGAACAAGCAGTGCTCGATGACTTCAAATCGTCCGCGGCGCCGGTGATCGAGATTGCTAAGAAGGATGCTGTCGTCGCTAGGACTCAGACGCTGTCTGCGATCAGGGCCAAGGCCCCCTGTATCTATCAAGCGGCGCTGGAAAGTGGGTCATTCGCTGGGTTTGCCGACTTTTTGATCCTGGATGATTCCGACCGCTATCAGGTGTGGGACACGAAGCTAGCCCGCTCGCCCAAGCCCTATTATGCCATTCAGCTCTGCTGCTACTCAGAAATGCTTGTTCATGCGACCGGTGCCCCGATGCCTGAGAAATTTGGGATCATTCTTGGCACCAAGGAGCGGGTTGAGTTCCGAGTCGAAGACTTTATTCATTACTATCGCCACCTCAAGGCGAGTTTTCTTGCCATGCAGGGCGGCTTCACCGGGAATATGGCCGATTGTCCGGAGCCACTTCCGCGGGCTGATCACGGCCGGTGGACGTCCCATGCGGAGAAGTTTTTCAACGAGCAGGACCACCTCGTCCTGGTTGCCGGAATCACGGTCGGCCAGATCAAGAAGCTCAAGCGGGCAGGGATCACCACGGTAGAGGGCCTCGCCGCCGCGTCAGGTAAACCGGTTCAGAAACTCGACAAGGACTCACTGGAGAAGCTCGTCGCACAGGCGCGTCTCCAACGCCAGACGCGCAACGACCGAGCGGCCAAGCCCGAGGCTCCACCGCGCTACGAGGTGCTGCCTCAAGCCGGAGCGAACGGTGAATCAGTGGGTCTTGCGGCATTGCCCCCCGATGACCCGGCAGATGTCTTTTTCGACATGGAGGGGTACCCGCTGGTGCCTGGAGGCTTGGAATACTTGTTTGGCGTCTGCACACGCAATCAGCAACCAGGGTTGTGGGACTTCACGGATTGGTGGGCACATAACCGTGAGGAAGAGCAGCGTGCCTTCGAAGGCTTTGTGGACTGGGTCTGCACGCGATGGAAGACGCATCCGGGCCTGCACATTTACCATTACGCCGCCTATGAGGTGAGTGCGGTCAGGCGGTTGAGCACCTACCATGACACCCGTCAGGACGAGGTGGATGAGTTGCTCCGGAACAAAGTCTTTGTCGATCTCTATCAGGTCGTCCGTCACGGTCTGCGCATCGGGGAGGACAGCTATTCTATCAAGTCCGTGGAGCGGCTCTACCGCCCGAAGCGCACGACGCAGGTCGCGACCGCCGCGGACTCGATCGTGCAGTACGCTTGCTGGATCGAAAGCAGGCAGCCAGGAGATTGGCACAAGAGCCCCATGCTCAAGGGTATCCGTGACTACAACGAGGACGACTGCAAGTCCACGGCGGAGTTACTGCAATGGCTGAGGACGGTCGCAGGTGAACACACGATCGCGGCCGTCCATCTGGGTTCTCTCGCAGCGCCCGTAAGACCTCCGCAGTTGCCGCCGGAGGTCGTTGCGCGACTGGATACCGCGGCAAAGCTCCGCAAGAGGCAGGACGTCGTTTCGGTGGCGCTCGCCAACGTGATCGACTTTCACCGGCGGGAAGAAAAGCCCATGTGGTGGCGCATGTTTGACCGTGCGGTGGCCACGTCAGACGTGCTCCATGACGATCCGGCCTGTATCGAGGGAGTTCAGGCCACGGGCGAGCCCCTGCCAGACAAGCAATCCTTCATACAGTCCTACCGATTCGATCCATCGCAGGAGTGCAAACTTGTAGCCGGGGACAGATCCCGCGTGATGTTTACGCACAACGTGACGACGAAGCTCACACTGTCGGCGTTGGATAGTTCTGCCGGGACGCTGGCACTCAAGATCGGCCAGAAGGCGTTACACGAGAAGCTGGCCGGTGTATTCCCATCGCGAGGGTCGCTGCTTTCAGACGAATATGTCTCGACGCAACCAATTCAGGAGGCGCTGGCGGATGTCGCCGCGCGGCATTTGTCAAACCAGCTCCCTCCCCCGGTCGTCGCGCTCCTCACCCGTCGACCACCCGCGACAGGCCTGCAACACGACGGGGAATCCACGACCCAGGCCGCCATCCGGATTGCCGGGTCAATGTCCGGCGGGTGCCTGGTTATCCAAGGACCGCCCGGCACGGGCAAGACATTTACCGCCTCGCGGGTCATCGTGTCCCTTCTCAGTGCTGGCAAGACGATCGGAATCGCCTCGAACAGCCATAAGGCGATCATGAATCTTCTCAGGGCCTGTGGGGAGGCCGCGCGAGCGGTCGGTAGGCGGCTAGCGGGCATCAAAGTTGGCGGGGAGGCAGAAGATCCGGTGTTTTCCTCGAACCCGAGTCTCGGGTACGTCAACGAGACCGGTGAGGCGCGCGAGGCCTATACAGAAGGCGTTGTGGGGGGGACGGCCTGGCTCTTTACCCGGCTGGAGTGGGAGGGGACTCTCGATTTTCTCTTCATCGATGAAGCCGGCCAGGTGGCCCTTGCCAATGCCGTTGCGATGGCGCGATGCGCAAAGAACCTCGTGCTGCTGGGTGATCAGATGCAGCTCGAACAACCCGTGCAAGGGGCCCATCCCGGGGATGCCGGATTGTCCGCGCTCCACTATGCGCTGAAAGATACGGACGCCAGCCGGCCCGATTTGCCTCTGTTCCATTCTGTCGTCCCGGCAGACTACGGGCTGTTTCTTGGCGAATCCCGCCGGATGCACCCATCCGTCTGCCGCTTCATCTCCGAAAGCATGTACGAAAGCCGCCTTCGCTCACATCCCGACTGCGCGAGGCAGACAATTATCGTTCCCTCCGGGGCAATTGGTCTGATCACCAGCGAAAGCGGGATCCTCTTCAGCCCGGTCGAGCATGATGGCAACATTCAGCAGAGCGATGAAGAGGTGGATCGGGTCAAAGTGATTTATGATGAGCTCCGCGGTCGTCTCTATACGGCGAAGGATGGCACCACGAGACCACTGGCACTGGAAGACATGCTCTTTATTGCGCCCTACAACGCCCAGGTGCGTGCACTACAAACCGCGCTTCCCCACGGCGCCCGCGTCGGGAGTGTGGACAAGTTTCAAGGGCAAGAGGCCCCCGTGTGCATCCTCTCCCTCTGTTCCAGTTACGGGGAATACGGCTCGCGTGGATTGGCATTCATCTTAGATCGAAACCGCATCAACGTGGCACTATCCCGCGCGCAATGTTTGGCGGTGGTGGTGGCCGATCCCCGGATCGCTGGTAGCACCCCCGGTTCATTGGACGAAATGATGCTCCTGAACCTGTTGTGCAAATTGGCCGATTCCACCCGTCGCCACGGAGGCGCTGGTGTATGGTAGGGGGTGGAGGATTGAAGAGGGAGAATGAAGTGGCGGGGAGTAGTCCATGGGGCTGTGGCGACTGCGTGCGGGCTTTGTTCGTTGGAATACGCAACAGGAGGCAGTTTCAAGTTCCAAGTGCTGGATTGAAGAAGAAGGGTAAGAAGACGGGCTGATACGCAATAGCCAATAGAGCTAAAACACTCTCACGATGCAGAATTATTTCCATTATTGGGGCAAAGCCGACAAGAAATATGTCGGTGCAACAAGCTGGCACCCACTCGCGTATCACTGCTTAGATGTGGCGGCGGTGGCTGTGGCCTGGTGGGAGGCAAGCCCGACCATGCAGCGCATCTTCCTCGCCTCTTTCAATTACCCAGAACCGCAGCATCTTCGCGCATGGGTGACGTTTTTTGTAGCCTTACACGATCTCGGAAAGTTTGACGTGCGATTTCAGCTAAAAGCACCCGGTGCGCTTGAGGCTGCGTGGCGTCCACTAGGGACCGGAGATCACGGTTTCTCAAAGAAAGACATCGCGGAGTTCGATCACGGCTGGGCGGGTATGGCCTGGGCGAATCAGGAGTATCAGCAGTGGGGAAAACTCGATGACGCTGATCGTGAAAAATGGGAGCAGTGGCAACCTTGGTTGGCTGCCGTGACTGGACATCACGGAGAATTTTATGCACCCAATATGCTGGGGTTAGTTCTTGACACAGACGAGGCAATTATTGAGCATGACCACAATGCCCGAAGGGAATTTGTGACAATGCTGTCTTGCCTATTCCTCGAACCTGTAGGCCGGAGTCTTCATGATTTGCCACCGGCCTGTTCTCTCAGCGCGCAATCATGGCTCGCGGGGTTTTGTGCGGTATGCGACTGGATAGGTTCCAACACGGAAGTTTTCGCTTACCAAGGTCCTGATACTGCATTAGCCGACTATTTTGATGCACGCATAAGAGTAATTTGTGAGAACAATGTGCTGCATGACTTCGGTCTGCTAGGGGAAGCAACGGCCTATAAATGCGTGAGCGCCTTACTTAAAGCTACCGAATCCCCACGAGGCATCCAGGTTGAGGTGGATAACATACCTGCAACACCCGGCCTAACCCTCATCGAAGCTCCCACCGGCAGTGGAAAAACCGAAGCTGCGCTGGCCTATGCCTGGCGGCTGCTGGACCAAGGCATAGCGGATTCCATCGTATTTGCGTGTTCCCCACGCGAGTGGGGATGAACCTGATCATAGCCGGAGGCGGAAGGCCGGCAGGCCGTGTTCCCCACGCGAGTGGGGATGAACCTGGTATGCGAAGAAAGTTGGTGCAGAGGCGTATGTGTTCCCCACGCGAGTGGGGATGAACCGATACATCGACCTGTGCGAAGAGCAGTGTGGGTGTGTTCCCCACGCGAGTGGGGATGAACCTCCAGAATGTCCCTCCAGCCACGGCTATCAGGGGTGTTCCCCACGCGAGTGGGGATGAACCGGAAAATATAACGAAATAAAAAAAATATATAACGTGTTCCCCACGCGAGTGGGGATGAACCGGCCGAGCTGGTGGTGCGGGTGCCGAGCGGGATGTGTTCCCCACGCGAGTGGGGATGAAGCACCTCACAGAGTGCCTGGACCGATTGGTAGCGCCCGCTCGAAAGGGCGGGCGAGGATTGACCGCGGTCGTCAATAGTGGACGCCATGAATTGCAGCCTCACGCCGCCGACTGTCGACGGGCCCACTGTTGGGCAAAGGCCGCCGGGGAGAGATTCCCCAGCCGCGAATGCCGACGCTGGCGGTTGTAGAAGATCTCGATGTACTCCGTGATCTCGCGCCGAGCCTGCTCCCGCGTCTGATAGCGCTGATGGTGCACCAGTTCATTCTTCAGCGTACCCCAAAAGCTTTCCATCGGCGCATTGTCGTAACAGTT
>SXGU01019707.1_pt1 | contig 10242 bp, 9 predicted proteins | sample 3174531 | NCBI WGS metagenome assembly SXGU01 (sample SAMN11356863, study PRJNA531348) | freshwater metagenome | isolation source: freshwater sample F1-140 | place: China: Fuxian Lake, Yuxi | collected 2017-12-25 | reverse complement strand
TGAAGTGGTCGATGTCGAACATCATTACCGAAAGGTCGCGGTCCTGCTCCAGGGCCAGGCCGAACTCCTGCTTCAAGGTGTCGTCCAGGGCGCGGCGGTTGAACAGCCCGGTCAGCGCGTCCGTGTTCGACAGGTCGCGCAGCCGCTGCTCCAGGCGCTTCTCTTCGGTCATGTCGCGGATCAACACCGCATGGCCCAGCATGCTTCCATCGCCGCGCCGCAAGGTCGAAGCATAGACCGCGAGGTGGCGCCGGTGGTAGATGAAAATATCATTGGTGCTGACCACGCCGGCATGTTCCAGCGCGGACTCGATACGCTCCGGGTCGTCGAACAGGTGCAATAGCCCGTCGTCGATGATGCGCGCCGCGGGTTTGTCGAGCAGTTTCTCTGCCGCCGGATTGAGAAGGACGATCTTCCCCGAACTGTCGGTGACGACAATGCCCTCGTCGGCGCTCATGAGGATGGTTTCGAGCTTGTTGTGCTCGGCATTGAAGCCGGCGTGACGCAGGCGAAGCTCCTCGGTCAACGAATTGAAGGAAACCGCCAGCGAGGAAAGTTCGTCGCGGCCCATGACAGGGATCTGCTGGTCGAGGTCGCCGGCGGCAACCCGCGACATCGCCAGCGAGACCACTTCGATGGGGCGGACGATGTAGCGCCGCAATACGAAGGCTGCCACCAGCAGAACCGCCGCCAGGGAAATTGCCAGCACCGCGATGGACTGGATCCAGGTTTCCCGCACCTGCTCCCGAACGGCATCCAGTTGCGAACGGACTTCCAACACCCCCAGGACTTCCTGATCGCGGCCGTGGCAACGTTTGCAACGTGCGAGGTTCTTGATCGGCAGCAGGAAGGTCAGATGGTGGTCATCGTGCTGAATGTCATAGTAATAGACCAGCTGCTGGGTGCGGATCGCACGCAACATGTTCTCGTTGTCCGCCGGAAATATCTGATTGACTTCCTCGGTGGGCCGCGGCGTGAACTCGCTGGTATCGCGGTATTCATTGACTTGACGGATGGTGGTGTTGTCGCGAAACGCTTCCACGCCATCGGGCCGCACGATGCGGATTTCGTCGATGTCCTTGACGCCTTTCAGCTTGTCGGCGTAAAGCCGGGCGACGTCGGCCGAGGCGGTGATCATCACCGTCTGCAAGCCCTGGTTGACGCTGTCCAAAACTTGATTCAAGGCGCGTTCGTTTTGCAGCAGGATGTTCTTTTCCTGTTGCTGGGTATAGAAAACGACGATTGCTCCGAAACCCAGCGCGATGACCAGCGAGATCGCCAGCGTCAGTGTGGTGCCTATGGAGTGGAAACTGCTGAGCTTGCGTACCGCCGGGTCCGACTGCGGGAAGTTGATATCCGTACCCATGGCTCAGCCCTGCCCATCGGCGATAGGGATTCGGCAACGCGATGGCGGCGCAAACGGCATGATGCGTGGCATTTTTCCGGCGATTGTTTCGGGGATCCGATGCCGCTGCAGGGCACCAACGGCCCCTGTTGATACTTGCTATTAACTTTAGTATTAGTGCAAGGCAGAGGATACTTCGATGGTCTCAAACCCCCGGAGCCTTGTTGATCCGTGATATACGCTGAAAACTGCGGAATCTACGTAGTCGATAGCCCTTGCATTTTTGGCTTTCGAAACTATTTGCCGAACAAGCCCTTCAGCTTGTCCTTTACCTGATCCTGCGCCTTGGCCTTGATCTCTTCCTTCTTCTCATCGACTTTCGCCTTGGCCGCATCGGCGACCAGGCTGCCCAGTTCCAGCTTGTACGACAGGCTCTCGAACGGACCGCTGACGCGCACCGGCACGGTGAGCCCCTTCAGGTGTTCCAGATCCTTGCCGCCCTGGCCGGCGCTGGTTGAAACCACGCTGGCTTTGGCCACATAGTTCATCTGTCCGCTGCCGATGTCGATATCACCGGCTCCGGTCAGGCGCAGGAAAGGCGATTTCATTGCCAGGTCGTCATTGCGGGCGACGCCATTGGCGATCTTGAGCGAGGCGGTGAGCTCGGAAAAGTCGGTCTTGTCGCCGGCCCTGGCCTGTTGCGTCGTATCTTGCCTGGCGCCGAGCTTGCCCTTGATGTCGCGCAGGCTCTGCGCCAGGTTGATGCCTTTGACCGCACCGTCCTTCAGGCTGAGCGACGCAGTGCCGCCCAATGCCTTCTTCATGGCCGTGACGCTTTCGCCACGGCTGGCGATGTCGAGCGCAACATTGCCCCGACCTTCGAGCAGGTCCTTGTCGGCGAGATCTTTCATCAAGGGATTGATGCTGATGCCGGCGAGGTTCTGCTTCAGCGCCAGCTGGTTGCCGTTGGCATTGAGCATAAGGCTGCCGTTGGCCGTCCCTTCGTAAAGGCTCAAGCTGAGCGGCGCGACGTCGAGCCGGCCACCGGCGAGCTTGAGCGTCGCGTTGAGTTTGGCGAGCTTGAGTTTCGAGGCCTGCAGTGCGCCGATGCGGATGGTGCCGTGTACGTCATGGCCCTTCAGCGCGGAGAAGTCGAGCCTGTCGTCCTTGGGCGCCTTCTCCGCCGGCTTGGCGGCCGCGGGCGGCAGGTACTTGTCGACATTGAGCTGATCGATGTCGAGATCGAAGCCCAAGGCCAGCGGTGCAAACTTCGCCACATTGAGCTTGAGTGCGATCTTCGAGTCGTCGAACTTCGTGCCCAGTTCCAGCGCGGCATTTTGCTTTGCCAGGTCGGTACGCAGCTTGCCGGCGATGGGCAGCACCAGCTGCTTCATCGGCATCTGCGGGTTGGCTATGTCGATCTTGCCGGCGAGGTTCTCAAGTGCCAGGATCTGTGCCGCCAGGTCTGCCGTCACCGGCGATTCGAGGCGGCCCTTGGCGGAAGTCTCGCCCGCTTTGGCGTCGAGGTCGAGTGCCAGCTTGCCGATTTTCAGTGCCTTGGCGTTGCCTTCGACACCCGAAAGCGCCAACTTCGCGGTGATGTTGCGCTTGCTGCCGGTCAGCGTGGCGGCAAGACTCAAGACTTCGCCGGCCGACTTCTCCGGCGACAGCAGCAGCTTCGGTGCATCCAGCTTCAGCTCGAATGCGTCGTCCCCGGTCTTGCCCTTGGCCGCGATCGAAAGGGCGTCGACGGCCAGGGTCTGCTTTGCACCGTCGGCCAGAATGCGGCCACTGCCGATGTCGAGGTTGGACAGCGAGGTGGTACTGCCGGACTTTTCATCGCGCCAGGTGAGCTGGGCATTGCTGATCTTGATGCCCGCTATGTCCAACTGCACCGGCGAATTCGCCGTGGCGCCAGCGCTCTGCGTCCCTGGGGGAACTCCTGACGGGGACTTGCCGGCAGTTTGCTTTTCGCCACCGACCAGATCGGCGATGTTGAGCGTGCCATCCTTGCGTTTCACCAATGTCGCCTTGAGTCCGGCGATTTCGATGCGCTGCACCTGCACCTGCTTCGACAACAGCGGCATCACCGCCACCGCCACGCGTGCAGAGTCCAAGGCCGCGAACTCCTCCTTGCCGCCAGGTTCGGATAGCGTGATGCGGCCAAGGCGGAGGCTGACTTCGGGCCAGACGGCGAGTTCGACCTTGCCGGCAATATCGAGCTTGCGCTGCTTCTGTTCCAGTACCACGCGCGCGAGTTCGGCCTTGAGCTTTTCGCCATCGAACATCGCGTAGAGCACGCCGACTCCGGCCGCAACCAGCGCGACCGCGCTGCCGATGATGATGCCGAAAGTGCGCAGTGCCTTCATGTCGGTTTCCCTGTGACAAATGTTTTGCGATAGATTGCGGAGGTTATCAGACCAAGGAGTGTGCACATGAAGTACCCATTAGGTTTGCTGTTCGGCCTTGCATCCACGCTGGTATTTGCCCAGCAGGGCGGCATCGGCACCGTCAAGGTCGAGCCGAATCCGGTCAAGGCCGGTCAGGAAGTAAAGATCACGATCTCGGCCGAAGGCGACGCGCCCAGCTTCTGCGGTATGGTCGTGCATTTCGACGACGGCAGCGAGTCGCGCCAGATCAAGATCGACGGCAAGGATGGCAAGTTCCCCGCCACCATTTCCAAGACCTACGCCAAGGCCGGCAGCTACAGCATCAAGGCTGAAGGCAAGAAGATCACCACCCACTTTCCCTGCGTTGGCAGCGCGACGGCCAAGTTGGTGGTCGAGGGCGCGCCGGCGGCAGCCAAGCCTGCGGCGCCGGCCTGCCCCGAGGGTTACAAGATGAGCGGCAAGGCTGGCAAGGCCGGCGACTTCAGCTGCAAGGGCGGCAAGGGGGCGGTGGCGCCGGCCCAGCCGCTGACCTGCGGCGATGGCCTGGAGTATTTCAGCAACGACAAGTCGAAGCAGCTCGGCTGCCGCAAGGCGAAGGGCAAGAAGTAAGCGCAGCATGCCGGCGCCGCGTGGCGCCGGCATTCCCCGAGGATCACCTTCATGCGAAGTGCCTTCACACCGACGCCGGTGCGCTCACCCTGCGTCAAGGTTTGCGAGCTGGATCCGGCCAACGGCCTGTGCCGCGGCTGCTTGCGTACCCAGGACGAGCGTGACTGGTGGGTGGCCTACAGCGCCGAGCAGCAGCGGGAAGTGATGCAGCGCTGCGAACAGCGCCGTGAGGTGCTGGCCACCGGAAATGGCGAACTCGCGCCCAGCATGGGCATCGTCGAATCGCGGCGGAAAAAGGCCCCCGAGACCTGAGCGCCTTGTTGCCGGCCCTCACGCGGCCTGCAGGTTCAGGCCTTTGCGCAATCCGCAGATAGCCGCTGCCGTGCGTGCGCAGCGAAACTCGTTGTAGATGTCCAGCGCCTCGTAGCGGCTGATGGCGGCGTCGAGCATATTGACGCCGTACAGGCGGATCAGCGTGTTTTCGAATTCGCTGACGATTTCGCGCATCTGGAATTTGCCGATGGGGTTGATGTTCATGATGTCACCTGCTGCCTGAGTCGGTCGGTTTTGCGTTCTTACATGCATGCTCCATGCCTGCATTTGTTAACGGCAGGTGAAACGACAAACTTCAGCAGGGTTGCAAGTGATCAGGCGAAAAGGCCCCGGCCGACTCTTTTGAGGTCGGCCGGGGCTGCTTGGGGTGCCTGCGATGTCGCCCGTAGGATCCGGGGCTTCCAGTGTGGCCCGCTTCCAGTCGCTTCAGGTTCGTTCGCTCGGAACGCTCGCAACGGCGGCTTGCGGTTTGGGCCTGTGCATCGGTGCTGGCTCCTCTGAGGCGGGCACCGCAGGTTGTTCGGTTCGGTGATGCTGCTGTGTTGTGTTCCTTTGTCTTGTTTATCGGCGCATGGTGCCGGAACTTGAGTGCTGCGCCTAGCGGCCGGCTCCACGCCATTCATTTGCGGGAACGGCGCAGCGCCCCAGTTTCAGGCTGTGCAGCGCATCACTGTAGAGAATCCGGATGCCCGAGCGGATCGCCTCGTCAAGGCGCTTGCCACTGTGTTCGAGTATGTATTGCGTCGCTTGCGAGAGATCGCCGCTATAGACGAGGTCCGTGTGATCGAGAACGTGGAACATGATGCACTCCTTCCATCCGTCGGGGCTTTGCCTGCCCCACCACTTGGCCGTCTGAGATGCATAGGGTGTGCCATGTGCCGGGAATAGACCCTTTGCGCCCCGCAACCGGCAATCTCAAGATGCGTCCCGGCCAGGTTTGTCTGTAATTACGGCATGGCCGGCAAAAAATGCAGCGTGGCGGCAAAGAAAAACGGCCCCCATCGCTGGGAGCCGTTGAATGCTGGTGGTGATGGGGGGACTTGAACCCTCGACCTACGGATGAAGAAATCCGCGTACGAGGCGGTAAGTGGCTTGTTTGACTTGCTCGGGAATGTCTCCGACGCAGCGTTTCGGATCGCAACCGGACCAGCGAAACGCTAGTTCCCATATCGATGAAAAATCCGGCCCAGTCAAAAAAGGACTCGGTGTTCGCGAAAGTTCTCTCCGTGCAATCCAGACACTACATCGCTGTGGTCCTTGTCAGGCAGCTTTCTTGATCTTGACGTGCGGAGCAAGGCCGGCAATGGCCGCCATATCGACCAACGCATCCAGCGAAAACAGCTCGACCTTGCCGCGCATGAGGTCCGAGATACGCGGTTGGGTGACGCCAAACATCTTGGCGGCATCGGCCTGAGTCATGCCGCGCCTTTTGATCAGCTCGGTCAGCTCGATGATCAGTTCAGAGCGCGCGCGCATGCTGGCCGCCAGTTGCGGCGTGTCCTCAATGGCGTCCCAGACGCTTTGGAATCTCTTCTTGCTCATGGCTTCGTCCTCATCAATTCCTTGTAGCGATTACGCGCGAGTTCGATATCGCTCGCCGCAGTCTTTTGGGTTTTCTTCTGAAAGCAATGAAGTACATAAACTGCATCTTCAAGCTTCGTCAGGTAGATCACCCGAAAAGCCCCTGCCTCATCCCGTATCCGCACTTCGCGTACGCCCTTTCCGACTGATGGCATTGGCTTCCAGTCTTCGGGATCGTAGCCGCGCTGTAAGCGGTCAATCTGGAATCCTGCCGCTCGCCGAGCGGCTTCAGGAAAGCTGCGTAGTTCGTCCAAGGCGTTGCCGCGAAATTCAACAGATTTAAAGGCCATGCCGAAATATACAATACTTTGTATATCCTATCTCTTTGTTCTATACAGCCGACACTTATCCAGGCTGAGTACACAGTGATTACATTTTGTCTTTCTGGCGATAAATGAAAAAGGCCTCCATCGCTGGAGGCCTTGGTATGACTGGTGGTGATGGGGGGACTTGAACCCTCGACCTACGGATTATGAATCCGTCGCTCTAACCAGCTGAGCTACATCACCATGCAAAGGGGCGGAATTATCCTCGCCGGGCGCTTGCCTTGTCAAGGCAGCGCCGTCGGCTTCCCCCTGATGTAGTGTCGATCCGTTGGTGTTTAGGCTCAATGTCGGACGCAGGCTGGCCTTGAGACCTGATTGGTTGCTCAGCCGAAATCGCCAAATGTTGAAGGAGACCGACATTTGCCTTCTTGAAAGAATGCGTTGCCCCATCCCTGTCAAAAGATTTCCCAGCCGTTCTTGAAAACCGGCGTTGACCGAACACCAGATCGAAGAAACAGTGTTCTATTCCTCCCTATGTCCAATTGCTCCACCAGATTTGCAAAGCAACTGTCCAACAGGAAAAGCATCGATGCTGACTCTATGGCAGCGAGCCAATCGAACGGATTGTTTGTTATCTCGGAGACCTGCACGATTTGATAGTCGCGCTCCATTTCCTCGGTAGGTTGAATGTCGATCGAGAAATTCGAGCCATGGCTGTGGATCAGAATATAGTCCCGGTGGATACCGAGCTGGTCGAACAGTGCCTGTTCGCGAGCGCTGTCGCGAGTGATCTGCAACTGCCACTTTTTCGCAAACGGAACTTTTGCAATGGCATATTTATACTCGTCGAATTTGAGAGAATTCGCCAGTCGGGCGTCGACAGTGCCCTCGAAGGTTAGCCCTTGTTCGGCAACCAGGTTGGAGTAAAGGCAAACGATATCGTCGCAGGAACGCGCCTGTAACTCGGCGAGCGGAAGGTTATAGGCGTGGTCAAGTGAGCTATAGCCCCCCGACCCAGGTTCCAAGGATATGAAGTTTATGGTCGGAAACGCAGACCTTACGAACGGAAAGAACCTGTCGCTGATGGGCCAAAATACTTCATGGCCGAGCGCGATGTAGTGCTGAGCAATGGGTGCAGCGATCACAATGTCGCCGATGCCACCTGACTGGATTAGCCCGATTCTCATGTCAATTGCGCAAAGAATGAAACAGAATGATACACGGGGAACTGATGCCCTGACTGTTGCGCGGGGCGCCGGCAGTTGTCGGCCCTTGCGCGGCTAGCCGCGTTGCAAATCCTACGCAAACCGGCTAAAACGGGTTCGCTAGACGTTATCCAATAGGGACTCCAGAGAATGGGAAGTTTGCGACGTTTCAATCTTCGCGCAATTCGGGCGCTCGCTGGCATTGGTGCCTTGGTGGAAACCGGCACCGGTACCGGAGATTCGCTGCGCTGGGCCCTCAGGTGCGGGTTTGACGAAATTCACAGTGTCGAGATCGAGGAAAGTCTTTACCTTCGCAGTTCGAGCAGTTTTGCAGGCAACAAAGACGTAAGGCTTCATCATGGCAATAGCATCGACTTCCTCGCAGAAGTAGCGCCGCAAATTGAGCGGAGCAAGTTGATCTATTTGGATACGCATTTTGCGGGTGGTGCAGATTTCGGAATATCCACCTATCAGCAGGCTGTTACTCTCGCCGAGAGCTTTCCCTTGCTCGGCGAAGTTGCTGCGATCCGCGGGTTCCTCGGAAGCAACGACATTCTGATCATTGACGATGCGCGAATGTACCTGCCAGGATCCTTTCAGTTAGGCGAGTGCCCTGATTTTGCTAGGCAGTGGGATAAATCGACCGAGTTGGAATCCTTGTTTGAGTATTGGTCCGAAACCCACGTCCTTATGGTTCTGGAGTCGGATCAGGGATACTTCACCTTGATACCCAAGCATCTGGAAGAGCGGGTGCCCGAGTTCCTGAATTTCCTTCCACATGATGGCGATCAGCAGCAATTCGCGATCCAAGAGGGGGTTGCTGGCGTAACCTCGATCAGCGTCGCCCGCAGGATTCAGGACTCCAGGTTTGCAACGCGCTATTTTGTTGGCGCAGGCCTAGATGTGGGTGGCGGGAGGGATTCTTTAGCGCTGTACCGGGAGTTCTTCCCGCGAATCAGCAGCATGTTCGTCTATGACGCTTGCCACGGAGATGCGCAGGAATTAGCCAACGTACCGGACCATGCCTTCGATTTTCTGTACTCGTCACATTGCCTTGAGCATTTGCGCGACCCGCGGATTGCATTGCGAAATTGGTTGCGGGTCGTGAAACCGGGCGGATATCTTGTGATACAGGTCCCCGACGAAGACCTATATGAAAAGGGACACTGGCCATCGCAATTCAATTCTGACCATAAATTGACCTTCACAATAGCAAAGGAGGCCTCTTGGTCTCCGGTGTCAGTCAATGTGCTGGACCTGGTCCGCGATCTGCTCGCCGAGGCTTCGCCATTGTCAATATCGTTGATTGACAACGGGTATCGGTATCGACTGCAGGATGCCAATTTTGATCAAACACGTACGCCGTTGGCGGAAGCCGGAATCGAGTTTATTTTGGCGAAGACCGGGCATGATGCCTAGCGTATAAATGGCCAGTTCCAAGACGCTCTAGAAAATCGGATCCTCTACTCCGTCGAGCCGGCTTGCAACGTCGTCCATACGAAAGAACGGGATCATTCCCAATCAGCGCTCGCCGGTTGCAGCGCTTGCCTTGTCAAGGCAGGTGCCCGTAGGCGACAATGGCGGGATGAATTTCGATATCGTGATCGTGGGCGGTGGCCTGGCCGGTCTTTCGCTCGCTGCGGCGCTGCGCCGCTCTTCCCTGTCGGTCGCCCTGGTCGAAGGCCAGGCGCCGGCTTTCCCGACCGACTGGGATACCCGCGTGTATGCCATCAGCCCGGCCAACTCCCGCTTTCTTGATGAATTGGGTGCGTGGCGCCACATGGATTCTTCGCGCATGCAGGCTGTGGCGCAGATGGAGGTGCATGGCGATGCCGGCGGCCGGCTGGATTTCACCGCCTATGGCGTCGGTTCCCCGGAGTTGGCCTGGATCCTTGAGTCGTCGCTGATGCAACGCGACTTGTGGGAGACGGTGAAGCGCCAGGGCAACCTGACGCTGCTGTGCCCGGCTCAGCCGCGGGACCTGATGCTGGCCCCGGATGCCGCCGTGCTGACCTTGGACGACGGACGGCAAATCAAGGCGCGGCTGGTGGTTGGCGCCGACGGCGCGGAATCCTGGACGCGATCTGCGGCTGGCATAGACGTACGTTTCGACCCCTACGACCAACTCGGCGTGGTCGCCAATTTCGAGACCGAGCTGCCCCACCGCGGCACGGCCTATCAATGGTTTCGCTGCGACGAGGGCGTGCTGGCCTGGCTGCCGCTACCTGGAAATCGCATGTCCATGGTCTGGTCCGCACCGGAATACCTTGGCCGTGAGCTGATGGCACTCGATGCCGCCGGGCTTTGCGCTCGAGTTGCCGAGGCCGGCGGGCGCAAGCTGGGCGCGTTGCAAATGATTTCGCCACAGGCCGGTTTCCCTCTGCGCCTGATGCGCGCGCCGCGCTGCGTGGCGCCGCGTCTGGCACTGATCGGCGATGCGGCCCACACCATTCACCCCCTGTCTGGCCACGGCATCAATCTGGGTTTCCAGGACGCGCGCGTCCTGGCCGGCG
>SXGU01416606.1_pt1 | contig 10251 bp, 10 predicted proteins | sample 3174531 | NCBI WGS metagenome assembly SXGU01 (sample SAMN11356863, study PRJNA531348) | freshwater metagenome | isolation source: freshwater sample F1-140 | place: China: Fuxian Lake, Yuxi | collected 2017-12-25 | reverse complement strand
GGGTCACGCTGACCGTGACCCTCGGCCTCTTCCGCTCCGACGATTCCGCGCCCTGGCCGCTGCTGATGGCCGTCGGCATCCTCTATTCGATCCCGCCGACCGTGCTCTACTTCTCGGTCCGCAAATACATGGTGACCGGCCTCACCTCCGGCGGCGTGAAGGACTGAGCGTTTGAGCCTCTACGCTCCCCCTAAGGACCTGCCGACCTCGCTCTTCGTCAGCGTCGTCGACACGCTTGGCCTGAAGGCGGGCGCCGACACGCCGCATTCCTTCCTCGAAGGCCCGTCCTTCGACCGCGACGGCAACCTCTACGTCGTCAATGCCCTGGCCGGGCAGATCCTGCGCATCCGCCCGGACAAGCGCATCGACATCGCCGCCCACTACGACGGCATCCCCAACGGCCTCAAGATCCACAAGTCGGGCGAGATCTTCATCGCCGACCGCCAGAACGGCATCATGCGGATGGACCCAGTCTCGGGGAAGGTCACGCCCTTCCTCGGCCGCGACGAGCTGATGCCCGACTACAAGGGCGTGAACGATCTCTTCTTCCGCTCGAACGGCGATCTCTACTTCACCGACCAGGGTTCCACGGATCTCCGCAATCCCACCGGCCGCGTCTTCCGCTATTCGGCAGCAGGCAAGCTCGACCTGCTGCTGAACAACGTGCCGAGCCCGAACGGCATCGTCATGAACCCGGCGGAGACGCATCTCTTCATCGCCGTCACCTTCGGCCCGCAGGTCTGGCGCTGCGGCATCCTCGCCGACGGCAGCGTCGACCGCTTGGGCGCCTTCCAGACCTTCTCCGGCGGCTACAGCGGCCCCGATGGTCTCGCCATGGACGAGACCGGGGGCCTCGCCGTCGCGGTCAACCGCCTAGGATCCGTGTTCCTGTTCGACCGACAGGGCGAGCCCACCTACCGGGTGCGCTCCTGCGCCGGGCTGATGACCACCAATCTTGCCTTCGGCGGCCCCGATCGGAGCCGCCTCTACATCACCGAGTCCGAGACCGGCTCGATCCTGGTCGCCGACGTGCCAGTGACGGGGCAGAAGATGTACGGGGCGATGTAGCCCCTACTCCTTGTAGCCCGGCTCGCTCTCGTCCAGCGTCGCCAGCAAGGACGGCCAGGCCATGGCCGAGTGCTTCAGGCTGGAGTTCCGGAAGAACTCGCCGAAGAAGGCGCAGGTCTCGTCGCTCATCCGCCGGACGCGGGATCCGCCCGACTGGGCGGCGATCTGGGCGGCACAGGCGCGCTCCAGCGTATGCATGACCTGGAACGCCTCGGCGACCGTTCGCCCGGTAGTCAGGAGGCCATGGTTCCGCATCATCAGCGCGCGGTGCGGCCCTAAGTCTCCCGCCAGGATGTCGCGGCCCTCGACCCCGGCCTCCACGTGCTCGATGTCGTGGTATCCGAGGTTGCCGAAGAAGAAGGCCGAGTGCTGGCTCGCCATCAAGAGGCCCTCCTCCTGCATCGACACGCCCATGCCGGCGACGGTGTGGGTGTGGAAGACGCAGATCGCCTCCTCGTTCCGCATGTGGATCGCCGAATGGATGACGAAGCCGGCCGGATTCACCGGATAGGGGCTCTCCTGGATCTTGCGCCCGTCCTGGTCGATCTTGACCAGGCTTGAGGCCGTCACCTGCTGGAACAGGAGCCCGTGCGGGTTGATCAGGAAGTGATGCTGCCCCGGCGGCGCCGCGACGCGCGCGGAGATGTGCGTGCCGATCAGGTCGACCCAGCCATAGCGCGCCGCCAGACGATAGCAGGCGGCGAGATCCACCCGCATCTTCCACTCCTCGGTGGAGACATGGGCCTTCATCGATCGGACCTGCGGCAGCATGGTGTCGGGCATGGGAGAGCTCCTGGCAGCGGATGCGGCGATGATAGAGCGGATTTTCCGATAGGGAAATACGAGCCGGTATCTCGGCATGGTCGCTCGAATCTCCTTCGGCGCCTTCAGCCTGCTCTCGAGGCTGGCGCTGGTGGCCTCCGGAGCGCTCGGCGGCCTGGTCTGGGACATCTGGGGACCGGCGACGCTGTTCTGGCTCGCGACCGCGGCCGCGGTGCTGTCGCTGGCGACGGCGTGGACGCCAAAATCATAGAGCCCTCTCCTCGGGGGGAGGGTGCGAGGCGAAGCCGAGCGGGTGAGGGGCACCGCGAGCGGAGGATACTCGGCAGGCGCTTCCCCTCACCCACTCGCTTCGCTCGTTGCCTCTCCCCCCAAGGAGAGGGCCTAATGGCACGGTCATGCCAGTCCCCAAGATCATCCTCGTCGTCTTCGATGGCCTGCGCCCCGACATGGTGGTGCCGGAGCTGGCACCGAACCTCACCCGCTTCGCCGATGGCGCCAGCCGCTTCCCGCTGAGCCGGGCGGTGTTCCCGACCGAGACGCGGGTCAACACGGCGGCGCTGATCACTGGCTGCCGGCCGGCCAGGCACGGCATCGTCGCCAACCAGTTCCATGCGCCGGACGCTGTCGCCGGGCGGCCGCTCAACACCGGTTCGTCCGACGACCTGCTGGCCCTCGAAGCGGTCTCCGGCGGCCAGCTCCTGAGCCAGCCCTCGCTCGGCGAGCGGCTGGCGGCGGCGGGGAAGACGCTCGCCGTGGTCTCGACCGGCTCGACCGGCTCGGGCCTCCTGCTACATCACCGGGCGGAGCCGCTCGGGCAGTTCCGCTGGTCCTCGCACGGACCCCGGTTCTCGACACCGTCGGCGGCCTCGGCCTTCGAGCGCTTCGGCGAGCCGCCGAAGGCGGCCCTGCCCAACACCGCCCGCATCGACCATGCGATGACCGTGTTCCTGGAGCAGGTGCTGGCCGAGATCGGGCCCGACGTGGCGATCTTCTGGTCGTCGGACCCCGACTCCACCTACCACTATCGCGGCATCGGCTCGCCCGAGGCCAAGGCCGCGATCCGCGGCGCCGATGCCGCCTTCGGACGGCTGCTGGCCTGGTGGGAGGCGACCGGCGCAGAAGCCGGCACGCAGATCATCTGCTTCTCCGACCACGGCCACATCACCGGGCGGGAGAAGCTGGAGACCGGCGACCTGCTGCGCGGCGCCGGCTTCAAGGCGGGTCCGGCGCTGGATGCCGACACCGACGTCGCGATCACGCCCGGCGCGCCGGTCGGCCTCACCTGCCGCGACCCGGCGGCGCTCGCCCGCATCGCCGCCTGGCTCGCCGAACAGCCCTGGTGCGGGCTGCTGTTCTCTCGCTCCAGGAACGAGATCGAGGGTGAGGTTGCCGGCTCCTTCGCCATGTCGCTCGCCGCCGTCAACCATGCCCACGCGCCGCATCTGTTCTTCACCTTCGCCGACGACGACGAGACCGACGCCAACGGCGTTGCCGGTACCGGCCTCTACGACAACAAGCTCCCGCTGCTGGGCGGCATCCATGGCGGCCTGCATCCGCGCGAGCTGAACAACGTGCTGATCGCCGGCGGCGATGCCTTCCGCGAGGGCTACGGCTCGCCGTTCGCCGCCGGCATCATCGACGTGCTGCCGACGGTGCTTCACCTTCTCGGCGTCCCCGCCAAGGGCGTCGACGGCCGCGTGCTGATCGAGGCGATGAGCCGGGGCGCCACCCCCGGCGAAGCCCGCAAGGTCAGCCACGAGGTCGGCACCGGCACCTTCGCCCGCCGGCTCGACCGTCACCTGACCGGCTCCACCCTCTATCTGGATGGCGGACATGCCGCGTGACCTTCCCTGGGTGCCGCAGATCTCCTCCCATCGCGGCGGGGCGCTGATCTGGCCCGAGAACTCGCCGACCGCCTTCCGCCGCTCGGCCCGCCTTCCCGTCGCCTCGATCGAGACCGACGTGCATCTCTCCCGCGACGGCCGCCTCGTCGTCCATCACGACGCCACCCTGCAGCGCACCACCACCGGCCGCGGCCCCGTGCGCGCCCATGCCTTCGCCGCGCTACGTAAGCGGACGCTGAAGCGCACCCGCGGCGAACGGATTCCGACGCTGCGCGAAGTGATCGGGCTGATCCGCCGGAGCCGGCGCGACCTTCGTCTCGAGATCAAGACCGACGGACGGAAACGCCGTTATCCCGGGATCGAGCGCAAGGTCGCGGCCGAGCTGCGCCGCGCCCATTTCCTCAAGCGCACGGTGGTGACCTCCTTCGACTGGACCCAGCTTCGCCTCTTCCGCCGCCATGGCCGGCCGAAGGGGTTCGTGGCGCTCGTGCGCGACACCTGGTTCAAGGAAGTCGGCCTGAAGGGCCTGCTCCCGGCGATGGCGAGAGGCGGCTTCGCCGAGGCCTCGATCCCGTCGGCCTTCGTCACCCCGCAGATGGTGAAGGATGCGCACGCACAGGGCCTTCGCCTCGGCGCCTACCGGGTCCGGACCGAGGCCGATCATCTCCGCGTGCTCGCCGCCCAGGTCGTGACATTCACCACCGACCGCCCCGACATCGCCATCCGCCGGCGGCGGGAGATGTACGGGGTGTAGGGCGAGCCGGCGAGGGTCTAGCCGCCGACCGACGCCCGCACGGCCAGCGCCCGGACGGGATCGTTGACGATCACGCCATCCGCGCCGTCGGCATAGAGGCGACCGAGAGCCCCCGCGCCGATATCGCCGGTCCCGCCGCCGCCCCGGCCGCCCACGGTAACCCAGACCTTGCGGTCGCCGCCCTTGGCCATCTCGATGCCTGCCCGTGTCGCCTCGGCTTCCCACAACCGGCCGATGGCGCCGCCGACGGCGTAGAAGGCGGGCAGGTCGGAGGGCTGGCGCAGCAAACCCAAAAGCGTCGCCGCCGGACAGAGGCGCTGCACGATGGGCGCGAGCTCGAGGGCGCGCACGCCGGCGAAGACATGCTCGCCCATGCCGAGGTCTTCGACGACGGCGAAGGCGGGGGCGAGCTCGGCTTCGGACACCAGCTTGAGGTCGAGCACGACCCGGATACGCCCGCGCGCAGCCTCGAGCACGGTCGCCAGGCGCTCGATGCCCTGGCGTTCCAGCTCCCCGGCGTCGACGTCGGCGATGTTCTCCGGGCGGCCGCGCAGACGTTTGAGGTCGGGATCGTGGCTGCACACGGGAACCCCGTCCTGTGAGAGCCTCACGTCGGTCTCGATCGCATCCGCGCCGGCGGCGACCGCCGCCTCGAAGGCCGCCAGCGAGTTCTCGGGGTACGCCGCCGAGAGGCCGCGATGCGCGATCACGAAGGCAGTCATGCCCGGCCGCGGGGAACGGTCATGGCGCCGAGTGCGGCAGCGGCGCCGCCCGCGATCAAACATCGCCTATCCATCAGGTCGCTCCTCTCCCGCCCCAAGCCACCTAGGGTAAACCAAGAATGCGCCAAAGGCCCCACAAGCCGGAGTTGAATTCCACGGACCCGCCTTGTGATCCCGGCAATTCCGTCGACGCCCGCTTCACAGTGATCGGATCTGCCGCTACTGTTTCTGATCGGAAATGCTCCGGAGGGTTCCGTGCCGCGCCTGCGCTCCCCGTTCCTCGCCCTGGCCCTGACGGCCACGCTCGCCCTACCCGCCGGCGCCCAAAGCGTGATCAGGATGGTCCCGCAGGCCGACCTCAAGAACCTCGATCCCGTCTGGACCACGGCGACGGAGACCTCCTCGCACGGCTACATGATCTACGACGTGCTGTTCGCCCTCGACAAGGGGCTGATGCCGAAGCCGCAGATGGTCGAATCCTGGTCGAAGACCGCCGACGGGATGACCTGGACGTTCAAGCTGCGCTCCGGCCTCGTCTTCCATGACGGCTCGCCGGTCGAGGCCAAGGACGCGGTCCAGTCGCTGAAGCGCTGGGCAGTCCGCATGGTCAGCGGCATGACCCTGATGCAGCACGTCGCCGAAGTCGCCGTCACCGGCCCGCTCGACTTCGAGATCAGGCTGAAGAGCACCTTCGCGCCGGTGCTGGAGCAGCTTTCCAATCCGGCGGTGCCGCTCTTCGTCATGCGCGAGGAGGAGGCGAAGACCGACCCCTTCAAGCAGATCGAGAAATACACCGGCTCCGGCCCCTTCACCTTCGACAAGGCCGACTGGGTTCCCGGCAGCAAGGTCGTCTACAAGAAGAGCGCCACCTACAAGCCGCGCGCCGAGCCCGCCGATGGCTTGGCGGGCGGCAAGATCGCCAAGGTCGACCGCGTCGAGTGGGTGTGGATCCCCGACTCCAGCATCGCCGCTTCGGCCCTGATCGCGGGCGAGGTCGATGCGATCGCGGTCCCGGCGAACGACCTGCTGCCGAAGCTGAAGGCGGCGAAGAACGTCACGGTGAAGACGCTGGATCACCTCGGCGCCCATGCGATCGTGCGGGTCAACCACCTGATCCCGCCCTTCAACAATCCCAAGGTCCGCGAAGCGATGCTGTGGAGCATCGACCAGCGGGAGTATCTGGCGGCGATGGTCGGCAGTCCCGAGAACGTGCGGCAATGCTGGGCGATCTTCGTCTGCGGGACGCCGCTCGAGTCGACCGCCGGCCTCGGCGCCTGGTCGAAGGGCCCGGACGTCGCCAGGGGCAAGGCGCTGCTGGCGGAGGCCGGATACAAGGGCGAGCGCGTCGTGCTGATGGATCCGACCGACCAGCCGCTGATCCATGCCGCCACCCTGGTGACGGCGCAGAACCTGAAGGCGATCGGCATGAACGTCGAGCTCCAGGGCACCGACTGGAGCACGCTCGCCTCCCGCCGGCCGATCAAGGACCACCCCGACCAGAACCGCGGCGGCTGGCACATCTTCCACACCACCGGCCCGGGCATCGCCCAGGCCAATCCGCTCGGCAACTCGGTGGTGCCCACCCCCTGCGACGGCAAGAACTACGCCGGCTGGCCCTGCGACGACGCGCTCGAGAAGGCCCGCCTCGAATTCATTTCCGCCGATACGCCGGAGAAGCAGAAGGCGGTCGTCGACAAGGTGCAGGGCCATTTCTACCGGGTGCTGCCCTACATCATCCTCGGTCAGTTCATGGCGCCGGTCGCCTACAGCAACAGCCTCTCGGGTGTGCTGGAAGCGCCGCGCCTGGTGCTGTGGAACGTCGAGAAGAAATCGTGACATCGATGAGGCCGAGGCGGAGCGTCGTCTACCGCCTCGGCGACGATCCCCGTTCCTACGCGACCGCCCGCGACCTCCAGGTCGACGTGCTGCTGTTCGACCTCGAAGATTCGGTCTCCCCCGCCGACAAGTCCGCCGCCCGGACCCGGCTCGGCCAAGCCCTCGCCGCCGGTAACTTTAACGGTCAAGAACGCCTGATCCGCATCAACGGCCTGGATACCCCGTGGGGGGCGGAGGATCTGGCGTTCGCGGCCGGGGCGAAGGTAGACGGGATCATGCTGACCAAGGTCGAGACCGGGCGGCAGGTGCGGGAGGCCGACGACGCGGTCGGCAGCCTGGGCGTCCCCGGCTCGTTCCGGCTGTGGGCGATGATCGAGACGCCGAAGGGGATCCTGAAGGCCGAGGAGATTGCCGGATCGACCCCGCGGATGGAGGGCCTCGCCATCGGGCTCGGCGACCTGTCGCGGGGCCTGGGCGGGTTCCGCCACGCCGCCCCGTTCCGGTTCCCGGTGCTGGCCGCCCTCTCCCACATCGTCCTGGTCGCCCGCGCCCATGGGCTGGCCGCCATCGACAGCTCGTTCCGGGACGCCCGCGATCCCGACGCCTTCCGCGCCGCGTGTCTCGAGAGCCGGGAGCTCGGCTATGACGGCAAGGCGCTGTCGAGCCCGGCGCTGGCGGCGATCGCGGATGCCGCCTTCGGGCCGACCAAGGCCGAGATCGACTGGTCGAGGCGCGTGATCGCGGCTGCGGCCGCCGCGCCTGCCGGCATCCAGGCGGTGGTCGACGGCCAGCTGATCGAGCCGGGCTACCTCGACGTCGCCAAGCGCGTCGCCGAGGCGGCCCGGTGGCCGAGGCTGGCCTAGATGAGGCGCCTAGCGCAGCGCCGAGCGGACCGAGTCCTCGACCACCTGCAGGGTCTGGTCGATCACCGCGTCGTCATGCGCGCCCGACAGGAACCAGGCGCCGCGGTCGAGCACGCGCACACCGCGATCGACCATTGCGCGCGTCAGCTTGAGGAAGCGCGCCTTGTCGGTCTTCAGGCTGTCGCGGTAGTCGTTGATCGGCTCGGAGGTGCCCAGCGCCACGTGGAAGATGCCGGGGAAGCCCTGGATGCGGTTCGGCACCTGGTGGTCGCGGAGGATGGTGCCGATGCCCTCCATCAGCCGCCGGCCGTTCTTCTCGATGGTCTTGTAGACGTCGCCCTTGGCCAGCTCCTTCAAGGTGGCGACGGTCGCCGCCATGGTCACCGGGTGGCCGTTGTAGGTGCCGCCATGGACGACCTTGCCCGGCACCAGCATGTCCATCAGGTCGGCGCGGCCGGCCAATGCGGCGACCGGGAAGCCGTTGGCGATCGCCTTGCCGAATGTCGCGAGGTCGGGGGTGACGCCGAACACCTTCTGCGCGCCGCCGGCCGAGACGCGGACGCCGGTGATGACCTCGTCGAAGATCAGGATGGTGCCGGTGTCGGTGCAGGCCTTGCGCACGCCTTCAAGATATCCGGCCTTCGGCTGGATGGCGCTGGTGTTGCACATCGCCGGTTCCATGATCAGGGCGGCGACGTCGCGCTTGGCCAGCCGCTTCTGCACGGCCTCGAGGTTGTTCCAGGGGAGCACGGCCATGTTCTGGTAGGCGGCGGGGTCCTGGCCGGGGCTCAGCGGCACGGTGTTGGGCGCATCGGCCGGGCCGGCGGCCTCCAGCGACGGCGAGTTGCTGATCAGCACGTTGTCGAGCCAGCCATGGTAGTGGCCCTCGAACTTGGCGACGATGTTGCGGCCGGTGGCGGCCCGCGCCAGGCGGAAGCCCGCCTGCACCACCTCGGTGCCGGACCCGGCGAAGCGCACGCGCTCGGCGCAGGGCACCAGCTTCTTCACCCAGTCGGCGGCCTCGAACTCGGCCTCGACCTGGCTCGCGAACAGGATGCCCTTGTCGAGCTGGCGCTTGGCCGCCTCGATCACCGTCGGCGGGTTGTGGCCGAGGATGATCGGCCCCATCCCCAGGTAGTAGTCGACGTGCCGGTTGCCGTCGACGTCGATGAGATAGGCCCCCTCGCCGCGGTCGATCACCAGCGGCACCGGGGCGACGCCGGCACGGAAGTTCGAGTTGACGCCGCCGGCGAGCTGCTTCTCGCCTTTCGCCATGGCCGCCTTGGATTTCTCGAACGAGTTGAGAGCCACGGCTGTCTCCTTGGGTTTTCAGGGGTTGGCGGCGACTGTCCGTGAGCTTGCGTTTCATGTCAAGGATCTGCTATTTCGCTTTGCGAAACCCTAGGAGGGGATATGCGTGACGATTACCTTGTGAAACCTGTGCTCAAGGCGATGCAGGTTCTCGACTGCATCTGCTCGTCCGACCAGGCGCTGTCCCTGCAGCACGTATCGGTGGAAGTGGCCCTGCCGAAGACGACGGTTTTCCGCTATCTGAGGACCCTCGTCCAGTCCGGCCTGCTCAGCTACGACCCCGAGCGCGACGTCTACGGCGTCGGCCTCAAGATCATCACCTGGGGCCGCTCCAACGCGCGCTTGAGAAACCTCCGCGACGTCTGCATCCCGCATATGCGGGCCTTGCGCGAGCGCTTCGGCGAGACGGTGAACCTCGGCGTCCTCGACGGCGCCGAGATCGTCTACATCGAGATCGCCGAGAGCCAGCACGCGCTGCGCATGCAGGCCAAGGTCGGCGGGCGCGATCCCGCCTACACCACGGCGATCGGCAAGGCGGTCCTCTCGCAGATGCCCGAGGACGAGCGGCTCCGCCACATCCCGCCGAAGCTCCGCGCGCGGACCGGCCGCACGCTGCGCTCCTTGGCCCAGCTCGCGCTCGAGCTCGACCGCGCCCGCGCCCAGGGCTTCGCCGAGGACAATGGCGAGAACGAGGAAGGCTCGATCTGCGTCGGCGTGCCGCTCGTCGATCCGGCCGGCGCACCGATCGCGGGCATGTCGATCTCGGCGCCGGCCGCCCGGCTCGATGCCGCGCGGAAGGCGCAGTTCGCCTCGATGCTGCGCCGGGTCGCGGCCGAGATCAGCCAAGGCCTGGACGCACCCCGGCCGAAGATGATGACGCCGATCCGGCGGCAGGCTTAGAGGACGACGAGGAAAACGTTAGCCGCCGTCGTCGCGACGAGCCATCGATCAGGCCCTGCGGCTGACCCGGGGCCGTCGCGTGCTCCCTCGCCTTCCGGCGCGTGCCGTCGGCCTCGTCAGCTCGCCCGCCGATGCGCCACCAGCGCCTCGCCGAAGGCCTTGAACAGGGT
>SXGU01172687.1_pt1 | contig 10252 bp, 12 predicted proteins | sample 3174531 | NCBI WGS metagenome assembly SXGU01 (sample SAMN11356863, study PRJNA531348) | freshwater metagenome | isolation source: freshwater sample F1-140 | place: China: Fuxian Lake, Yuxi | collected 2017-12-25 | reverse complement strand
CGGCCGAATACGGCATGTTGCCTCGCTCCACCGGCAGTCGCATGGACAGGGAAGCGGCCAAAGGCAAGCAATCGGGCCGCACCCAAGAAATTCAACGCTTAATTGGTCGCTCGCTACGCGCCATTATTGATTTAGAAAAATTAGGCGAACGCAGCATACAGATTGATTGCGACGTGATACAAGCCGATGGTGGCACGCGCACCGCCAGCATTACTGGCGCCTACGTGGCGCTGCATGACGCCATAGCCAAGTTATTGGCCAGCGGCGCAATCAGCGAAAGCCCTCTTATACAAGGCATGGCGGCTATTTCTGTCGGAGTCTACCAAGGCCAGCCAGTACTAGACTTGGACTACATTGAAGATTCCGATTGCGATACCGACATGAACGTGGTCATGACCGCAGACGGTGGCTTTGTTGAAGTGCAGGGCACAGCAGAAGGCCAGCCGTTTAGCCGCGACGCCATGAATGCCATGCTGGATTTAGCCGCAACAGGTATCCGTCAACTGATAGACATGCAACATGAGGCCCTCAGTGTTTAGCAAACTCGTCATCGCCTCGGGCAACAAAGGCAAGTTACGAGAAATTGCCCACTTGCTAGCGCCGCTCCACATAAACATCATTGCGCAAGCCGAACTTAATGTGAGCGAGTGTGAGGAACCCTATTGCACCTTCATTGAAAACGCCTTGGCCAAAGCCCGCCACGCCAGCAAACACACCGGCCTGCCTGCTTTAGCCGACGATTCGGGCTTGTGCGTGGATGCCCTGCAAGGTGCGCCCGGCGTGCTCTCCGCACGCTACGCCGGTGAGCCTAAATCCGATCAAGCGAATAACGAAAAACTGCTGAGCGTACTCGGTGCTGAAAAAAATCGGCAGGCGCATTTTTACTGCGTGATCGTTTTAGTGCGCCATGAACACGACCCCGAACCGCTGATTGCCGAAGGACGCTGGGCCGGTGAAATTTTAAGCGAATTTCGTGGGCAAGATGGCTTTGGTTACGACCCGCTTTTTTTGGACGCCAAAACCGGCAAAACCGTGGCCGAATTGCCATTGGAAATTAAAAGTCGCATCAGCCACCGCGGTCACGCCATGGCCAAGCTGTTGCTACAACTAGAAAGACTCAGCCATGACTGATAGCAAAAGCGCTTGGCCTAAGTGGTTGCGTGACGACGACAGCATCGTCGCTTGCACGGAAAAAATAAAAGTCATGAACGAAAATTTTGATGAGATCAAACAAATCGCCCAAGATGCACTGGAAGATGGCTTGCTTATGGAAGTCAGTGAAAGCCAAATGCGCGCGGCTTTGCATGCGTTGGTTGAGTCTTTAATCAACCCGTATAAAAGGTAAGTCAGATTAAAAAAGTAATCCCCATCAAAGCCGACCCGGCTTACTCCAACAAGCCCATCAACACGGTCGCGCCACTCGCCGGCGATGCGACCTTATCCGGTTTAAGCAACCCACCGCCACTGGCCTTATACATACACATCCCCTGGTGCGTCAAAAAATGTCCGTATTGCGATTTCAATTCGCATGAGCATCGCCATAAAAATGACGGTATTCCTGAAAGTGCTTACATAGACGCCTTGATAGCCGACCTAGAATTAGCCACGCCCAAAGTCTGGGGACGCAAAGTGAGCTCGGTGTTTTTTGGCGGCGGCACGCCCAGCTTATTTAGTGCTGATGGCATAGAGCGCATTTTAAGCCAGGTACGCATGCTCACACCGCTCGAATACGACGCCGAAATCACCTTGGAAGCCAACCCCGGCACGGTCGACGCGGCGCATTTTTTAGGCTATAAACAAGCCGGCGTGACGCGCTTGTCGCTAGGCATACAAAGCTTTAATGATGCCCATCTAAAAGCCTTGGGCCGCATACACGACAGCGAACAAGCGCTGGCCGCCATTGCTTTGGCCATGCAAACCTTTGAGCAGGTGAATTTTGATTTGATGTATGGCTTGCCTCAGCAAAGCTTGGCTGAGGCACTGCAAGACGCCCAAACGGCGCTGCAATTCCAGCCTGCCCATTTGTCTTTTTACCATTTAAGCTTGGAGCCCAATACGCCTTTTTACCGCACGCCACCCAGCTTGCCGGACGACGACAGCAGCGCAGAAATGCAAATTGAAATCGAAGCCTTGTTAGCCCAGCACGGCTACCAACATTATGAAACCTCAGCCTTTGCCAAGCCGGGCAAACAGGCTAAGCACAATTTAAATTATTGGCAATTTGGTGATTACTTAGGCATAGGCGCCGGTGCCCACAGCAAGCTAAGTTACCACGATAAAATTTGTCGTGAAGTGCGCGCTAAGCACCCTAAAGCTTACATGGAAAAATCCATGCAAGGTCAGGCGCTCGAACGTGAATGGGTGATAGCCCAAGACGAATTGGGTTTTGAATTTATGATGAACGCGCTGCGCTTAATCGACGGCGTGCCGCTCAATTTATTTCAGGCGCGCACCGGTTTGAGCTTGGACAGCCTGGTTGATGCCATCAAAAAAGCACAACAAAAAGGCTTGCTGGTGTTGGAAAACAATACCTTAAAACCGACCTTGCTTGGCCAACGCTTTTTGAACAACCTGCTGGAATTGTTCTTAAATTAAACAGGCTTATTTAAGCGTAGCACGCATTCTTGCGATGGCGGCTTGCACTTGCACGGGCGCAGTGCCGCCGATGTGATTACGGCTGTTTAATGAGCCTTCTAAGCTTAAAACAGCATACACGTCATCACTTATGCTGCTGGAGAATTGCTGCAAAGTAGCGAGCGATAAATCGCTTAAATCGACTTTTTTATCCACAGCATAACGCACCGCCAAGGCCACCACTTCATGGGCATCCCTAAACGGCATGCCTTTTTTCACCAAGTAATCGGCCAAATCGGTAGCGGTGGCAAAACCCTCACTGGCCGCTTGGCGCATGTTGTCTTTATTCACGGTGATGCCACGCATCATGTCCGCGTAAATTTCCAGCGTGACCAATAGCGTGTTCACCGTATCAAACAAGGGCTCTTTGTCTTCTTGATTGTCTTTATTGTAAGCCAGTGGCTGGCCTTTCATTAAGGTCAGCAAGGCGGTTAAATGCCCATAAACACGGCCGGTTTTACCGCGCACCAATTCCGGCACATCCGGGTTCTTTTTTTGCGGCATGATGGACGAGCCGGTACAAAAACGGTCAGCAATGTCGATAAAAGCAAAGCGTGGTGAACTCCATAATATAAGCTCTTCGGATAAGCGCGATAAATGCGTCATGACTAATGAGGCCGCGAAGGTAAATTCGATGGCAAAATCCCTATCGGACACCGCATCCAAGGAGTTTTCACAAACGCCATCAAAGCCTAATTTTTTTGCTACCAACTCGCGGTCTATGGGGTAGCTGGTGCCAGCTAGTGCCGCGGCCCCTAAAGGCAAGCGATTGGTGCGGCGGCGGCCATCGGCAAAACGTTGCACATCGCGACTAAGCATTTCCGCATAGGCCATTAAATGGTGGCCTAAGGTCACCGGCTGCGCCACTTGCAAATGCGTGAAGCCTGGCATGACCGTATCAAAATGGTTTTCGGCTAAATCCAACAGGCTCAATTGCAGCTTCTTTAAACCGGCAATCACTTGATCGGTGCTGGCCCTTAACCAGAGCCTTACATCGGTGGCCACTTGGTCGTTACGGCTTCTGCCGGTATGTAAACGCTTACCAGCATCGCCAATTTTATCGGTTAGACGTTTTTCTATGTTTAAGTGTACGTCTTCTAAATCCAACAACCATGCAAACTGCCCCGCCTCAATTTCTTGGGCAATTTCTGCCAAGCCCTGCTCTATGGCTTTCAGGTCATCCAGACTAATGATTTTTTGCGCGCCCAACATTTGCGCGTGGGCAATTGAGCCTTGAATATCAAATGCCGCCAATCGATAATCAAAGCCGATGGAGACGGTGTATTTTTTCACTAGCTCCGCCACCGGTTCATGGAATCGTCCTGACCAACTGGTATTTTTAGTATTGAGTGCGCTGGTTTTTTGGGTCACTTTTATCTCATTTACGGGTCAATTTTGACTAAATATTGTTTAATAATAATACACTTATGCAGACTGGATGATAACTGCGGTCATTATAATGCAAAACACAACAGCTAAAATACTAGACTTACATTGAAAAATATCGGCTAACCCGTGCCGCTCAGCCATCGTCAAGCACACTTAATTCGAGTGACACAAGCCCTCACTGGGCTTGTGTTAAAATGGCCATTCCAAAAAAAATGATGTCAACCAAACCCATGAATATGCCCTCAGCCGCCGGGTTCACCCCGCCAAAAAAATTAGTCATTGCCAGCCGTGAAAGCCCGCTGGCCATGTGGCAGGCACTGCATATCCAAAGTCGCTTGCAGGCCTTATACCCGACCACCACCGTGGAAATTCTAGGCATGACCACCACCGGCGATCAAATTCTAGACATGCCCTTGGCGCAAGTGGGCGGTAAGGGTTTATTTGTCAAAGAGCTGGAAACGGCATTGGCGGATGGCCGTGCCGATTTAGCCGTGCACAGCATGAAAGACGTGCCTATGAATTTGCCGGATGGCTTTATGTTAGCGGCCACCGGCGAACGCGAAGACCCCCGTGACGCCTTTGTTGCCAACGATTTCGCTTGCTTAGAAGACCTACCGGCCGGCAGCGTTGTTGGCACTTCTAGCCTGCGCCGTCAAAGTCAGTTGCAAGCGCGTTTACCGCATTTAAAAATTGAGTCCTTGCGTGGCAATTTGCAAACCCGGCTACGTAAACTGGACGAAGGCCAATACGCGGCCATTATTTTGGCCGCCGCCGGCTTAATCCGGCTGGGCTTGCAAGCGCGTATACGCAGCGTGATTGCACCGGAACTGAGCATACCGGCGGTCGGACAAGGCGCTTTAGGCATAGAAATCAGCAGCAGCAGACCCGACTTGCTGGCCGTATTAGCACCACTTAACCATGCCGACACGCAAGCCTGCGTGGAAGCAGAACGTGCCATGAGTCGAGCGCTGGCCGGCAGCTGCACGGTGCCATTGGGTGCCTACGCCACCTGCCTAGGCGATGACCTTTGCATCACCGGCTTTGTCGCCAGTGTCGATGGCCAACAAATGTTGGTAGAAAAAGCCAGCGCCAAACGCCATCAAGCCGATGCCCTAGGCAAACAATTGGCCGCGCAATTGGTCGCCCAAGGTGCTGACCGCATTCTTGCCGCCTTAGATGGGCATAAATAATGAACTCGATGCCATGCCCCATGATGCATTAAAAGGGCTGCACATTGCCGTCACCCGACCGGCAGAACAAGCGGCGACCTTGTGTCTGGCCATCAACGCGCAGGGTGGCAGCGCTATTCCATTCCCATTGCTCGCCATTGCCGCCTTAGACGATTACGCGGCTTTTGAACTGGCCATCGCACCACTAGCGCAGGCCGACTGGGCGATTTTTATCAGCAGCAACGCGGTCGATCAGGCCATGCCGCGCGTCATCCAGCGATTTGGTCAAGTGCCTAAACAGCTGCAATTTGCCGCCATAGGCCCACAAACGGCTGAACACCTTGGGCACTATGGCGTAGCACAAGTGCTGACCCCGCAAACACGCTTTGACAGCGAAGCCTTGCTGGCTTTAGGCCCCATGCAAACGGTAGACCATAAACACATCATCATTTTTCGTGGCCAAGGTGGCCGCGAAGTACTGGCCGACACCCTCAAGGCGCGAGGCGCACGGGTAACGTTTGCCGAATCGTATCGCCGTTTTAACCCACAAGAAAACAGCCGCTTGTTAGCACAAAAATGGCAACAAGGCCAACTGGATGCCGTGGTGGTCACCAGCAGTGAAGCCATGCGCCATTTGCTTGCGCTGGCCGGATCAGCCACTTGGCTAAAAAATGTCCGCCTGTGCGTAAATCATGCCAGAATAGCCGAACTGCCCGAAGCCCTAGGCTTAAACGTGTTGGTGGCGGATGCGCCTGGCGATGCGGCGATGCTGGCCTGCTTATCGCAATTGAAGTCTATGAAGGAAACATAAACCATGACAGCGCCAGTAAGTCCCGATTTTTCTTACGACGACCCCAAGCGGCACGCCTTGGCTAACCGCTCCACTTGGGTGAGCGTGGCGGTCAACAGCCTATTAACCCTCGCGCAGATTGCCGGGGGGATACTGGCCCATTCGCAAAGTTTGATTGCCGATGGCATGCACTCACTGTCGGACTTGGTCTGCGATTTTTTAGTCTTAATTGCCAGCCATCACAGCAAAAATCCTGCCGACGAAGGTCACCCCTACGGCCACGGTCGGGTTGAAACCGCCGCATCCTTTGTCTTGGGCGCCATCCTGGTGGCCACCGGCGGCACCATCATGGTGTCGGCCGCCAGCAAACTGCAAAACCTTGAGCACTTACCCGCCATTTCCCCCTTGGCGCTGTGGGTGGCACTGATTGCGCTGGTGTGCAAAGAACTGTTATTCCGCTACATGCTAGGCGTGGGCGAGCAATTGCGTTCGCCCATGCTCATAGCCAATGCCTGGCATGCCAGATCGGATGCCGCCTCTTCGCTGGTGGTGGCGGTAGGCATAGGCGCCAACCTGTTAGGCTTCGTTTACGCCGACTCCATCGCCGCGATACTGGTGGGCTTTATGATAGTGCGCATGGGCATCGTCTTTGCTTGGGATGCCTTTCAAGAACTCATCGATGCCGGCTTATCGCTGGAAGAAGTCGACAGCATACGGCAAACCTTAATCGACACCCAAGGCGTAGTCAGCTTGCATGAACTGCGCACCAGGCGCATGGCGCACCGCGCCTTGGTTGATGCGCACATCTTGGTGGACCCGCGCATCAGCGTTTCCGAAGGCCACAGCATCGCCGAGCATGCTAGGCAACGCGTGCTAAAAAGCCACCAACTGGTGTCGGAAGTCTTGGTGCACGTGGATCCGGAAGACGATTTAGAACACGACAGCAATGCGCTGCGCATGCCGGGCCGAGAGATTTTATTAAGCCAACTGGCCCCGCTCATAACCGAGCTGGCGGAACCACAGCGCGTGGTTTTTCATTACATTGCCGGCAAAATTGAAGCCGAGGTGTATTTAAACCACGACTGCTTCAAAAATGGCACGGCACTCAAAAAAGCGCAAAGTCGATTAAACGAATTGGTCAAAGACCACGCTTATTTTCGTGCCATAGCGCTCAACTGCAGCGCTATGACTTAAGGCGAACAAGCCCAACATTAGCAACTAGGCTGGGCTGGGCGGCCAAATCACTTTAACCAACAACCCCGGCCCCGGCGCATTATCGGCCAACGCCAGACGGGCGCCATGCAATTCTACGATACGTTGCACGATGGATAGACCCAAGCCGCTACCCTCCATGCCGCTACCGGGGATGCGGTAAAAGCGTTGCAACACGCGCTCACGTTCCGCGGCAGGAATACCAGGGCCACTATCGCGTATTTGCAACTCCACACCCAGCCCTTGCTGGATGGCCACGCTCACTCGCCCGGCCGGCGGCGTATAGCGTATGGCATTGTCCAACAAATTACGCAACAACAAAGCAAGCTGAGCGGCATCGCCAGAAACCAAGCACGTCGGCGAGGCTTCCAATAACAATTCTATGTGCTTAGCATGCGCCATCTGCGCCACGTCTTTTATCGCGCTGGCCGCCAAATCATGCAAGTCTACCGGCGCGTAACTGGCGGCAGCGGTTTCTGGATCTACCCTAGCCAAGGTCAGCAATTGCTCAAGCAACCGTGTCGCCCTATCAACCCCACGCAATACATTTTCCAAAGCGACTTGCCGCTCGGTTTCGTTCCCAGCCCTTAAGGCCACTTGCGCTTGTATTTTAAGGGCGGCCAAGGGCGTGCGTAATTCATGTGCGGCATCGGCAGTAAAGCGACGCTCGCTGTTAAAGGCTTGCTCCAAACGGACAAATAAATCGTTTAATGCCCCAACCAATGGTGACACTTCTTCTGGTACGCCTGCCATGGCAACGGCGTGCAAATGATTGGGGCTGCGCTGTTTAATTTCTTGTTTAAGTTCTTGCAAAGGCCTTAAGCCTGCGCCTATCCCTAGCCACAGCAACAGCAGCAATATCGGCAAAACGATGAAAGTGGGCAACAGCAATTTATAGCTGATGTGTTGCGCCAAGCTTTCGCGCCCGGCCATGGGCTCGGCCACTTGTATCATGAATTCCTGACGCGCATCCCAACGGGTCAGCACGCGCCATGGTTGCCCACTTATTATCGTTTGGCTATAACCCTCTTGCTCACTGCCAATGGCAAACACTGGCGCGCTGGCCGACTTTAGCAATAGGCGATTTTTATCCCAAATCTGAAACAGCAGTTTTTGCTCGTATTCATGGCTAATCGTGACGTCGTCTTCGCCGTGTTCCACCCGCTCATGGATATCATGCCGCGTGGTGCCCAGCAACACTTGGGCAGACTGCGCCAGCTGCGCATCAAATAAGCGGTTTATTTCTTCGCGCGACTCCAAGTGGGTAAACCAGGCTGCCGCTAGCCAGGCCAAGCCTAAGGCTAGGCTTAATAATAGCAATAGTCGTAAACGTAAAGAGCGCATGGCGTTAAGCTACCTTATCAATCACATAACCGACACCACGCAGGGTGCGTATCAAATCCGTGCCTAATTTTTTGCGTAGATGGTGGACATGCACTTCTATGGCATTACTTTCCACCTCTTCACCCCAACCGTAAAGATGTTGTTCCAATTGCTCGCGGCTATGCACGCGACCGGTATGCAACAACAGCGTGTGTAATAAAGAAAATTCGCGGGCTGACAGGCTGATTGTTTTTCCGGCTAGTCGCACTTGATGGCTAGCTGGTGTTAATTCGACGGCGCCGTGTTGCAAAGTCAGGTCGACCTGACCGACACTGCGACGCAGCAAGGCATTCAACCTAGCAATCAATTCATCCAGATCAAACGGCTTAAGCAGATAATCGTCCGCGCCGGCGTTTAAGCCAGTCACCCTATCGGCCACGGTGTCGCGTGCGGTCAAGATTAATACCGGCAATTTTGTCTGCTTCACGCGCACGAAGTTAAGCAGTTCCATGCCGCTTAATTTAGGCAAACCAAGGTCTAGCACCAACAAGGCGTAGTCCTCGGTGGTCAATGCCAGCTTGGCGGCCAAGCCATCTTGTACCCAATCAACGGCAAAGCCGGCTTGTTTAAGGCCGGCTCGCACGCCATCGCCTAGCAAAGCATCGTCTTCTACCAGTAAGAGTTTCATGCGCTTATATTAACGTGGAATCCTAATCTGCGACTCAGAAAAATCGCCTTTTTCAGCCGCCTTGTGGCAAGCCACACAGTTGGCTGCACTGCCTATGTTCTTGCGCTTAAACGTATTCGCGGCAATCTCATCGTGCTTGCTGGTGAAATACGCCGTTTCAGTAATGCGCAAAGGCGTGGCACTGGCAGGAATGGACTGATTGATCCGATTGGAACGACGGTTATCTTGTTTATCCGCGCTATTTAATGCAAGAAATTGGGCAATTTCATTTTGCGTCGCTACATCCAAACTGGCATTTTCACCGAAATGCTTATCCAAGCCCGCCATCATTTTATGCCAGGATCGCTCTGGCAATAAGCCTGGGTGATACAACATATGGCAACCACTGCATTCTGCTTTCCATTTGGCATTCGCCACCGCCGGCATTTGTCGGGTGCTATTGTCACTGAATCCACCGCTGGCCAACAACACGCTGGTGGCACTCACACTGCTGATTAACACTAAAAATTGTAGCCATTTTTTCATGTTGTTTCTCCTTATTTAACGCTTAATAAATAGGCCATAAAATCGCCTTTTTCTTGCGCCGTGCAGGGTCGCTCCAGCACGTCTTTGCAATTGCGGCCAAACCATTTTTCCACTTTGGCTGCATCGCTCAATCGCTGTGGATTGACGCTAACAGCCATGGCGTCTATCACCTTGTTGGCGCGGGTTTTACCTGAATTACGTGGGTCAGCGGTATGGCAAGTGGCACAACTGACCTTTTTACCGTCGCTGTGCAAGCGCTCAGCATGAAAAAAACGCTCGCCTTTGTCGGCAGCAAAGCCGACGAAAGCGGCACTCTCCTGCTTGGCCTGCAATTCATACTGTTTGAGTAAAACGGCTGCGGATTCAGCCTGGGCTTGATGGCTCACAAACAAGGCCAATATAAACTGACCTTGCCCCTATTTAATGGAGTCCATAGTATGGGTAATTATGCGGACTTTTTACGTTGTTCTGCAAGCCAACGTTGTTCAAATTGCATTGGGCTCATGTAATTCAATGTTGAAT
>SXGU01347302.1_pt1 | contig 10253 bp, 9 predicted proteins | sample 3174531 | NCBI WGS metagenome assembly SXGU01 (sample SAMN11356863, study PRJNA531348) | freshwater metagenome | isolation source: freshwater sample F1-140 | place: China: Fuxian Lake, Yuxi | collected 2017-12-25 | reverse complement strand
CGAGAGGCGGCTCGCAAGGCGCGCGAACTCATCAAGCGAAAGGGAGCGCTCGGCGACAGCGCATTGCCCCAGAAGCTGTCAGACTGTTCGAGTGATGATGTTGAGTCAACCGAGATATTCATCGTCGAGGGTGATAGCGCTGGCGGAAGTGCGAAGGGCGGACGTGACCACGTTCACCAAGCGATCCTGCCCCTGCGCGGAAAGCTGCTCAATGTCGAGAAGTGCCGGCTCGACCGAGTGCTCGCGTTCGAAGAGATTCAGACGCTGATTCAAGCACTGCAGTGCGGGATCGGCGCTGACCTCGATCCGGCCAAACTGCGTTACGGACGAATCATCATCATGACTGACGCCGATGTGGACGGAAGCCACATCCGCACGCTCCTACTCACATTCCTCTTTCGCCAGATGTTCGAACTGGTTCGACAGGGTCGCGTCTACATCGCGCAACCGCCACTCTTTCAGGTCATTCGCGGGAAGACTTCGAAGTATGTGCTGAACGATCGGCAGATGAACGAGACGCTTGCAGAGCTCGCACTGCAACATGCGTCCTTTGTGGTTCGCAATGAGCAAGGAGCGGTGGTGCGCACTCTTGAGGCTGAGTCGCTGACAAAGGCGCTTCGATTGTTACACCGTCTCGAGGAACTTTCGGGCGTTGTCGTTCGACGAGGAATCCCCTTTCAGAAACTGCTCGAGGCGCGCGCGAACGATCCTCAAGGACTCCATCGACTTCCTACACATCACGTCGTCTGGGGGGGAGGCGATCTCGTCGCATGGAGCGAAGAAGCTGCTCATGCTGAGGTCACTCAACGCGGCATGGTGCTTGACGACCTTGCAGGAACTGCCCTGCAGGCGACCAACGGCACTGCCCCACAGCGCGCGGTGATCGCATCGCTGCGGCAAATGCACGAAACGAACGAACTTCAGCGCATTTTTTCGCAGCTGCTCGAGTACGGCATCGACATCGCTGACTTCAGCCTCGTGCAGGAAGAATCAGTGACTGGCGAGAAATTGCCTTCCAAGTATGGTTGGATGTTGCATTCTGAACGCGGCGAGTCAACCCTCGTTGAGACCAGTAATGTCGGGTCGATTCTCAGGACGCTGCACGATTGCGGGCGCCGTGGCATCGAGATCAAGCGGTTTAAAGGCCTTGGTGAAATGGAACCGCTGCAACTATGGGAGACGACGATGGATCCCGCCCGCCGCACGTTGTTGCGTGTGTCGATCGACGCCGCCGCCGAAGCAAGCAAACTCTTCACCGTACTCATGGGAGAGGATGTTGAGCAGCGTCGGGCGTACATCGACAAGCACGCGCTCGAAGTCAAGAATCTCGATGTCTGAGCCTCGGTGGTTAGCCCCCACCGTCACTCGCTGAGGCCCGCATCTGAAAAGCCGCGAGCGCGCAATCTGCACGCATCGCACCGGCTGCAAGGATCTCCTGTAGGCGATGGGTCGTAGCAACTTAGCGTCATCCCAAAGTCCACGCCGAGTTCGCGTCCCAACTCGATGATCTGCCGCTTTGAGAGTCCGATCAGTGGCGCATGAATCTCGAAGGCACGAGACCCCTTCGCGGCTGCTTCGACACCGGCGCGTGTGGCAAGATTGGCGAGATTTGCATACGCACGGAGGAATTCTGGGCGACAGTCTGGATAGCCCGAATAATCAACCGCGTTCACGCCGATGGCGATGCCCTGCGCTTCGCGAGATTCCGCGAGTCCGAGCGCGTAACTCAAGAAGAGGGTGTTTCGTGCAGGGACGTACGTGATTGGAATCTCGTTGGCGCCGCCAGTCGAGACGCGATCCTTCGGAACTTCGATCTCAGCGGTCAGCGCACTCGCCCCCACAGCGCGAAGATCAATGCGCTGGATGAGGTGTTCGGTCACGCCGTGGCGGGCAGCAACACGGCGTGCGCACTCGAGTTCGACTCGGTGTCGTTGGCCATAGTCAAAGCTCAGAGCGATGCACTCAAATCGTTCGCGCACCATCCACGCGAGGACGACTGCCGAGTCCATCCCACCAGAGAGAAGTACGACTGCGCGAGTGGCCACTGACAAAAGTGTAAAGGCAACCACTACGATTCGGCGCATGGCCATGATCGACTTGCGCAGTGACACCGTGACTCAGCCGACCGATGCGATGCGCACGGCGATGATGGAGGCGCAACTCGGGGACGATGTGCTCGGAGACGAGTCGTCAGTGACTGCCCTTGAGCGCGCAGTCGCGCAGCGGCTTGGCAAAGAAGCAGCCCTTTTCGTCCCGAGCGGAACGATGGCAAACCAGCTTGCGATCCGCTGTCACTGTGAGTCGGGCGACGAAATCGTCGCGCACGGTGAAAGTCACATTATTCACTACGAAACTGGGGCACCAGCTGCACTCTCCGGGTGCATGATCCGTCCCATTGACCGACCACGGGGGCTCTTTTCGGCCTGTGACGTCCACGCAGCGATTCGCTCTCGTGACATTCATTCGCCATTCTCGCGCTTGCTCGTCGTTGAGAACACACACAACCGTGGCGGTGGGGCCGTCTGGCCACTCTCCCAGTTTCGAGAAGTCTGCGTCGCGGCCCGCGAGCATCAACTTGCCGTGCACGTTGATGGCGCTCGCCTGATGAATGCGTGCGTCGCAGCGGGCTACTCCGCTTGTGATTTCGCACGAGAAGCAGACACGGTCAGTGTCTGCTTCTCAAAGGGGCTGGGAGCCCCAGTCGGCAGCGCGCTCGTTGGAACCTCGCGGCTCATCGATCGTGCAAGGCGATTTCGAAAAATGCTAGGTGGAGGAATGCGTCAGAGCGGATTCCTCGCGGCTGGGGCCCTGTACGCACTTGACCATCATGTCGAACGCCTTGCGCAAGACCACGCACGCGCGCGCGAACTTGCATCGCGCATCGCAGCGATCGGTGGTCTTACCGTGAACCCCTCACCCGCGCACGTTGAATCCAATATGGTCTTCTTCGATGTCGCAGAGTCGCTCGGCGACGCGCGCACGCTCTGCGAGCGAGTTCATGGGCTTGGAGTTCGGCTGATCCCCATGGGACCTCGCAGGGTCCGCGCCGTCCTGCACCTCGACGTTCCTGACGATGTCGTCGACCGCGCAGCGAAGGCGATTGCGCACGCGTCACGCATCTGAGCCATAAGCCCCTACGATCGCGCCATGCACGATCCTCGCTTTCAGACGCTCGCCTCAACCATCATCAATCATTCAGTGAAGCTCAAGCCCGGTGAGAACATTCTCATCGAAGCGTTTGATATTCCTGACGAGATGGTGCTCGCGCTCGTCGCGGCGACTCTCGGCGCGGGCGGCACTCCGCATGTCGAGCTTCGTTCGACGCGCGTGATGCGCGCGCTGCAAGAGGGACTGACTGAAACAGGCATCAAGGCGTGGGCTGCGTCCGACCTTCATCGAATGACGCAGATGCAGGCATATGTCGGTGTCCGCGGAGCCAACAATGCGAGCGAGATGTCCGGGATCGCTGATTCTCAGGTCAAACTCTTCGGCGCTCACTACCAGAAGCCAGTCCACCTCGAGCAGCGTGTGAAGAAGACTAAGTGGGTTGTGCTGCGCTGGCCGAGCGCGAGTATGGCGCAGCTTGCAAAGCGCAGCACCACAGACTTTGAGGACTACTACTTTCGCGTGTGCTGCGTTGATTACCAAGCAATGGACCGTGCGGTGCAGCCACTCATGAAGCGGATGCTCGCTGCAGATAAGGTGCACATCGTTGGACCTGGACCGACCGACTTGCGATTCTCGATCAAGAATGTTGGAGTGGTTCCCTGCTCTGGTGAGTGCAACATTCCTGACGGGGAGTGCTACTCGGCACCCGTGCGTGAGAGCGTTGAGGGAATCCTGCAATACAACACAGGGTCGCTCTACCAGGGGACCGTCTTCAACAACATTCGGTTCGAGTTTCAGAAAGGCCGCATCGTCAAAGCAAGTTGTGATGGCGAGACTACGAAGCTCAACGCAATTCTCGACTCTGACCATGGAGCGAGGTACATCGGAGAGTTCAGCCTTGGATTCAACCCTGCGATCCTTACTCCGATGCTCGACACCCTCTTCGATGAAAAGATCGCTGGCAGCTTTCACTTCACCCCAGGCCAGTGTTACGACGAGGCACCCAACGGAAATGCCAGCCAGGTGCACTGGGACATCGTCTGTATTCAACGCCCCGAGTACGGCGGAGGCACAGTCGCCTTCGACGGCGAAGTGATTCGTCGTGATGGCCTCTTCGTTGTCGACGATCTCAAGGGACTCAACCCAGATGGGCTGACTAGGATGCACGCATGAAGAGTGCGCCGTGGATCACAATCACCATGATCACGCAGCTGATCGCGTGTGGGTGCGAACAGCAAGTCGATCGAGGGCAATCAAAGCGTCCCCCGCCACCGAAGGCCGAGGCGCCAGCACAGCAGTCGTTCGACACAGTGCCACAAGGGGGAAGCCAATCATCGCTCGGAAAGGCGCGTGACTCCGCCGTGCACCTGCGCGACAAGATGGAAGCGCGTGATGCCGAGATCGGCAAGATGGCGGACGACATCTTCAAGAAGCCCTGATCGGGCTCCCTTGTCGCTGAGCGATCGAGCGCCGATCGGGGTGCTTACTTTGTAGCCGCAGGTGCCGGAGCAGCGGGCGCTGGGGCCGGCTTGGTGTCTGGATCGCTGACGATCTTCAAGAGTTCAACATCGAAAATCAACGTTGCCTTCGGTGGGATCACTGGCGAGCGGCCGTTGGCGCCATACGCGAGTGCGTATGGAATGATCAACTTGCGTTTGCCGCCAACATGCATCGACCCAACTCCCTCGGTCCATCCCTTGATGACATTCGCGAGAGGGAATGAGGCAGGTGCGCCGCGCTTCACCGACGAATCGAACTCGGTCCCGTCGACGAGATACCCCGTGTAGTGCACTTCGACCACAGCGCCTGGACCTGAAGGGGCCGGACCCGTTCCCTGCACGATGTCGATGTACTTGAGTCCATCTGGAAGAGTCACCATCTCGCCATCGACATCGACCCCAGGCAATTGACCGCGCGCTGTGGCAGAAGCGATCTCGCCATTGGTCGCATTGACGGTGACAGTGTGAATCTTGCCGCCCTCGAAGAGCACGACGACATACGTTGGCGGTGTCGCGCCGAAGTCGCCAGTCACGCTCTGAACTGTGCCCTTCACCGTTCCGAGCGCCTTCTCGATGGCTTGTAGCAACGAGACCTTGATGCTCGTCACGGCTCCCGTTGTCCCATCCACGATCACGCGCTGAGGCGCGCCGTTCACTGCACAGATCACTTCGTAACGAACGTTCTCGCCATCGATTGATGCTGAGGCAGCGAGCACACTTCCTCCACAGGCTGCGGCTGCCAACTCGATCGCCTTCGACATGGTCACGACCGCCGCGGAGAGTTTCTGAGCCCCTTCATTGGGGTCTGAGGGCAGTGTTTCGTAATCAGTTTGAGGAGCTTGCGCGAAGGTCATTGAAGTGAGTGTGGCAAGCGTGGTCAGCAGCGTTGAGGTGAATGTCATGGGCGCAAGAGTACAGCAATCACGACTGGCGGCTGTACCGCGCCTCGATCGCATTGACCTTTGCGAGTCGCCGCGCATGCCGTTCTTCATTGGTGTAGGTCGCGTGCAAGTACGCCCGCACCATGTCCTGTGCGAGCGCCCCGCCGACGATGCGTCCACCGAGCACGAGCACATTCATCGCGTCATGTTCCACTCCCTGATGCGACGAGTAGTAGTCCTCGCAGTTCCCTGCGCGAATGCCAGGAATCTTGTTTGCGGCAACACTGGCCCCGATGCCAGATCCGCACAAGAGTATTCCGCGCTCTGCCCTTCCACTGAGGATTTCGGCGGCGATCTTCTCGGCGAAGTCTGGATAATCGCACGCTGCTGTCGAATCGGTTCCAAGGTCAACCGCATCGTGCCCAAGTTGGCGGACGAACGCGACGAGTTCTTGCTTCAGCGGAAATCCCGCATGATCTGAAGCGAGTGCGACTCTCATCGACTCGTCGCCTTCACCCGCGCGAGCACTTCGCGCGCCTTCTTCGCGATGGTTGCAGGCTCAAAACCGAAGTGCTTGTTCAGCGCAGCCAGAGGTGCTGATGCTCCAAATGTCGTCATTCCGATCGCGAGTCCATCGAGACCCACATAGCGCTCCCACCCGAAGGTCGAAAGCGCCTCAACCGAGACGCGCGCGCGCACAGTTGGGGGTAGCACTGAGTCTCGGTATGTCTGATCCTGGCGATTGAACAACTCGCAGCATGGCATGCTGACTGTGCGCACTTTGACGCCCTCCTTCGCCAACATCTCGTGCGCCTCAAGGCAGAGGGGCACCTCGCTTCCCGTTCCAATGAGCACCAGTTCTGGTGCGCCGCCAGCCGCCTCAGCCAACACGTACGCGCCGCGCGCGGTTCCACTGGCGGCTCCAAACTTCGTTCGATCAACTGTCGGAAGATCTTGGCGCGAGAGTGCCATCACACAGACTTGATGCGCCATCGGCATGATGACCCGCCAGCATTCGGTGACTTCATTTGCATCGGCTGGGCGAAAAACCAACGCCTGCGGCATCGCTCGAAGTGCAGCAAGTTGTTCGATCGGCTGATGTGTCGGGCCATCCTCGCCAACTCCGATGGAGTCGTGCGTGAAGATGTACGTCACTGGCACCTCCATGATGGCCGACAGTCGAATGGCCCCCTTCATGTAGTCGCTGAAAATCAAGAACCCAGAGCCGAATGCGTGCAGCTTGCTGAGCGCGAGCCCATTGCAAACTGCGCCCATCGCGTGCTCGCGAACTCCAAAGTGCAGGTTTCGACCTCCGTACGAATCCGACTGAAACGATCCTGTCCCGTCGAATGTCATGAGTGTCTTCGTGCTCGGCGCAAGGTCAGCAGATCCGCCGACCATCCACGGCACGCGCTTGGCAACCGCGTTGAGCACTTTGCCGCCCGAAACGCGCGTCGCCATTCCCTTCGCATCGGCTGGAAACACCGGCAAATCGGCATCCCAGCCCGCAGGCAGAGCGCGAGACTCCATCTGTCGAATCTCCTGCGCTTCGTTCGGAAAAGCCTTCGCGTAGGGGTCAAACGTCGCGTTCCACGCTTTCGTGAGTTCAGCACCGCGCGCGCCAATGCCCGCGGCGAAGTGATCCATCACGCCATCGGGAACGAAAAACTTCGGCTGTTCTGGCCATCGGTAAAACTTCTTTGTTCCTGCGATCTCGGCGTCTCCCAGCGGTTCACCATGGGCAGAGCTTGTGTCTTCTTTCGTCGGAGCCCCCCACCCAATCTTGCTGTCGACAATAATGAGTGTCGGACGGTCGTTCGTCGCAGCAGCACGTGCAAACGCGCGACGCAGCAAATCGACATCATTCGCGTCCGAAACGCGCAGCACATTCCACCCGTATCCCAAGAATCGCGTGCCGACGTCGTCGTTGTATGCGAGGTCAGTGCGACCCTCGATCGTGATCTGATTATTGTCGTAGATCCAGCACAGGTTTGACAATTTGAGGTGCCCCGCGAGACTCGCCGCCTCGCCAGAGATTCCTTCCATCATGCAGCCGTCGCCGCAGATCGACCAGACGCGATACTTGAACAACTCAAACCCAGGACGGTTGTATCTCGCGGCAAGCCAACGCTCTGCCATTGCCATTCCGACACTTGTTGCAAGCCCCTGCCCGAGCGGTCCGGTCGTGGTCTCAATACCGCTCGTCCAGTGATACTCCGGGTGGCCAGGACAGCGCGTTTCGAGTTGTCGAAACCCCTTGATGTCGTCAAGAGTGACGCTCACCTTGCCGGTTGGCTTGTAGTCAGCCGTCACCGACTGCGTTCGAGTCAAGTAGAGCAGCGAATAAAGCAGCATCGAGGCGTGGCCGTTGCTCAAGACGAATCGGTCCCTCCCAGGACACAGCGGATTCGCCGGATCGAACCGAAGCGTCTCCTGCCACAACGTGTAGGCCACGGGCGCGAGCGCCATCGGAGTTCCTGGATGCCCCGACTTCGCAGCCTGGACCGCATCCATGGAGAGCGTGCGAATCGTGTTGATGCAGAGCGCATCAATCTGCGCAATATCACCCGGCGCTCCACTCACTGGGGCCCCCTGGATCAGCGGTGCAGACGGAATTGTGGTGGTCGTTCCAGACATCGTTTCTCCAGAGATTCTGCTTCCAACGGTTACGAATCGGAGCATACCCTTGTGAACATGATGCTTCATTCACGCTCGTCGGTGCCATCGATCGCATCGTGCACGCTTGCGCTCTGCTTCGTCGCAGCAAGTGTCCACGCGCAAGAGTCGACAACATCGTTCGCAGGGCCTCCTCCTGCGGTTGATGAGAACGCGGTTCCCTCGGGAGTCGGCTTCAATCAGCAAGGCGGTGAACTCAGCGCGGTCGCGCTTGAGCAAGCCGCCATTGGCAATCCAACTGTGCACTATCACTACTACGGCGCACCGACTCCCGCGAGCGCCAGCGCACCAGGCGCAGATGCAACCCAGTCCGCTCCAGCAACGACAACGCCTCCTGGTTATGCCCCGAGCACATTCGTTGCACCCATGACCAACATGCCAACAACCTCATGGCATCTCTACACGGGCAACATCGGTCAAGGCGTGCGAGGTGGCGCGCTCGGCGGGTCCACAAATTTTCATATCCCCGCAAATGGGATGTCGGGCTACATCCCGTCGCCCGACAATGTGGCGTACGGCAGCGGGGCGTTCGTGGGCGATTGGGACCCGTATGCGAACGGCGGAGCTGGCACTGTTCAGGGTTTCGACTGATCGCTCCCCCATCGCCGTCGCACATCGTCACTCGGCGAAGAAACAAAAAAGGCGTTGGGAGGGCTACCCCACGAAGGAGCCCGCCCGAACGCCCAGTGATTCAGTGGAGCGACTCAATCGAGTGCCCCAGTCGGCGTTTCGGATGTGATCCTCCCTGCACTCGCACAGTACAACCATCTCTCGCCCACGCAAGAAATGGCGCGAAGAAAGCCAAGTTCGCTCGGGCTAGACCGAGCAGATCTGGATCGCTTCAGCAAGCGAACGCATCGGGTCCTTCCGAGGGATGAACTCTTGCGCGAGGTATCCGCGGTAGCCCATCTGCTTCAGTGCGCGGCAGATCGCTGGGTAATTGAGTTCCTGCGAGTGATCGATCTCAGCACGCCCGGGCACGCCCCCGGTGTGAAAGTGAGCAATCGCCCAGAGGTTGTCGCTGATGGTGTGGATGACATCACCTTCCATCACTTGCATGTGATAGATGTCGTAGAGCAGTCGAAAGTGATCGCTCTCGGTTCGCTTCACAAGTTCAACTCCCCACGCAGTGTGGTCGCACTGATAGTCACGGTGGTCAACCTTGCTATTAAGCAACTCCATGACGAGTGTGACACCCGCCGCCTGCGCAAGTGGCGCGATGCGCTTCAATCCGATGGCGCAATTAGCGAGACCTTCACTGTCCGAGAGGCCACTTCGGTTTCCAGAAAAGACGATCATTTGTGGAATGTTCGCTGCTCGAACCTTTGGAAGCAGTTCTTCAGTTCGTTTCACAATCGCGTCGTGATTTTCAATGCGATTGAGCCCCGTAGGAATCGTCGTGGGTCCATTCGCGACAGCGCAGGTCAGTCCGTTCGATTGCACCACCTTCCACTGCGACTCGTTGAGAAGTTCAATTGACTCGATCCCCATCGCTTTGGCTGCTGTGGTCAGTTCAACAAGGTCCATACCGCCGTAACACCACTGGCAGACCGAGTGGCGATATCCAGCTGCGGCGCGAGGCGACTCCCCTTCAGGCGCTTGCGCCGCTTGCGTTGCAGTTGCACCCATCGCGGCCGAACCAACGGCCGCTGCAGCAGCGACCCCTGCCGGTACCGAATGAAGAAAGGTTCTGCGATCCATAAAGTCAGGATAGGGATTTGCCCTGAGCGGCGTGCGGAGTATGGTTGAGTTCCATGCGTTTGCCACATCTCAGTGAGAGCGGACTCCTCGCATGCTGCGCCATTGTGTTGTCACTGTCATTTGCCACTTCAGCGGTTCCGCCAGCTGGATTCGTTGCAGACTCGATCGGAGGTGCGTGGAACGAGGTCGTTGGCGTCACGCCGCTCCCAGATGGAAGGCTCATTGCATGGGAGCGCGCCGGCCGCGTCTGGATGCTCTCATCGAGTGGCGTCCGAAACTCAACTCCGGTCCTCGACATCCATGACGAAGTTGGCGCATGGCGCGACTTCGGGCTCCTTGGGCTCGTCGTTGACCGTGACTTTCCCGCGCGGCCGTACATCTATCTGCT
>SXGU01364721.1_pt1 | contig 10254 bp, 7 predicted proteins | sample 3174531 | NCBI WGS metagenome assembly SXGU01 (sample SAMN11356863, study PRJNA531348) | freshwater metagenome | isolation source: freshwater sample F1-140 | place: China: Fuxian Lake, Yuxi | collected 2017-12-25 | reverse complement strand
GAAGGCATCATCATGGACGTACGCGACAACGGCGGTGGATCGCTCAAGACCGTAGTGGATATTGCGGGGCTGTTCATCGAGGAAGGCCCTATCGTCCAGATCAAATCGGCAGGGCGCAAGAAAGAAGTGCTTTATGACCGCGACAAGCGCGTACAATGGGACGGTCCGCTGGTGGTGATGGTGAACAGTTTCTCGGCTTCGGCATCCGAGATTCTCGCCGCAGCGATCCAGGACTATAACCGCGGGATTGTCATCGGTTCGAGCCAGACTTATGGCAAGGGAACGGTGCAGAATGTAATTGACCTGAACCAGTTTCTTCGCAACAGCGACCTGGGCGACCTGGGTGCACTCAAAACGACGACCCAGAAATTTTACCGCATCAACGGCGGATCGACCCAATTGGAGGGTGTCCGCAGCGACGTCGCCATGCCTGACAGGTATTCGTATGTGAAGATGGGCGAACGCGATATCGAGAACGCGATGAAGTGGGACAAGATCGACCCGGCCGATTTCAAGCCCTGGGCAAAGCAACCCAATTATGACATGGCCATCGCGCGCAGCAAGCAACGGATCGCACAAAACGAAGCCTTCAAACTGATCGATGAGAATGCCAAGTGGATCAACGAGCGCAGTGAGGAGACCGTGTACACGCTAAAACTCGACAAGTTCAAGGCCGAACAGAAGGCGCTCGAGGAAAAGGCGAAGAAGTACAAGTCAATCGTAGACTATAAAAATGACCTGAAATTCCAATCTCTACCGTATGAGGAGGCCGCGATGGCAAAAGATGAGGTGCTCAAGGAAAAACGCGACCGTTGGCACGAGAGCCTGGCCAAGGATATCTATGTGCAGGAGGCCATCAATATTTTGGGCGACCTTAGCGGGAAACCGGCCGTAAAAGAGTCGGTGGCGCTCAAGAAAAAATTAGTGAAATCATAAACAAGCGCTCCGGAAGGGGCGCTTTTTTTTACCACTCGTTCACTTTGTTGGCGTCCATCTTGAGGAAGATGAAAAGCAGGATGGTAAATGCCCAAAGCCCCGAACCGCCGTAGGAAAACAGCGGTAGTGGAACCCCGATGGTGGGAAAGATGCCCACTACCATGGCGATGTTTACGAAAAAGTGGATAAAGAGGATCGCACCGACGCAGTGTCCGTAAACGCGGCTGAATTTTGTCTTTTGTCTTTCGGCGAGATAGATGATGCGCAGGATGAGCGTGACAAATAAAGCGATCACCACCAGGGCGCCCACAAATCCCCATTCTTCCCCAACGGTCGTGAAAATATAATCGGTGTGTTGTTCAGGAACGAATCCACCCTTGGTTTGAGTGCCTTCCAAAAAGCCCTTTCCGAACCAGCCGCCGGAGCCCACCGCAATCTCCGATTGGTTGGTGTTATAACCGACGCCCTTGAGATCCACTTCCTTGCCTAGTAAGATATTGAATCGGTCCCGGTGGTGTTGCTTGAACACATTCTCGAAAACGTAGTCCACCGAAAAAACGAAACCTGAAATCAATACCAGCACAATGGCGCTTGCAATCACGTTACGGTTGATGATGCGGCTGTAAAAATATTGCAGCGCAATGGCGACCGCAGCCAGGAGGATGATCACATAGGGTTCAAGCACCAGGGCCAGCATGAACAGGACAATGGCGATGAATCCGGTCCAGATATACCATTCCGGCAGGCCTTCGCGGTAAAGTACCAGGATGAAGACCGAATAGATCAAGGCACTTCCCGGGTCGGGTTGCGGCAGGATCAAAAGGATTGGAAGTCCCATGATGAGCAGGGCAATCGCCTGCTTTCCCCAGTCGCGGAGGTTGATCTGTACATCGCTCAGGTATTTGGCAAGGGCAAGCGCGGTCGCGGCCTTTGCAAACTCCGATGGCTGGATGGTAAAGCTTCCAATGGCATACCAGCAGCGTTGGCCGGCTATCGTCTTCCCAAAGAAAAACAGCCCCAGCAGCGACACGAGTGCGATTGCGAAAAGGATACTCGCGTATTTCTCGTAAAATTTCGCCTCGACCGAGAGCACGACAAAAATCAGCGGAATGGTGAACATGATGAACAACAACTGCTTGCCGTAAATCTGCCCAAAATCAAATGCGCCGCTGCCTTCGAGTGAAAGGGAAGAGGAGTAGATGTTGAGCCACCCCATGACGACCAGCGCGACGTAAATGAACACACTGATCCAGTCAATGTTGTTCTTTACGCTCTGGTTTTTCATTTCAATTTTCAACTTCGGCTTCGTTTACGGGTTCTTGTACGGGTTTGGTGAGCGTCGTATCGATGCCGATCCGCGTGTACTTGTAATACTCGCCTTGGAGCGATCCGGTCAGCATGCGTTTCTCAAGATCAAGGCGCGAAATCTTTCCGCGCAGGTATTTTTCGATCATCAGGCTTGCCATCGGCCCGGCCCAACGCGCGCCCCAATAACCATTTTCAACAAATACTGCGATTGCGATCTTGGGATTGTCCTTGGGTGCGAATGCCACAAATATCGAGTGATCCTGCAACTTGGTACGCTTGCCGTTAATCTTGGCGTAGTTCTCGGCAGTACCGGTCTTTCCGCAAATGTCGATGCCCTCCACGCGCAGCCCACGCGCCGTCCCCAGGTTGTACACATCAAACAGTCCTGCGATCACCGGCTCGTAATGCCGCTTGTCGATCGTTGTCACGTGCTTGGTGCGGAACTTCTTGTCGATGGGCTGGTTCTCGATCTTCTTGATGATGTGGGGCGTGTAATAGTAACCGCGGTTGGCGACGGTTGCCATCATGTTGGCAAGCTGGATCGGCGTCATCAGGACCTCGCCCTGTCCGATTGCGTTCGAGACAATCGTCGTGCTGCGCCATCCGCCATTGGGGTAGATTCTCTTGTAAGTTTTGGAAGTGGGCCGGTTTCCGCGCCTTCCCGTAGGCAGGTCGTAGCCCATGAACTGCCCAAGACCGAAACTCTTCAAATGATTGCTCCAGGCATCGACCCCATCGGCCGGCTTCGCGTACTTGTTGATCGTCTTCATGTAAATGCTCGCGAAGTACGTGTTGCACGAATTGTAGATGCCGTTGTGCAGTACCGACAACCCCGAATCGTGGCATTTCATGAACCTGCCGCGCGCGTAGCTGAAACCGTGGTGGCACATGAATCCCGTGTTGGTGTCGATGACGCCCTCCTGGAGCGCGATGAGCCCCGTCAGGATCTTGAACGGGGAGCCCGGCGGATATTCGGCGAGCAGGCCGCGGTCGTACAGCGGTTTGGCAATGGAATCGTTGTAGAGTGCCGTATAGTTTTTTGACCGTTGCCTTCCCACGAGAATGGCCGGATCGTACGACGGCGCCGTCACAAGGGCAAGGATTTCACCGCTTGAAGGTTCGATGGCCACGATGCCCCCGCGTTTGTTGACCATCAGTTCCTCGCCGTATTTCTGAAGCGTCAGGTCGATCGAAAGGTGGATGTCGTCCCCCTGCACGGCGATGGTATCGAATTTCCCGTCTTTATAGGATCCGATGTCGCGGTTAAACTTATCGCGCTGGATATATTTGACGCCCTTGATTCCGCGGAGCACATTCTCATAACTCTCCTCGACGCCCTGCCGCCCAATGAGGTCGCCACTTATATAATACGGGTTTTTCTTGATGATTGCATCGTTGACCTGGGTGATGAAGCCAAAGACATTGGCCCCAACGGTCACCTGGTAATCCCGGAGCGAGCGCTTTTGGATCTCAAATCCGGGAAACTTGCGGATCTTTTCCTGGAAGGCGGCATATTCGCGCTTGTTGAGCTGCGGCAGGAAAACCGAACGCAGCCTCGGGCTGTAAACCTTGGCCTTCTCGATCTTCTTGATGAAGTCTTCCTTGGTGATGTTGAGCAGTTGGCAGAATTCGGTGGTGTCAATGTTCTTCATCTCCCGCGGCGTGACCATGATGTCATACGAAGGCTGGTTGGCCACGAGCAGTTTGCCGTTGCGGTCATAGATGTAGCCGCGCTCCGGATAATCGTACTTGATCTTGATGGCGTTGTTGTCCGACTTCAGCTTGAGCGTATCGTCAATGACCTGCAGGTAGAAAAGCCGGAGCACCAGCAGCGAAGCCGTGATGACCACAAGGGAAGGAAGCAGGACCTTTCTCATCTCCGCGAGGGCTTAAACAGGTAAATCAGCACAATGCAAAGGATGATCGTGAAGACCGTACTGAGGATCGTCCGCAGCAAAATATCCCACAGGTTGCTGAGCCTGAACACCTCGAGCACAAAAAGGGTGAAATGGTGGATCACCACCGAGATCAGTATGAAGGAAAACCGTTCAGGCGTGAGCACATCGTTGATCCGGATGGTCTGGTATTCATAGCTGAGCCCGAAAGAAAACTTGAAGATGGCCGGCCTGGCATACGCCAATACGAGGCACGATGCGGCATGGACGCCCCCCGAATTCGCGAACATGTCCATGATGAGGCCCATCGCAAAACCCGCGGCCATCAGTCCCGCCTTGTTCCCGTCAACCGGATACAGGATCAGGAAAAGGATGTAGGGGAACGGGTTGATAAAGCCCATGATGTTGAAATTGTTGAAAATCACAACCTGTGCCGCCAAAAGCAGTATGAAACGCGCAATATTGAATAAAATGGTGCTATTCATCGCCTTTGGTCGCCGTTTCCAGGTTAATGATTTCCTCGCGGTCCTTGCTCTTGATGATGTAAACATGGCCCAGGTTGGTCATGTCATTAAAGAGCTTGACGTTGATCGTATAATAGTTGGTCTCGTTGTCGATGTAAATTTTGTCGATGGTTCCGATGCCGATATTCTCCGGGAAGATCACCGATTGCCCGCCGGTCACGATGGTATCGCCCTTCCTGACCGAGGCCAGCCTGGGAACATCGATGAGCTGCACGAAGCCAGTGCTCTTTCCGTTCCAGATCAGGGAGCCAAAGTGGTTGGATTTCTTGATCTTGGCGTTGATCTGCGACTTGGTGTTGAGGATCGAGATTACGGTCGCGTAATTCTTGGATACCTTGTCCACGATCCCGATGATCCCGGAGGAGTTCACCACACCCATGTCCGGACGCACGCCGTCTATCGCGCCGCTGTTGAGCGTCAGGTAATTTTCAAAAACGTTATAGGAATTATGGATGACCTTGGAGACGATCAGGTCGGTCTTGCGCACGCCGCGGATGGTGTCGTACATCTTGACGGCAATCGAGTCGGAAACATTGAAAAGAAGTCCCTTGAGGCGCGCATTTTCTTTGGCCAGTTCCTCGTTCTGTTCCTTGAGATGCAGGTATTCGCTCACCGAATTGACCTGTTCATAAACCCCGCCGGTGAGGAAATTTGCCGATGAAATCACCTTGCTCCGGTGATAGGAATGCGATTGGACCGTAAGCGTCAACGAAATACCTAAAAGCAGCAAAAACAGTAGCTTGGTACTGTTTTTAAAGATGAAATTAAAAATTTGCTGCATCTGCCTTTCGGGTATGTTCCAATCCTAAAATCCAATTCCCTGACGGGTTGCCTTAATTATTTTATCAGGATGCTCCTGAACTTCGGGATGTTTTTAAGTGCCATGCCGGTTCCCCGGACCACCGCGCGAAGGGGATCTTCCGCAATATAAACCGGAAGGTCGGTCTTTTGCGAGATGCGTTTGTCCAGGCCGCGCAGCATGGATCCGCCTCCGGCCAGGTAAATACCGGTGTTGTAAATATCGGCGGCGAGTTCGGGCGGCGTCTGTGAAAGCGTTTCCATGATCGCGTCTTCAATGCGCTGGATCGATTTGTCGAGCGCCTTGGCGATTTCCCTGAACGATACCTCCACCTGTTTGGGTTTACCCGTGAGCAGGTCACGTCCCTGGACGCTCATGTCTTCCGGCGGCGTGTCGAGGTCTTCGGTGGCTGCGCCGATGGTGATCTTTATCTTTTCGGCCGTGCTTTCCCCCACGAAGAGGTTGTGCTGCGTCCGCATGTAGTAAACAATGTCATTGGTGAAAACGTCCCCGGCGATCTTGACCGATTTGTCGCAGACAATTCCGCCCAGTGCGATGACCGCGATCTCGGTGGTTCCCCCGCCAATATCCACGATCATGTTCCCTTTTGGCTGCATGATGTCGATCCCGATCCCGATCGCGGCTGCCATCGGTTCATGGATCAGGTAAACCTCCTTGCCGTTGACGCGCTCGCAAGATTCCTTCACCGCGCGCATCTCCACCTCCGTGATCCCCGACGGAATGCAGACCACCATGCGCAGCGCAGGCGTGAACATCCGCTTCTTGAGTGCGGGAATGCTCTTGATGAACATGTTGATCATCTTTTCGGATGCGTCGAAATCGGCGATGACCCCATCCTTGAGCGGCCTGATGGTCTTGATGTTCTCATGGGTTTTTCCCTGCATCAGGTTCGCTTCCTTGCCCACTGCGGTGATTTTACCAGATACGCGGTCACGAGCCACTATGGAAGGGCTGTCGATAACCACCTTGTCGTTGTGGATAATCAGCGTATTGGCCGTGCCGAGGTCAATCGCAATATCCTCGGTCATGAAATCAAAGAATCCCATAGCAGGTTTGGGGTTTAGATATTAAAGAAAATTTAACGCACAAAGTTAAGTAAATTAATGTTTGAAATGACGGGTTCCGGTAAATACCATCGCAACTTTATTTTTGTTGCAAAAGTCGATGGAAAGCGCATCCTTGACCGATCCACCCGGCTGAATCACAGCGGTTACGCCGGCCCCGTGCGCGATCTCGACGCAGTCCGGAAACGGAAAAAACGCATCGCTAGCCATCACCGATCCCTCAAGCGAAAATCCAAAGGAATTTGCCTTTTCAATGGCCTGGCGAAGCGCATCTACGCGAGAGGTTTGCCCGGTCCCCGAAGCGATCAGCGTCAGGTCCTTTGCCAGCACGATCGTATTGGATTTCGTGTTCTTGCAGATCTTCGACGCAAAGAGCAGGTCGCGCACCTCGGCTTGTGTGGGAGCGGTTTCGGTGACGGTCTTCAGGTCCTCTTTTGCGTCGGTCCTGTCATTGCGATCCTGCACCAGGTAGCCGTTCAGGCACGTCCTGATCTGCCGCGCGGGCATGTCCCACAGTTTCTGCTTTAGCAGGATCCTGTTTTTCTTGGACGACAGTATCTCAATGGCCGCTTGGTCAAAACCCGGAGCGATCACGACCTCGCAGAACAGCTGGTTGATCTCTTCGGCGGCGGCCGCGTCGATATTTTTATTTGAAATGAGAACGCCGCCAAACGCCGATGTCGGGTCGCCCGCAAGCGCTGCCAAATAAGCTTCCCGAACGGTTTCGCGCGTGGCCAGTCCGCAGGCATTGTTGTGCTTCAGGATCGCGAAGGTCGCATCATCGTCCCGGAATTCCAGGATCAGGTTCACCGCCGCATCCACATCGAGCAGATTATTGTAGGAAAGTTCCTTGCCGTGGAGTTTGTCGAACATCGCGTCGAAGTCGCCGTAGAAAGCGCCTTTTTGGTGCGGATTCTCACCATACCGCAAAGGCATCACGCGCGCGTCACTGAGTTTCAGGATGTCTTCGGATTGGTTGAAATGCGAAAATATCGCCCCGTCGTAATGCGATGACGTGTGAAAGGCGCGGACGGCGAAGGTTTTCCGCTGCTCAAGCGTTGTCGATGCGCCCTGGCTTTCCAGTATCTGCAGGAAAGGCGCATAATCGGATTTGGAAGAAATGATGAGCGTATCGCTGAAGTTTTTTGCGGCGGCCCGGATCAGTGAAATGCCGCCTATGTCGATCTTCTCGATGATGTCGGCTTCCGAAGCGCCCGAGGCCACCGTATCCTCAAAAGGGTAGAGGTCAACGATCACCAGGTCAATTTGCGGAATTTCATATTGCTGCATCTCGGCGATGTCGCCCTGGTGGTCCTGACGGTTCAGGATACCGCCAAACACCTTGGGATGCAGGGTCTTGACGCGGCCGCCCAGGATAGAAGGATAGGAAGTGACTTCTTCCACCGGCGTGACCGGAATGCCGAGCGACTCCAAAAAGACCTGCGTACCGCCTGTCGAATAGAATTTTACGCCCTCTTCATAGAGTTTTTTTACAATGGGTTCCAGCCCGTCCTTGGCATATACCGATACCAATGCCGCGCCGATTTTTTTTGATTGATCCATGGGTGTGTTGTTTGGCTGCAAAAGTACTTTTTTAACGCGAAACCATGCTTTTTGGAAAACTAAAAAATAGCGGTTTTCGCATAATCGGCATTAGGTTTTTGCGAAAAAAAACGTCAATTTTACAAGCTGTAACCATGGTAGTTTATTTAAGGCTTTTAAAGGAAAGTTTCAGTTTCGCAATAAACGCATTGCGAAACAATAAATTGCGCACGCTTCTTTCACTTTTGGGCGTGACCATCGGGATTTTCTCTATCATCGCGGTATTGGCGGCGGTGGACTCACTTGACCGAAAAATTAAGAAAGACCTGAGCAGCCTCGACAAGAATACGATTTACCTTACACGGGTTTCCTTTGGCCCATCCGAAATCCCGCAGTGGAAAACCGAGCAGTTTCCCGATGTCACCTACGAGGAATACCAGTACCTGAGCAAGTCGCTTCCCGATGCTCAATTCCTTTGCTTCCAGTATTTCACCAAGGCCGAGAACATCAAATATGAGGACCAGACGGCCAACAATGTCAACATGGTTCCCGTCACTTTTGAATTCACCGATATCCAGACCCTTGAATTTGAACAGGGGCGGTTCTTCAATGAGTCCGAATCCAATTCAGGCGCGTCGGTGATCGTTTTGGGATTCGAGGTCGCCAAGAACCTTTTTGGAGAAAGTGACCCCATCGGCAAGACGGTCCGGGTTTACGGACAGCGTTTCAATGTCATCGGCGTGACCAAGAAACAGGGCGCGGGAATGTTCGGCGAGAGCAATGATACTTCGGCCTTCCTGCCTTCCAATTTCCTGCGCCGCATGTATGGCGACAATACCGAAATGATGCTCCCCGTCATTATCATCAAGCCCGAGAAAGGCATAGACATCGACGCTTTCAAGGGCGACATCGCCCAAAAACTCCGCAACGCGCGAGGTGTGCGCACCGAGGAGATCGACAACTTCTTCATCAACATCCTCTCTGGGTTTACTGACCTGATCGACGGGATCGTGGGTCAAATGAATGTCATGGGATGGATCATCGCGGGGTTCTCGCTTTTAGTGGGCGGATTCGGTATCGCGAACATCATGTTTGTTTCGGTCCGGGAGCGCACCAACCTTATTGGCATCCAAAAATCCCTAGGCGCAAAAAACAAATTCATCCTTTTCCAATTCCTGTTTGAGGCCGTTATCCTATCGGTGATTGGCGGCATTATCGGAATCCTGTTGGTGTGGCTCATCACCATCGTGCTTACCAAGGCCCTCGATTTCGAATTCGTACTGGGCATGGGCAACATCCTTTTGGGTACCGGCCTCGCCGCTGCCATCGGACTGATTTCGGGAATCCTGCCTGCGATTTCGGCTTCAAGACTCGATCCGGTTGAAGCGATCCGCACCGGAATGTAGTTTTAGGGCGTGCCGGCGCCTACTTCTATTATAAATTATAAATTATAAATTTTAAATTGGGGCGTTAGGGGAAGCGGGGCGCCGTCGCGTTTTTGGCCATATCTTTTGTTCGTCCCTCACAAAAGGATATTTGCCGCAACCGCTCACGCAAACACTAAAGTTGGATTGCGCCGTCCCTTTGATCACCGCAAAAAAAAAGCGCCTTCCGGCGCCTTAATTCCTGATTTCCTGATTCTGGATGAGGTCCAGGAAAAGATTTACCTTGTTCTTGAGCTCCTTCCTCGCCGTGATGAAATCCAAAAAGCCATGCTCGAGTACGAACTCGGCGGTCTGGAAACCTTCGGGAAGGTCCTTTCCGGTCGTGTCTTTGACAACGCGCGGCCCCGCAAAACCGATGAGCGCTCCGGGTTCGGAGATGTTGACATCACCCAGCATCGCGTAAGATGCCGTTGTTCCGCCGGTAGTCGGGTCGGTACACAATGAAATGTACGGGATTTTCGCGTCGGCCAACTGCGCGAGCTTCGCGCTGGTCTTGGCAAGCTGCATCAGCGAATAGGCTGCCTCCATCATTCGGGCGCCCCCAGATTTGGAGATCATCATGAACGGAATCCTGTTCTTGATGGAATAGTCGATGCCGCGCGCGATCTTCTCACCTACAACGGCGCCCATTGACCCGCCGATGAAGGCGAAGTCCATGCAGCAAACCACAAGTTCCTTTCCCTTTGATTTGCCAACACCCGTGCGCACCGCGTCCTTGAG
>SXGU01188320.1_pt1 | contig 10254 bp, 9 predicted proteins | sample 3174531 | NCBI WGS metagenome assembly SXGU01 (sample SAMN11356863, study PRJNA531348) | freshwater metagenome | isolation source: freshwater sample F1-140 | place: China: Fuxian Lake, Yuxi | collected 2017-12-25 | reverse complement strand
GTTGGCGGCGTCTGGGAGATCGAGCCGGCGGCGAACACCATTCAAGCCCGCGCGATTGCCTTGGCGGTGGGCTCGCACCTAGGCAGCGGGGGAGCGGCATATCGCCACGGCGACGCACACGGCACACCGGCCGATGTTGATACGGTCCCGTTCGGCTGCTACACGCGCGCCTTGTGGCAGGAACTAAACGGCTACGACGACGACCTGCTTGCCGCCGAAGACAGCGACTTCAACTTTCGCGTGCGGCAGGCCGGGTATCGCGTTGTGCTCGATCCCGCTATTCGCTGCACGTACTTTTCGCGACGCCGCATGCGGATGCTGGCGCAGCAGTACTTCCGGTACGGATGGTGGAAGATTCCGCTGCTGATCAAGCACCCAGACGAGATTCGCATCCGCCAGATCATGCCGTTCAGCTTCGTCTCGATGGTCTTGCTGCTGGCGCTAGGGAGCGCGTTTCTCGCCATCGCGCAGGTGCTGCTGCTCTTGCTGATCGCCATCTACGCTGTTGCGGTCTTCGCTGCCGCCCTTCAGGTGACGCGCCGCGCCGGCGATCTCCGGCTGTGGTTGTTCGTCGCGCTCGCTTACGTGGTGATTCACTTCGCGTGGGGGCTCGGTGGCCTGACCCATCTGCTGACCCTTGGGCAGTGGCCGCCCTGGCGGCTGGCGCGCGCATGAGCCGTCCGTTACGAGCGTCTGAGCGTCGGCTCGCGCTCATTATCGGCGACGGCGCCGCGGTCCTCGCTGCGGTGCTCCTGGCGCTCTGGACGTGGTCGATCACCGCGGGCTTCCCGTTCGACCAGGCCCATCCGCGTACCGAGCGCACCCTGCACACAACTGCACTCCGGCGGTAGAATATCCCTGCCGTGTCCCGCACCCTGGCCGTCCTGCTCGGCTCCGTCGTGAGCGCCCTGCTGCTCGTTGGACGCCCGTTGGAGCCAGTGCCGTATGAAGGCCCGGTGAACGGCGACGAGTGGTTTGTGCTGCAACGCGGCTACCCGACCGGGGCCCGGCCACCGGTCGATGCCCTGGAACGCGCGATGGCGACGCGTCGCGGGGCCGCTGGAACTCGACCTGCCCTGGCCTTGCCATCTGAGCAATGGGTCTCCATTGGTCCCAGTCCCATCTACGTCAACAACACGTTGCCCTACGCCGGCCGGATCACGGCAGTGGCGACCCACCCTACGGCGTCGGGGATCATCTACATCGGAGGGGACGCTGGAGGGATCTGGCGCACAATGGACGGCGGCCTCCGGTGGGTCTCGCTCACCGACAACATTCCCGTTCCGGCAATCCAGTCCATCGCCCTCGATCCCGTCAATCCGCAGCTGCTCTACGCCACCACGATTCAGCGCACGTACGGCACACGGTGGTTGTCGTCCACGGATGGCGGCACGACGTGGTCCGTCTCAACCATCAGGCTGACAGACGGCCGCACATTGTCACCAGCGATATGTTCGGTCAACGTCTTCAAGGCGTGTATCCCGCCCTCGTCCGGCCGCATCATCATCGACCCGCTCCGCGCGGGCTCATCGCAGACGAGCACGCTCTATTACGTGGGCGCCAGTCACCTGCTGCGCTCCGACGACAGTGGGCGAACGTTCCGGCCCGTCCTGACCCTGCCGGTTGACCTGGACTTCTCCGGCGCGTCAGCACCTGCTCAAAACCCCGAAGCACCGTACCTGCGAGACGCCGCACTCGATCCGACCAGGCCCGACCGCTTGTTGACGGTTGTGGTGCGACCCCGGTGCCTCAACGGCACCTGCACCATGATGGAAAGCGAGGTGTCGGCATACCGATCGCTTGACGCCGGCATCCGGTGGACCTCGCAGACCCTGACGACACTGGGGGCCTACGATCTGACCCATGGCCTCGCGGTGCGTTATTCAGACCCCGGAGGGGTGTATGTCCCGCGCGCCCGGGTCGCCATCGCGCCGTCCGCTCCCGATACCATGGCCGTGGCCGTGCGGGACCTGCTGCTCGGGCGTCCGCGGGTCTTCCGCAGCACCAACGCCGGCGAGTCGTGGTCTGAAACCGCGGCGCCCGCCACCTCGTTGACCTGGCCGCTGGCGCTCGCCTTCGCTCCGACCGATCCGAACACGATGTACGTCGGGAGTAACGGTGTGTATAGGAGCACGAACGGCGGTCAGACCTGGTCCACGATGACGCCCACGCACGCCGACAACATCGCCATTACCTTCACCGCGGATCGCCTTCCGGTCATCGTCAGCGACGGCGGCATCTACAAAGGCACGACCGGCACGAGTCTCGGGGTCATGCACCATGCCCTGCCGATCACCGAGTTCTATTCCATCTCCGCGCATCCGTCGAACCCGCTCCTTCTGGCCGGCGGAACACAGGACAACGGCACGCTGGTGTTCCAGGGCAACCTGGGCTGGTCGTTACTCACGGGCGGGGACGGTGGCGACACCGTGTGGGATCCCAATCCGCAAGTCACAACACTCTACGGAGAAGTCCAGTGGCTCCTGACCGGCACGTCGAGTGGGTACCAGTTCTATCGATGCGAAGCCGGCAGCAGCTGCCTCGGACGACGGTCGGGCATCGACTTGTCACTCGATGGTCCGTTCATCCCGCGAATGGCCATGGACCCGTCGGCCTCGTCAACGATCTGGATCACGGTCGAGAAACTCTTCCGAACCGACAACCGCGGCGAGAGTTGGACCGCCGCTTCGCCGTCGGTCCTCAACGATCTGCGGTGCTGGGACGACGCTGTGAATGGACGAACGTGCGCACGCGCCAGGTATTTCACCGCTGCCGCGGTGGCGGCCACGGCGGCGCAAACCGTGTACGCCGGAACATTGAATGGCGACGTGCGGGTGACCACCGACCGAGGTCTCACGTGGCGCAGCGTGGCTGGCACTCAGGCGGGCCCTCTGCCCGTGCGCGCCGTCACCGAGGTGCTGGTCGATCCGTTGGATGCGTTGTCGGTGTACGTGTCGTACTCCGGCTTCAACTCCGGCGAGTCCGGCGGCGGCCATGTGTTTCACACGGGCGATGGCGGGCTGACGTGGACTGACATCTCGGGCAATCTCCCCGACGTGCCGGTCAACACGTTGCTGCTCGATCCGGACTCGATCGGATCCGGCACCGCGCGCGTGTTATATGCCGGAACGGACATCGGCGTATTTCGCGCGACTCTGGGTGGCACGCCGCAATGGACTCCATTCGGAACGGGCCTGCCTCCAGTGGTGGTCACGCGGTTGGCGTACAACCGCACCACGCGCCAACTGCTGGCTGCCACGTACGGCCGCGGCGCCTGGGCCATCTCCAGCCGGTTCAGCCGATGAGGATCATGCGCGCGCTGGCCGTCACGGGCGGCCTTGCGCTATCGGCGTGCGGCGGCTCGACCACCACGCCTTCGACCACGCCTTCCACGCCGCTGAACCTGGCCGGCACATGGACAGGCACGTGGACGTTCCTCAGTGGCGGGGCCACTGTGTCCGATACGGTCACAATGACCTTGACCCAGAGCGACGCGTCGGCGAGTGGGCCGTGGAGCGCCGCGGGTGGCGCCGCCGGCACCGTGGCATTCGCGACCACCGCCGATTTCACAGGCACGGCCAGCATCAGGCAGATATTGATCAACGGTGTGAACTGCAGCAGCTCAACGACGTTGACGGGCACCGCAACATCGAACCAGATTCGATTTACGTTGATAGCCCTTGCGCCGGCGGGCCTGTGCCAGTGGGCCACGAACAATCAGTTCACGTTCAGTCGCTGACGCGGACTGTAAAAAGCGCCAGTGGCTCGTAGTGCCACGATGTCCGGCGCGGCGGCCACTCGCACCCCTGAGGGCACGCTGGCACTCGTGTCGCCCGGGTCGGAAGCCTATTTTCAGGCCATGTCGTACGCCCGAAGGCATCGAAGTCGAGCGTGGCCGGGATCTCGGAGATCTTCTTGAGCAGCTCCTTGAGCAGGGTGCCGGTGAAGAGGTTGAAGGTCTTGGGCAGCACGCCGGCGAGCTGCGGGTTGTGCTTCTCGACCTCGCGCATCGCCGCGTTGACCTTCGCGCCAACGTCGGCCCGCTCGGGCAGGGTGAGCAGGAAGTCGAAGCGCGCCTCGGGGGCAAGGTAGCGGATATTGTCGGCGTGATACGCGGCGGGTTCATCGACACGACTGCCGGGCCGGGACGAGGCACCGGCCTTGTCGAGCTTGGCACGCTGGGCGGCGAAGCGCACCTCGACAAAGCGCAGGAAGATCAGGCCTATCGACACACCAACAAAAAAAAGACCGGGCACCCTTCGACGTTGCTCAGGGCTGCCCGGCTTGGTTATTTTCTCAGTCTGGAAACCAGACCGAGCTACGTTCGGACTCTGGACCCTAGCGGCGCGGGCCGCGGTCGCGATCCCTGCGCGGGCCACGGTCGCGGTCGCCACCTCGGCCACCACGGTCGTCACCACCACCGCTGCCGCCCCCGTGGGCGTCGCCGCCACCGGGATACCGCGGCGTCATGCCCTCGCCTTCCTTCAGCAGCACCTTGCGGCTCAGCCGCACCTTGCCGCTCGGGTCAATGTTGATGACCTTGACCTCGATCTGCTCGCCTTCCTTGAGCTCGTCGCGGACGTTGGCCACACGGTAGTTGGCCATCTCGGAGACGTGGAGCAGGCCGTCCACACCAGGCATCACTTCGATGAATGCCCCGAAGTCCGTGATGCGCTCGACGCGGCCCATGTAGACCTTGTCCTGTTCGGGCGTCGCGGTCAGTTCCTGGATGATCGCAATGGCCTTCTGCGCCGCCACGTCGTCTGAACTCGCGATGTTGATACGGCCGTCGTCTTCCACATCGATCTTCACGCCGGTGCGCTCGACGATGGAGCGGATGACCTTGCCGCCGGGTCCGATGACGTCGCGGATCTTCTCGACCGGGATCTTGATGGTGATGATGCGTGGCGCGTAGGTCGAAATGTCCTTGCGCGACGTGCCCAGCGTCTCAGCCATCTTGCCGAGGATGTGCAGGCGCCCCTGGCGCGCCTGCTCGAGCGCTTTGCGCATGATGTCCATGGTGATGCCGCCCACCTTGATGTCCATCTGCAGGGCGGTGATACCCGTGGCGGTGCCGGCCACCTTGAAGACCATGTCACCGTACTGGTCCTCAGCGCCCGCGATGTCGCTCAGCACGGCCCACTTGCCAGTCTGTTCGTCCATCACGAGACCCATCGCCACACCAGCCACCGGCGCCTTTAGTGGCACGCCGGCGTCCATCATCGACATCGCACCACCACACACCGATGCCATCGACGACGAGCCGTTGGAGTCTAGGATGTCGGACACGACGCGAACGGTGTAGGGGAATGCTTCCTGGCTGGGCATCACCGGCGCGAGCGCGCGCTCGGCCAATGCGCCGTGACCAATTTCCCGGCGGCCGGGGCCGCGCAGGAACTTCACTTCGCCCACCGAGAACGGCGGGACGTTGTAGTGAAGCAGGAAGCGCTTGTAGCTCTCGCCGTCCACCTTCTCAATCTTCTGCGCATCATCATCCGTACCGAGCGTGGCGGAGACGAGGGCCTGGGTCTCGCCGCGCGTGAACACGCAGGAGCCGTGCGCGCGGGGGAGGACACCGACTTCGGTCCAGATGGAGCGAATCTCGTCGAAGCGGCGGCCGTCGAGGCGCTGACCGCGGTCGAGGATTTCCTCGCGGAGGATGCGTTCCTTGAGACCGCCGATGAAGCCCTTCGCAGCGGACTGCTGGTCTTCAGGGAAGCTCTTGACGATCTCGCCGATGACCTTGTCCACCGTGGCGTAGTTCTCGAGCTTCTCGCGGATGCGCATGGCCGCGGCCAGCGGTTCGTAGGCCTTGGCTTCGACGGCCTTCTTGAGGTCGGCGTCAACGGCCTTCGCCGTGACCACGGTCTTGGCCTTGCCGACTTCCTTCTTGAGGTCGTCGATCATCGCCACAATTTGCTTGATAGCCGCGTGGGCTGTCTCAAGCGCGGTGATCATCTCTTCTTCGGTGGCTTCCTCGGCACCCGACTCCACCATCATGATGGCGCCCGCGCTGCCGGCCACGACCAGGTCAATCTTGCTGGTCTTACGCTGCGGATAGGTCGGGTTGACGATGAATTGGCCGTCGATCAGACCAATGCGGACGGCGGCAATCGTCTGCTCGAAGGGAATGGTCGAGATGGCGAGCGCGGCGGATGCGCCCGTGATCGCGAGCACGTCGGAGTCGTTCTCGGCGTCGGCCGAGATCAGCATGCCGATGATCTGCGTCTCGTAAAACCAGCCGCTTGGGAAGAGGGGGCGAATCGGACGGTCGATCAGGCGGCAGGTGAGGGTCTCCTTGTCGGCCGGCTTGCCCTCACGCTTGAAGAAGCCACCCGGGATGCGGCCCGAGGCGTAGGCAGCCTCGCGGTAGTCTACGGTGAGGGGCAGGAAGTCGATGCCCTCGCGGGCCGATGCAGAGCGGCACGCGGTGACCAGCACCATCGTGTCACCCTGGCGGATGATGACCGCGCCATCGGCCTGTTTGGCCAGCTTGCCGGTCTCGATCGACAGGGTCGATGAGCCAATCGTCAATTCTCTTCGGAGCATGAGTGAAAATTCCTCTTCTACTGGGTGCTTGTGTTGTCGCGGGGTGAGTGTTACTTGCGGATGCCGAGCCGCTTGATCAGCGTCGCGTAGCGCGCGGGATCTTCCCGACGCACATAGTCGAGCAGTCGGCGTCGCTGGCCGACCATCTTGAGCAGGCCTCGGCGCGAGTGGTGATCTTTGGCGTGGGTCTTGAAGTGTTCGGTGAGGTAGGTGATGCGTTCGCTGAGAATCGCCACCTGCACTTCCGGCGAGCCGGTGTCGCCTTCGTGCGTTTTGTACGTAGTGATAACTTCGGTCTTACGGTCCTTGCTCAACACGATGAGTACCTTCCACGAGCCGCCCAGAGTGCGCGAAATGCGCATGACCAGACGGCCGTAATTGTTCTTCTACAAACACTGAATTCTACCCCAAGACCACCGATGGGTGAAGTTGGCCGCCCCGGAGGTCGGCTAGGGCCACCAGCATCCCGGCCTCATCAAGGAGTCGCACTTTTACGGGCGGGAGGCCAGGGCTGGCTGGGGCTGGAACCCACCCACCGGACGCAAACTGAGGCCCAATCGAGTTGCCGTGCCTCACCCGGATCAGCCCGCCTTCCGACACCCGGACGGCCGGCAGGTCCGGCAGGGCATCGGCCAAGGAAATGAGCCGGGGTTCGAGGAGCGGCCCCAGGCAGTCGGCATCGTCCAGGGTCGTGGCCGGCTCCACCTGGAACCCGCCCGACCGCGTGCGCCGGAGGGCGTGCAGGTGGGCGCCGCAGCCCAGGCGCTCGCCCAGGTCGCGCGCAAGCGACCGCACGTAGAAGCCCGCGGTCACCGTCATGGTCAGTTGGACAAGGTCACCAATCCGCGCCACCAGGTCCAGGCTGCGAACCGTGACGGTGGCCGTCTTGAGCGGCACGTGCTGGTCCTTGCGGGCCATGTCGTACGCCTTGTGGCCGTCGATCTTCTTCGCCGAGTGCTGTGGCGGCATCTGGGCGAATGTGCCGCGAAACTGGTCCAGAGCTGCGGCCAGCGCTTCATCTGACGGCATCGGCGCCGCGTGCCCCAGGCCTTCCAACCGCTCCCCAGCCGCGTCGTCGGTTGTCGTCGCCCAGCCGAGGCGCATGGTGGCTTCGTACACCTTGTCGTGCGCGCTCAACAGCGATGCCAAGCGTGTCGCTTTGCCCAGCAACATCACCAGCAAGCCTGTCGCGCGCGGGTCCAAGGTCCCGGCATGGCCGATACTGCGCTCGCGCGTCACTTGTCTCAGCCTCGCGACGACGTCGTGGGATGTGGGGCCCGATGGTTTATCGATAAGAAGGACGCCATTCATGACTTAGGAACTTAGGAACTTAGGAACTTAGGAACTGGGGAAATCACGGGAGCGCGATTCCGATGGCGGCGACTATCGCACTCGTCACAGACTCGCGCGAGCCGGCGACGGAGCACGCCGCGGCGTTTGTATGTCCGCCGCCGCCATGGGCGACAGCGACCGCGCGGACGTCCACCGCGCCCTTGGACCTCATGCTGACGCGATACTGCGTGTCGGACTGCTTGCGCACGAGCGCGACGGCGAGCACGTCCTTCGCGCCGAGCGGGAGGTTTACCAGGCCGTCGGTGTCGTCGCTGGTCGCGCCGCACGCCGCCAGAATCTCGTCGTCGTAGTAGAGCACCGCCAAGTGGTTATTGTGGTGCAGTTCCATGGCGTTGAGAATGGCCCCCGTCAGGCGAATGCGGCCGACGCCGAAGCTGTCGAAGATCTCGCGCGAGAGCAGCGCCGGAGACACACCCGAGGCGGCGATCCGGGCTGATGTATGAAACGTCCGCGCCGAGATGGGGCCATGCCGGAAGCCGCCGGTGTCGGTCACGATGCCGAGGTAGAGATGCGCGGCCATCTGCTGAGTCCAGGAGACACCAAGCGCGTCGATGACATCGGCCACCATCTCCGCACACGACGCGGCCGATCCGTCGAACCAGTTCACTGAGCCGAACATCGTGTTGCCGATGTGGTGGTCGATGTTGATCACCGTCGGCCTCTCCAGACCGGTTACCTCAGACCGGCCAAGGTCGCCGCACTCCATCACGATGGTGGCTTCGGCGTTGGCCGGGAGATCGGGCAGGGGAGGGGCCGCGGGCGCCACCACGATGCGATCGGCGCCGGGGAAGTGCCGGTAGGGGCCCGGTACCGGGTCGTGGTTGACCAGGCGTACACGTTTACCCAGCGCGTCGAGGGCAAAGGCCATCGCGAGCTGTGAGCCGATGGCATCGCCATCAGGCCGCGCGTGAGAGGTGATTAGAAAAGCATCGTGGCGGCGAATCGCCGCCGCGACGTCAGCCGCGGAACCGCTCATGACTGATCCGTATCAGGAGCTGCTTCTGGCGAGTCTGCCGGGATGGGATTCTCTTCGCGCTCACGTTTCAGGTCAATGAGGATCTGCTCGATGCGGTCCTGATGTTCCACTGATTGGTCGTAGAAGAATTGCAGTTCCGGCACGCGGCGCAGCCTAAGGCGCGAACCGATTTGGCGGCGCAGGAAGGGCAGTGCCCGTTCCAGAGCCTTCTGCGTTTCCTTCTTTTGCTTCTCGTCGCCAATGACGGTGTAGAGCACACGGGCCAGTTGCAGGTCTGGCGTGACCTTGACGCGCGTGAGCGTGAGGAAGCCGATGCCCGGATCGTGGGCCTGCTGCGACAGAATCTGGCTCAGTTCCTGCCGGATCTGTTCGCCGACCCGGTCCGCGCGGGCGCCCTGAGCCATTACAACGTCTGCGCGATTTTCTCGACGTGGAAGACTTCGATCATGTCACCCACTTCGACGTCGTTGTACTTGTCGAGGCTGATGCCGCACTCCATCCCCGACTTGACCTCGCTCACGTCGTCCTTGAAACGGCGGAGCGAGCTGATGCGGCCGGTCCAGAGGACCTTGCCGCCGCGCGAGAGGCGCGCCTGCGCATCGCCCGAGCGGGTGATGCGGCCTTCGGTGACCATGCAGCCGGCCACGGTGCCGGCCTTGGGCGAACTGAAGATCTGCTGCACGGCCGCCGCGCCGATGCGGGCTTCCCGCAACGTCGGTTCGAGCAGGCCCGTCATGGCCTTCTTAATCTCGTCGGTGACGTTGTAGATGATCGTGTGATGCCGAATCTCGACTTCCTCACGCTCCGCCACGTCGGCCGCGTTGCGGTCGGGCTTGACGTTGAAGCCGATGATGATGGCCTGGGACGCGGTGGCCAGCAGCACGTCAGATTCGTTGATGGCACCGACGCCTGAGTGAATGATGCGCACCTTAACGCGCTCTTCGCTGAGCTTCGACAACGTGTCCGACAACACTTCGGCCGAGCCCTGCACGTCGGCCTTGATGATGATCGCCAGTTCCTTCAGCTGACCTTCGGCCATCTGCTGCTGCAGTGATTCCAGCGTCATGCGTGAGCCACGCGCACCCAGCGCCTTGGCCTTGGCCTGCGTCTGGCGGTAGGTCACGATCTGGCGCGCCTTGAGCGAGTCGTCCACCACCTGCAGCAGGTCGCCCGGTGAGGGCAACGCCGAGAGGCCAAGGATCTCGACCGGCGTCGCCGGCCCCGCCGACTTGATCTTGCGGCCCATGTGATCGAACAGCGCGCGAACTTTGCCGTCCACCGTGCCGGCGATGAAGAGGTCGCCTTCGTGAATCGTGCCGTCCTGTACTAGGACGGTGGCCACAGGGCCACGGCCCCGATCGAGCTTGGCTTCGAGC
>SXGU01398196.1_pt1 | contig 10255 bp, 16 predicted proteins | sample 3174531 | NCBI WGS metagenome assembly SXGU01 (sample SAMN11356863, study PRJNA531348) | freshwater metagenome | isolation source: freshwater sample F1-140 | place: China: Fuxian Lake, Yuxi | collected 2017-12-25 | reverse complement strand
CGCGCCCCGGCTGCGGGTTCGGCAACCCGAAACGTTATGTGTAATTGTGGATGACGGAAAAGCAAGAACGTGGTTCGCAGTGAATCTCGAAGGCTTGAATTGACATTGTCCACTGAGGGGGGTATAGTTCAGGCGTCGGCGGGACCCGTTCGTACTGCGGCGGGGTCAAGCGCCCTGTTGATGGGTTTCGAGGTTGCCCTGTCACTCGCTCGTTGAAGGGGTAGTAGATGCAGACCAAGGTACATCGGGCGGCGAGGGAAGATGAGGTGTTTCAGGTGGAAACGGGTGGACAGGATGTACTTGTCACCTGGTTTCCTGCTCACGATGTACCAGAGGGGAAATGTCATGGATCTGCGGGCATTTGCGTGACGGACAATGGTGAAGTGGTGTTGATTACGCCAGATGGAAAGCGTTGGGGGGTCCCTGGCGGTAGACCCGAGGGAAGGGAGTCGTGGGAGGAAACGCTTCGGCGGGAAGTGCGGGAGGAGGCGTGTGCAGCGGTAGGGGATGCGAAGCTGTTGGGGTTTTCTCGTGGCGAATGTATCCGAGGGCATGAAAAGGGGTTGGTGTTGGTACGTGCTTTTGGGTTGGCGAATGTGCAACTCCAGCAGTGGACTCCCGAACCTGATACGTTGGCCCGGAGGTTAGTTCCCCCTACTGATGTCCTCTCCGCATTAGAGCCGGATGTCTTCGGTCCGTTGCATCACCGCGCACTCATTGTCAGCGGTCTATTGGGGAGTGAAGAGGTATTACCTGGGTAACGAACTCAGGTGGGAGAGGTGAGGGGAAATAGAAATCACTGTCCGAATAGACTTCGGAGGTAGCTGATCAAGTCTTGGATTCCTACCAGATGTGGTTGTTGGGTGGGAATTCGTGCTTTTGGGAAAAAGATTGGGTTGGGTCTTGTCTGCCCGAGAGGGCAGGAGCAGTGGGGTACCACAACTACACATAACACCGGGTTGCCGGCTCCAGTCGGGCTTCGCCCTCCTTCCGCCTAACCTTTGCGCCGTCACGCCATTTGCTGAGGGACGCAAATGGCGCGCCAGCACTTCAGGTTCGGCAACCCGGAGACGTTATACGACATGCATAAAGATCCCCCCCGACTGACTCCGGCTGATCGCATCGCTTGCATGTCTTTCTGGGGTAGTTGACATTGGTCGATACCGTATATAGTATTACGGTATGAACAAGATTGTCTTGGACACTAACGTCCTCCGTGCCGGCCTCTACTCCTCCCAAGGGGCCTCCTTCAAAATATTGCAGTATCTCGAACAGGGCCGGCTCAGATTGGTATTATCGACGACATTGCTGTTCGAATATGAGGAACTCCTGAAGAGGCATCAGGCCGTGCTGAAATTGACCCTCCGTGATATTGACGAACTATTGGATGACCTGTGTAGCCGAAGTGAGTACCAGCAGGTTCATTTTCTGTGGCGGCCCCAGCTATCCGATCCCAAAGACGACCATGTGCTGGAATTGGCGGTCGCCTCGGGTCAGGTGCCGATTGTTACCCACAATACGCGGGACTTTACCGGGGCCAAACCCTTTGGCATCAAGATCATAACTCCCAGGGACCTATTGGAGGAACTGCGATGAGTGCGTTGAGTTTACGATTGCCGGATTCCATTCATCGTCATATCAAAGAGATTGCCCGCCGTGAAGGGGTGTCGATCAATCAGTTTATCTCGTCGGCGGTATCGGAAAAGGTATCGGCGATAATGACGGAGGAATATCTCCAGGCTCGCGCCCAGCGGGCGAAGAAGGGGACGTTGAAGAGGGTACTGGCAAAAGTTCAGGACCGTCAGCCGCTGTCGGGTGACGAGCTATAGGATAGCGATCCTTGGATAAGCTGCACGTCGTATAACACCGGGTTGCCGGCTCCAGTCGCTTCGCTCCCTCCGCCCAACCCTCGCGCCGTCACGCCATTTGCTGAAAAGCGCAAATAGCGCGCCAGCCCTTCGGGTTCGTCAACCCGGAGACGTTATTTGAAAGGCAGTCAAAGATAGGAGAGCGGCCATCCCTGGCCGCTCAGAGGCATGATTCTCAGGGAGAGGTCCAGCATGTGGGAGGTGCCGAAGAAATGCATTGTTACCGTGGACGATGCGATGCAACTTCTGGACACGCTTGTCCCTATGAAGGTGGCTTGGGAGCCCTTCTACGCCGAGGGCAAACGTAAACCACCATTTCTGCAGAATATACCGGACGAAAATCTGGTTTCCTACTTCAGCGCGGGGACCATGTTGCCCGGCAAAGCCCTTGATCTGGGATGTGGTCAAGGACGGAATGCGCTCTATCTGGCGAAGCAAGGATGCCAAGTTGAAGCAATCGACCTCTCAGCGACCGCCATTGGGACAGCAAGGCATCGCGGAAAAGAAGCCGGTGTCGAGGTCCACTTTTCCGTTGGTTCGGTATTTGAGGTTCTGATTGGAGTCGGAGAGTATGACATTGTCTACGATTCAGGGCTGTTACACCATCTCCAACCCCATCGAAGGCCACAGTATCTAGAGATCGTCCAGCGAGCCCTGAAGCCGACGGGGTTGTTCGGGTTGGTCTGTTTTTCAGAGGAATCCGCTCCGGCTTCGGAAGATTGGGAGATTTACCAGGCGATGAAGATGCCTCCCGGCATCGGCTATTCGGAAAGCAGACTTTGCCAGGTGGTGTCCCCCTATTTCGAGGTCCTTGAGTTCCGACCAATGAAAGTGGTGCCGGCCGAAAGCGGAAGGTTCGGGATGGAGGGATTGTGGACCCTCCTCATGAAGGCACGAAGGTGAAGGTCTCGCATGGAGTGGTTGCGGGAGTATCGGAGGGATCGAAGACACCGGGCTTGCATCCATGCAAGCCCGGTGAGACTGCCCATCACATAACACCGGGTTGCCGGCTTCGTTCGCTGCGCTCACTACGCCCAACCCTTGCCCGGTCACGGCATTTGCTGAGGAGCAAAAGCGCAAATGCCGCGCCCGTGCTGCGGGTTCGGCAACCCGAGACGTTATACGAAAGCCGGCAGAAGCAAAAGAGGCGGCGCATTTGCGCCGCTAAAGAAGCAAAGACGAGTTTGCCTCGCGGCGTACAATGGAATATCCTAGCGGGCAGGCGGTTCGGTAATTAGTTGGGCAACGAGAGGAGGAGTCATGCCGTGGCGGTTCGTCTTGCTGGCGCTCGTTGTGGGTGCGTGCACGGCACCACCTCGCGAATTGCCCGATGAGATAGGCAGCAGCGCGAAATGGGTCGCGCCCATTCAAGGAGGTCACATGAGCCATCAGCCTCAGGGCTTTTTAGCCGTTCCGCCTGCTGGCACTGGCCGAGGGGTGTTGGTTTTGCACCCCTGGTGGGGCCTGAACGAAACGATGAGAGCCTTCTGCACCCAGCTCGCCCGTGAGGGTTTCGTCGCGTTCGCCCCCGATCTATACCATGGCAAGGTTGCCGCCACCATCGAGGATGCCATGAGCCTGGTCAAGAGCCTCGACAATCAGCAAGCCACGGCCGACATCGCGGCGGCGGTCGGCTTCTTGATGGGCAGAGCATCCAAAGGAAGCAACGGGATCGCAGTCATCGGGTTCTCGCTTGGTGCCTCCTATGCGCTGGATGTCTCCGTATCCGATTCGCAGCACATTCGCGCAGTTGTGATCTTCTACGGCACTAGCCCCGGAGACTACGACACCTCGAAGTCGGAATACCTTGGCCATTTTGCCGATCAGGACGAACATGAATCGGAAGCGGACGTGAATGCGCTGGAAGACGCCTTACGTGCAGCCGGCCGACCGGTCACCTTCTATCGCTACACGGGCACAGGTCACTGGTTTTTCGAGCGTGACCGAAGGGACGCGTACAACCAGCAGGCGGCGAATCTGGCGTGGGAACGTACGCTGAGTTTCCTCCGGGAACAACTGCCTCCTCAGCAGCCCTGAGGCGCCGCTGCCCAACAACTCGATGGAGCCGCGCCGGCCAGTTGCGGCATCTGGCTTCCGCGCAATACCCGCCTTGGACTGGCCGGGCGGCTCATCGCGAGGCCGTTGCCGGTAGATTCTCCGAGATTTACGTTGTGGTGAACCCATCCCACCACCCCAGGGCCGGCCTTCGTATAACACCGCGTTGCCGGCTCCAGTCACTATCGTTCCTTTCGCCCAACCCTTGCCCGGTCATGCCGTTTGCTTGCGCAAACGTCCTGCCCAGGCTGCGGGTTCGGCAACCCGAAGGCGTTATACGTAATGGGAGCAATATGATAAGGCGGCCCGTCGTAGGCCGCCTTGAACAGCAGGGACTACCCTGAAGGGTCCATCACCGCAGGAGCGGTTTTTATCGGAAGTGGGGGTAAAGTACCGCACAGGTAAAGCCTCCCTCCCCTCCCGATGCGGTGCGCTGGTCGTTGTTCTTCGTTCTGGATGGTGCGCGGAACAGGAAAATCAAGGCCTTGCAGAGGGAATGTAAGCGAGAAGCATGAGCCCTGAGGGCCCGAAGATCTCGGGGACTCGAAGCATCGAAAGGCATTGTTCGTGCATCGATCAAAGTAAGGGGGAATCCTCGGCGCTGAGGTGAGGTAAAAAGCCCCCACCCCCAGTAGAATTTGAAGGAGGGGGTAGGTATCCATCGAAAGATGGTATCCATCGAAGGATGGTGGGAGGATCTATTTCTTGGGTTCCTGTTGGTGGTTGGAGGAGATGATGGTGGAGCAGCGTTCATACTGTAATGGGTAGGCGATCGGCAGAAGCGAAGCGGGCTTTGCCGTCGTGGCAAAGCCCCAGGGAAGCTCCCACTACGTATAACACCGGGTTGCCGGCTCCAGTCGCTGCGCTCCTTCCGCCCAACCCTTGTGCGGTCATGCCGTTTGCTGAAAGGCAGGGGCGCAAACGGCCTGCCCTTACGGCGGGTTCGGCAACCCGAAGACGTTAGCGGAAATGGGCAAAAGCAAAGGCAAAACCGTATTTTGGTATAGACCCTGGTTTCGGTAGGAATCCCTTCCCAAGCGAGAGGCACCAGTGAAACGAGTGTACGTCGAGACCTCGATTGTCAGCTACCTTACCGGCCGACCCTCGCGCAATCTTTTGGCCTTGGCATGGCGGGAGGTTACGGTCGAGTGGTGGGACCGACGGCGCGGGCAATTTGAGGTCTTTATCTCCGAGTTGGTCCGTGAGGAGGCTGGCCGAGGTGATGCTCAGGCGGCCCAGGATCGACTGAACCGTTTGACAGGCATTCCCTTGCTGTCAACGACTGACGCAGTGGTAGTCCTGGCGCGGGCCTTGATCGCCGGAGGGGCGTTGCCGGCGAAGGCGATGGGGGACGCGCTGCATATTTCCCTTTGTGCGGTTCACCGGATCGACTACCTTTTGACGTGGAACTTCCGCCACTTGGACAACGCCGAACTGAAGCCGCTGGTTCGTGCCATCTGCCTGAACAATAGCTACTCTTGTCCAGAGATCTGTACTCCGCAGGAGTTGATGGGAGAGATTTTCGATGAAGGATGAGATCATCGCCGCAGTATGGCAAGTGAAAGATGAACTTGCCAAGGAATTCGCCTACGACCTGGAGCGGCTGGCAAAGGAGCTGTGCCGGAGGGAGCGGGAACACCCTGAGCAGCTGGTGGATTTCAGCCAAGGTCTCCAGCCCACGGAGACAAGGTAGGTTCGTCCGGGATTGGTCTTTGGGCCAAGATGCCCTGAACGGCGGTTCATTCGGCCCTGATCTTCCTACCTTTGCCTCTTGCTCAGTACCTCACTCAGGGGAACCAGGGAGAGGGCTGGGAAACCAGCCTGACCGGAATCAAATCTCTTTGTCCAACCACTTTTGGTCAGGCCAAAGAGTCGTCGGTACGCTGAATCTGACGTGGCGGAATGCCCACTTCCGCTAACACCGGGTTGCCGGCTTCGTTCGCTGCGCTCTCTTCGCCCAACCCTTGCCCGGTCACGGCATTTGCTGAGGAGCAAAGGCGCAAATGCCGCGCCCAGGCTGCGGGTTCGGCAACCCGAAACGTTATATGAAATCGTGGCAATATGAGAGGCGGCCCATCGTGGGCCGCCTGAAAAACCTCCTGGGCGAGTAACGAGGAACTTTGGTCACACCTGCCACTACCCCCGGGGTAGACTACAAGCAGTTGGTAAGGAGAGGGTATGACCAATGCGCCGAACGGTATCGCCAGGCCCGGCAGCGGGAGGAAAACCCCGGGTTGGCCTTTCTCCAAACACATTTGGATGAACATGCCTCGGTGCTGGACATTGGCTGTGGTGGTGGGATGCCGGTGTGTAGCACGTTGGCCCGTCACGGTGAAGTGACCGGCGTCGATATTTCGCCGGTGCAAATCCGTCTAGCTCAACGGCAAGTGCCAGCGGGGCGGTTTCTGTGCGGGGATATCATGGCGATGTCCTTCCCTGAAGGCTATTTCGATGCGGTGGTGTCGTTCTACGCCATCTTCCATCTTCCCAAGGAGGAGCATGAGGAACTCTTTACCCGCATTCACCGCTGGCTCAAGCCCCAGGGGTACTTCATGGGCACGGTGGCCAGGGAAGATGAAGCGCCGTACACCGAGGACGACTTTTTCGGCGTGACAATGTACTGGAGCAATTACGGTGTGCGGGAGTATAAACAGATTCTTACGGGACTGGGCTTCACGCTTTTGGGGATGGAGGAATTGGGCGCGGGGTATAGGGATGGCCTGAAGGTGACGACGGAGATTCATCCCTTACTTTTTGCTCAGAAGGTGGGATAGAAGATGGCCTTGCCATCGTGGCAAGGCCATGGGGAAGCCACGACTTCATATAACACCGGGTTGCCGGCTCCGTTCGCTTCGCTCTCTTCGCCCAACCCTTGGTCCGTCACGCCGTTTGCTGAGGGACGCAAACAGCGCGCCGTCCCGGCGGGTTCGGCAACCCGAACCGTTATACGCAATGGGGTAAAGCCCCTCCAAATTTGCCGGATGAATCCAAATGGATGTAGAGACGCAGCCGAACTCAGTGTGGACCGAAGAAGATTCACAACACTTTGTCGATCTGGGAGCGGCCTTTGTTCCAGAGCGAGATCTCCAGATTCACACGCTGTGCGAGCTTCTCTCGCTTTCTGACAAACAGGCAGTGGTAGTCGAACTATGCTGTGGGCAAGGCTTACTAGCTGAGGCAATCTTGAAACGCTATCCAGCTACAGTCGTGCATGGCTTGGATGGATCGGAAAAGATGCTTTCGTGTGCGAGGTCAAGGCTGGAATGATTTGGAGGCCGCTTTCAGGCGCGCCTTTTCGATCTCAAGGCCGAGGGATGGCGTCGTGAGAACTATATGGCTAATGCCATAGTCTCTTCACTAGCTGTTCATCATTTGGAGGGGTCGGAGAAAGCCGAATTGTTCCGAGCGATGTACGATTTGCTTATCCCTGGAGGCACATTTTTGATTGCTGACATAGTTCAGCCGACGACGAAGGAGGGTATCACCTACGCCGCTCAACAATGGGATATGGCGGTACAAGAACAGTCAAAAAAGTTGGATGACAGCCTGAAAACGTATGAGTATTTTGTTGCAGAGCGATGGAACTACTTTCTCCATCCAGATCCAGGCGATAAGCCGTCAACGCTGCTGGATCAATTGTTTTGGCTGCAAGAGGCAGGATTTGTGAAGGCAGATGTGTATTGGATGAAGGCTGGGCATGCGATTTTTGGCGCGAGGAAGCCGGTCTAGGGAGAAACCCCACTGCGTATAACACCGGGTTGCCGGCTCCAGTCACTTCGTTCCTTCCGCCCAACCCTTGCCCGGTCACGGCATTTGCTGAGGGGCGAAAGCGCAAATGCCGCGCCCAGGACTGCGGGTTCGGCAACCCGAAACGTTATACGCAATGCCCAAAGACCAAGGCGAGATTCTTGGTGACACTGCAGGTTGATTGTCGCCGTTGCGGTGCCTAGCGCTGCTCCTCCAGATCCTTCCCCCTTCCCCTCTGCCCCCAAAACAACCCAAGCTCGCCCCCTGCTGGCGGTCGAAGTCCGTGCGGTTTTTGGGCTCTTCGCCCCTCGTTCCCCCCATCAAAGGGGCATGTCCAAGGTGGGTGGGGCAGTCGGGGCAGTGATTTTTCCCTACGCCGTGCACTCGATAGAAGATCAGGAGAGACGTACGTCCTTGGAGGTCGGTGGCATTGGTCGTACTCTGAGGAGGCTTCGATGATTGTAGGCCGGTTGCAGCACCGAGGATTGGAGGCAAAATGCCCGACATGTACTATGCACGGCGTAGGGGGGTGACCTTGGCAGAACGGGGTGAAACGAGGGGCTCATCCTGCGATGGACCGAGAAACTGAGGGTTTGAAGGCCAGGGGCGAGCAAAGGCAGGGCATCACGGCCTCCACCAACTTCGTGGGTATTGGAAGCCTGGGGGAAGGGGGGGTATGGTGTCGTAGATGGGGTGACAGAAAGTAGTTGCGAGGGTATAGCTGATGTGGTATGGTATGGTCAACGGTGGGGTTGCGAAGGGGCACTGCGTATAACACCGGGTTGCCGGCTTCGTTCCTCGCTGTGCTCGTCACTTCGCCCAACCTTCGCGCCGTCACGCTGTTTGCTGAGGGACGCAAACCGCGCGCCAGCACTTCAGGTTCGGCAACCCGAAGACGTTAGGCGACATATGAAAAAACCCTTGCCGGAGGACGAGTGGTCGTGACAGGACTCGCTTTCCCCCCTTTTCCAGAAGGGCGCCAGAAAAGACATGTGTTGAACGTTGCTCCGGTCCTTTGGGGTTATGGTGAGGTGGCCGCTATCTGGGTGGTGGGCAGTCTGGCCAGAGGTCAGACCGATTTCTACAGCGACGTAGATCTGCGTATCGCGGTCTCACCAGGGGCTTTGTCTGTATGGCAAACCCCTGATTTTGAGCGCATCTTCTCAGGCAGTTCTGTAGGGCATCGCCTTCTTCCGATCGCTGATGGAACCTTTGTACACAGTATGCTGCTTTCGGACGGTTCGTTTTTTGACCTGGCTATTCAGAGTACGGACCACGAGCCCCCGCGAGAGCCCATGGTGGTACTGGGCTGTCGTAACGCCTCGCTGGGGAGGAAGTTAGGGAGAGATATCGAGCATAAGCCGGCGCCGGACAAAGCCTCCGGAGAGGGGGTGAAGCATCTGCTCTCTTTGTTCTGGATCAACACCGTGAAGCATGAAAAGGTGCTCTTTCGCCATCTCGACCTTCTCTCGGTTGTGGGATTGTCCCAGGAGCGCATGATGCTGATGCAGTTGTGGTATATTCTGGATACCGGATATGATCCCCGCTATATGATGGGGGTGACGCTTCATGGTCTGGCAGATCAAGTCCGTGCTATTGAGCGCACTCGTCCGGAGAAGGCGAAGGCACTTCTTATCGGCCCTGCCCTCACGGACCGAGGTAGTATTATTCAGGCAATTGAGTCGATCCGTGGGGAAGTATCTCAGATCGGTCGAGAGCTTTCCGCGCACTACAGCTTTGAGTACCCGGAAGCACTGGAGACGACCGCGAAAAGTAGTTGGGACCGATTTAAAGATTCATACGTCGCCTAACACCGGGTTGCCGGCTCCAGTCGCTGCGCTCCTTCCGCCTAACCTTCGCCCGGTCATGCCATTTGCTTGCGCAAATGTCCTGCCCAGGCTTCAGGTTCGGCAACCCGAAACGTTATATGAAAGGTCGCCAAAGATAAGAGAGCGGCCATCCGTGGCCGCTCTTGTGAATGCATCTGACGTAGCAACGGTGTGAGCCAGCGGGGAATCGATATACTCAACACAAACGGAGGCCATTCATGTCTATATCCCTACATCCTGGCTCTTTTCTGGTCGCCTCGCCTGAGTTGAAAAACAACCCCCACTTTGGGCAAAGGGTTGTGCTTATCCTGAGCCACAGTGCCGAGACCGGTACTGCTGGTGTTGTAGTCAATCGGCCACTCGACCCAGACGCCGTTGTCAAGCATCCGTACTTAACCAAAGGTCTTGAGCATTGGTCTACTCCGAGCAACAGATTGGTTTTTGTCGGGGGACCTATGAACCCACAGGTCGTGACCGCTTTGCACCGTATCGAGCACTTGGGGGGAGGGTCACCATTACTGGCAGGTTTCTACCGTGGTAGTGATTTGGAAACCCTGCATGTTCATGCCAGTTCCATGAACTCGGAACAGCCGATCCTGCGGTATTATTTGGGTTTTGCGAACTGGGCTTCGGGCCAGCTAGAAAAAGAGATGGCGGGAGGCTGCTGGCGGCAATCTCCAGGTTCGGGAGAGGTGGTATTTTCCAGTACGCCGGAAGAGGTGTGGCCGCAGCTTCTTTCTGAATCGGAGGGGAAAT
>SXGU01418577.1_pt1 | contig 10256 bp, 13 predicted proteins | sample 3174531 | NCBI WGS metagenome assembly SXGU01 (sample SAMN11356863, study PRJNA531348) | freshwater metagenome | isolation source: freshwater sample F1-140 | place: China: Fuxian Lake, Yuxi | collected 2017-12-25 | reverse complement strand
GTTTATTGGGCGCACTCAGGCCTAAGGCAGGAACCAAGGCCTCATCTAGGATTAACAACATTGAACCACCTGTAATCAGCGCTTCATTAACCGATTGCAGGCCTGCATAGCGTCGAAATAGCTTATAAACCGGCCCCCGGCATGCGCCGGCTGCAAAATGTATTGCCCTCCCCAGTAACTCTTCATCTCGTTTAGATGTTTTAAGGTCCAGCTTCTCGGTGATTCTCTAGCTCGCAACGAGTGAGGATGATGCGCCGGGACGAATTTGCCTTTCATGCTGATCGACACTTTTCGGCGTGATGCGCTTTAACGGTTTTTGCGCAAGGTTTGTTACCTGAGTTGCGACCAATCCGGCGAAAAAACCAACAGTAATATCGGCCCACATCGCGTCCAGGGGTCGTTTATTCGAACGGACAAACGATTGTTTTCTGCTATGCATGTTCGCCCCCGGCTTACATGGCAAATACTACCCAAATTTCTTACTTGCTATTGCGCGCTTTCAGCGCAAGCGAGGTATCAAGCTTGGCTCCTGCAACACACTCGACCATGAACGTCGGTCTTAGATTTTCGTCGAGTTTGTCACTATCAGCTTTATCATTGCACTGCTTTTGCCAACCAGCCAAGTTTGCGGAAGAAATTGTGTCTTTGTGCTGCGGCTGCGAAAATGCTTCCAACGATTGGCATAAACCCAAGATAGATAAGCAAGCTGCGAGTTTGAATGTCATGATGCCCTGCAAAAGGAAGTGTGATCTGATAGGAAGTCGCCGATCGAGCGATTGTTCAAATTCAGAAATATGTTCCCTTAGGTTATTTCTGCGGGCCCATTCTAACGGCTCGTACAACCCGCCATGGGCTGTGAATAAAACGACCGTTTTCTGCATATGGGTCGGTATCCCTTCCCCCCGCCACCCAAAACAGCCCCGTTTACGTGAAGAAAATATATGAATAAAACTATTGTGCAAAAAACGCTGTTCTCATATGATCTTCACATGCTGATTGGCTACGCCCGCGTTTCGACCGAGGACCAGAACCTGGACCTGCAGCGCGACGCCCTGAAGGCCGCCGGCTGCAGCCGGATCTTCGAGGAGAAGGAGAGCGGACGCGCCGGCACCAAGCGCCCGGCCCTGGAAGGCGCGTTGGACTTCCTGCGCACCGAGGACCAGCTGGTGGTCTGGAAGATCGACCGCCTCGGCCGCTCCCTCCGCGAAATGCTCGATACCGCCCACATGCTGCAGGAGCGCGGCGTGAAGCTACGGTCCCTCACCGAGCAGGTGGACACCGAGACCGCCACCGGGCGGATGATGTTCAACTTCCTTGGCACCATCGCCGAGTATTTCCTCGACCTGAACCGCGAGCGGACCCACGCCGGCCTCAAGGCCGCCTTGGCTCGCGGGCGCAAGGGCGGACGCCCACGTCGGCTGTCCGACGCCGACCTAGCCGCCGGCCGGGCCATGATCGATGCCGGCACCATCCCGATCGCCGAGATCGCCAAGCGTCTCGGCGTCAGCGCGCGGACCTTCTACACCTACTTTCCGCAGGCCCGCACGCGCAGCCAAGCGCGTCCGGAGGGCTGAGGCGATGCCGATCCGCACGGAGAACCGGTTTTTCTATCTCATCGACTGGGCACAGCTCTCTGACGTGATCCGCTTCGGCCGGGCCAAGGGCTGCTGTTTTCAGCATTGCCAGCCGAGCAAGGCGGCCCCCGCGTTCAGGGGCACCGCCTCGAGAGCGTGGGCGTGCTTTGGATCACTTGGCCTACCACGTCACCAGTTCAGACAAGGCGATCCGCGATGGACCTGATGACGCTGGAAGCGTTGATGCTCATGTCGAGGAGCTTCCCGCTGGCCTCAGCCTCAGTGATGTGAGCCGCGAAGACAGCCCATTCATCTTCATCGTCATCCGGGCAGGCAGAGCCGCGCGCCAGAACAACGCCGCGTGCGAGATCCGCGTGCTCGATCCGGGCCAGGATCTCCAAACTGCTGAACCACAGTCCCGCGTCCGGTCTGAGAGAACGGATGAATTCGAGGTTATCGAGTGCTTCGCAGAGAGAGTCGGCGATCATCATCATGCGGCTGTCGGGGCGATCGGCCATGCCGGCGTGGATGGCATAGTAGCCGCTCCCCTCCGCGTCCTCCACGGAGGTGAGCAGCACGTTGTCGCCCCAATCGGTGCAGGTCTCGACGATGAAGTAGGTTGCCGCCGCCAAATCGGAGAGGAGTTCGGCGGGAAGCGAGGCTTTCTGTCGAGCGAAATCGATCATATGATTAAACCATAAGTTAATGAGTTGGGATGGTTGGCGCGGAGCGAGCTCTCAGAGGCCTACCGAAGTTCATGCGCCGTAGCGGTGTGCGGTGTGACGTATCGAGGCCGATCAGTTGGCGACCGCGGCCGCTTTGCACTCCTCCCCGGTCATGTACTCGAAAAAGTTGCCCGCAATCATGACCCAGCGCTCGCAGTTGTCGGGGAGGCCAATGAGGCGGTTGCGATTGCTCGGCGTGTCGATCGCCACGACGAACTCGTCGATGGCGTCCTCGACCTCGTCGTCCGCCGCCAGAAGCGGCCAACAAAGTCGGACGAGGTACAGCAGCATGTCGGCGACTTCGGCGTTGTGCTTCGCCAAGCGACGCGGACTCCGCCGGACGGCGTAGGAGGGCACCGGGTTGAGGTAACCAGGTTCGGACAGGCGCGCGGAGAACGTGTTGGGATCGGAAGGCATCAAATGGCTTTCTGGCAATGTGGGTCGTGCGCGACGCCCAAACGGCGTCGCAGGTCTGGATACGAGGCAGCGCAGGCCGCCGTCGATATGTTTCGATCAGGCGGTTGCCGGATCAGCCTGCGGCGGCGATGACGGCTTGGCGGTCGTTGAGCGCCTGGGCAATCGAGGCGAAGAACGGGCTGTAATCGCGGCCCTCCGGCGGGCAGTTGCCGGCGGCATCTTCAGCCAGCCACTTCCACTCAGCCGGATCGTAGCGGCTTTCCCGCCCAGCCATCGCCTCGATCAAGCCGAACAGCATGTCATTCCCGAGGATTTCGAGCCCCCATTCATCGACATCGTCCACGAGGTAGATGCTTACGTCCGGTCGCTGCTCCCGAATTTCGTGGAGCATGATGATCGCCTCGATGAAATCGGGGGTTTCCCAGGCATGCCGCCGGGCAGGGCGATCAGGAAATCCCACGGCGATGCAGTAGTAGCTGGGTTCTTGTTCATCCAGGTCGTCGCCGACCACATCGAGGGTCAGCACGTTCGTTCCTTCGTGGCTGATGCGGAGAGGTTCAAGAACGAAGTAGCTGGCCGCAGCAATGTTGGCGTGAGAGTTCGGAATAAGGGCTCGAAAATCAAGCAAAGAATGAAGCATCGTGTGCGTACTTTCTGCGCCCCAACGGCGCGGTCTTATGTGTTGCCATATTGATCACGGCGTTGTCGATATTTTCTCTGGCCATCTGACAAGAGGCTCACGCCCTCCGGCTAAATACGGGATGCGTTACTATGAGATCATCAGAGCTACCCTCGAAGAAGCTAAGGCCAGAAGGCCGAATAAGCCCCTGGTGCCAGCCCAATCCAGCAACCCAAAACCTTGCTATCCAGCTGTCTCCGCCGTGGCCGATATTTTTCGGCCCAGTGCTGACGCCGAGCCGTTGATGGATCAGGCGAACTCCTGTGGGATGCACGTGAAGAACGGGCTGTAGTTCCTCCGTGCGGCGGAGGAGCTATCGTTCATGCCCACCGCCCGCGGGAATGCCGGTTGGCTGCTCCGCACAGCCACTGCAGAAAGAAATCGCTTTCCAGATCCGCAAGCGGCTACGGTCAGGGCATTGCTCAACACGAGAGACATCGCCTCATGCCCAATTACGCGATCAACCGCCTGACTCTCACCGGTCGGCTTTCCGAACTGATGCGGTTTGAACGCGAGTGCATCCGCGTCCAACACGACGATCCCTCTGGGGCGCGCTCGCTCGATTTCGAGGCCATCGTCCCGGTGCCGCTCGAGATCATCGCTACGTTCGAGGACCAGTCGGATGAAGCGCGGCAGGCTGCCGAAGCTGCAACTGGATACAAGGATTGGTACAACTGGCGCATTGCATCCTGGGGTACGAAATGGAACGCGGATACCTTGTATGCCGGCATGATCGACGGGATGATCTACGACTGCGTCTTCGAGACCGCTTGGTCGTGTCCGGAGCCGGTCCTGAGGGCGCTGGCAGCCAAGTACCCTGAACTCAGCGGAACGATCGTGGCGGGCGAGCCGGGCAATGATTGGTGCCTGGTCGGTACGATCCGGCACGGCGCCTACACCAGCTCCACGAGCGTCTACGATCCCCAGGTCGATTTGCTGACGTGTGGCGGGTACCAAGGCGGCCAATTTCTTGTCGCCTCCGCTCATGCTCTGATTGAGAGCCTTGCGGGTGGCGGAGGCGAGCAAGTCGGCGGTGACATGACTGTGCCTGACCGCTTGAGGGCGATCTTCGCCGCTCTCGACCCGCGGCTCGCTCGCATCTTGGGCCGGCCCCTGGACTTCGAGCGAACGGCCCTGGACGTGGTCGCCCTGCTCGATGCCGACCAAAGCGTGTGGGACATCCGCAGGCGCAATCTCGGGCAGCGTGACGGGACGGCAGAGCATCTCGCGTTCCTTCTCGCGAATGACCGCCTGCGCACTCCGCTCGACCGCCAACTGCTGATCGGGATGGCGGCCGCTTTTCGGGATGAGGCGCTGGTGAGCTCCGGTGGCAGCGAGATGGTCGCTCGCGATCGCCACGCGTGGATCGAGGAGTACGTGCTGCCGGACTACGATGAGGGCGATCTGCGAGCCTGGGCCGCTGTGGCGATGTACAGACCGGGTGTGTTGATCGACATGGGGGACGCCGAAGCGCTGAAGCGGAACGTCTTCGACTACGCCGATGGTCTTCATGCCGATCTGCTGGCGCACTTGGAGGGCCAAGAGGCAGAACTCCAAGGCACAACCCAAGCGGCTCAGCCGAATAAGCTCGTTTTCGAGGACCAACGGTTTCCGTCGTAGAAGGACGTCAACCTCCGGGCAGGCCACGTTGGATCAGGTAGGTTGTGACGCTCAACCCGCCTGCGCGGAGACAGGCCAGATCGAAAAAGAAACGACCGCGGTGGGGCTGCTGACGCACGTCCCAGGGCGGGGTCACCTTGGCGCACCGCTCACCGTTAACGGCGGTCCATGAGTCGCCAACCGAGAACAACGCCAACTGCGAAGGCGGTCAGGTGGACCGCGATCCATATCAGGGCGCGGCGGAAGACCCAGACGACGGCGAACAGCATCACCAACTCGATCACCGACGACGCTCCTCGATTTGCGCGAAGGTGGCATTCACCGCCTGGAAGTGCGCTGTCGCCGCGGCTTTTCCGCTAGGCGGCCAGCGGTCCGGGTGATGATGCTGGAGCAGCGCGCGCCGAGCCGCAGCGATGACGACGGTATGGGCGGTCGCTACGAGACCTACGCTGCCGTAGAGCCTGTCCTCCTCGTCGTCCTCGATCTCCGCGATTCGTCTCTGTAGCTGTTCGATCCAGGCGTGAGCGGTCGCTAAATCGTGTTGCATTGCCTCGATCTGGGCGTTCGCTTCGGCGAGGTCGGCAAGTGCAAGATCGTGGTTTCGCCGTTGGATTTGGACCTCATCCGTAACGCCAAGGACGGCTTCGAGGAGGCGGAGATTGCGGCGCGTGATGTCGGCAAGCCGTTCGAGTTTTGGGCGAACGGCTGTAAGCTGGGCGGGCGTGACCCGGCGGAAGTCGAGTTCATCGATTTCGAGAATCATCGGAGCAACAGCGCCGGAAGCAGATTGCCGGAGCCGACAAGAACGCCGCGCGCATCTCGCGTGAGGTTGGCGCGGTTATCGTATTGCCCGATCAAGAGACCTCGCGCGTCGCGAGCCAAAGTCTTGCCGGTGAGGCGCTGCTCCTCAAGGCGGCCGATGACGATGCCCCTCTTGTCGCGAATGACCTGATCCGTGGCGGTCTCGTGATAGGTAGGCGCGTCCATCAAGCTACCTCACTCAGGTCGTTCTCAAGCTCGTCCAAATCGTTGGCCGGTGGGTCATCGTACTCAACGCCCCAACCAGTATTGTCAGGCTCGGCGAAATTATAAATGCCAAGAATTTGTGCCACGGCGGCGACCGTCTCTCGCTGATCCGGAGCATGATCGAGAAGGGCTACTCCGCAGGCGGCAAGCTTCCGCCGAACAGCGACGGCCCGTTCTTGTCGAACCTTACGATTTTTAGCCGCATATAATCCTTCAAGAACAAAGCCTCGCGTCGTTACGCGCAATTCGGCAATGACTCCCGGCTCTGGCGCCTCAGGCCGGTACTCGGCGTACACGTAGTTGCCGACAAATACCTCGCCGATCTTACTTTTCAAGCAGTTGCCGTAGCGTCGAGAGGCGGATACGAATTGTTCCGCCGTCTCTAGTAATACAATAGTAGGATCACCTTGCGTATCGAGACTCCGCGGGAGGCGATCAAAACGGTGTGCCCACCACCTGAACAAGATTGAGCGATGTCCGCCCGGCTTGAGACGAGAAAGCGATGCTCGCACTGCTTCATCCGTCGCGGTTGAGCAGCGAGCACGGATGTAGGACAGGGCGGCGTTCAGTTCGGCAACCTGCTTCTTCTCGGTGATACTCGCCACGAGAGAAGGATGTAGAAGTACGAGATCAAGCATGCTGACGACCTCGATCTGGTCGCTGACGAGTCCGCCGGACATCTGACTGAGCACCTTGACTCGGCGCTTGTCGTCAGAGGCGTTGGAGAAGAAGAGGCGCTGAAGCTTCATGTAGGTTGCTGGCTCATCGGCAGGATCATGTCCTAGCCTCTGCATGACTCCAATAAGGCCGTCCGGTACCATGCCGAAAAGAGCACGAATGAGATCGCGCGGGCGACGTAGGGTCATGATCGACTGGCCGATGATCGCCGCATCAATCTGGCCTGGAGCATCAATGATACTTGCTGCGAGGCGCAGTCGGTTGGCGACTTCCCGTTGTCCGATCCAGTCGCAGCTCGCCATAGCCATGAAGGCGGCCTGCCGACGAGCTGGTCCGTAGTACAGCGTTGAGGCGAGCAGGCCAGGACATGCACAGTCGAGTATGATGGCCCGATCGAGCGCCCAGCCTGAATAGATTCTGGGCGCGGGACGCTTGCGAGTGACGAATGAGGAAGCGGTACTTGATAGCGGCATCCTGAGATGCTGCCGCAGATTTCAGAACCCGCAAGCGAAATCATGTGAGCGTTGGAGGCCGGATCGGCTCGAGCCTTACGGTTGCTGCCTTCAGTCGGACCGCGGCACCCGGGCCGCGGTGCGATCGCAACGACAGAGCGCTGGGGCACACTGGGTGGTTCGGTGCACCCTCGACCATACGTGGGGCAGGTCCGCGATATGATTCTCGTCGAGGTGGTTAAGCCTAGGATAGCGACCTGCCCGCCGCCGTAGTTCACCGACGGAAATCAACCGGGGTGGAGGCGGTATCCGCAATCCAGCATCACCCGCGCCCCATTTGGGCATGTCACGACGGCGCATGCCCCATGCCCGACATCTTGGATCTCGACCTTCATCGTGCCTCGTTCCAGCTTTTGGCATCCGGAAACTGGCACGAGGCCCTAGCGCACAGGGTTGCGTCCGCCACCTCGAACCCATGCCGCGCGATCCGGTCGAACAAGGGCGGGGGAGTGCATTCAGGTCAGTCGGCTGGGTCAGGGCGAGACGGCCTTCCTCGTCCGGTTGGAAGGCGTCATATTCGTGCGGCTCCCGGCATCGACCGACCCTGAGGTCAATGTCGCGCACAGTGTTGCCCATGCGCAGGTACGCGCCGCGGACGCTGCCCCTGTCGAAGTCGCCGATCACCATGCGGGAGCGGGGCGCACGGATCTGGTCGCTCGCGACGTCGAAGAGACGCGGCGACCAGAGTTGTCCCTTGAGCAAGGAGCTCAGCGGACCCGGTCCGGGCGGCTTCAGCGGGCCTAATGCGTCGCTGCAGATCAGGAAGTCGCAGGAGCGAAGGGGGCCGCCGGGCTTGTAGACTGCCTCTAGCCCCAGCTTGGCGGTGACTCAGCGCTCAACCCTGGCGCATTATGTCTGTTGGGCCGCGCCCATGGGCCCATAGGTGCTGATCGATTGGGATTGGTATCAGTCCCGCGTTGCCGCACGCCTATCAGGGCCTCGATTTCGTGCGCGACGTTAGCGGCGGTACGGGCGGGGCAAGCTCCTGGGTGATTCAGTAGTTTTGCAATTCAGATTGTAATCCGCCATCTAGTATCGTGATATAAATGCAACATTTTCTACCAAAAGTTTTGCCACACTGCCCGCTTCGCTGATAGCGAAGATCGGCTACGGTATCTGCTACGACTATCTGCACAAGTGGCGCGAAGGATTGTGCCGATCAATCTAAAATATTGATTTTTAACGGATTTTTTATGGCGGGTGGTGTTGCACAACGGCCGATCCGTCGTTTGGCATGGATTATGGCCCTCCGCCCGTTCCGGTGGCCGCGTTGACTAAGCCCTCTGCTTTGCAGACATGTATATTACGACCATGGCACGCTTTTGGGCGCGTTAAACACACCACCGGAGTAATATCATGGATCTATCTTTAATCATCAAGTCGTCAACCAATCCTAATTTATCAGCATATACCTGCGATATGCATGCCGTTAATTTGAACTGTGTGGCGCGCATCCGCATTAATATTCGAGATTATATGAATAAAATAAATTGAAAACGGAATGTATTCAATGTCTTGCGATGAGCCAATGAGGAAAACTCGAGAGGATAGTTATATGATTAAAAATATGAGTCAGTTCCTTCTGGGTCGAGCGACACACTTTGCTTTTATTAAGTCTTGGAATGAGCGCGGCTTAGTTCGGGCGCGAGTATCAGAAACGAAGGTGGAGAGCTAACGATGCCGCGCCGCCGGATCCTCACCGAGGCTTCTGTCGCTCGCGCTCTGAAGGGTGCCAAGGCCGCTGGGCTCAAGGTCGGCCGCGTCGAGATCGAGGGAGAGCGGATCGTGATCTACTCCGGCGAGGAGGTACGCCCGGAGCCGGGAGCGGTGCTCGATGGATGGAGGGCAAAACGTGACGCGCGTTAAGCTCAAGGGTATCAACACCGTTCGGAAGCTGCTCGCTGATGGCTCGCGGGCCGTCTACCGCTACCATCGCGCGACCGGTCTACCACTCGACGGTGAGCCTGGCTCACCCGAATTCGTCACGTCCTACGTGCGTGCCGAGGAGACGCTGAAGGCGCGGCACAGCGGCCAGACGTTCAGCGCTCTGATCCGCGTCTACACCACCCACAAGGTCTTCACGGATCGTCTCGGGGTTGGCACGCAGCGCGAGTACAAGCGCATGCTGACCAAGGCGGAGTCCGAGTTCGGCGACATGCCTCTTTCGGCCCTTGAGGATCCGCGCGTCCGTCGCGATTTCCTCGGGTGGCGCGAGCAGATCGCCAGGGAGTCTGGAGACAGGGAGGCCGACAACCGTCTCTCCGCCATCTCGGCTATGCTCACGTGGGCCGTGGATGAGAGCCAGCTGTCGGCGAACCACCTCAAGGGCTTTCGTCGGCTTTACCACGCCGACCGATCCGAGATTGTCTGGCTGCCCGAACACATCGTCGCCTTCATGACGGTGGCGCCGGTGGAGCTACAGCGCGCGCTTATTTTGGCCCTGCACACCGGCCAGCGGCAGGCCGATCTGTTGGCGCTAAAGTGGATCGCCTATGATGGTGAGGTCATCCGGCTCAGGCAGAACAAGAGCCGCCGTAACGGCAAGCCCGGCCCGCTACTGACGATCCCGTGCACCGGGGCCCTCCGTCGCCTCTTGGACGGGATGGAGCGGGTCTCCCCGCTGATCCTGGCCACCAAAACGGGCCGGCCCTTTCGTAAGCGGCACTTCGCCGAGCTATGGGAGGCGACCTCCGCGAAGGCGAAGCTCGACAAGGTGGAACTGCCGAGCCTCGACAGGACCGTGAAGCTGCACTTCCACGATCTGCGCGGGACAGCGGTCACGCTCCTGTCCGAAGCCAATTGCACGCCGCAACAGATCGCGACCATCACGGGTCACTCGCTGAAAACCGTGCACGCGATCTTGGAGCGCTACCTTGCTCGAACCCGTGGGCTCGCCGAGCAGGCCATCGCCAATTTCGAGAGCTCGCCGCGAACGTGGTTTGCAAACCAATTGCAAACTGTCGATCCGGCCGAGAGGAGAGAAAAGGAGAAACGTATTGTCTTACAATAAGATGAGTGGCGCGCC
>SXGU01491114.1_pt1 | contig 10257 bp, 10 predicted proteins | sample 3174531 | NCBI WGS metagenome assembly SXGU01 (sample SAMN11356863, study PRJNA531348) | freshwater metagenome | isolation source: freshwater sample F1-140 | place: China: Fuxian Lake, Yuxi | collected 2017-12-25 | reverse complement strand
GTCAGGCCCGCGATGCCGTGCTTGGCGGCGACATAGGCGCTCTTGAAGGGGCTGGCGACGAGGCTGTGCGCGCTGGCGGTATTGATTACCCGCCCCCAGCCCTTCGCTTTCATCCCCGGCAGCGCCAGGCGCATGGTGTGGAAGGCCGCAGACAGGTTGAGAGCAATGATGGTATCCCACTTCGCCACCGGAAATTCGTCGATGGGCGCGACATGTTGCATTCCGGCGGTGTTGACGAGGATGTCGATCGGCCCGGCATCGGCCATCATCGCCTCGATCTGCGCAACGTCGGTCAGATCCGCACCACTGTGCGCAGCGCCCAGTTCTTCCGTCAGCTTGGCGATCTCGCCCGCCTCGCCAAAGCCGTTGAGTACTAGGTCGGCCCCTTCGGCCCGCAGCGCGCGAGCGATTGCAAGCCCGATGCCCGAAGTCGATCCGGTGACCAGCGCGCGTTTTCCCGCAAGGAACATTTGACCCTCCACTCGTTTAGGCTTCATTCCAGCGGTGCCATCGCCAAAGCGGATGGCGCGGTCAATGAGGGGGCCAAGCGATGCGTCTCAATCCGTTCAACACCGGCAATATCAATGTCGGAACCACCGGTGGCGGGATGGGCCGCGCTGGCGGACTGGGTTGCGGGACAATCGTGCTCGCGGCGCTGGGCTATTTTCTCTTCGGCATCGATCCGATGCAGACCGCGGGCACGATCCAGGGGATGCAGCAGGGCAGCGTCCAGTCCGCGCCCGCCGGGACCGAGGACGAGCAGGCGATCTGCACGTCCAATGCCTTCGCGACCGAGACCTGCAACGCGCTGTCCTCGCTCAACCAGACCTGGGAGCGCGTCTTTGCCGAGCAGGGCGCGCAGTTTCAGGCGCCGACTCTGCGTTTCGCGACGGCAGAGCGCTTCAACACGGCGTGCGGCCCGGCCTCGGTGGGCATGGGGCCGTTCTACTGCCCTGGCGACCAGACGATCTATATCGACGTGAACTTCTACCAGGAGCTGGAGCGGATGGCCGGATCCGGCGGCGATTTCGCCCGCTATTACGTTATCGCGCATGAATACGGCCATCACGTGCAGGCCATCACCGGAGTGCTCGGCCAGATTCAGAGCGCGCAGCAGCAGAACCCTCGCGCCGCCAACCAACTCCAGGTGCGCGTGGAACTGCAGGCGGATTGCTATGCGGGGGTATGGGCGGGCAAGAACCGCAACCTCATCGAGCCGGGCGATATCGAGGAAGGCATGAACGCCGCCGCCGCTATCGGCGACGACACGCTCAGCGGCGGCCGGGCCAGCCCCGAAAGCTTCACCCACGGCACCAGCGCGCAACGCAGCCAGGCGCTGCGACTGGGGATGGAGGGTGACGACCGCCGCTGCGATGCAATCACGCAGGTGGGATGAGGCTCGCGCGACACAGACGACCACACGCTGACGGGCGAGGAAATCTAGACTATCGCTCCACCATGCCAGCGACTCGGAAGGCGGGGCTATGAACGGTGAGATCACGCTGCTGGATGCTGCCCTCCGCGTGTTCCCGCGCGTGTTCCTGTTCGACGGCGGGCGCTATGTGGCCGCAACGTTGCTGATGTCCGCAGTCCTGTATTTCGCCCACCGCACTGCCTTGCGCGCGCGGATCATCCAGAGCCGCAAGGCGACGCCAGCGGATTACCGACGCGAGCTGCTCGCTTCGCTGCGCACGGTCTTCGTTTACGCCGCTGTCGCGACGCCCGCGCTTTGGCTGTCCAGGAACGGCTATCTGGCTGGACGTTACGAAGGCCAGGCTTCCGGCTGGGTCATCGCCGCCTTCGTCGTCGCACTGCTCGTCGCCCACGACACCTGGTTTTACTGGACCCACCGCGCGATGCACTCGCGGCTCTTGTTCAAGCGCTTCCACCGCCTCCACCACCGTTCGATCACCCCGACACCCTTCACCGCCTATGCTTTCGATTGGACCGAGGCGGCGGTGCAGGCGCTGTTCGTGGTCATCTGGATTTCCATTATCCCCACGCCCTGGATCGCGGTCTTCACGTTTCTTGGCATCATGATCGTGCGCAATGTCTGGGGCCATTGCGGCACCGAGCTGCACCCGAGCGGCATGGCCGATCACTGGTTCTGGGGCAATTTCAACACCACCACCCATCACGACCTGCATCACAATGGCAGCTTCAACCACAATTACGGGTTGTACTTCACCTGGTGGGACCGGCTGATGGGGACGGAGCACCCGCGCTATCGCGAAATCTTCCGCGAGGTGACGAGCCGGCCCTCAATACACGAGCTGCGCGAGCAGCTTCCCGCGGCTGCGGCGGACGTTCAGCTGCGCGCCTGAACCAACATCAATCGTCCTCGCCATCGCCGGGCCGCCTATCCTGCTCGACCAGATCGAGGCCTCAACGTAAAACGGCCGGGCACAGGGGTGCACCCGGCCGCCGCGCGGAGATCGGAGTGGGGCGCACCCGTCAATCCGCGCGAGAGTGTTCCCGTGTTCCACGTTCCGCCGTGTCGATCGAGCGGAGCGCCTCCGCGCGAGCCTTGGCCGAAATGTCGCGCGACCGGGCGATCTCCACTCGAGCCTCGGCGAGCGCCTTGCGCGCTTCGGCCATGGCTACAGCTTGGCACACGAAGATGGTTTCTCCTTCTTTGCCGGCGACCGTTTCAACCACATCGCGCTGTCCGTCGCGGCATCGAACCCGCACCTGTGGACGAGCGCGGTGCGCATCGGCCATGGCGAGCTTCACCTCGCGCTGAATCTCGGCCTGGTCCTTGGCGAGATCGCGGTGCATCTCGGCGAGGTCCTTTTCGAGATCGGCCATGTCCTCCTTGTGCTCGGCCATGTCGCGTTCGAACTCGGCGCGGTCCTCCGCGGTCATCTCATGCCCGTTGCGGATGACGATGCGCTTTTCGGTCCGCTTACGCTCGCCCTTGGCCTCGCCCTCGCCCTCGCGGTGGCGTTCGACGCGGACGATCCGCGTCTTGCCGTCCCGCGTCACCACCTCGACGGGCGGTGCGGGAGGTGCGGGAGGTGCCGCAGGCGCTTCGGGTGCGATCGGCGATGATGGAGCGACAGGTGCTTCGGGCGCCGCGGGCGGCACATCGTCCTGGGCATAGCTGATCGATCCGGTGAGCGGCAGCGCCAGAGCAGCGGCGCCGACCAGCAGGCGGCCCGCCCACCTGCGCGACGCGGAGACATCGGTCATCGCGAGGCTCTTGAGGCGCTGGACAATGGAGCGGTCGCCCAGCACCGGGCACGCCATCGGCGCGGCGAGCGCCAGGCGCGGGGCGCATTTGGCTTCGGTCGCGAAGCGGGCGATGACTGCGGCGTAAGCAGCGCGTTGCTCGCGCGGCCGGCTGGCCATCACGCGGGCATCGCAGGCCGCTTCCTGGTCGCGGCGCAGCGCGCGCCAGCCGAGCGTGGCCAGGGGGTTGAACCAGTGCAGCGCAAACAGCGGCTGGACCAGCATGTTGCACAGCAGGTCCTGCCCGCGATGATGCGCCAGCTCGTGCGCCAGGGCGAGATCGCGGGCATTGCGATCGTGGCTGGACATGAAGCCGGTCGGCAGGGCGACCACCTTGTCGAGCACGCCGAAGGCGACGGGGCCGTCGGCGGCCGGCGTTTCGATCAGCCGGACCGGGCCCGCCTCTCCCACCGGCCGCGAACCTGCGAGCAGGTCGCGCCGCATCTGGAAATACAGCGAATAGCGGCGGACCAGGAACACGGCCGCGCCGAGCAGCCAGAGGGCAAGCAGGGTCGAGGTCCAGTCGATCGCCGCGAAAGCGGAAGCGGTGGCGGGCTCCTGCGCGACCGGGATCGCCTCGAATGCCAGTGGCGTGGCAGCGGCAACCTCATCGACCGGCATGGCAGCCTCGGGCGCGGGGGCCATCCAGGCCGGCAGCACGAGCGGTGGCAGCAACAACCGCGCCATCGGCAGCGCCCAGAGCCCATAGGCCGCACGCGCGCCAAGCCAGCGGGCCACGGGACGGCGCAGGAGCAGGACGAGCGCGATCAGCGCACCGGTCCACACCAGCGTTTCGACGAGGAAGCCGCTCATTGCTTCAGCTCCTTCAACAGGCGTTCGATTTCCGCGAGATCGTCGTCACTCAGCGCCTCGCTCTCGGCGAGTTGCGCGAACAGGGAAGCGGGCTTGCCGCCGAACAGGCGATCCACCAGACGGCGCGATTCATGCCCGACGTAATCGGAGCGTTCGATGGTCGGGGAATAAAGGAAGCGGCGCCCATCGGCCTCGGTTTCCACGGCCCCCTTCGTCACCAGCCGTGAGAGCAGGGTTTTCACTGTGGGCATCGACCAATCGCGCGTGGCGCAAACGCGGTCGCAAACATCGACCGCAGTCAGTGGGCTTTCGTCCCACAGGGCTTCCATGACCGCATGCTCGGCATCGGAAATACGTTCGCCGACCGCATCTTCGCGTTTCGCCATTGCTATCCTCCCACCCGCACCGATTCCTCGATTACGGCTGTAGACGCAGCGCTACGCCTGTCAAGCTTTCGCCAGGATTAACGGCGGTGTCGTTGGTCGAAAGGCGTCTGCCGCTCGTCAAATAAGCTGCATTTGCGCTACCGGAGCGAAGCTTTTCCGGTGGAGCGGCGTGGGCCCGTGCTCCCGCAATGCGGTAAGATGTTCCGGGGTGCCGTAGCCCATGTTCCGCTCCCAGCCGTAGTGCGGATGCGTGCGGTGATATGCGCGCATAAGCCGGTCGCGGTGTTCCTTGGCCAGGATCGATGCTGCCGAAATCGCCCGCTCGCTGGCATCGCCGCCGACGATGGCGCGTGCGGGCCAGCGCCAGTCGGGATGGCGGCCGTGCGGGGTCAGATTGCCATCGACAAGCACAGCGTCGGGCTCGCACCCCAATGCTTCGACCAGGCGCGCGACTGCCGCAGTCATTGCCCACATCGTTGCCTGAAAGATGTTCAGTCGGTCGATCGCGTCGACCTCCATCACGCCGATCCCGAAAGCGCAGCGGCGGCGGATGCGCGGTTCGAGCACCGCGCGCTGCGCGGCGGTCAGTTGCTTGGAATCGGCAAGGCCACTGACGCAGGGCGTGCACAGCACCACGGCGGCCGCAACCACCGGGCCGGCCGGCGGTCCGCGGCCTGCCTCGTCCACTCCAATGACGATTTGCTTGGCACCGAGCCCGCTCTCAGGCATCCCCGCCAGCATGAAGAATCCCTCGCTCACCGCCGCGATTCTATCGCCTCTCGCCCTCCTCGCAAGCTGCGGCGCGTCCTCGTCGGGGGATACCGCGCCGATTTCCAACCCCAGCCCCACGCCCGCGCCCACCAGCACGGAAGTGTCCTTTGCGACGGAAGAGGTTGGGCGATTTAACGAACCCTGGGCCGCGGCATTCGCACCGGGCACGTCGGTGCTTTTCGTTACCGAAAAAGCCGGGACCGTCCGCTTCGTGGACGTCGCCACGAAACGCCTCGGCACCGTCACCGGTGTTCCGCGGGTCGACTATGGCGGACAGGGCGGGCTCGGCGACATCGCCTTCCTGCCGGCAGAGACCAGCAACACCCTCGGTCGCCGCACCATCTATTTGAGCTGGGCTGAGGCGGGCACCGGGGACACCCGCGGCGCGGCGGTCGGCCGCGGAACGCTGGTTTGCGAAGAGGCCGATGCCTGCCGCATCGAAGGCATGTCGGTCATCTGGCGGCAGAACCCCAAGGTTACCGGCCGCGGGCATTATGCGCACCGCATCGCGGTCAGCCCCGACGGCCGCTACCTGTTCGTCGCCAGCGGGGACCGGCAGAAGATGGACCCGGCCCAGGACGCCGCGAACAATATCGGCAAGATCGTGCGGCTTAACCTCGACGGCACGCCCGCCAGCGGCAATGCCTTCACCGGCCAGGCGGGCCGTGCGCAAGACATCTGGACCCTGGGGCATCGCAACACGCTCGGCCTCAAATTCGACGGCTCGGGGCAGCTCTGGAACCTCGAGCACGGCCCCGCAGGGGGCGACGAGATGAACCTGATCCGCCGGGGCGAGAACTACGGCTGGCCGATCGTATCCGAAGGCGACCACTACGACGGCGCGGTCATTCCACCGCACAGCACGCGCCCGGAATTCGCGGCCCCCGCCATCAGTTGGACGCCGGTGATCGCCCCGGGCGACTTCATCATCCATTCCGGCCGACTGTTTCCGGCGCTCACCGGGGAAGTGCTGATCGCGGGGATGGGGTCGCAGGGCCTGGTCCGCGTGCGCTTCAACGGCAACAGCGCCAGCGAGATTGCGCGCTACCCGATGGGCTTCCGCGTTCGCGAGATCGTGGAGGCGCCCGACGGCGCGGTGCTGATCTTCGAAGATGGCGGGAGCGGCCGGCTCTTGCGGCTGACGCCGCGCTAGATCACCCGCGCGCTCTCGGTATCTCCACCCGCCATTCTTCCGGGTGGCCGCTCAACACGAAAGGGGATGAAGGTGGACACAGCCGTGGCCGCTTCGTAACGGCGCGCCGCGATGGCCACCATTCTGCCCCTCTCCACGGTCGATCCCGCGCTGATCGAGGAAATCCTCGACGCGGCCTTCGGCGAGGATCGCCACGCCCGCACCGCCTATCGCATCCGCGCCGGCACCGACTGGCTGCCGGGCCTCAGCTTCGCCGCGCTGGATGAGGATGATTACCTCGTCGGCACCATTCAGCTCTGGCCAGTGGCGCTGACCGACCCGGCTGGGCGAGCGCATCCGTTGCTGATGGTCGGCCCGGTGGCGGTAATGCCGGAACGGCAGGGCGAAGGCTTCGGCAAAGCGCTGATCGCCACTGCGCTTGGTGCCATCGACCCCGCTGCCGCGTTGCCCCAGATGCTGATTGGGGACCTCGAATACTATGGCCAATGGGGCTTCTCCGCGGCCCACACCAGCGGCTGGCGCTGCCCTGGGCCGTGGGATCCGGCGCGGCTGCTGGCGCGGTGCGAGCGCCCGGAAGTGCTGCCGCGCTCAGGCATGCTCGGGCCGTGGCTGGCGCGCGCGGCGCAGGCGGCAAGCTCCGATGCCCTATGAGCCGCCGCCCGCGCTCGCCGGGCTGAGCCTGGCCGAGATCGCCGAAGCGGTCGAGGCGCGCCGCCTGCCGCCGGTCTCGACCTGGGCTCCAACTGAGGCCGGCGAGAGCCACATGCGCGTCGCCGCGGATGGCAGCTGGTGGCATGAGGGTAGCCGCATCACGCGCCCGGCCATGGTGCGCGCCTTCGCCTCGCTGATCGTTCGCGACGAGGCGGGGCAGCACTGGTTGATCACGCCGCGGCAGAAGCTGGCGATCGACGTCGAGGATGCTGCCTTTATCGCCATCGACTGCGTCGAGCGCGAGGGCGCTCTGGCTTTCCGGCTCAATACCGACGAGATCGTCATCGCGGACGCGGATCATCCCTTGCTCAGCCGCGGCAGTGGTGATGCGCCAGCGGTTTATCTTGGCGTACGCAACGGCTGCGAGGCGCGGCTGGACCGCTCGACCTGGCTCCAACTCGCCGAGATTGTGCTCGCCCAGGGCGACGGCTGCACAGTGACCAGCAGCGGCGCGGCATTCCCGCTGGGATGAGCGCGCTGTTCGACCGGCTAGCCCGGCTGTTCGAGGACGGTCACGCCCTTGGCGACATTGACCTGCTCTCCGATGCCCGCTTCGCCGATGCCGCGCAGACCGCGGAGGCGGCGGTGCTGATAGCAGTCACCGACCGGCCGGAACCGGGCGTCATACTTACCCGCCGGCCCGGCACCATGCGCGATCACCCCGGCCAGGTTGCCTTCCCCGGAGGCAAGCTCGACCCCGGCGAGGATGCGATCGCCGCAGCGCTGCGCGAGGGGCACGAGGAGTTGGCGCTCGATCCGGCGCGGGTGCGCGTGATCGGCACCACCGACCGCTACCAGACCGGCACCGGCTTCGACATTACTCCCGTACTGGGGGTGGTTCCACCCGATCTGCCGTTGGCCCCGCACCCGCGCGAGGTGGAAAGCTGGTTCGAAGCACCGCTGTCGCTGCTGATGGACGAGCGCAACTGGCAATTGAACACCGTATTCTGGAAGGGCGCGCAGAGGCAGTTCTACGAGATGGACCACGCCGGCTACCGCATCTGGGGGGTGACCGCGGCGATCTGCGCCAACCTCTCGCGCCGGCTGCGCTGGGACGCTAGGTGACGGCGCGATGACGACGCTACCGCCCAACGATTGGACCGGCCGCCCCGGCCTGGCGCTGCTGACCAATGCGTTGGGGGCCGAGGATATCCGCTGGGTCGGCGGCGCGGTGCGCGACACGCTGCTGGGGGCGCCGGTCAAGGACATCGATTGCGCCACGCGGCACCGGCCCGAGACAGTGATCGACCGCTGCCGCGCTGCGGGCATCCGCACCGTACCGACGGGCATCGACCACGGCACCGTCACGGCGATCCTCGAGGATGGAGCGGTGGAGGTCACCACGCTGCGGCGGGACGTCGCCACCGACGGCCGCCGCGCCACCGTCGCATTCTCCGAGGACTGGCAGGAGGACGCCGCGCGGCGCGATTTCACCATCAACGCGCTTTACGTGCATCCCGAGACCTTGGCGATCTCGGACTATTTCGGCGGGCTTGCCGACCTTGAGGCGGGCCGGGTCCGCTTCATCGGGGTGGCCGAGGACCGCATCCGTGAAGATCACCTGCGCATTCTGCGCTTCTTCCGCTTCCAGGCGCGGTTCGGCGATGAGCCCGACCCCGAAGCGCTGGCAGCCTGCGGCACGCTGGCCGCCACGCTCAAAGGCCTGAGCCGCGAGCGCATCGGCGGCGAATTGCTGGCGCTGCTCGCCCTTCCCGATCCCGTCCCCACAGTCCAGCTGATGGCCCAAGCCAAAGTGCTTTCAGTTGTGCTGCCGGAGGCGCGCGAGCAGCAAATGGCGGTTCTTGTCCAGCTGGTCGGCTGGGAACATGTGCAAAGGGTCGAGGGCGATCCGCTGCGCCGCCTGGCTGCGATGATCCCGCCGCTGCCCATGCTTGCCGAGACGGTCGCCGCTCGCTTGCGGTTGTCCAAGCAGCAACGCTCCAGGCTGATCTGTGCGGCCCGGCGCCAGCACGGAGATTCGGACAACCCGCATGCGCTCGCCTATCGCGAAGGCGTGGCCTGCGCGCGCGACCGGCTGTTATTGGCGGGAGCCAGCATCGCCCCACTGGGCGGTTGGGAAGTACCACAATTCCCACTGAAAGGCGGACAGATCGTCGCGCGCGGGGTTGCCGCCGGGCCCGAGGTCGCGCGTATCATGCAAGCTGTCGAGCAGCGCTGGGTAGCGGAGGGGTTCCCAGGATCGGCACGGATAGAGGAATTGGTGAGCGAGGCGCTCAACCGCGATCTATAACCCCACCCCTAGCTCAGATCACCCGAACTTGTTGTTCCGCGGGAAGCCCTGCGGTGGCATCCGCCCCGCGCCACCGCGGGCGACCTTCCACTGCCACATCTCGCCTTCGGTGCGGGTGCGGCCACTGTCGCCGCCCATCGCCCAGCTCAGCCCCTCGGCCAGCGTGAAGGTGACCGCATCGGCCAGCCCGCCGTCACGATAGCGTTGCAGCGCCACGCCCTGCCCGCGCGCCATCTCGGGCAGCTCGGCAAGGTTGAACACCACGAGCTTGCGGTTGTCGCCCACCGCCGCGACATGATCGTGCGCCTCGGGGATCGGTCGGACCACCAGCAGCCGAGCCTTATCCTTGAGGTTGACCACCTGCCGGCCCTTGCGCGTCTCGGCCAGCAGCTCCTCGGTCTTCGCCACGAAGCCGCGCCCGGTATCGGCCGCCAGCAGCAGTCGCTGGCCCGGCTTGTGCACGATCACCGCCACGATGCCCGCCTCGGCATCGATGTCGAGCGTGTTGCGCACCGGTTCCCCGAAGCCGCGCGCGCCGGGCAGCTTGTCGGCGCCCAGGGTGAAGAAGCGCCCGTCTGCTGCGGCGAGCAGCAGCTTGTCCGTGGTCTGGGCATGGAGTGCGAAGGCGGGCCCGTCGCCCTCCTTGAACTTCCAGTCCTGATCGAGCGGCAGATGGCCGGCCGCACCCCTGATCCAGCCGCGCTGCGACAGGATCACCGTCACCGGCGCCTTCTCAATCATGGCGTCCATGCTGAATTCGACCGTGCTCGCCGCCTCCGCAATGGTGGTGCGGCGGCGGCCGAGCGCGGTATCCTCGGCATATTCGCGGCGCAGATTGGCGAGGTCGCGCTTCAGCCGCGTGCGCTGGCGGGCCGGGCTATCGAGCAGCTTGTTAAGCTCGTCCTGCTCCTTGAGCAGGGCTTCACGCTCCTGCCGCAGCT
>SXGU01137322.1_pt1 | contig 10257 bp, 8 predicted proteins | sample 3174531 | NCBI WGS metagenome assembly SXGU01 (sample SAMN11356863, study PRJNA531348) | freshwater metagenome | isolation source: freshwater sample F1-140 | place: China: Fuxian Lake, Yuxi | collected 2017-12-25 | reverse complement strand
TACTTGGTCTTGTTGAACATGATCTCGAAAGTCTCAGCGCTTTGGTGGTAGCTTTGCAACATACACACTTTAGACACATCGGGGAAGCCCAAGATACGGTCGGAGGTGGCGTTGTTGAACTCAGCGCCGTCGAGCAAGCCGCGGTCCATCGCTGGCACGATCTCGCCGCCTGGCAAGGCATTAACCGCAGCGCCCATGGCGGTAAACAGGTCAATGGCCAAACCGTTTGTACGGAATTTCAAGCCTTTGAAGTCAGATGACTTGGTGATGGGCTTTTTGAACCAGCCTAATGGCTGTGTAGACATAGGGCCGTACAAGAACGATTGCACGTTGCCGCCGATGGAGGCGTACAACTTAGCGAGCAAGTCAGCGCCGCCGCCATACTTGTGCCATGACAGAATCATGTTGGCGTCCATGCCAAAGGCGGGGCCTGAATTCCACAACGCCAAGGCGTTTTGCTTACCGTAGTGGTAACCCAAAACTCCGTGACCACCGTCCAATGTTCCCTTGGATACGGCTTCGAGCAATCCGAAAGCCGGAACCACAGAACCCGCAGGCAACACTTCAATTTTCAAATCACCGCCAGTCATGTCATTGACTTTTTTCGCGTAGTCGAGGGCGTACTCATGGAAAATGTCTTTGGCAGGCCATGTGCTCTGCCAGCGCATGGAAATGGGGCCAGTTTGTGCTTTGGCGAGCATAGGTGCAGATACTGCACCAGCAGCAACTGCAATGCCTTTGAGTAGGTTACGACGGCGTGGGGTTTTGTTATCAGTCAAGATGGGCTCCAATCGATATGAGGAAAAACAAGCGTGAAATTACCGCCTGAAATTCATTATCAGATCGTCGATTTGGACCGCACCTAGTGAAAACCCTCATTTTGCGTGATAAAAGTTGCAGGTGGCCGCAAAATAATTTCAATCTTCGGGTTGTAAAATAGATCTCACTTCACAGCGTGCCCGCGCTTGGAGCGTTTCTATTTTGGGCCATGTAGAGGACTACCATGTATAAAAACCTCGCTGCGATGGCCCTCGTTTGTTGTTGGGCTGTCCGCGAATGTTCTCCCTTTTTGCCGCGTGAACCTGCCTTTTTTGCGTGGGTTCCATGAGCTACCAAGTCAAAGAGATTTTTTATACCTTGCAAGGCGAAGGCGCGAATGCGGGAAAGCCTGCGGTCTTTTGCCGCTTTGCGGGTTGCAATTTGTGGTCGGGGCGTGAGCAAGACCGCGCCAGCGCGGTGTGCCAGTTTTGCGATACCGATTTCGTAGGAACCGACGGCAGCTTGGGCGCACGCTATTACAACGCCGCTGCCTTGGCTTCTCAAATAGAAAAGCTGTGGCCCGAAGGCGAGCTAGGAAACCGCTTTGTGGTGTTAACCGGCGGGGAGCCTTTGCTGCAAGTCGATGACGCTTTGGTTGCAGCTTTGCATGCCCGTCACTTCAAAATCGCGGTTGAAACCAACGGCAGCTTGCTTGCGCCTGAAGGGGTTGATTGGATTTGTGTCAGCCCTAAAGCCGGTGCCCCTTGGCTTCAGCGCAGTGGCCAGGAACTTAAGTTGGTTTGGCCCCAAGACGGCCTGAGTTGGAGTGACGCCCAAGCCATGCAAGACCTGCCATTTGAAAACCATTATTTGCAACCGCAAGACAACGTGTTGCGGGCGAAAAATACGGAGATTTGCATTGCCTTGTGCCTTCAAAACCCGATTTGGAATTTAAGTTTGCAAACCCACAAAATCACGGGAATACGATGAACGCCTTACCTCTTGCGGCGCGATTTAGCGTTAGCCAAAAATTCTTTTTCGATGCCGCCCATACGCTGCGCCGGGAAATCGAAACCGAGGGGAGCCTGCGGGTGCACGGCCACACCTATTACGCCGAAGTCACTGTCAGCGGCCAACCCGAGCCGCACAACGGCATGGTGGTGGATTTGGGCTTGGTGCGCTTGCAAATTGACAAGCTGCGCCCCCAGCTTGATCACCATTTGTTGGATGAGGTGCCCGGCCTTGGCCCTGCGACCTTGGAAAACCTCTGCAGTTTTATTTGGCGCAGCTTGGAGCCTGCGTTGCCGGGCTTAAGCCAGGTGCGCGTTTGGCGCGACGCGATTGGCGACGGCTGTACTTTGACAAATATATGAGTCTGAGAGCCTATCGCGCTAGTCTGTTGTGGTTTGAGCCCGGGGCGCATTATGAAGAAGACGGCTTGTTGGTCGTGGGCCCCAATGCCAAAGGGGTTCAAGTCGTTCAAGCCATTGGCAGCTGGCGCTCCTTGTCCCCAAGCTATTGCCGCCAGCCCATCGAGCATTTGCCCGGCCGCTTGATAGCTCCTGGCTTTGTTGATATGCATGTGCATTTCCCTCAAACCAACGTCATGGGTTCTCCGGCAGCCGGTTTGTTGCCTTGGCTTGAGAACTACACCTTTCCTGAAGAGCAGCGTTTTGAATCGCAGGCCTACAGCGAAGAAGCTGCGGGTTTTTTTCTCGATGAGTTGTTGCGCAATGGGGTGACAACCGCGCTCGCGTTTGCAACCTCACACACAACGTCGGTGAACGCCTTGTTTTCCCAAGCCCAAGCCCGCCATCTCCGCTTGATCACGGGCTTGTGTTTGATGGACCGCCACGCCCCGCAAGCCTTGCTCAACCAACCCGGGCGCACAACCAACGCCGCAGAGCAAAGCCTGATTGAATCTGAAGCTTTGATTACCCGCTGGCATGGCAAAGACCGCTTGGGCTATGCCATCACGCCACGCTTTGCCCCCACGTCAACGGACGAGCAGTTACAAGCGGCGGGCGAGCTCGCGGCGCGGTATCCGCAAACTTGGATTCAAAGCCATGTCTCGGAGAACAAAGACGAAATCGCTTGGGCGCGGGAATTGTTTCCTCAGTCCAAGAGTTACCTTGCGACATACGCAGATTTTGGATTAATGCGCGAGCGTGCGGTCTACGCGCATTGCATTCACTTTGATGACGATGACCGCGCTTTGATGCGCGAAACCGGAGCAGTCGCCGCTATCAGCCCCACCAGTAATTTATTTCTGGGCAGCGGTTTCTTTGACTACGCCGGCGCAGACCGCGTGGGATTTGGCTACGGCTTAGCCAGTGATGTGGGCGGCGGCACCAGTTTCAGCCCTTTTCACACCATGCTGGCGGCTTACTACGTAGGCCGCGAAGGACAATCTAAAACGGGCCTGTCTTTGTCGCCCCAGCATTTGTGGTGGCAGCACACAGCCGGTGCGGCTAGGGCGTTAGGGTTAGAGGGAGTTGTTGGAAATTTATTGCCAGGTTGCGAGGCGGACTTTGTGGTGATTAACCCTAAAGCGACACCTTTGCTGGCAAGAAAAACTGCCTTGGCAGGTTCGTTGGACGAGTTGCTGTTTTCCATGATTGTGCTCGGGGATGACCGGCTGATTGAGCGTGTCGTGATTGCTCATCCCCCAACCGTACAATCTGACACAACCCCAGGAGCCCCACTTTCATGAGTATCAAAAGCGACAAATGGATTCGCCGCATGGCCGAGACCACCGGCATGATCGAACCCTTCGAGCCAGGACAAATTCGCCAAGCCGATGGTAAAAAAATCATTTCCTACGGAACCAGCAGCTACGGCTACGACATCCGTTGCGCCCCAGAGTTCAAGGTGTTTACGAACATTCACAGCACCGTCGTTGACCCCAAAAACTTTGACGAAAAAAGCTTTGTCGATTTTTACGACGATGTCTGCATCATCCCGCCCAATAGCTTTGCCTTGGCCCGCACCCTGGAATACTTTCGCATTCCCCGCAACGTACTGACTATTTGCTTGGGCAAAAGTACCTATGCCCGCTGCGGCATTATTGTCAACGTCACCCCATTTGAGCCCGAGTGGGAAGGCTACGTGACCTTGGAATTTTCGAACACCACCCCGCTGCCAGCCAAGATTTACGCCGGCGAAGGCTGTGCCCAAGTGTTGTTCTTCGAGAGCGACAAAGACGACGTGTGCGAAACCAGCTACAAAGACCGCGGCGGCAAATACCAAGGCCAAGTGGGCGTCACCCTGCCAAAAACCTGAAAGGGCTAGGTTCAGGGATAATGCGGGTGGACCCTAGTGTTTGGGGCCAACCTGCTATCGGATGGATAGCAACCCATTTTGCTGTGCATGCTTGATTTGACTACTGACACCCTTTTCCCCACCCCTCCAGATTCTTTGCCCACACCCACGCCGGTGATGGCTTTTGCCCAGTTGCAATTGGCAGCGCCTTTGGCCCGCGCGGTCACCGAGATGGGCTACGAAACCATGACCCCGATTCAGGCCCAAGCCATCCCTGTGGTACTGACCGGCCAAGACGTCATGGGCGCGGCCCAAACAGGAACCGGTAAAACGGCCGCGTTCTCCTTGCCCTTGCTCCAGCGCATGCTCAAGCATGAAAACGCGTCTACATCGCCCGCCCGCCATCCCGTTCGGGCTTTGGTACTTTTGCCTACCCGCGAGTTGGCAGACCAAGTGGCCCAACAAATCAAGCTCTATGCCAAGTACACCCAACTGCGCAGTGCTGTGGTGTTTGGTGGCATAGACATGAAGCCGCAAACGATTGAACTCAAAAAAGGCGTCGAAGTGTTGGTCGCAACACCAGGGCGCTTGCTTGACCACATTGAAGCGAAAAATGCGGTTTTGAACCAGGTTGAATACGTTGTTTTAGATGAAGCAGACCGGATGCTCGACATCGGCTTTTTGCCAGACTTGCAGCGGATTTTGAGTTATTTACCCAAACAGCGCACCACGCTTTTGTTCTCTGCTACTTTTTCAGCCGAGATCAAACGTCTTGCCAATAGCTATTTGCAAAACCCAGTCACGATCGAGGTTGCGCGTTCTAACGCGACGGCGTCTACCGTAGAACAACACTTTTACAGCGTGGGCGAAGACGACAAGCGCCACGCTTTGCACCAAATTTTAAAAAGCCGCGGCATGAAGCAAGCCTTTGTGTTCGTCAATAGCAAATTGGGCTGCGCCCGTTTAGCGCGTTCTTTGGAGCGCGAAGGGCTCAAGACGGCGGCTTTGCACGGAGATAAAAGCCAAGATGAGCGGCTTAAAGCGTTGGAAGCTTTCAAAAGCGGAGAAGTCGATCTTTTGGTGTGTACCGACGTGGCAGCTCGCGGTCTGGACATCAAAGACGTGCCTGCGGTATTTAACTTTGACATTCCATTTAACGCTGAAGATTACGTTCACCGCATTGGCCGAACTGGCCGCGCAGGGGCATCCGGTTTGGCGGTGACCTTTGTGGGTGGAAAAAACGATGCCCGCTTGGTCTCAGACATTGAAAAACTCATCAAAACCAAGATTGAATTGGAAGCCGTTGAGTTTGACGAAGACACCCCCGATATTCATCGCCAAGGTCGTATCAATGACGGCCGGCGCATGTACGCCGAAGGTGCCCACGACGACTCGCGCCGTAGTTCAAAGAGCCACTCTGGTGCTTTACGTGATGTATCGCACGAAGGGCAATTTGCCCGCCCTGCGCGAGACGAACACGCCCCCCGGCGTGATTACACCCGCGCCCCCAACCCGCCGCGCGACCCCTTCTTTGACCAACCCTATGAAGCAACGCAAGCGCCTGCTGCTGCGCCATCATGGGAAGCCGCCCCGCGCACCAGTGGACGCAGCATCTCTGCCAACATCAAACCCAAACGCCGGGTTGCGGCGCTGTTTAAGTCAGAATAACTCTTGTGTAGGGAGCTTAAAGCGCGGTGCGCAAGCTCCAAATCTCAGGGAATAACACGACATCGAGCATTTTGCGCAAATAGCTCACACCGCCTGTTCCGCCCGTCCCGCGTTTGAATCCAATAACGCGCTCCACAGTCGTGACATGGCGAAAACGCCAAAGACGAAATGCGTCTTCCAAATCGGTCAGCTCTTCCCCAAGTTGGTAGAGATCCCAGTATTTTTCAGGTTGACGGTAAACCTCAAGCCAAGCGGCTTCGACTTCGGTGCTCGCGGCATACGGCATCGACCAGTCGCGGTCTTGGTGAGATGTAGGAATGGATATGCCGCGTCGGGCGAGCAAGCGCAAGGCTTCATCGTACAAAGAGGGTGCAACAAAGGCGGCTTGTACTTGCGCTAATAAATCAGGGCGGTGGGCGTGGGGTTTGAGCATGGCGGCATTTTTGTTGCCCAAGGCAAATTCAATGCAACGGTATTGGTGGCTTTGAAAACCGCTGGAACTGGCCAGGTAAGGCCGAATGGCGCTGTACTCGGGCGGCGTCATGGTGGCTAATACATCCCACGCGTGCACCAGTTGCTCCATGATCTTGCTGACCCGGGCGAGCATCTTGAATGCCGGGCTGAGTTCATCTTTGGCGAGATGCGCAATGGCAGCGCGTAACTCGTGGAGCATCAATTTCATCCACAACTCGCTGGTTTGGTGCTGCACGATAAACAGCATCTCATTGTGGTCAGGTGAGCGCGGGTGTTGGGCGTTCAGGATGGAGTCAAGCGACAGGTAGTCGCCGTAGCTCATGCTTTGGCTGAAATCGAGTTGGGCTTTTTCATCGCGCACGATGGCCTCTCCTGGGCTGGCATTGAAAGGGCATTCGCTCATAAGCTACCTCAGGTGACGGCGTGTTGTTGCATAAACTGTGGCTGCTTCCACTCTTCTGTTTCTAAGACTTGGCGCAGTTGTTCAACGGCGTTCCAAACATCTTCAAACCCGATATAAAGCGGAGTCAGGCCGAAGCGCAATATGTCTTTGTGTAAAGCGCCGTCGCCAGCGCGGTAGTCGCCAATGACGCCGCGTGCAATCAGGGCTTGAACCATAGCAAATGCGCTGGACGTACCGCCGTCCTTGGCGTCGCGTTCGCGGGTTAAACACACTTGTGATCCACGCTGAGCGTGTTCGCGCGGTGTAGCTAAGCCCAAACCAAAACCCGTGCAGCGTTGTTCAACCAGTGTGATAAATAGATCAGTTAAAGCCAAAGATTTTTCTCGCAAAGCGGGCATGCCACCCAAGGCTTTAGCTTGTTTAAAGGTGTCGAGGCCGCACTCTAAAAGCGAGAGGCTGACGATAGGTTGGGTACCGCATAAAAAACGATCAATCCCTGGCGCGGCTTGGTAGTCGGATGTAAACGCAAAGGGCGCAGCGTGTCCCCACCAGCCCGAGAGGGGTTGCATAAAGGGCAGGTCGGTGCGAGCGGTGTGGCGAGGGTTAGCCCATAAAAATGCCGGAGCGCCGGGGCCCCCATTGAGGTATTTGTAGCCGCAGCCGACCGCAAAGTCAGCGTTTGCACCCAAGAGATCCACGGGCACTGCGCCAGCGCTGTGGGCCAAATCCCAGACAACCAAAGCTCCAGCTGCATGGGCTGCAGTGGTTAGAGCGGCCATGTCGTGCATCGCGCCAGTGCGGTAGTTCACATGGGTCAGCAGCAACACGGCAACTTCTTCATGGAGTGCGCTGGCAATTTCCTCAGGCTCAAGCAATTGAAGTTGAAAGCCCCGCGCCTGACAGAGGCCTTCAGCAATATAAAGATCGGTCGGGAAGTTGCTGCGCTCGCTCACCACGGTGCGCCGCTTAGGGTTGTCGGTGGCTGCGATGGATAACGCAGCCGATAACACCTTGAAGAGATTGATGGAGGTGCTGTCGGTGGCCACGACTTGGTGGTCTTTTGCGCCAATGAGCGGGGCGATGCGGTTGCCCAAGCGCTGGGGAAGGTCAAACCATCCAGCACTATTCCATGAGCGAATCAGTCCTTGCCCCCACTCCTGGGTCACCACTTGGGCGGCGCGGGCCGCTGCGGTTTTTGGCATCACGCCCAGCGAGTTGCCATCAAGGTAAATCACACCCTCAGGAATCGAAAACAGTGATTTGAGCGAGCGCAGCGGGTCAGCCGCGTCGCGCAGCTGGCAGTTTTTTAAAGTGATCATTGCAGAGGATTGGAGAGATTACTAGCTACTTTAAGATATCACCAATACAGAGGTACTTTATTTCCACATAATCGTCGATACCAAAGTGTGAGCCTTCTCTTCCTAAGCCTGATTGTTTCACTCCTCCAAACGGTACATGTTCGGTGGCCAAAATGCCGACATTGACTCCAACCATGCCATACTCAAGTGCTTCCGCCACCCGGTAAATCCGCCCAATATCACGACTGTAGAAATAACTTGCCAAACCAAATTCAGTTGCATTAGCTGCATCAATGGCTTGTTGTTCAGTGTCAAATTTAAAAATCGGCGCAAACGGACCGAAAGTTTCCTCGGTCGCACATTGCATATTTGAACTGGCGCCAGAGATCACTGTGGGTTCAAAGAACTGCCCGGAAAGCACTTTTCCGCCAGTCTCCAATTTCCCGCCTTTGGCAACTGCATCCGCTACGTGTCGGGTAACCTTGGCTATCGCAGCCTCTTCAATCAGCGGTCCTTGCATCACGCCGTCTTCAAAACCATTACCAACTTTCAGCGATTTAACTTCTGCAGTGAACTTGGCGACAAATGCGTCATATACCCCGGCTTGCACATAGAAGCGGTTTGCGCATACGCAAGTCTGTCCAGCATTACGATACTTGCTTGCGATTGCGCCTACCACCGCTGAATCAAGATCGGCATCGTCAAATACGATAAAGGGGGCATTACCTCCCAACTCTAGAGAAAGTTTTTTTACCGTAGGTGCGCACTGCGCCATCAGAATGCGACCCACTTCTGTGGAGCCGGTAAAACTCAGATGGCGGACCGTATCGCTGGCACAAATGACCTTGCCAACGGCAATGGAGTTTTCTGCGTCGGCCGTGAGCATGTTAATTACTCCGGGTGGAACGCCAGCTCGAATGGCAAGTTCGGCCGCAGCCAAGGCAGTGAGTGGTGTTAACTCCGCGGGTTTAATGATGACAGTGCATCCGGCGGCCAGTGCTGGCGCCACCTTCCGCGTAATCATGGCGAGTGGAAAGTTCCATGGGGTGATGGCTGCACAAACTCCGATGGATTGTTTGATGACTAAAAGCCTTCGGTTGTTGTCAAACTGAGGCAGAACTTCACCATTGATTCGCTTAGCCTCTTCAGCAAACCATTCGACAAAACTTGCAGCGTAGGAAATTTCGCCTTTGGCTTCTGCAAAGGGCTTTCCTTGCTCTGCCGTCATGATGCGACCGAGGTCTTCCTGATTTGCCATGAGGAGGTCAAACCACTTGCGCAGAATGATGCTGCGTTCTTTGCCGGTCTTGCTACGCCAGATCGGCCAAGCTGTATTGGCAGCCTCAATAGCCTGAGTTGCTTCCCGTGGACCGAGGTTAGCGACTTTGGCTAGTTGATGTCCTGTGGCAGGGTCATACACATCAAAACGACTGGACCCGGCTATCCATTGACCATTTATCAAAGCGTCAGTTTTGAGCAGGCCGGGATCTTTAAGTTGGGATAAGGGAGAAATAAATGATTTCATATGCTTCGATTTACTTTATGAGTTATGTGAGGGGCATGGGCCAGTAGTGTCTCGGCGCATCAATTGAACTGGCATGACATCGCGAGTCGGTGGGCTGAGTGATCCGTTTCGAAGTCGGTCGATGATTCTCCGGCAAGTAGCTCTCGACATTTCAGCTGCGCGATTTTGAACAGTGGTAAGACTAATGATGTTGGTTCCAGAAAGTGGAACATCATCGAAGCCTGCAACTGAGATATCGTTGGGCACTGAAAAACCCTTGCATCTGGCTGCTTCAAGCACGCCCATGGCAATGGAATCGGCGCCAGCCATGATCGCAGTGATTCGAGGAGAAGCATCGAGAAGTTGCGATGCGCCTGAATAGCCAGTCTCAAAAGTAAAGGCATTCCAAATCACCGGTGTATCTTCTGGCGGTATCCCCTTGTCGCGCAAAAATTCAAGGGCACCCCTGGCACGGTCTCGGCTGGTGGAGGCGTTCTGGGTGCCCATCACGAGCCCTATTCGACGGTGTCCTAATTCATAGAAATGACTAACTACCTCTGCGCCGCCACGGAAATTATCGGCTTCTATCACGTCAACCGTTGGCTGATCAATGGATCGCATAGCCAAAACAACTGGCAGACCCAAGCGTTGCAACTCGCCAACTAGGATTGAATCTGTGGTCACCGACATCAAAATCATGCCTTCCAAGTAGCCGTCCATCACAGGTCTGAAGTTGGATAAATGATTAATGTCTTGAGGTGAATTAATGGGGTCAAGAAATACCATCACGTGATAGCCATAATCTAGCAAATCGCGGTGAATTTTTTCCAGTAAAAGCGTAACGAAACGGTTGTGAAATTCATAAACACTGACCAAAATTCCAATAGTCC
>SXGU01451247.1_pt1 | contig 10258 bp, 7 predicted proteins | sample 3174531 | NCBI WGS metagenome assembly SXGU01 (sample SAMN11356863, study PRJNA531348) | freshwater metagenome | isolation source: freshwater sample F1-140 | place: China: Fuxian Lake, Yuxi | collected 2017-12-25 | reverse complement strand
TCTGGATCGCCTTCATCTGCTCGCGCAGGAACATCTCGCGCTGGCGTTCGCCGAGCTCTTCCTGCACCTGTGACTTGATCTCCTCCTGTGCCTCGAGGAGGGAGATTTGGCGCTGCACCTGCACGAGAACGCGTCGGAGCCGCTCCTCAACGGACAGGGTCTCGAGGAGGCCCTGCTTTTCGGGCACGGGAAGCTCGATGTAGCCGGCCACGAGGTCGGCGAACTTGCCGGGTTCGGTGACGGCGTCGAGTACCTGGTGCACGACTTCTTCCGGCAACCCACGCTTCTCGCCAAGCTCGGCGGCGCGCTCGCGGATCTCCTTGTGGAGCGCCTCGAACGCCGGGTCCTTCTCGTCGAGGGGGAGCATGTCGTCCGTCTTCATCACGATGGCGGACAGGTAGCCATCGCCCTGCGTGTACTGGAGAGCCGAGGCGCGCTCTTCGCCCTGCAGCAGCAGTTGGACGCCGCCAAGTCCGCGGTTCACCTGTCCGATGCGCGCGATGACGCCCATGGAGTAGAGGATGTCCGGGGCGGGCTCTTCGGCGTTGTCGCGCTGGGCGACGGCGAACACCAGCCGGTCTCCCTTGAGCGCGGCTTCAATGGCGCGCAGGGTGCCGGGGCGACCCGCGGCTATGGGCGCGGCGAGCCCCGGGAACATGACCGTGCCCCGAAGGGGCAGCACGGGCAGGGTCTGGCGCGTGGAGGCGCTGGTGGTCGTGCTTGTGGTGTCGCTGGCAGAAGTGCTCATCGAAAACCGGTCTCTCCGTCGGGGACAGGCACTGCGGGGTAGTACCCGCGGGGTGCCTCAACGGCCTGAAAGACTTGCAAGGGTCGTTCCACCCTGAGTTACGACAGTTCGGCGGGGATTGCAACTTTGTTATGCCGCTCTGACGTAGTGTCCGACAGAAACGGTCAGGGCCGGCCTTTGAGAGCGGAGCGCTTAGGCGCGAGGCTCGCCAGAGGCGGCAGACTATACTATGCTTGCCTCTGTCACCCCCATACCCTCGCTATTGCAAGATCCACCGATCACGCAGTCCGACGCCGAGCTGAGCTCGCACGTCGCGCGTGTGCTTGCTCCAACGTACGAGCTCGATAAGGAAATCGGGCGCGGCGGCATGGGCATTGTGTACCTCGCAAAGGACGCGCGGCTCAAGCGCAACGTGGCGATCAAGCTGCTCCCTCCGGAACTGGCGTTCCGGTCCGAGATTCGGTCGCGGTTTCTGCGCGAGGCCGAAACGGCCGCGCAGCTCTCGCATCCGAGCATCGTGCCGATCTACAGCGTTGATGAGCGCCAGGGATTGGTGTACTTCGTCATGGCGTATGTGGACGGCGACAACCTCGCCAAGCGCATTCACGACAAGGGACCGATCGAGCCGACCGAAGTGCGTCGGATCCTGCGCGAGGTGGCGGACGCACTCGCGGTGGCCCATGAGCGCGGCGTTGTGCACCGCGACATCAAGCCCGACAACATTCTCATCGACGCGCAGAGCGGGCGTCCGATGGTGACCGACTTCGGCATTGCCCGCGCGGTGAGCGAGGGCGGGGATGCTCGCCTCACCGCGACCGGCATTGCGATTGGCACCCCGGCGTTCATGAGTCCGGAGCAATCCGCCGGCGACCGCGAGCTCGATGGCCGCAGCGACCTCTATTCACTCGGCGTTGTGGCGTACCAGATGCTCTGCGGCGACCTGCCCTTCGTGGCGAACAACACGCCGGCGATGCTGGTGAAGCACCTTTCCGAGGCACCGGTGCCGATCGAGCGGCGGAGCGGAAATGTTCCGGCGGACCTCGCGCGTGCTGTGATGCTCTGCCTGGAGAAGAACCCCGGCGACCGCTTTGCGACTGCGCGCGATCTGGTGAAGGCGCTGGATAGCGGCGATGTGCCGGCCCTGCCGGCCCCTCGCCCAAAGCGCCAGGAGTCAGCGTCCGACCGCCCGTACGAAAGCGTTTCGACCGCGACGGACGGGTACGGGATGACCGATGCCGGCCGGGGCGGCCGCGGAGGCGCACGCGGCATGCCCGCGATGCTGACGCACGAAGACAACATCATCGAGGCGACGCCGGACGAGCTGTCGCGGTGGAACGAGCCGGCGGTGGACCGGTTTCGGCGGAGCGTCGCGCCTTTTCTCTGGGTGTCGGCGTTCCTCCTGCTGATGAGCTTCTTCGGTGGCCCCAACCTGCTTGTGGTCAGCGCCTTTTGGGGCATCAATGTTGCCTACAAATACGCCAAGCTCTGGAGCGACGGATACGACTGGCACGATGTGTTCCGCGTGCCGCGCGAACGGCTGTTCTGGGATTCCGTGGGCGAGTGGTTCGACCACAACGTGCAGAGCATCTGGAACAAGGAGAAGCGAATTCAGGCGCGTGCGCGCCGCCGCCGCGATCTGAGTTCATCGTCAGCGTACCCATCGGTGCGGGGCGGGGGAGGCATTGCGCCGCGTCGCATTGGTGCCGCGGACGCCGCGGCGCTGGGGCCGGGCCCGCACGCCGCGCTCGCGCGGCAGGCGATCATCGATCGCGACGAGGTGCTCCGCATAGTGGATTCACTTCCACGGAACGAGAAGAACCGCGTTGCGGAGGTGCCGGCCACGGCGCAAAAACTGGCGGATTCGGTGATGGCGATCGCCACGAAGCTGGCCGACCTGGAGCGTGCGGGTGGCACCGCGCAGTCGGCGCGCGCCATCGACACCGAAATCAAGGTGCTCGAAGGGCAGGCGAATCCGCTCGACCGGGACGCGAGCGAGACTCGCGTGCGGCGTCTGGCACTGCTCCGTCGTCAGCGGCGCAGCATTGTGGAGATCGAGCGCAAGCGCGTGGAACTCGGTGACAAACTCGACAACTGCGCCCTGCTCCTGCAGAACATGAAGTTCGACGTGCTGCGCCTGCGCACGGGCGACGAGTCGTGGCAGCACGTGACGTCAATCGCGGAGCAGGCGATGGCGGTGGCGCGCGAGGTGGACAGTGCGGTCTACGTCGCAGATGAAATGCGGCGGATTGTGCCGCGCAGCAACAAGCCTTGAGCGACGACGCGGCGTCGGCCGTGGCGCTGCAGCGCCGGGTCGAAGGAGCGGTGGGCGCGATCTTCGACGTCGAAGAAGAGATCGGCCGTGGCGGGATGGCGGTGGTCTATCGCGCGCTGGACAAGCGCCTGCGCCGAAAGGTGGCGCTCAAGGTGCTGCCTCCCGACCTGGCGTTTCGCGCCGATGTGCGCTCGCGATTCGTTCGAGAGGCGCAGATGGCGGCGCAGCTCTCGCACCCGCACATCGTGCCCATCTACGCCGTTGATGAGACGAACGGGATCGTCTGGTTCGCCATGGGTCTGGTGGAGGGCGAGCCGCTCGCCAAACAACTCGCCGAGCATCCGCGTCCCGACATCGCGACCGTGCGGCGCGTGCTGCGCGAAGTGGCCGATGGGCTGAGCTACGCGCACGGGCAGGGCGTGGTGCATCGCGACATCAAGCCGGACAACATCCTGATCGACGCGGCGAGCGGGCGCGCGCTGGTGACCGACTTCGGCATCGCGCGCGCCGCCGAGGGCGACCTGCGGCTCACCGCCACGGGCGTTGCCGTGGGCACGCCTGCCTATATGAGCCCCGAGCAGGCTATGGGCGAGAAGGACGTAGACGGCCGCGCCGACATCTACGCACTGGGTATTGTCGGCTGGCAGATGCTCGCCGGCGAGCTGCCGTTCAAGTCGGAGAACACGCCGGGACTGCTGATGAAACACATCAGTGAGCGGCCGCGGCCGCTTGGCGAGCTGCGCGATGGTGTGCCCGAGAATCTGGTGTACGCGATCGAGCGCGCGATGGCCAAGGGGCGCAACGACCGGTGGCCCGATGCGGCCGCGTTTCGTGATGCGCTCGCTGATCAGGCTCACGCTCCTGTGGGCGGGGCATTCTCCAATGCGCACACGCCGCCGGGCGCGGTGGCGGCCTTGGACCGGGGGCGTCACGGTGCGGTTCCGCGCATTCGCTCCGAAGTGGGTGCGCCTGCAGATTCGCTCAGTGAGGCTTCCGCGGAACAGCGAGGGGCGTCATCGGCGAAGCCCTGGCGGTTTGACCCGCTTCGCGACGAGGCGCTGCAGAGCACCTCGGGAGCGGAAGTGCTGCGCAAGTGGCGCGAAGAACGCCGGGCCTGGCGCGAGCGGAACAAGCCCGCGCCGTTGGATGCGGAGCCGCTCTCGCGGCGCGAGCGCCGGGAACTCGAGCGGGAGGAGCGCGCCGAGCGGCGCGCGTCGCTCACGCCAGAGGATCGCGTGCGCAATGTGCAGCGGTCTGCGGCGAGTTATGTCTTCACGGTGGGATTTCTCGCGGCGATCAACTTCTTCACCAGCCCCCAGTTCCCATGGTTCATCTTCCCGGCGCTCGGTATGGGCATCGGGTTGATGTCGAAGTTGAGCGGACTGTGGATTGATGGCATTCCGATCTCGCGTCTGTTCCGCCGGCAGCCGCCCGCTGACCGTGACGGGGCGGAGGACAGCGCCCTTCCACGCGGCTCACGGCGCCAGCGCGCGCTGGCTGGGCAGCGCGAGCAACCGCGATTGGCTGCACCAGATCTGAGCGGCGTCGCGCGCGACGTGCTCGACGGGCCCCACGGCGCCACGGTGAAGGAAGCCGCCGAAGCCAAGGTGATCATCAACGACGTGATTGCGCGGCTTCCTGAACAGGACCGCCTCTCGCTACCCGACGTGAAGAGCACGGCCGTGGCGCTTGAAGAGCGGATTCGTGCGCTCGCTGGCGCGCTGCACCAGCTCGACCGCGACGCGTCGCCGGAGGCGATTCGCCGACTGGAGCAGAAACTCGCCGACGCGCGGGAGTCGAGTTCCGACAGCGCCGAACGCGAGCGGCGCGTTGGCCTCCTCGAGCGGCAGCAATCCACGCTGAAGGATCTTGCCGAGCGCCGCAACCAGGTGGCTTCGCAACTGGAAAACTCGGCGATTCTGCTGCAGACGATGAAGCTCGACCTGCTCAAGCTGCGCTCGAGTGCGATGGAATCGAATATCGCCGACTCAACGCTGGCGACGCAGGAAGCGCGCGTCGTCTCCACGGACATTGAGCGACTGGTGGACGCGGCAAACGAGGTGCGAAAGCTCCAGCGGTAGGCCGGCGCCGCGACGTCAGTGCGCGAGTGAGGTCTGGATCGCGGTTGCGCAGTGTTCCGGCGCGTCTTCCATCACGAAGTGGCCAGCGCCGGGAATACGATCGAGCGTGGCCCCGTGAATCGCCGCCTGCAGTCGCTCGCCGAGTGAGTGCGGCAGAAAGGGATCATCGGCACCGCAGATGACGGCGGTGGGCACGGCAAGTTCACCCAGGCGCGCGCCAATGGATTGGATTGCCGGGTCGCGCGTGGCCCGCAGTTGCGCGACGAGTGCATCCGCGCCGAGGTGCGTGGCATAGGCCCGGAGCGAGTGGTCGAGCGAACGTCGTCCCTCATCTCGGTCCGCGTAGCCATGAATCGCCGAACCGTGGACGAAGCTCGCCAGGACGCCTCCGCCGAGCCAGCGTGCCAGTGGACCGGCAGCGCGCGCGAGGCGAGCGAGGCGACGCGGCCAGACCTCAAACCCAAACGAACTGATCAACGCGAGCCCCGAGACGCGCGCCGGCTGTTCGACCGTGAGTGCCTGGGCAATGACTCCACCAAGTCCGTGCCCCACAAGCGCGCAGCGCGCAATAGAAAGGTCGTCGAGTAGTCCGCGAATGAGCGCCGCATGCGTCGCGATCGTGCCTGCCTCTCCCTTCAGACCCTGTGGGCCGTCACTTCGACCGCATCCCATGAGGTCCACGACAACGAGTCGCCGACCCCCGGGCATTAGCGGGACAATGTGCCGCCAGGAGTGCGACGATCCGGGGAACCCATGCAAAAAGACGATGGGATCGCCGCCACCGCGCGAACCAGCTGCGTAGTAGTAGAGGCGCGTGCCCCCGACATCAACGAATTCCCCTCGCATCGGCGCAAACTAAGCGCTCGGGAAGCGCATCTTTGGTCCCTCAAACGCACTGGCGAATCCCGAGAAAAGCTGTATCCTTCACGGCGCCCAAGGTGGGTGGACGGATGCTACCGCGTAACCTGTTGCAAATAAACGAGTTATATGTCCACTGAAAGCGTAATTCCGCAGCCCCCCGCTCCGACAGTGGCAATCTTTCCGCCACCGCCGCCGCCTCTGGCTGACCTCAAATTCCCACTGGGTTGGCTTCTCGACCACGCCGCCATGCCGATCAAGTACCGGTCGGTGACCGAGGTGGCGCGCATTCCGGTTGCGCCGGGATCGCCAATCCAGAACCTGCCATACTCGTTCGCGCCGGCGATGAAGCTGGCCGTGACACAGGCCGCCGACGGTATCTGGAATGGTTCGATGCTGACGATACCGTCAGCTCGCGGCGACGAGTTCGAAGGTGTTGGGACCATGCATGCGGTGCGCCGCCTGCTCGAATACGGGTGGGACAAGGATTCCCCGTCGGTCTACCACGCACGCCGGATTCTCTTCCGCCTTTTGGCCGAAGACAATGATCCCTCGCTGTTGTTCGAGTTCGCTCCGCCGCCAACGAAGAAGTTGGAACGAGAGTCGGTTGTCGCGCAGCGACAGGTGCTGCGCGAAGCAGCCGCTGCGGTGTTGGCGCAGGCCGGATTCGAGTCGGATCCGCGGCTTCGCGGCGCAGCGAACCGGATTCTGGATCGCGTGTTCGATTTTCTACGCTCGCCGCTGGCGGAGAAGCCGTGGATTCGCGTAGGTAACCAGCAGGTGTTGGCTGCCGACGCGAATCCACCGTCGATCTACGCACTGCACATGCTGGCGCATATGCCACTGTTCCGGAACGAGCGCTATGAGGCCATGGAAGCGCTCTACCGCTGGCTGACACACCCACTCCCGCGGCAGGAACAGGTGCAGGTGTTGGGTAAGCGGATGGTGCCCGTTCCGCAGTACGTGCTGGGCGACTGCCTTCCGCACCGCAATGCCGTGGAAGACGATATCCCGGCAGCGCTGCAGTGGCTTGAACTCGTGGCGCGACTCGGGTTCCTGCGCCGAAACGAAAACTGGCTCAAGATGCACGAACGGTTCATCGACGATTGCGGGCGCGATGGCGTGTGGCATCCGCATAAGGGGATGTCCATGCCGCGCAGTTCGAATCCCTGGTGCTGGGCACCTTACCCGCTTGAGCCGTCACATGCCGGCGATGAGCGGTGGACCGACGTCACTTTCCGCATCGGCCTGATCGCACGGCTCTCCGGGCGCCCGATCAACGTGGTCTGACGAACCGCCGAAACCAGTCGGCGGAGGGTAGAACACGGGTGTCTGCAACGCGACTTCGTCCCGCGGAGTGGTTTCCGGCCGGGTGGCCGGGGCTGACGGCGCGCCACGTTGCGCTCGCCGACGGCACGTCGCTGCGTGTGGTCGAGGGTGGGCCATTGGACGGGAAACCGTTACTGATGCTGCACGGCTGGGCCGTGTCGTCGTATCTGTGGCGGCACACACTCGCAGCGCTCGGGGCGGCGGGATACCGCACGATTGCGCCCGACCTTCCGGGACACGGTCTCTCGGATGCGCCCACGGCACGAGGCGAGTACACGCTTGATGCGTTTGTGCGCCGGTCCGAACTGCTGCTCGACACGCTCGGCCTGCACGCACCACCGATTCTCGCGCAATCGATGGGTGGACGCATCGCCACGGTGCTCGCGCAGCGCGGACGCGCTGAGCGGCTCGGACTCTTTGGACCTGTGGGGTTCGGAAACGTCTCGCCTGCCACGGCGTATGCTCCGTTCATTCCCGCCGCGCTCGGCGATGTGGCCACGGCGCTGGTGACGCGGAGAATGGTGGAGGTTGTGCAGCGTCGCGTGCACGGAAAGTTGGGCTGGTTCACTGATCGTGACGTGGACGAGTACTGGGCGCCGACACAGTTCTCCGCAGTGGTGCGTGCGCAGGTGCAGATGCTCCGCGAGTTCACGTGGACGCCGCTCACGGCTGGCGAGCTCATTGCCGTCAGGCAGCCCACACTCGTGATGTTCGGCACGACCGATCGCACGGTGAAGCCGCGCGGAACGGAAGAGATCGTGCGGCAGCTGCCGAATGGTCGACTCGAGTGGGTGGAGGGGGGCGGGCACGTCCTGATGGAAGAGGTGCCCGAGCGAGTGAACGCTACGCTCATAGAGTTCCTCGGCTCCACGGGCTAGCTTGCAGGGGTGATAACGAGACGAAGTGGGCGCGGTGGACGCCGCGCGGCGCCGCCAAAGGCGGCAGCAGACGAGTCGCAGATCGAGCTGGACCAGCTTGACGAGGCGGACGGGGCAATCGAGTCCATGTCAGAGTCGGACGACGCCGAGGCCAGCGCACCGGTCGTGCTGACGGAGCCTGGAGACGACGATGCAGATGCTGACGCGCCGCTTGGCGCCGGCGCTCTCGCCGAGGCCGAAGCCGCGACCGTAGGCATCACCTTTGCCGAGCTGGGGTTGAGTGCGCAGATGCTGAACGCGCTCGCCGACGCCGGCTACAAGCACCCGACGCCGATCCAGGCGCAGGCGGTGCCGCTGGCGATGAAGGGTCGCGATATCATGGGGCTCGCGATGACGGGCACCGGCAAGACTGCGGCGTTCACGATTCCGATCATCGAGCGGCTCACCGGTGGCCCCGGACGCACGCGCGCGCTGATTCTCACACCGACCCGCGAACTCTGCGTGCAGGTGGAAGAGAGCTTCAAGAAGTACGGCCGACATAGCGGGCTGCAGGTGATCAGCGTCTATGGCGGCGTAGGCTACGACCCGCAGGTGAAGGCGTTGCGCGGCGGCGTGGATGTGGTCGTGGCGACGCCGGGGCGCCTGATTGACCATCTCGAGAAGGGCAACACGGTATTCGACGAGATCGAGATCCTCGTCCTCGACGAAGCCGATCGGATGCTCGACATGGGATTTGCGCCCCAGATCAGCAAGATCGTGGCGCAAGTGGACAAGTACCGGCAGACGTTGCTCTTCAGCGCGACGATGCCCCCCGAAGTCGAGGCGCTGGCGCGGAAGTACCTGCGGAAGCCGGTGGTGGTGCAGGTGGGGCGCCGCTCAGCAGCGGCGAACACCGTGACGCACTACGTCTATCCGTGCCCGAAGGAAAAGAAGGCCGCGCTGCTGGCGAAGCTGATTGTGGAGCACAAGATGGATTCGGTGCTCGTCTTCAGTCGCACCAAGCATGGTGCGGACAAGGTGGTGAAGCATTTGGAGAAGGACGGGATCGCGTCCGAGGCCATGCACGCCGACAAGACGCAGGGGCAGCGGACGAAGGCCCTCGCCGATTTCAAGAAAGGCAAGACCAAGGTGCTCGTGGCGACAGACATCGCGCAGCGCGGGCTCGACATCTCGCACATTACGCACGTGGTGAACTACGACGTGCCGCAGCAGGCCGAGGATTATGTGCACCGGATTGGCCGCACGGGCCGCGCGGCGAAGACCGGCGACGCATTCACGTTCATGTGCGCGGACGAGATCGGGATGGTGAGGACGATCGAGCGGATGCTGGGGAAGCCGATCCCAAGGGTGTCGGTGCCGGGGTTCGATTTCGGGACGTGACGGCAACCGCGCGTGAGCGGTGTGCGGTTGGCGGTTTGCAGAGGGCAGGCGTGAAGTCGGCTCACCGCAGACCGCTTACTGCAAACTGCCCACTCGCTGTTGAGGTTCAGAACGACACCCTGCCCAGCCGCGACGTCGTGATGGTATCCGCCCGCCGGCCCCGGCTCACCACAATGCGCGTGTTCGCTGCGCCGTAGCCCATGCCCGTTGGCGCGTAGGTAATGGAGTCGCGGGTGACCTCGACCGATACTCCGCGATTCGCCACCAACTGACGGCGAAAAACCGTGTCAGCGTCCGAGACCACCGTGAGTTCGCCGTTCGCGTGCAGCACAAAGCTCGCGAATTCACCGCGTGTCGAGGCCGCGTTGCGGGCGGCCCAGAGCCCGAGCACAACGTCCTGACGTGCGCCGAGGACCTTCATCCGGTCCGTCATCGTGACGATGCTGGGAATGGCGATTGCGGCGACGATGCCCATCAGCGCCATGGTGAGGACAAGCTCAACGAGCGTGCTGCCTGTATGCGTAGCCCGGTAGTTCACGGCCGCTCCCGATGGGGTTGGGCGTGAAGTACGTTCCCGCTCTTCGAAATGCGTTACCGTGGCATTGCAGGCATCATCATTTCATCACCAAGACCAACCAAGTCCCGCGTCGTCAGGAGCCCGTCATGCGCCGTCGCCTTCGTACGTTCTTCGCTCTCGCCGCCGTGGTGGGCG
>SXGU01110635.1_pt1 | contig 10258 bp, 7 predicted proteins | sample 3174531 | NCBI WGS metagenome assembly SXGU01 (sample SAMN11356863, study PRJNA531348) | freshwater metagenome | isolation source: freshwater sample F1-140 | place: China: Fuxian Lake, Yuxi | collected 2017-12-25 | reverse complement strand
CTATGAAGGCACGCACGACATCCACGCGCTCATCCTCGGGCGGGCAATTACCGATTTGCAAGCGTTTAAGGCAAATTAACAGTGTCATCCCTGCGCAGGCAGGGATCTCTCTATCCGCTAGTGCAAGACCAGAAAGAGATTCCTGCCTACGCAGGAATGACGAGTGGAGAAGATAGTGGCATGCGAACCAAATCCACCGTCGTCATCCCCGCCTTGTGCGGGGATCTTGGGATAAAACCAATGACAGAATTTGTCGCCCTAGATCCCCGCGCAAGGCGTGGATGACAGCCAATTCACATAAACCCAACCAATTGATATTAAATAATTATTGCGGAATTGTTAATACTTATTTCATACTAATTAAAAATAATTAATTAAAATCTGTTGACATTAATCCAAATGATTGATATTAATTACTCGTTGCCTAGTTTTTGTCTTCACGAAAAAACCAGAAAAGGATTTATCTTTTCAACGGAGTTTGAAGCAACAAAAACCTTTGTACGACTGGATGAATAATCCAGCGTATCTTTTATAAATCCTGCCCCTGACTCTAAGTCAGGAAGGAATTTTCAAATGAAAACCAACAAAAAATTGGCTTTAGCCATCTCGTTTATCGCTGTTTTTTCTTCAACCGCTGTTAATTCTGCAACATGCAGATTAAAAGCGGCAGACGGTCAGTTCGTGACCAGCGTAAGCGGTTATACAGCGTATGTCGCAAGCAATGGCTCGCATGTCACAGCACCAATTGCTATAACAAGTTTATCGCCTAGCTACCCAGGCAATATGTTGGGCTGTAAGGCGTGGGCTCTGCATAATGTTAATGCTAACTTCTTAAATGGAGGTGCGAGTATAAACTTTGCATGCAAAAACGGAGATGCAATTGTGGATCGGTGTGCTGCCGAAACTCAAAATTAAGCCTCTAAATATAAAGCCAAGGACGGCTTAGTACACTCAAAGAACCCAAACCCTCAAGGTTTCGGGTTCTTTTTTTTTGTGCGGAAATCGGCGGGTGGTGTCATTCTGGCGCAAAATCGGTAGTCATCCCCGCTTTATGCGGGGATCTTGGGATAAAACCAATGACAGAATTTGTCGCCCTAGATACCGCATCAAGTGCGGTATGACGGCTGTGTTATTGGGTTCTACTGAGGTAAAAATGCAAAGTTAAATACGGAAAATGCTATTATTTCCCCGCTTTCTTCTCCCCATCATCAAAAACATCAAAAAGCCCGCGCAGGAATCCGGGGGTGAGGATGGATAGTGGGTTGACGGTGATGTCGGGGTTCGCGCTCGTGCCTTTCATCGTGTAGCGGGCGGCAAAGACCCCCTGCCCCTCACCGCCAGTCAGCATATCGCCCAGTAGCGGCACTTTACCCACAACATTATTGAGCGTGTATGAGGGAACGATTGTGCCGTGCAGATCCAGATTTTTCTTGGGGAAGGTTATTGTGCCGTCCATGGTCAACCCAATCGCCGAGCCGTAAGTTTTGGCTTGTTCAAGCGTCGCCACATCATTTTTAAGCGTAAAAGGGACTGTAAGCTCCTCAAAGCGGATGCCGTTGCCTTGCAGCGTATCAATAAAGCCCGTAAGCGAGGAGAGCGCGAGCAGCTTGCCGAGAATTGGCGCGTCCTTAATGGTATGCTCGCTCACAGTGATTTTTGCGGTGAGTGTGCTGCCGCTTGCCGCCTCTTTATAGCTGCCATTTAGGGCAAGAACACCGCCATTCATGCCATTAAATGCGCCAATTGCTTGCAAAAACGAGCCAGCATCCTCCGAGCGTACGGCAAGTTTTCGGAGATTTTTTGCATCTCTAAAAATCTTGATGGAAAAAGGTTTATCGGCTGTTTTCCCGCTGATGTCGGCATTGCTGCATAAAACCGCGCTACACTGAATTTCGCCAGCAAGTTTGCTGATAATATTTTTATTTCCCATATTCAGGCTATCAATTTTCGCCCGCACCATAAGCGCGGGGAAATTTTGAAAAGAAAATCCGCTGTCACTTTTTGCCATGGTTTCACTTAAATCCGCGCTGTCCAAATCAATAAAAGTGTCATAGCCATTTTGTGGCTCAAATGAATATTTTACCGTTCCCTTGCCAAGCGTGGACGGCGCATTCTCACCGCCGCCAGTGCTGGATACAACAATTCCTTTGTTATCAATAGTCGCACTACCATTTAGGTTTTTCACAACGAAATTATTGAGGAAATTCGGCTGCGAAATATTTTCCAGATCGGCTTTCACATTATATTTAATCGCGTCCTCGGCATTTTTTCCCTTTGGTGAGAAGAAATAAAAACCAACTTCCGCGCTGCCTTTTACGCGCCCTTTTGCGTCTTTTTCCACCAGTCCCAAATGCTCCGCGTGGTTAAGCCGTGGAAGCGACAAAAAATGCACCATATCGCTCGCGGGCGCGTCGGCGTGTAAATCCACCTTGATATAGGGATTGTCAGCGTTCAGATCGTCAATAAGCACCCGCCCATTGGTAAGAGCCGTGCCGTCCAGATATTTTGCCGACTCAATATCCGCGGCAAGGGCTACGCCGTCAATGTGAATTCCGCCCTTCACCTCGGTCACTGCGGGATGCTCGGGCAGATAGCGGATTTTAAGCCCCGCCAGCTCCAGCTTGGCATCAACGGCTTCTTTCGGTAATATTTTCTTGTCCAAATCACCTTTTTTAATGTCAATAACCACCCGCCCCTGCGGAACTGAACCATCGGTAATATTTTCCGTCACCCACTCCCGCGAAAGCGGCGCAAGCGACGGCGGCCACAGAGTTTTTAACATCTTGGCGGGAATATTTTTCAGCAGCATTTCCATATAAATTTCTGGGCTATTATCATTCAGCGCATTAACCGCCCCACTCGCTGACACTGCCATATCATCAATCTGCACGGTAAAATTTTCTATTTTCAGGTCGGAAAAATCATTGCTGAACGCGCCGCGAGCCTGCATCGCCGTTATCGGAAGTGGTGCTGCAAGCTTGGCGTTTTTGATTTCGCCCTTGCCGCCCATCACATCAAAAAACAATTGCTGCACCGCGCCATCCATGTCTATCGCCAGATTTATTTTGCCACTAATAGGTAGCGAGAAACCCTTTATATCTTGGTTTTCGGTGAATAATCCCGCCAGAATATTGGGCATCAGCGCGGAAAAACTAACCGCACCATTTATAACCTGCTGGTCGGGTATGAATGAAAATTCGCTAGAAACGCTGGAGGTATAATCCTTATAAAAAATATCACCAACCGCGCTGATTTTCATAACGCCACGGCGGCTTCGGGTGATGGAAATATTCATGGCTTTTGCGTCAAAAAACATCCCCAATTTTTCATTGCTAACGCTCACCTGCGCGTCACGAATTAGTATTTTTTTCAAACGGCTGAAATTATTTTCCTCCGCTGATGGCGAAAGAGCGTCAATAATAGTTTTGAAGGGAATCGCAGGCGCAGCATCCGCCGCCGCACCATTATTAAAGCCGATGCTGATTGAATTATCGGCGTTCTGTAATAAATTCATGGTTGGTTTTTTAATCACCAGAGAAGTCGGCACAACTCGCCCAAAGGGTAGTGAGAGCAAATCAAGCCCCAAAGAAATCTCGGGCAGGCTGGTAAAAATTTGGTTTTCTTTGTTGATAACCACAACATCCATCAGGCGAATATCTATCGGGTGTTCCCAGCCATCCCAAAATAATTTTGTATCGCCAATCGCCACATGAAAATTACCCGTCGGCGACACCAAAACCGACTCAATATATGGCGTAACCGCGGAAAGCGAACGCGGAGCAGTCGCCACCCAGATGAGCAGCGCATTAAACGCGATGAGCGCGGACACCACCAGCATCAACGCACAACCAAGAAAAAATTTGAATATTTCTTTTGTCAATTTGTATTCTCTTTTCTCATATTAATGATAGCAGCTTGTGGCAATTAATTTGCAAATTCAAGGGAAATAAACTAGTTTCCTTGCCATGCTCCAAAAAATTCAACAAGCTGCTGATTCTGCCCGCGCCCACTCGCCGTTTTTATCGCGCCTGCTTACCATCCATCCGCAAATATTAGAGGGGATTTCCGAGCGCGGAGTGGATAATGTATATAGTGAATTTTGCCAAGAGATGGTGCAAATTAGCGCGGCGGAGTTTGAGCAACCCGCCCTTATGCGCGAGCTTCGCCTTGCCAAGGGCAAAATCGCCCTGCTCACTGCGCTGGCTGATATTGCGGAAATCTGGAGCTTGGAGCAAGTGACCAACGCGCTTTCGGATTTTGCCGAAAACTGCCTTCAAATTACAGTAAACCACCTACTCACCACCGCCAATAAACGCGGTGAAATTGCATTTTCTTCTCCTTTGGCGAACTACGAACTACGGACTACGGACTACGGTTTTATAGTCCTTGGCATGGGCAAACTTGGTGGACGAGAGCTGAATTATTCCAGCGATATTGACCTGATATTGCTCTACGAGCCAAGCAAAATCGGCTATCATGGCAAGCGCACCGAGCAACATTTCATGAACAAGCTGGCGCATGACCTTGTCGCCATTATGCAGGATCGCACCGCGGACGGCTATGTTTTCCGCACTGACCTGCGCCTGCGCCCTGACCCTGCCAGTACGCCGCCCGTCGTCACCATTGACGCCGCGTATTATTACTATGAAGGCGTTGGGCAGAACTGGGAACGCGCCGCGATGATAAAGGCGCGACCACTGGCGGGGGATATTGCCGCGGGTGCGCGTTTTCTTAAAAGCCTAACGCCGTTTATGTGGCGGCGAAATCTGGATTTTGCGGCGATTAACGACATCCACTCTATAAAACGCCAGATGGACAGCCGCGAAAGCAAGGAAATAAAACTCGCTGGGCATAATGTAAAACTAGGCTTGGGTGGCATTCGTGAGATTGAGTTTTACGCGCAAATTCACCAGCTAATCTGGGGTGGACGCGAGCCAACTCTGCGCCTTCGCGTCACCTGTGATACGCTTAATATCCTCACTATTTTGGGCTTAATTGACGAAGAAAAAAACGCTGTGATGCAGTGCGCCTATCGTTATTTGCGTAAATTAGAACACCGCATCCAGATGGTCGCTGACGCGCAAACCCACAGCCTGCCAGACGATGAGATGGGCTTAAAAAACATCGCCGAATTTATGGGCTATGCAACTATTTCCGAGTTTGAAAAAACCACCATTTCCCACCTTCGCGCTGTGCATGATATTTACGCCAATTCTTTCCGTAGCGCGGAAAAGCTCGGCGATAGCGGCAATCTGGTTTTCACTGGTGTGAGCCACGACGAAGAAACGCTAAAGACACTCCGCGAAATGGGCTATACGCAACCAGAGGTGATTTCCGAAATTGTCATGGGCTGGCATCACGGCTCGCGCCGCGCCACCCGCACCAAACGCGCCCGCGAGCTGATAACCGAGATGATGCCAAGCATGCTCAAACGCTTGAGCGAAACCGCAAATCCCGACGCGGCATTTCTCAAATTCAACGAGTTTTTGCAAAACCTGCCCGCCGCTGTGCAGATTTTTTCGCTGTTCCAGATGAACCCGCATCTACTCGGTCTTATCGCTGATATTATGGGCAGTGCGCCAACTCTTGCCGAAACTTTAAGCCATAACCCAGAGTTGTTAGAAGCCGTGCTGTATGAGGATTTTTATAGCGGATTGCCGTCTCCTGCTCACCTGCAAGTGCAAATAAAAGAAAAGCTAATCGGAGCGGAAGATTTTGAAGAATTGATGGATCGCCTCCGCGAATTTCGCAATGAAAAACGCTTCCAAGCTGGCGTGCAACTGCTGAAAAACATGATTGACGCGCATAAAGCCAATGAATTTCTTTCTGACCTTGCGGATATTATGGTGAATGCGGCTCTGAACGCTGCGCTGCGCGAATTTGAAAAAACCTACGGCAAAATTGCGGGCAGCCGCTTCGCCATCATCGCCCTTGGCAAACTCGGCAGCCGCGAGATGACTTTTAGCTCCGACATTGACCTTGTGTTTGTCTATGACACGCCCGACTTTGACGCGCTATCAAACGGCGAAAAACAATTCACCGCCAGCGTCTATTACAACCGCTTCGCGCAGCGACTGCTGAACGCATTATCAGCCATAGGGCGCGGCGGCAGGTTGTATGAGGTGGACACCCGCCTGCGCCCATCGGGCAAGCAAGGCTTGCTGGCGGTGAGCGTCAAGGCACTAAATCATTATTTTGAAGAATTGGCGTGGACATTTGAATATATGGCATTCACCAAAGCCCGCGCGGTGGCTGGTGATGACAGTATGATAAATGATTTGGAAAATTTTGTGAACCAGCAAATAGCAAAGCCTCGTGACGCAGAAAAGCTGCGCCTTGATGTCGCCGATATGCGCGAGCGCATGGCAAAGGAATTTCCTAGCGATAACCCATGGGACATAAAAAATATTCGCGGCGGGCTTACCGATATTGATTTCATCGCGCAATATTTGATTTTGCTCCATGCGCCGTCCATGGTCGGCGTAGCTTCGGGTAGTGCAAATGATATTTTTCAAACGCTGGAACGCGCTGGCATGATAGAAAAAAACTTGGCAAATGAGCTGGTTGCCGCCAATAAATTTCTTGGGTCATTATTCAATATTTTACGCTTATGCAGCGAGAAAATTTTTGATGAGGAAACCGCGCTGGAAGGGCTAAAAACCATCCTCGTAAAAAATAGCGGCGAAGCAACTTTCTCAGCATTAAAGGAAAAGCTGCTGGCGACCGAAGCTATGGTTTATAAGCGTTATCAAGAAATAATAGGATAACCTATTGCAAAAGCAATGATAACACCGCTTCCGCGCTCAATTCCTGTTTCTCACCCGTGCGCCGATTTTTCAGCTCCACCACGCCTTTTTCCGCGCCTTTTGGGCCGACCACAATTTGCCACGGCAAGCCGATGAGATCCATACTGGCGAATTTCGCCCCTGCCCGTTCGTCCGTGTCGTCATATAACACTTCTTTCCCAGCCGCTGTTAGCTTGTCATGCAAATCATTGCACAGTGCGTCACATTTTTCGTCACCAACGCGCAGATTCACCAAGCCAATATCAAACGGAGCGACTGACTCTGGCCAGATGATTCCGTTTTCATCATGGCTGGATTCAATAATCGCGCCAAGCAAGCGCGAAACGCCGATGCCATAAGTCCCCATTTCCACGCGCACAGGTTTTCCGTCCGCGCCCATCACATCAACGCCCATCGCGTCCGTATATTTGCGCCCGAGCAAGAATATTTGCCCAACCTCAATGCCTCTCGCCTCACGCAGCCGTTCTTTCGGCACTGGGCAGTTTTCAGGCACATGCAGCTCATCCGCCGCTGCATATAATGCCCGCATTTCATCGCTGCTCATTTTGATTTTGCCAGCGCGAATATCATCAAATGTCGCGTCATAATATAGCGCGGACTCGCCCGTATCAGCAATCACCTGAAACTCATGACTAACCGAGCCACCAATCGGCCCGCTGTCAGCATTCACGGCAATGGCAGTCAGCCCCAGTCGTGCAAAAATGCGATGATAAGTGTCATACATTTTGCTGTATTCCAGCTTGGCATCCTCAATATTCGCGTGGAAAGAATATCCGTCTTTCATAAAAAATTCGCGCCCGCGCATCACGCCAAATCTCGGGCGGATTTCATCGCGGAATTTCCAGTTAATTTGATACATATTGATCGGCAGCGATTTATAACTGCGCACAAAGGCGCGGAAATTATCAACAATCATCTCCTCGCAAGTCGGGCTATAGAGCAAATCGCGCTCATGCCGATCGGTAATCCGCAGCATTTCCTTGCCGTAAGCGTCATAACGCCCTGATTCTTTCCACAAATCCGCAGGCTGCAAAGTCGGCATAATCACGCGGATACAGCCCGCCTTGTCCAGCTCATCGGCAATAATCGCCTCCACCTTGGCAAGCACGCGCTGACCAAGTGGTAGCCATGTGTATAGCCCCGCCGCTTGCTGGCGGATCATGCCAGAGCGCAGCATCAAACGATGCGAAACAATCTGCGCCTCAGAAGGTGTTTCTTTAAGTAAAGGAAGGAAATATTTAGAGAGATACATATTTGAACCTAGATGACTGGATGATAGGATGAAGAGATGACTATAAATATTACTATCTCGTCATCTTGTCATCTAGTTATCTCGTCATCTAACAACTATCAACCCACTTTTTATAATAAGTGACAGCGAAGCCGTCACCAAAACGGCAAGCAAGGCAGCAATTGTGATGAGTTTTTTCCAGCGGATGGCTTTTGGCGCGGATTCTTTTTGCTCAGGCGCATACTCAACCGAAAACGGAATGGCAATAAACGCCATTATCCAAAAAGCATTGAGAAAGGTGAAAAAGGCGAATGTTGGGGACATGGTAGTTAGCTATAAACATCTTTGCGATGGTCAACATCTACCACCATAACTATTAACATGCTATCTTCAATTTTACAGATTATACGATAGTCATGCACTCGGTAACGCCACAATCCCTTTAATTCCGAGTGGAGTGCTTTACCAAAACGGCGTGGGTCTTCATTTGTGGATATCCGCTCACGCATATAGCGCAGAATATCAGCTTGGGCTTGGCGGTCTAGCTTTGAAAGTTGCTTCTTGGCATTGTCATCATAAACAACCTGCCACATGAGCTAGTGCTTAACTGAAAAATCAAAGCCAAGCTCGCGCTCAACTTCGTCTTGGGAATAGATTTTATTTTTTTGTGCTAGAACCTGCTTTGCGCGTTCAATATCCGCAATATCTTCAAGATAATTACTAACCGCCTGCACAACAAAAAAATCCTCACTCTGCCCATTTTTGGCGGCAAGGGCGTGAAGTTGTGATTGTATATGTTGGTCAAAATGTATCTGCATAGTGATTATTTTATGTAAAAATTGCATTTATTGCAACTAAAAACAAAAAAGGCGGGCTTATAAGACTTGCAGGCGGCTATACTCGACCAAAACACTTGGATTTTGAAACTTAAGTCACCATCGCTGCTCACTGAAACCTAAAACTCAAGGCGCAATTTAGAGCTGTTCCTCCATTATAACCAACCGAGTATTGCTGCGTTGCACCAGCTACATTTCCATTGTCATAACAAGTAGTATCAGAGGCTTGTGTTGCTGCTGTACTAGAACTTCCGATACTTCCATTACCTGCCGCCCAAGTTAAATTATAATGACCTGGAGCCCATAAAACATATTGTGCTTTTATTTTGCCTGATTGTGGCAAACCATCGTCCATTTTACTATCAATTGCATAAACTTGCTGTGAACTCAGTGCTAAAGATGACACAGCATAAGGAGCACCATTCCCATCTATTTGGGTGATTTTTGAAATAATATAATAATGTTCATCCGCATTTACAGAATAAACTGTAATATAATTACTATTGCCTATTTTTGCAGATGGCAATTCTTTTGAAATAGGATAAGTTATAGATGTCGTACTCCAAACATTATCTGCTATGGTAGGAGTTGCTGTTGCATACTTAAAATTGCCACTTATCAATCCAGAATTAACAGATAAATCCGACCAAAACCAAACAGTTTCTCCATGCTGCAAATATTTACTATTATTGCCACCACCACAACATATACCTTCTAAAATGCTATTACCATTACCTTCCCCTATCGTTCCAGCACGGGGAACAGATGCTGTAAAACCAACAGCAGCAACTTCGCTTGCTGCCATATCCCCTGGTAGGGCATTATATTTTAGCCGAAAGGTATGAACTGCGGTGTTATATTGCTCAATTTGAGAAATTTGGCTACGGATTTCAGCGGAGGAAATTAAATCTCTCCCAACCAAAACACCACCAATGATAAGCCCAATAATAACTATAACAATGGCAATTTCCACGAGGGTGAAAGCGTATTTATGGCAGTAGGAAGTTGGAAAGTTGGAAAGTTGGAAAGTTGGAAAGTTTTTTGCACATCGCGATCCATGTCAATAAAATTTATCTATAGGTGACGATTTTATTATATTCTTCAGAGTAATACAAACAGAAAAGGCGGGCTTATAAGACTTGGCGACGACATACTCTCCCATGCCTTGAGACATAGTACCATCTGCGCTAAGGAGTTTCACGGTCGTGTTCGAGATGGGAACGGGTGGTACCTTCCTTGCTATAATCACCAAGTCATATAAGCCCGCCTTTTTTGACGGTATGACATGTGTTTAGGTTTTTCTGGCTTAGAGATGACTAGATGAAGAGATTACGAGATGACTAGAAAATTCTTGTCATCCAGTTATCTTATCATCTGGATTCTTT
>SXGU01114179.1_pt1 | contig 10259 bp, 10 predicted proteins | sample 3174531 | NCBI WGS metagenome assembly SXGU01 (sample SAMN11356863, study PRJNA531348) | freshwater metagenome | isolation source: freshwater sample F1-140 | place: China: Fuxian Lake, Yuxi | collected 2017-12-25 | reverse complement strand
CGCGCGCTTCGCCTCGATCGCCCGATAATGGGCGAGCAAGGGCTCGATCGCGTCGAAGGGGGCGAGATCCGGCGAGACCGGCAGTCCCCAGCCGGCGATCGCCCGCATCACCTCCAGCTGCGTCGCGCCGGGCAGCGCGCTCCCCTCGCCCCAGCCGTGGGCGAGGAAGCGGAGCGGCCGCGCCGCGGTCACCGCCGGGTCCTTCTGGCGGCGCGAGCCGGCGGCGGCGTTGCGGGGATTGGCGAACAGGCGTGCCTCGGCTGCCTCCTGCCGCGCGTTCAAGGCCGCGAAGTCGGCCTTGGACATGTAGACCTCGCCCCGCACCTCGAAGAGGTCCGGCGCGCCGTCCGGCAGGCGTTGTGGGATGTCACTGATGGTGCGGACGTTGGGCGTGACGTCCTCCCCCACCGCACCATCGCCGCGGGTGGCGGCCAGAACCAGCCGCCCGCGCTCGTAGCGGAGCGAGCAGGACAGGCCGTCGATCTTCGGCTCTGCGGTGAGTGCCACTTCCTCTTCCGCATCAAGCTTCAGAAAGCGGCGGACGCGGGCGACGAACTCGGCGACCTCGGCGTCGGAGAAGGCATTGTCGAGGCTGAGCATCGGCAATGCGTGCGTGACCTTGGCGAGCGGACCTGCCGGCGCCGCGCCGACCAGCCGGCTCGGCGAATCGGCGCGCACGAGGTGCGGAAAGGCCGCTTCGAGCTCCGCGTTGCGGCGGACGAGCGCGTCATAGTCCGCGTCCGAGATCTCCGGCGCATCCTCGCCGTGATAAAGGCGGTTGTGGCGAGCAACCTCGCCGGCGAGCCTGGCGAGCTCGGCGGCGGCGTCCGCTTCGGTGAGCATCTCGGAGGCCCTCACTCCAGCCCGCTCCCGCGAGCGGGAGAGGGAGCTGCTTGGTGCCGGTCTCCGGAGTCGGCGATCTGTGCTGCGGTCTTTCCCGCTCCCGCGGCCTTCAGTCCTGAGCGCGCCGAAGGAGCGACAGCGTCGGGGTGAGGGCCTGACCGCTCGCCGCCGAGCTCGTCCAGGATCACTCGCAGCACGCCCTCCAAATTGCCGAGCACGTCGTGATTCCAGAACCGGACGAGCCGGTAACCTTCGTTCATCAGAAAGGCAGTGCGCAACGAATCCGCATCAGGGCTATGCTGCCCGCCATCGGCCTCCACGATCAACCCTCGCTCGATACAGCAGAAGTCGACGACGAACGGACCGATGCTCCACTGGCTCTTGAACTTCCATCCGCCCAGTCGCCGGCCACGCAGCTCAAACCACAGCGCACGCTTCGCATCGGTCATGGTGCGGCGGAGTGCGTCGGGCTCGATCATGCCGGCCAGTAGATGCGGCGAAGCGGGAGCAGTCTCCGGCCGTTTTCATCAAGTCGCTCATACTGGTCCAGCAAGGCTTCGGCGAGACCATCCAGCGTCATCAGGTGTGTGACAGTTGATGCTCGCTCCGCCTCGTAAAGCGCGTCCTTGGTAAAACCCCCCGTACTGACATAGAGACCACGATCATCCGGGTGTCGGCCGCCGAGAAAGCTCCGAATTTCCTGCGCTCCCATCGCGCCCCTTCGATGCTTCACTTCGACAACGATGCGAGGGCGCTCGAAGCCGAACCCATCTTTCGAAGCGACGATGTCCTTACCGCGATCAGCACCTGCCGGAGATATGATGGTGCGATATCCGAGTGCGCGTAGAAGCGCCGCGACGATCTCCTGCATGTCCTGCCAATCAAGCGCGAGTAACTTGTCCTTGATGCGCTCGACCGCCTGCTCCTCCAGCTCCATGAACGGATCAACCGCACTCACGGAAAACGTATCGCTGGGGTCATCATCGATCGCCGGGGCGTGGCTCGCCGACTGACCTTCCTGAAGCCTGATCAGCTCTGCAGCGGCCTCGCTCGAGACTTTGAACAAGGTCAGGATCGCGCCAAGCCTCCCCTTGGCGGCTGGAGAGAGTGCATCGCGCGATACGGCGGCATTCCAGCGCACGGCGCGTTGCACCGGCAGCGCCTCGATCTCGGTCGGAGCGAAGCGAGGCTCGCCTGCGATTTCGCCGAGATGGTAGAGCCGGGTTTCGGGATCATAGGTGAGCACTGCGTCGCCTGTGCGGATTTCCTTGAGGAACCGCCAGATCTGTCCGGTCGTGACGTGGTTCTGCTGCTCGGTATTGTCTCGATACGCCTCCGCAATCCGCCTGAATACGTCGGAGCGGGATTCGCTCCTGGTATAGTCTCCCGCCTCCCTCCAACCGATTGCGACAACGCCACGGTTCAGAAACTCGCTGGCGAGCACGCTGCGCCGGCCCGCATTCACTTTCCACATCGCTCGCATGGGGAAAGTCATCGCGTCTCGCCCCTCCCGCGGTCAAGCTGCCTCGAGCAGCCGTTCGGCCTGGGCGCGCGCTTCGTCCGTCACCTGTGCGCCGGACAGCATTCGGGCGATCTCCTCGCGGCGGCGCGGTTCGTCGAGCGCCTGGACGCCGGTGCGGGTGACGAGGCCGTCGTGGCTCTTCTCGATGAGCAGGTGGGCGGCGCCGCGCGCGGCCACCTGCGGGCTGTGGGTGACGACCAGGAGCTGCGCCCGCTCCGCGAGGCGATGGAGCCGCTCGCCGATCGCACTGGCGACGGCTCCGCCGACGCCGCGGTCGACCTCGTCGAAGATCATGGTGCGGGCGCCGCCTTCCTCCGCCAGCGCGACCTTCAGCGCCAGGATGAAGCGGGAAAGTTCGCCGCCGCTGGCGATCTTGGTGAGTGGCGCGAAAGGTGTTCCGGGATTGGTCGCGATCTCGACCTCGACGCGGTCGCGGCCGCGCGCCGTCCAGCCGGACGGCTCCAGCTGCTGGACGACGGTGCGGAAGCGCGCGGCGTCGAGCTTCAGCGGCGCGAGCTCCTCGGCGACCGCGCGGTCGAGCCGCCCGGCAGCCTCGGCACGCCGGGCGGAGAGCCGCTCCGCCTCGGCGGAATACGCGCTGCGGGCCGAGTCCAGCGCGCGCTCGAGCGCCGCGAGGCCGGCGCCGCCGGCTTCGATCGCCGACAGCCGCGCCTGCAGCTCCTCGTGGAGCGCCGCCAGCGCGTCCGGATCGACGCGGTGCTTGCGGGCGACCGCGCGCAGCTCGAACAACCGGCTCTCCGCCTCCTCCAGCCGCGCAGGATCGAAGGCGAGCGCCTCGGCCGCCTCGGCGAGCCGGTCCTCGGCCTCCGAAGCCTCGACGACGGCGCGATCGATCGCCTCCAGTGCGGCGGCGAGCCGGTCATGCTCGCCGGCGATGCGGTCCAGTCGCCGCGCCGCCTGGCGGAGCAGCGACAGGCCGCCTTCCGAGCCGTCGAGCAACCCGTTCACCGAGGCGAGATCCTCGGCCAGGCGCGCCCCCTTCTGCATGCCCGCGCGCAGCTCGGCGAGCGCCGCTTCCTCGCCCGCCTGCGGCTTCAAGGCGGTGAGCTCGGCGACGGCATGTTCGAGCCACTCGCGATCACGGGCGGCGGTCTCCAGCTGATCCCGCGCCGCGGCGAGCCTGGCCTCCGCCGCTCGCCAATCGGCATATGTTCGCTCCGCGACAACCGTGTCGATCCGTCCATAGGCATCGAGCAGGGCGCGATGGCCGCGTGGATTGAGGAGGCCGCGGTCGTCGTGCTGGCCGTGAACCTCGACCAACGTCGCGCCCAGCTCGCGCAACAGGGCAACCGATGCGGACTGATCGTTGACGAGCGCCCGGCTGCCGCCGTCGGCCTTGACGATCCGGCGGATGACGAGCGGCTCGCCCGGCTCGGCGGCCAAGCCATTCTCGTCGAGGATGCCTCGCGCAGGATGGTCCGGGGGCAACTCGAAGCTCACCGTCACCACCGCCTGCGCCTGGCTGGAGCGGACCAGGCCGCTGTCGGCGCGCGCACCCAGCGCCAGGCCGAGCGCGTCCAAGAGGATCGACTTGCCGGCGCCGGGCACGCCGGTCAGCACGCCGAGGCCGGCGCCGAATTCGAGGTCCAGGGTCTCGATCAGCACGACGTCGCGGATCGAGAGGGCGGTCAGCATTCTAGCTCGTCTGTGCGGCGCCGTTCCGCTGAACGAGCTCGTAGGCGCGCTTGTACCAGTCGGACGACGGGTAGTTGGCGCCGAGCACGGCGGCCGACTTGCGCGCCTCTTCGGGAACGCCGAGCGCGAGGTAGGATTCGGTGAGCCGCAGCAGCGCTTCCGGCGTGTGCGTGGTAGTCTGATATTCGTCGATCACGGTGCGGAAGCGGGTGACGGCCGCCAGCCACTGGCCGCGGCGCTGGTAGAAGCGGCCGACCTCCATCTCCTTGCCCGCGAGGTGATCGCGGACGAGATCGACCTTAAGCCGCGCGTCGGCGGCGTAACGGGTGTTGGGATAGCGGCGGATGAGCTCGTTGAGCGCATCGAGCGCCGACTTTGACACGCTCTGATCGCGATTGACGTCGGCGATCTGCTCGTAGCTGTTCAGCGCGATCAGGTAGAGCGCGTAGGGCGCGTCCTTGTTGCCGGGATGGATGGCCAGGAACCGGCGGGCCGAGTCCGTCGACTTGGTGTAATCGCGCGCCAGATAATAGCTGAACGCGCTCATCAGCTGCGCGCGCCGCGCCCAGACCGAATAGGGATGCTGGCGCTCGACCTCGTCGAACACCGCCGCGGCCGCCGCATATTGCCGGCGATCGAGCTGGTTCTTGGCGGCGTTGTAGAGCGTGTTGACGTCGCGGGCGACATATTGGGTATCGCCGCCTTTCTTGCCGCCGAGCCCGAGGGTGGAGCAGCCGGCGAGCGGCAGGGCAAGTGCGAGAGCGGCAAGGGCAAGACGCGGAGCGTGAAGAGGCATGGCGGCTTCTTAGCGAAAGGGGGAGGCCGGAGCAAAGGCTTCGCACGGCTGAACGAGGCTTGAACTTAACGCCATCGGAAGGCGTGTGCGGCTAGGGGCGACAGCGATGCTGCGCGTCCTCACCCTCGCCACTTTGTTCCCCAATGCCCACCGGCCGAACCTGGGCGGCTTCGTGGCGCGGCAGACGCAGGGCCTGGCCGCGCTGGAGAATGTCGAGGTGGAGGTGGTCGCGCCTGTCGGAAGGCCGCCCTGGCCCTTGTCGCGCCACCCGCACTACGCGCCGCTCGCCGCATTGCCGGACGCCGAAACCTGGGACGGTCTCCGCGTCCACCGGCCGCGCTTCCCGGTGCTGCCGGTGGTTGGCCAGGGGTGGACCGCCCGCCTGCTCGCCCGCGCCTTGACACCCATGCTCGCCGAACTGCGTGGGCGCTTCCCGTTCGACGTGATCGATGCCGAGTTCTTCTGGCCCGATGGCCCCGCCGCCGTGGCGCTCGGGCACCGGCTCGGCGTCCCGGTCTCGATCAAGGCGCGCGGCGCCGATGTCCACTATTGGGGGCGACGCCGCGGCACCTCCAGGCAGGTCCTCGCGGCCGGCCGGCGCGCCGAAGGGCTGCTGGCGGTGAGCGGCGCGCTCGCCGACGACATGGCGGCGCTCGGCATGGAACGCGAGCGGATCACCGTCCACCATACCGGCGTCGATCTCGAGCGCTTCAAGCCGACCGACAAGGCTGCGGCCAAGCAGGCGCTCGGCATCGCCGGCCCGCTCGTCGTCGCGCCGGGCGCGCTGATCGAGCGCAAGGGGCAGGCGATCGCGATCGACGCGCTGCGCTCGCTGCCCGGCGCCACCCTGATGCTGGTCGGCGAGGGGCCGGATCGGCCGGCACTCGAGCGGCAGGCGGCCGGGCAGGGCGACCGCATCCGCTTCACCGGCGCCGTCCCGAACGCGCGCGTCGCCGAGCTGCTCGCCGCTGCCGACTTGATGCTGCTGCCGACGCGCTCCGAGGGGCTCGCCAACGTCTGGGTCGAGGCCATGGCGTGCGGCACACCCGTGGTGACCTGCGACGTCGGCGGCGCCCGCGAGGCGATCCCGGACGATTGCGGCCGCCTGGTGCCGCGCGAGCCGGCAGCCCTGGCGGCCGCGGCCTGGCACCTCATCGCTCACCCGCCCGCGCCGGAACGCCTGCGCGAGGCCGCCGCGCGCTTCAGCTGGCAGCGTAATGCGGCAGAGCTGCGGGATCACCTGGCGGCATTGGTCGCCAAGCCCTCCCCACATCCCCAACCCCATTCGGGCTGAGCTTGTCGAAGCCCACCCCTTCGTCCGGGCGTCAGAAATCAAAAAGGAAGGCCTTCGACAAGCTCAGGCCGAACGGCTGTTGGATATGTACGGACCCGCCTCACACCGGCATCAGCGCGGCGGCGATCCAGCGTTCTTCAGCGCGGAGGACGGCCCAGGCGCGGGCGGCGGCGCGGCTGTCCATCGCCTCGATGCCGATGCCGCGCGCCTCCAGCGCCCGCACCAGCGCGCGTGGCGGAAAGCTTGTGACGGCGCCGGTGCCCAGCAGGACGAACTCAGGCACCGGCTGGAGGTCGAGCAGCGGCGCCAGCGCGGCCTCGTCCAGCTCGCCGAGCGGCGGCGCCTCCCATTGCACTGCCGAGACCGGCGTGAGCAGCAGGCCCGGATAGACGCCGCCGTCGACGACGAAGCCGCCGCCGGAAAAGCCGCTCACCAGCGGACCGGACGCGGCGGCGTCGCGGTCCCAGCGCTGGCTCACGCCTCGTAGCCTTCCTTGTGGACGCGCTCGGCTCCGGCCGGCGCCGCGCTCTTGGGCACGAAGCTGTCGGAGGTGACGCGCAGCCACACCAGCATCGGCGCCGAGATGTAGATCGATGAATAGGTGCCGATGAAGGTGCCGAGCAGGATCGCGGCGGTGAGGCCGAAGATCACGTCGGGTCCGACCAGCAGCAGCACCAGCAGCGCGATCATGATCGACAGGCTGGTGACGATGGTGCGCGACAGCGTCTCGTTGAGCGACAGGTTCAGCAGCGGCACGATGTCCATTTTGCGGAACTTGCGGAGATTCTCGCGGATGCGATCGTAGATCACCACCGTGTCGTTCAGCGAATAGCCGACGATGGTGAGGATCGCCGCGACGACGTTGAGGTCGAATTCGAGCTGCGTCAGCGAGAAGAAGCCGAGCGTCACCGCGACATCGTGGAACAGGGTGGTCAGCGCGCCGACGCCGAACTGCCATTCGAAGCGGAACCAGATGTAGACGGCGATGCCCAGCATGGCCAGCGCGATCGCCAGCGCGCCCGATCGGAACAATTCCTCCGACACTTTGCCGGACACGGTTTCGACCGCGTCGAAGCGGGCGCTCGGATAGCCGGCGCGCACCGCATCCTTGACGCGCTCGGCGGCAGCGTTGGCGGCTGCCTCGCCGCCCTCCGGCAGCTGCATGCGGATGGACACGGTGCGCGGATCGCCGAATTCCTGCACGCTGGGTTCGCCCAGGCCGAGCGCGCCGACCCGCTCGCGCAGATCGTCCAGCGGCACCTGCCGGTCGAAGCTGACGCGGACCATCTGCCCGCCGACGAAATCGACGCCGAAATTGAGGCCGCGCACCGCGACCAATGCGATGGAGGCGATCGTCACCAGGATCGACAGGATGAGGGCGAGATTGCGCCACTTCATGAAGTCGACATTGGTGTTGTCGGGAACGAGCTTGAGGAGGGGCATGCCGCCTGATCCTTAGATGGTGAGTTCCTTGGGCCGCGTCTTGCGGGCCCAGAGCGCCACCAGCATGCGGGTGACGTTGACGGCGGTGAACACGGACGTGACGATGCCGATCATCAGCACCACGGCGAACCCGCGGACCGGGCCGGAGCCGAAGTAGAACATCAAAGCGGCGGCGATGACGTTGGTGATGTTGGCATCGAAGATGGCGGTGGACGCCTCCTTGTAGCCGGTGTCGAGCGCGTCGAGCACGCGCCGGCCGCGCCGCAATTCCTCGCGGATGCGCTCGTTGATGAGGACGTTGGCATCGACGGCGGCGCCGATCGTCAGCACGAAGCCGGCAATGCCCGGCAGCGTCAGGGTGGCGTTGAACACGGCCATGATGCCGAGGATCAGCAGCGCGTTGAGGACCAATGCGATCGTCGCATAGACACCGAACCGGCCGTAGGTGATCAGCATGAAGGCGAGCACCGCCAACGTCGCGAACAGGCTGGCATAGGCACCAAGCCGGATCGAATCGGCGCCGAGATCGGGGCCGACGGTGCGCTCCTCGATCACGCGCAGCTCGACGGGCAGCTTGCCGGAGCGGAGCTGGACGGCGAGGTCGTTGGCGGTCTGGGTGGTGAAATTGCCGCTGATCTGCGCCTGGCCGCCGAGGATCGGCTCGTTGATGTTGGGCGCGGAGATCACGACGTCGTCGAGGATGATGGCGAACGGCTTGCCGACATTCTCCTGGGTGACGCGGCCGAAGCGGCGGCCGCCGGCGCCGTCGAAGCGGATGTTGACGACCGGCGCGTTGGTCTGCGGGTCGAAGCCCTGGACGGCGTCGATCAGCTGGTCGCCGGTGACCATCGCGCGGCGCTGGACGGCGATGGCCGGGCCGCCGGCCGGGTTCGACGGATAAGGCAGCACCTGGCTGCCGGCCGGCGCCCGCCCCTGCGCGACCAGCGAGGGATCGGCGGTCTGGTCGACCAGCTTGAATTCGAGCCGCGCGGTCTTGCCGAGCAGCTGCTTCAGCCCCTCGGGATCCTGCAGGCCGGGAACCTGGACGAGGATGCGGCTGCCGCCCTGGCGGACCACCGTGACTTCCTTGGTGCCCTCCGGATCGACGCGGTTGTAGACCACTTCGCGCGCGGTCGCGAGCGCCTGGTCGAGCGCTTCGGCGAGGCCGGCGGCGGTCGGCACCATGACGATGCGGCTGGTGTCGACGACCTGGACGTTCCAGTCGCGATTGCCGCCGAGGCCGATCGGCTGGGTCTGATTGTAGGCGATCTCGCGCGCGGCATCGACCTGGGCGGGGTTGCGGACCAGGAAGCTGATGCGGCCGCCCTGCGTCGAGATGTCGCCGATCTCGATCCGGGGCTCGGCGCGGCGCATCTCGGTGCGCAAAGCTTCTTCCATCTGCTCCAGCCGCTGCCGGGCGACGTCGCTGGTGTCGGCCTGGAGCAGGAGGTGGCTGCCGCCGGCGAGATCGAGGCCAAGATTGATGCGGGCCTGCGGAAGCCATGACGGATAGCTGGCGCGGGCCGACGCGGGCAGCAGGCTGGGAATGGCGAACAGCACGCCGATGACCAGCACCAGCGTGATGCCGATCACCTTCCAACGGGGAAAATCGAGCATTTAGTCGTTCGCCGGCTTGCCGAACGGCCGCACTTCGGCGAGCGTCGCCTTGACCGCCTTTACGCGGATGTTGGGGGCGAGCTCCACCTCGACCTCGGTGTCGTCGACGCGGGTGACCTTGCCGACCAGGCCGCCGCCCGTCACCACCACGTCGTTCTTCTTGACCGCCGCAATCGTCGCCTGGTGCTGCTTCATGCGGCGCTGCTGGGGGCGGATGAGGAGGAAATAGAAGATCACGAAGATCGCGACCAGCGGGAAAATCTGGATGAAGAAGCCGGCGGCGCCGCCACCGGCGGACGCCGCTCCGGCCGATGCGTAAGCGGGGGATGCGAACATGGGCGAGACCTTGGGCCGAGAACTTTCGGGAATGCGCTGCTGCGCTGCAAGGCCGGGCGCCTAACATGGTGCCGCCGCCTTGCCAAGGCGAGCGGAATGCTCGGTCAGCGGCCGCCGAAGATCATCAGCGTCGAGGTGCCGTGGGCGAGGACCTTGCCGCCTGCGTCCGTCAGCCGGGCCTCCGCGGTCGCGATCTGGCGGCCGCGGGTGACCACGCGGCCTTCGCAGGCAACGCGGCCGTGATCGGCGCGGATGGCGCGGGTCATGTTCACCTTGGTCTCCACCGTCGCATAGCCGATGCCGGCCGCCAGGGTGGTGTGGAGCGCGCAGCCTGCCGCGCTGTCGATCAGGGTGAGCGCCCAGCCGCCATGGACGGAGCCGAGCGGGTTGAGCAGGCTCGGCGTCGGCTCGCCCTCGAAACGCGCGAAGCCGTCGGCCACGGCGACGAGCAGGAAGTTCATCGGCTCGGCGATCGGCGCGGCGGGCAGGCGGCCGTCGATCATCGCCTGCAGCGCGTCCAAGCCCGACAGGCCGGCGAGGTCTTCGGCATTGGCGACACCGTAGCGCATGGGGGCTCCAGATGAGTTGCAACCCGCAACTAGGCGGCCGGCGCGGGTCCTCGCAAGCGGGTTGTCAGCCGGCGGCCTCGGGCCTAAGAGCCGCCTGCCGGCCGCCGGGTCTCGCCCGCGGTCGCCTGGTCGGGGCGTAGCGCAGCCTGGTCGCGCATCACACGGGGGGTGTGGGGGTCGCTG
>SXGU01565386.1_pt1 | contig 10260 bp, 8 predicted proteins | sample 3174531 | NCBI WGS metagenome assembly SXGU01 (sample SAMN11356863, study PRJNA531348) | freshwater metagenome | isolation source: freshwater sample F1-140 | place: China: Fuxian Lake, Yuxi | collected 2017-12-25 | reverse complement strand
GGCGTTTCGGAACCTTTTCGTTTCATGGCACAAAAACTATCACGACAGGCGAGGGAGGCATGTTTGTCACAAGCGACCCCGAGCTTTATGAGCGCGTGCTTACATTAAGCAATCACGGTCGCGCCCGCGGACAGGCGAAGCAGTTTTGGCCCGACGTGGTTGGTTTCAAGTACAAGATGTCGAATGTTCAGGCAGCGATAGGATGTGCACAGATGGAGCGAATTAATGCACTCATCGACCGCAAGCGCGAAATCATGGCTGCTTATCGCAAACATCTGGGTGGCATTCCGGGTGTTGTGCTGAATCCAGAACCTCCAGGTAATGTTCTCGGCGCCTGGATGCCAACTGCGGTTTTCGCCCGGGAGACGGGGATAACGCGCGAGATAGCGCAGTCTGCGCTGACCAGCAAGAATATTGATGCGCGGGTGTTCTTTCATCCGCTCTCCGGACTTCCTATGTTCAAACCGCAACCGTCCAACGTACATGCTTGGGATATCCCGACGCGGTCTATAAACATGCCGAGCTATCACGACATGACGGCGGAAGAGCTCGAGCGGGTTGCGGGCGTAGTGGCCGATCTTCTGGTGCGTTTCCCCCGTGGCTGAAAACGATTACATACTTTGGGGTAGTTCAGGTCACGCTAAGGTATTGGCAAGCTTGATTGGCCTAAGGAAAGGGCGAGTACTCGCGCTGTTCGATAACTGCGCCGACGCTACCTCAGTGATTCCCGGGATACCTTTATTTATTGGAACAGAGGGTTTCCTCCAATGGCGCGCAAGTGTGCCAGGAGACGTGGTAGTAGGTGGACTCGCCGCCATTGGAGGATCCCGTGGTCAAGACCGGTTGGTCGTACATGAGCTATTTCGCAAGCATGGTGTGATTGTCAGGTCCGTGACTCACCCGGATGCCTCAGTCTGCGGGTCAGCAATTCTGGGCGCGGGTACACAGGTACTCGCTGGAGCCGTGATAGCTGCCGATGTCCGGTTTGGGGAGGCTGGCATCGTTAATCATCGGGCGTTAGTGGATCACGAGTGCATATTAGGAAACGGTGTACATATTGCACCAGGTGCCATCCTGTGTGGTTGTATAAACGTTGGATACAATGTCATGATTGGTGCCGGTGCTGTAATTCTGCCGCGCCTGAAGATCGGCGAGAACTCCTTGATAGGTGCCGGCGCCGTGGTACCCCGTGACGTACCTGCAAATTCCGTCGTGAAGGGTAATCCGGCGCGGGTTTCAAGAGCAACTTGACGCTCACTTAAAAATTAACACAAATAAGTAAAAAGGAAATCCAAATTGGGAAAATATGAACAGTTCAAGCAGGAATGCGCTGTAGAAATCGCGACACAAGGCTCCGATGCTTCTCTCTTGAAGATGTCAAGCGATTGGATTAATCACGCCAATTCACACAAGTATTCGTACCATTTCGAGTGGATGGGGCGTCCGATCATTCAATATCCTCAAGACATCCTCGCCATTCAGGAAATTCTCTGGGCAGTCAAACCGGATCTCATCGTCGAAACCGGTGTGGCGCACGGTGGCTCGCTCATTCTTTCTGCATCCCTGCTCGAATTGAACGCTGCCTGTGGCGGCCCACAGGATGCCGAAGTGCTCGGTATCGATATCGATATCCGCGCGCACAACCGCGAAGCCATAGAGAAACACCCAATGTTCAAGCGGATCACCCTGTTGCAGGGATCATCGGTAGACGAAGGTACGGCCGAAAATGTCCGCAAGTTTGCGCAGGGCAAGCAGCGTGTACTGGTTATTCTTGACTCGAACCATACCCATGAGCACGTGCTGCGTGAACTTGAGCTCTATTCTTCACTGATCAAGGCCGGCAGCTATCTGGTAGTCTTCGATACAGTGATCGAAGACATGCCTGATGAATTATTTCCGGACCGCCCGTGGGGTAAGGGTGACAATCCCAAGACGGCTGTTTGGCAGTTCCTCAAGTCAAACGACCGGTTCGTGATTGACCGCCAGATGCAGGACAAGCTGCTCATCACGGTAGCTCCAGACGGTTTCCTGAAATGCGTTAAGGATTGACGCGGCAAAGATGTTCAACGTCATCAAGTACTTGAAGAAGATAATCCGGCCTGTAAGGGAGATGCACCAAGTTGCGTCCGGGAGGCAGAAGACGCGCGCCACCCTCCCTAATTGGGCTGCTGTCGTTGCAACCAACCCTCATGCATGGGGTGACGCCTTGACAAAGGCGAAGACAGGCCCGCGAGTCTTACTGGCCACGGCAATTGGCGGCCATCCACAGTTCACTGTGCTGGAAAGCTCGCTCGTCACCGCACTGACCCTACGCGGTGCGCGCGTCGATACGCTGCTGTGCGATGCAGCGATGCCCGGCTGCCAGCGGGCCAAGATCGCGGGCCTCGGTCCCCAGGCCCTAAGCCAAGGAAAGCTGAAGGATGTCTTTTGCGAAAGCTGCGTAGCAACCGGTAAGGAGGTGTTTTCTGCTCCTGGTCTGGAAGTCCTGTGGATGAGTGAATTCATCACCGACGATGAGCGTGCCAAGGCGCGTGATTTATCTTCGGGCATTCCCATGGACGGTCTGGCGGATTTCGTCCTAGATGGCTTGCCGATCGGCGAGCACGCCTTGGCTGGTGCGCTGCGCTTTTACGGGGTTGGTGACCTTTCGCTGGAGCCCGAAGGTGAGGCTGTCCTGCGCCGCTATCTCGAATCATCGCTGCTGACAATGTTTTGCACTATACGACTGCTTGCGGAGAGGAAGTACGACGTGGTGGTGAATAACCATGGCATCTACATTCCGCACGGTATTGTCAGTGCAGTGTGCCGCGCATACAACATCAGGACGGTTTCATGGAACTTGGCCTATCGTAAGCAATGCGCGATCTTCAGCCACAGCGACACCTATCACCATACGCTGATGAATGAGCCGGCCAGCGAATGGGAGAGTATGGCGTGGTCGCCGGCGCACAAGGCGCAAATCGTGGCGTATCTGGAAAGCCGGCGCCGTGGCAATCGCGATTGGATCTGGTTCAATCGCGATGCAGACAACGACATGGAGGCATTTGCAGCGAAGGCGGGATTGGACTGGAGCAAGCCGGTGATCGGTATGTTAACCAACGTAGTCTGGGACGCGCAGTTACACTACCCGGCAAACGCGTTCCGCAACATGGTGGACTGGGTGATGCAGACGGTGGCGTACTTCAAGGACCGCCCCGACCTGCAACTGCTGATTCGCGTGCATCCTGGAGAACTTGCTCCCCCGGGAGGTTCGACGGTGTCGCGCCAGCCGATCGCTGAGGAAATCCGGATCAATTTCCCCGACATGCCGCGCAATGTCTACATCATCGGACCCGAAAGTACGGTAAGCACCTATGCAGCGATGGATCGCTGCGACGCTGTGATCATCTACGGTACCAAGACGGGGGTTGAACTGACGAGCGCCGGCATACCGGTCATCGTGGGAGGCGAGGCCTGGATCAGGAACAAGGGCATGACCCTGGATGCTTCCAACGTCGACGAGTACTTCAAGTTTCTTGACCGGCTCCCGCTCGGTAAGCGCATGGAACTCGACTTGGTGGAACGGGCGCAGAAGTACGCCTACCATTTCTTCTTCCGGCGGATGATTCCGCTACCATTCCTGGAGCCGATGCCATCTGCGTGGCCGCCCTTTGAACTGCGGCTAGCCAGCTTGGACGAATTGATGCCGGGCAAGTACATGGGATTGGACGTGATCTGCGATGGCATTCTCCATGGCACATCTTTTATTTACAAAGCAGAGGAATTCGGACTTCATGATTAGCAGAGTGAATTATTCGCGCATCAAGCGGGGAGTGAAGAAGATTTTCGGCGGCGGCAATCCGCTGACGAATGCGAAGGCGATATCTGACTCGCTGGGGCTGATCGAACAGTACAAGCAGAACGGTTGCATTCCCTGGTCGCCGGGTTACGCGAAATTCAAGAACATGTTCATGATCGAGACGCTCGCCGATAAGAACCTGATGGAGATATTCCGCCAGGGGAAACCGCTTCCAGAAGGCTTTGGTATGCGTCTCGACGAGCGGGTGGTCGAGTGCCCGTGGGCAATTTCGCGTGTGAAGCCAGGCCCTGGATTGCTTCTGGATGCGGGCTCCGTGCTCAATACGCCGATGTTCCTTGATGCCCCCGAACTTAGCCAGCAAAGAATCATCATCTATTCGCTGGAAATGGATTCGGTGCGCCTTAATCCACGGCTGTCATACCTGCACGGCGATTTCCGTGAGCCGGTGCTGCGGGATGGCATCTTCGACGCCATCGTTTGCATCAGTACCGTGGAGCACATCGGAATGTGGCCGATCCCCAAGCCGCCCTACGACGTGACCCTCAAGATGCCCCAGCCGGAGAAGGATTTGTTCGCCTATCGCGGGGTAATGAAGACATTCCACAATTTGCTAAAGCCCGGTGGCCGATTGTTGCTAACCGTACCCTACGGCAAAGCCGAGGATCAGGACTGGCTGCAAATATTTGGAGCAGAGCAGGTTGCTGATGTCATAAAATCATTTGACGGAGAATGTGTTTCTGAAACATATTATCGTCATGCTGCAGACGGCTGGCATACAGCCAAGCCCGAAGAATGTGCAGGGCTTGAGTTTTTCAACATCGTGCGCACGCCGGAGTTCGGCCCTGATTTCGCCGCAGCGGCTCGTGCTGTGGCCTGTCTGGAACTGGCGCGCAAGGCATGAACGTGCAGGGTACGAAGCCGCTCAGGGTTGCCATCGACGCGCAGATTAGCGCGAAGGCGTCGGGAGGCACTGAAACGGCACTGCTGTCGTTGTTGTCCGGTCTTGGCGCACAGGGTGGGCGCGATCGATTTCTTCTCCTGACGTTGAAGGGTTACGACCACGAGATTGTTCCCTTCAAAGGCAGTAACATGGACGCGTTCGTCTGGCCTGGGACGTACCGTTGGTACGATCCGCGGAAGGATCATGCAAGCTCGGAAATGAAGCCCCGGTGGCACCGATTGCAACGCGCCCTCGGGCCCTTCGGCAGGCTGGTCCCGAAGTTGCATCGTTACTATGCACACGACACGCCACTTACGCCCAAGGCGCTGAAGATCGCCAGGTCGGTGGGGCCGCTCAAGCGCCTGGTGGGGCCGGCGTATCGGCTCTATCGTGGCATCCGGGACGAGAAAACTAGGCCGATGGTGTCGGCCCGTGCCGACTCGCTGCTCAGGTCGAGGGGTGTCCAACTCGTTCATTTTCCGTATCCGCTACACTTCGAGACATCGCTGCCCTTTGTCTATGAGCCGTGGGGGTTGCCCCATCGCCATCAGCCGGATTGCTTCGCTCCCGGCGAGGTTGAGTGGATGGACAGGTTATTCTCCAAAGGATGCCGCAACGCCGCCATGGTGGTTACTGCGACCCGCTGGGTGAAGCAGGACATCGTTGAGAAATACGGAATCTCTCCGGAGAAGATCGCGGTGATACCGCGCATGCCGCGCTTTGACCGTGATGCGCATACCATGGACACCGAGGAGGCCTTGGCGGGTCTTCCCGAATCGTTTGCGCTGTTTCCCTCCGCGACATGGGTCACCAAAAACCATGTCCGACTTATTCGCGCGATCGCCAAGTTGAGGGACACCCATGCCGTTCGCCTGAACCTGGTCTGCACGGGTCGCAACAGTACCCCGGAATTCGCGCGGATCAAGACCGAGATCGAAAAGCTTGGACTGTCCGATCAAGTGCGGTTCTTGGGCGTGGTGTCTATCGAGCGCCTGAATGCGCTGTTCAAGCATGCCAAGTTTCTGGTACACCCCTCGATCTTCGAGGGATTGGGTCTGCCGTTGCTTGAGGCATTTCATTACGGGCTGCCCGTCGTGGCATCCACTGCATCCTGTATTCCCGAAGTCGTCGGAAGCGCTGCCCTGCCCTTCGATCCGTTCGATGAGGATGACATTGCACGCGCATTATTTGCCGTTTGTAACACGCCGGAATTGCTCGATGATCTGCGCGCCAAGGGGAAACAGCGGATAGAACAGGAGCTTCCCAATGTCGATCAAGTGGCCAAAATGTTTCAGACTGTCTACAGGCACGTCGCAAGCGCTCCGCTGAGTGCCGAACAGAGGGTGCTGCTCAATGAGATGCTTGCATAACGGTACCAGTGCGATAAGGAATGATTGAAATGAACGTGAGCTCGGCTTCAGGCCAAACCGCACAACGTGGGACATCGGTATTTCAAATACCAGACGATGAGCCGGGAATAGTTGTCATCAAACCTGGCAACCGCCTCGGCCGCCTCGGACTGCCGCAGGTCTGGGAAAGCAAGTATCTGTTGAAATACTTCGTCCTGCGCGCAGTGCGGGGGCGCTATCGCCCGACGGCGGCAGGATACGGGTGGATCCTGTTTCGACCGTTGTTGCTGTGCCTGGTCTATGTCGGTGTCTTTGGAATCTTTCTTGGCATCAAAACCGATCCGGTACCGTTTCCGTTGTTTTCTTTCCTTGGCATCAGCCTCTATCTATTTTTTTCCGGCACTGTATCGGATGTGGCGTCGTCGCTCACAAATAATGCCAGCACAATGAGTAAGGTCTACTATCCACGCCTGATCGTTCCGCTTACGTCGCTGCTGGTCAATACGCTTGATCTGGTCGCTGCGTTTGTTGTGGTCGCGGGTCTCATGGTGTTCTATGGGATATTTCCTGGGCCTAATCTTGTTTACTTTCCGCTATATCTTGCCGGATTTGCACTGATATCCTTTGGCTTAGGATTGATTCTCGCCGCGAGTTCCACCAACAGCCGGGACATCATGATGGGTCTACCCGTCATCATGCGCGTCATGGTCTATGCCATGCCCTGTGTGTATCCCATTACAGTGGTCCCGCAAAGATTCATTGACCTGTATTACTTGAATCCCATGGCACCCCTGATACAGGGTATCCGATGGTCGCTGAGTAATGACGTGGCACCACCACTGTGGTCAGTTGCGCTGGCTGTCAGCGTTATAGCGATTAGCATTTACTATGGGTTGATCGCTTTTACCCGTGCGGAACGCACAATGATCGACACACTTTGAATCGGCTTGGTAGTCCATGGAAAATGTAATCAGCGTCAGGGATCTCGGCAAGTGCTACCAGGTTAACGGCAAACCGCACTGGGCATTCCGTAACATCAATATCGACGTTAGGCGTGGAGACGTGCTTGGCGTGATTGGCAGAAACGGAGCAGGGAAAACGACCCTGCTGCGGGTTCTTTCCCGCATTACAGATCCAACCGAGGGAGAGGCACGCATCAAGGGCCGGATCGGCACCTTGCTTGAAACGGGTACAGGCTTTCATCCCGACCTGACCGGACGCGAAAATGTGTTTATGAACGGCGCGATTCTAGGAATGCGCCCTCCTGAAATCCGGTCAAAATTTGATGAGATTGTCGAGTTCGCAGGGATAGGGAAATTTATTGACGCCCGCGTGAAGACATATTCGTCGGGCATGCGGTCGCGCCTGACCTTCGCAGTGGCGGCCCATCTGAACACCGAAATTCTTCTTGTGGACGAGGTGCTGGCGGTTGGGGACATCGCATTTCAGGAGAAATGCCTGAGGAAGATGGATGAGCTGACGCAGCATCAGGAGCGCACGATTCTGTTCGTGAGCCATAGCATGGGAGCCATCCAGTCCCTGTGCAACCGCGCCATCCTGATCGAGGATGGACGCGTTTTCGTCGAAGGGTCAACGGAAACAGTGATCAAAGCTTACAACGAACTGCTTCTCGGGCCTAAAGGCCCTGATCTTTCCAAGGAGTCCAAGCGTAAGGGCTCCGGAATTCTGCGCTTTACCGGCATGCGCTTGGAAACTCTCGATGGCGCTCCGATCAATGCCGTTCCGGCTGGTACCGGCGTGAGGATTATTCTTGATTTTGAAAGTCGTCTTCCGACTCTCTGTGACGATCTGGTGTTGACAGTGGCGCTAGTCGGCAGGAAAGGCCGCCTGCTAACAATGCGTAGCGATGTTGTACGAGCTAACCTGATTGTCGACGGCAACCGCGGACATTTTGTATGCACTGTACCAAAACTACACCTCTTGCCGGGCAATTACAGCGTAGTGGCCGGATGCGAGGCCAATCGAACCTTGGCCGATGAACTTAACCATTCGTTCAGCATCATCGTAGCCGATAACGATTACTATGGAACGGGAAGAATGCTGCAAAGTGGCGATTTTGGTGACGTGTTGATTGACTACAGCTGGGAGTGCTTAAGCCATGCATCTTCATGATTTTCCTCTGGTCACCGTTGGCCTACCCGTCTATAACGGCGCTCCTGAAGTCAGCATCGCTCTGGAATCACTTGTCAATCAAGCGTACCAAAACATTCGGATCATCATTTCCGACAATGCATCGACAGACGGTACTCTGGCGATCTGCGAGAAGTTTGCTGAAAAGGATTCACGCATCACCATCATCAAAAAGACCGAGAATGAAGGCGCAGTAGAAAACTTCAGAACGGTCCTGAATGCTGCGGACAGCGAATTTTTTATGTGGAGTGCCTCTGATGATTACTGGCACCCCGGGTTCATTGGTGACCTGCTTCCGGTACTGAGGTCGAATCCAGAAGCTGGCGTTGCAATGTGCGCGGTGAAACGGCAATACCCGGACGGGCTGCTGTATGACGTCGTCCGTTTCAATCGCGAGTTGGATCCCAATGGGATGGGGAACTTGTGGCTGACCCGGAAGATATTGTCAGGGAAAAAGTTCAACCTTTTTATCTATGGACTGTTCCGTACGAAGATGCTGCAGCGGGCGATGCGGCATTTCCCGGAAGTGCTGGGAGGTGACAGACAGTTCATCTGCCAACTGGCACTGTCTTTCCAGTTCGCTTATCTGGATAAAGTGCTTCTTATTCGGACCTACCAACCAAAGAATGCAGAAAGCTATTTGAATACGCTGGCCGAAAACGGGGCCATCCGAAAACAACTCATGGCATTCACAAAGATGATTGTGGCGTCAGAAACTATCCCGTTTTGGCGAAAGCTTCATCTGCCTTGGATGTTGGTTCTGTTCTTTTTCTTCAATTTTCTGCATAAGATTTCCAATTATTCTTACATTAACTATCGACTGCCGACAGTGCTATTTGTCTTATTCGGGTTGATATCGCTAGCTGGACTTGGTGTAGTGAAGAGCAACCTGATTTCGCTAGAACTCACCATTGTTATGATCGGAAATCTTACTGGCGTTATGGCCGCCGCCTTCTTTGTGCGCCGTTCCGTTAGGCTAGCTCATAAGGCTATTTCTTATAAACTTGCTAGAATTGCCGAGACTCTCAATAAGCTGGGGTTTACCGAAGAGACCATGTTGGATCAAGGAGTGGATAGGAGCCATCCAGGCGAGAGCGTTGCTGTAAGGTCGATTCAGTCAGTCCCATTCGAACAAAGAATAGCGAAGACAGTTGGGGCTTCCGCCGAAACAAGCGACTAAACGAGTACATGCGCAATTATTTTTACAGCCTCATGCGAGGCTATCTCTCCGTATTCATACTGCCCCAAAACTCGGCTATCGAAATCGACCCGACTACGGAACTTCTTGTTGGATCAATGCCAAACGGACGTGCTGCCCTGATGACGTCTAGTGAACTGCCGGATAATTTCCCACGTGACAAGGTAGTTTCGGTCGGGCATCTGTTACAAGAGCCGCCGGATTACCTCGTGTTGAGCGGAGTTGTGCATTACGAGAGAGATATTCAAGCGCACCTTTCCCAGTTGCGCCATCTTTGCCGTCAGGATACCCGCTTGATTATTACTTACTACAGCAGCCTATGGCGTCCGCTTGCAAATTTGGCTTCGCGCTTTAAGCTCAGGGAGAAAAGTCCGGAGGCGAACTGGCTCGCCCACGCGGACATCCAGAACCTTCTTGAACTTGAGCAGTTCGAAGTCGTCAGGCTTGATCACAAGGTTCTGTTGCCCTTCTACATTCCGCTGTTGAGCAACTTGGTAAATCGCTATCTTGCTCCGCTGCCTTTCTTCAGGACCTTTTGTCTGGTCAATATCCTTACCGCAAGACCAGTATTTCCAGCGACCAAAACAAGCCCCTCCGTGTCGATAGTCGTTCCCGCACGAAACGAAGCTGGGAACATAGAGGACGTTGTGAGGCGCACTCCTCAAATTGGACCTGATGATGAATTGATTTTCGTTGAAGGTAACTCGACCGACAATACGTGGGAAAAAATTCAGCAGGTGGCGGCCAGTTACAAGGATACGCGCAACATCGTCATCACCAGCAAACATCATGATGGATTTGCACTTTGGAATTCGAAGGTTTC
>SXGU01204516.1_pt1 | contig 10261 bp, 9 predicted proteins | sample 3174531 | NCBI WGS metagenome assembly SXGU01 (sample SAMN11356863, study PRJNA531348) | freshwater metagenome | isolation source: freshwater sample F1-140 | place: China: Fuxian Lake, Yuxi | collected 2017-12-25 | reverse complement strand
ACATCGTTGCTCGCCATCGCGCAACCGGAGTACGGAGCGATGTATTGCAGCGGCGCTGCGGTACTCGCGCCTGCCGCGACGATGATGGTGTACTCAAGTGCGCCTGCCTTGCGAAGAGTTTCCACCACGCTCGCGATCGTCGACTCCTTCTGGCCAACCGCGACATAGATGCATACGACGGCATCCTTCGTGCCCCAGTATCGGCGCTGATTGATGATCGCATCGAGGCAGACGGCCGTCTTGCCGGTCTTGCGGTCGCCAATGACGAGTTCGCGCTGACCACGACCGACGGGAACCATCGAGTCAACAGCCTTGATGCCGAACTGCAGAGGCTCCGTGACCGGTTGTCGGTACGCGATGCCCGGCGCAACGATGTCGACCTTGCGGAACTCGCTTGGATTGAGTGCCGCGCCGCCGTCGATGGGAGCGCCCAGCGGATCCACGACTCGACCGAGCATACATTCGCCAACCGGCACTTCCAGAAGATTGCCGGTGGCGCGTACCGATGCGCCTTCGCGAACATATCGCGCCTCACCGAAGATTGCGGCACCCACGGTGTCGCTCTCAAGGTTCATGACCTGGCCCTGCACGGAGCCGTGCTCGGTCGTGAACTCCAACAACTCGCCCGCCATCGCCTTGGAGAGTCCGTAAATGCGCGCGATGCCGTCGCCCACCTCAACGACCTGCCCGACTTCTGAAATCTCGAGTTGGCTCGAGTATTGCTCGATTTCCTGGCGAATGACAGTGGTGATCTCGTCGGTCCTAATCTTCACAGCGATGCCTCTTTGCGTCGTAAGGGGTTCAGTCGGTGCAGCTCGCGCTGCCGTTCTTTCTTTGCATGTTCAACGAAGAATGTCTCGCATGCGACCGCGAATCTGCTCGCCACCGAGGCGTGCCACGCGAGTGCGCATGTTGCGTAATCCGGTTGCGATCGAGCCGTCGATGAGTTGATCACCCACGCGCAGCTTCACGCCGCCAATCATGTTTGCGTCAGCGTACTGGTGCAGGACGGGTTCCTTCCCGAATGCTTCCTTTACGCGTGTTCGAACCGTCGCGAGTGTCGCGTCATCGGCCTTGCCATCGACGGTGTACACATCGACTTCGATTCGTCCGAGTCGCACCTGCAGAAGACGGTCGAATGCGTCCGCGACATCGACGAGCCGACCGGCGCGACCGCGTTCAGCAAGCACCATCGCGAAACGGAAAAGCACATCACTCACGCGCCCCTTCAGAATCTGTGACAGCGAAGCCTCACGCTTGGATGCGTCAAGCAAGGGCGATCGAAGGAACTCGCCGAACCTCTTGTCCGCCCGAATGAGTTCACTCAGTTCTGACAATTCCTGGCCGATCGAAACCGCTTGCGCCGTTCCGCCAGCCTGCTCGCACTCCTCGAGCAACGCTCGCGCGTAGACAAGGGCGATTTCATCGATGTTCGTAATGACTGCCATGATGGTCTTTGCGGTCTCTCGAAGCGTTCTCGGAAAAGAAACTCAGTTCTTCGTGCTCTTGCCCAACTCGGCGAGCGATTCGCTGACCAACCGTTGTTGGTCGCCCGCGCCCACTTCCCGACGAAGAATCTTGGATGCCATGACCGCAGCGAGGCTGATCGCGTGTTCATTAAGTTCACGCACCGCACCCTCCTTCGCGCTTTCAAGATCCTGCATCGCCTTCGACTTCATCTCGGCGAGTTCGGCCTCGTTCTTGGCAACGAGATCAGCGGCGATCTTTCGCGCCGCCTCTCGCGACTCTTCGATCATGCGTGCGGATTGCTCGCGCGCATCTTGAAGACGCCTTTCAAACTCGGCTTGCGCCTCGACTGCCTTCCGGCTCGCTGCCTCCGCCGATTCGATTTCATGGCGAATCTTCTCGTAGCGTTCATCGAGTCCCTTGGCGATCTTGGGCCAGATGAATTTCGCGGACAACGCGAAGAACAGGAGGAACACGGTGAGCGCGACGGTGAAACCGACGAGGTCGAAGTCGAGAGGGCTTGCTGCGAGGAGCGTGGCCATAAGGAAAATCCTGCGGGAAATTGCGAGTAAATCGCGGGAATCGCGTGAGGGAGACTCACGAATGATCTGAATCGGTTCCGTCGGGTGTCCCCGACGGAACCGAGAATGCTGAGGAGCAACTCACGCGTGCTTTGCGCACGAGTAAGTGCCTGTCGTGCGTGTAATCACAGCACGCCAAGGAGGCAGAGGACGACCGCGAAGAGCGCGACGCCTTCGATGAGCGCTGCGGTGAGAATCATCTGCGGTCCAATGACGCCAGCTGCTTCGGGCTGACGCGCGATTGCTTCGACTGCGCTTCCGCCGATGCGACCAATGCCAAGGCCTGCGCCGATGACGGCGAGGCCTGCGCCGATGGCCGCGAGGCCTGCAGCGATGGGCTTCCCTGCAGCGGCTGCGTGCGCAGCGTCGCCGTCTTGCGCGAGCACTGGCGAGGCGAGGAGGGCGACGGCGCCGAGGACGGCGAACGGAATGATCTTCTTCATCTTGCTCATGGTGTACCTGTTTCGTGCGATGCTATCGATGCTCTGAATGCTGGCGGTGGGACGCGCCGTTGAAGGATTAGGAATCTTTCAGCCGGGCATCCCACAGCCCGGGTTGAGTCAAATCAGTGGGCGTGTGCTCCATACTTGTCACCATGCCCATCACTCTGCCCCTCTGCATGCGCATGTGCGTCGTGCTCCCCGTGATGGCTCATCATGCTGATAAAGACCGCGGTGAGGAACATGAAGACAAACGCCTGAAGGAAGGCGACAAAGAGTTCGAGAAAGCTAATGGCGACGGCGAAGGCAATCGAGATCACACCGATGGGCGCTGCAAGTCCCCAACCGCCTGCCTTCAAGGCCATCGCGGTGAACATGAAGATCGTTGCGAGCAGCGTGTGCCCAGCGAGCATGTTCGCGAAGAGACGAATGGCGAGTGCCGATGGCTTGATGAAGAGACCGAGCACTTCAACAATGAAAATGATCGGCACAACCAAGAGCAACCCCTTCGGGCCGTAGAGCAACTCTTTGCCGCCGCACATGTGCTCGAACAGTCCCTTGAGGCCGAGTTCGCGCGATGCCTGGACGAGCATCGCGAAGAGGCTCACGACCGCAAGGCCCGCTGTGACCGAAATCGATGCCGTCGCGGTTCCACCAAAGAAGATGAGGTTTTCAGCGGCAGCGCCGTGGTTTCCGCCACCCAAGGCGAACGCGAGCTCTTGTGCGTCCCCCACCGGGATGAGCCCGACGAGGTTCATCGCCAGCACGAAGAAGAAGAGCGACAACAAGAGCGGCATGTAATACGACGCCGTCGCCTTCCCGAGCAGAGGCTCGATCATGCCGTCCCGCAATCCTTGGATCAGCACTTCCACGATCTGCGAGACGCGACCCTTGGTGAGAAATCGGCTCGTACCGTCCGACGCGGGTCCAGTCGAGATTCGACCCGCAGCGATCCAGAGGAGGCAGAACATGAGGGCTCCGCACACCACGATGGAGATCGCGCTCAGCTTGACTTTGAACCCAAGGAACTCGCTGATGGCAGATTCTTTGTCGAGCACATGCGCAAGTGGATTCGCGCCAGACGCGATCAGGTTCGGCAGTACATCGGCGAAGGAACCGAGCGTTGGAATCGCGAAATCAAGGGTCATAAGCATCACGAATGCAATGGAACTTCAACTCGGCCTCACACGACGCTGACTCAGAACCTCGGGCGAAAAGCCAGGGAAAACCCGAGCGTTGCGCACGAGAGCACATCCAGACACCGCGATATCCGCGGCCCCTTGTCCTCCGCCGTCGCTTGACCTCGGATCGGTCAGTGCTTCGCGCGGTTGCCGTATCTGAGCATGATGGCCGCGTCAGCGACTAACAGGATCAGATACGCCGCCAACGCCGTAAGAAGGAGCGGCTTTGGTCGGACAGGGGCGGAGAAGTATAACGAAACCGCCGCTGCTGGGGTGATGATCAATCGAAGGGCAGTCGAGGCAATCCACGCGATTTGGGGTCCCTTTGAATCGGCCATCCAACCCCCGAAGAGTGCCCCCATAAAATTGCCAAAAAAAGCCGCGAGAAGCCCAAGGGTCCCCGAAAAATAGACCTCTGCATCAATGCTCCCACCGACTCTGACGAGCGTCCAAACCACGAGAAGCAGGACGGAAACGATGACAATCGAACCAAGCAAGTGGAGGGTCGGATAGGAGGGATCGCGCCCCGAACTCCCGCCCGCGACGGGGTCACCTTGCGTCTGTGTCATGCGTCTCTCCCTGCTTGGCGTTCGTGGTAGGCGGTCGTTTCGTGCGCTGGCTGAGTTTGATGGCGGTTCTTGTGATCGTCAGCATCGCGACGACCACTCCCGCGATCGAGCCGACGACAATCCACCGCCGATGCGTGCCGAGCAATAGATCGGTGCCCCAGCCGAGCGCCACGCCCGCGATCACCTCGCTCATGATTTGCGTCCCGAGCGCAAAGAGCGACGCGTCGCCGCTGGCGAAGAGACGAATTGCAGGCTTGCTCCGATCCAAGTCGGCGCGCAGACGGCGGATTTCTGCAGCGTTGGAATCCATGCTGCTGCGTGTCGGCGGCTTTGACCTTGATGGGCTGTCACTTTCGTTCATGACAGGGACACCCTACCATCTCTGGACCATGGCTATCCGCGATGACGAAGTAGTTGATGTCACCCCCACCCCGCTCACACGGACGGAGAGTCTCTACATCCCGAATATCTTCAAGGGACTGGGGACGACCATGCGGCACGCCTTCCAAAACTTCGGCCGCAACGGTGCCGTTCGCAAGAATATCTGGGTGCTGCAATACCCGGAGCAGAAACGGGATGATCGCGCGGTCGAGGATGGCGGCCAGTTCCGCGACAACTTTCGCGGCGTGCATCGACTCAACAAAGATGAAGACGGCCGCGTGCGTTGTGTCGCGTGCATGATGTGTGCAACGGCGTGCCCCGCGAATTGCATTCACATTGTTGCGGGCGAGAGTCCGTGGGAAGACCGCGAGAAGTACCCCGTCCAGTTCGACATCGATGAACTGCGCTGCATTTACTGCGGCATGTGCGAAGAGGCGTGCCCGGTCGACGCGATCGAATTGACCCCGCACTACGAAGTGACGGGCACCTCACGCCAAGAACTGATCTTCGACAAGACGAAGCTGCTGCGCGTCTTCGACGAAACCGTCGCCGAAAAACCCATGTGATGTGGGGCGGCGTGGCTGACGCATTCGCACTTGGCCTTCCTTCGGCGCACTCGCGATCACTTCTTGAAGGCGTCGTAGATGCTCTTCCCGATGTCGATCAGTTCGCCCGGGTTTTCGAGCATCGATTTGCCAATGTCGGGAAAGGTCGGAGTCACTTGGAGTTTGGCCGGCTTTCCACTCGCGTCGAACATGGGGCCGGAAAGCTTCACTCCGACTTTCAGCGAACGAATGAACTCTTGTCCTCGCGCGCCGAGTCCTTGGACGAACAAATCCGCTTTGCTTGACCAATGTGTTGCGTCCGAGAGTGGGACCTCCGTCGAGATCGAGTTGGCGTACAGCCTGACGAGATCCACATCGCCCGCGAAGGTCAACGAGTTCTTCCACTGCGCGTTCGACATCTTCCCAAACCGAAGGTTGAAGTTGTCGTAGGTCAGTCGGCCATCGGTGATGCTGCCATGGAGCGGTTCCACAACCGCATCCGTTCCGCCGGAAGAGAGTAAGAACGCGAGCACGCCGGAATTCGTCAACCGGACTTCGCCAAGCGTGAGGTCAAATGCGGCATCGAACTTGCGCCGGTCACCATCGGTCGGCCATGCAAGGCTTGTGACCGTGAAAACCACAGGTTTCGCGGTCACGATGTCGCTGAACACGGGATTGATCGCGGCGAGCAACTCTTCCTTCACCGCGCCACTCATCGCACAGGTCACGCGCAGCGGACTCTCCTTCGCGATCTTCAGGAACGCCTCGGAAAACAAGAGCTGTGGTGCTTCAAGTGTTGCCTGTGCGCCTCGGATCGAGGCGCTCGCAAGGCCGCGGTCTTTCGCAAGTCCCTTCGCGACAAGCTCCGCGTCAACGGCGTCGCCGACATACTTCTGCACTGCCCCGCCCGTCCCCGCGAGGACATCGATGGTGGCCGCAGGAAACTTCTTCGCACGAATCTCTGCGTCGACGATGGGCGATGCACTCAACAACCCGCGCGCCTTTGCATCGACCGAAAGACTCCCCTGCGCGAGATCCGAGGCGTCACTCTCCAGTCGAAGCGCCAACTGCTCTCCTAGCCGAGTGCAACTGCTCGTCAACGCAAGTGTTCCAGTCGAAAGCGTGCTCCGCGCACCGCTCGGCCCCTGTCCGCGCGTCACCTCCATCACGACCGGCGAGAGACTTCCACGAGCCGCAAACGAGGCGTTCGCGAAGTTGGGCGCGAAAGTCTCATGCAAGGGAAGTGTGAATGCATCTATGGCACACGCGAGCGTGACGGGTTGGAGGACGCGTCGGGACGCATCCCGTTCAATGCCTGCGAGCTTCCCGAGCAACTCCTTCGAAAGTACCGCCGACAGACTGGCCGTCCCCGTCGCCGCGCGTGTCTTCCCATCGCCGGAAAGGGACATGGTCGTCGTTCCACGCACGCTCGGAAAATCCAACGACGCATTCGCCACGACCATCGGCGCTTCACTGAATCGCGCGGTGCAAGCGCCACTGCCGCCGAGCAGTTCCGAGTACGCGCCCGGGGCAATCCCGAAACACGGCTCGAAGCGAGCGAAATCAAAGTTCTTAAGCGTAACTTCGCCGCTTACGCCGCCAAGTAGCGCGGCCGCGGTTGGCTTCGACCATGCCAATTGAAACTGCATCGATCCCGCGGTGCCCCCACCTCCGAGCATTGCGGTGCCTTCCGCAGTCGCACGCTGCGAACTCATGGCGTAGGAAAGTTTCGCCTCGAGCGAGGCGAGTCCGAGTGGAGCTGCGAGGAAGCTTGCTCGAAGCAGGCGGACGCTCTTCAGCGCGATTGTCGCCGCTAGACGGTCGGGAAGTTCCCATCCGGTTACTGTCTTCCTGACCGACACCATCGGCGAACGCAACGACACTTGCGCCCCCGGTTCAATGAGCATGCCCTCGGGTATCGGAAGCGAAGCAAGGCTCTCGGCCGTGAGCGTCGCGTGCGTCTCCATGCCTTCGAGGGTGATTGAATCGCGCCCAAGCAGCAGCGTTCCTGAGCTCTGCGCGAGTTTCCCGTCCACGGCGTACTTGGCGCGCAGCGTTCCGTCCTTGCTTGTGTTGTGAACAGTCAACGCCACTCCGTCTCGACCGAGGAATCCGAGGTACTGCGTTGTCGCAGGCGCAAGGTGAGAGAGGAGTCGTGGATCCAAACCCGCGACATTCACGCTTCCGCGCAGTCCGACCTGCGAGAGTTGCTCAATCGAACGAGGGAGCGCAGTGAACAACTGGGTCACGCGCGTGGTCGCGCCGTCGATCGACGCCTGAAGTACGACACTCCCCTCGATTCCACCACTGGGAAGATCGAGTTTGACCGCGAGATCGGTCACTGCCGCCTGTGCCTGGGCGCCCTCCAGGATGATCGATCCGCCGACCTCAACTCGCAGCGTTCCTCCTTGCTCGAATGGGGTGGCAGCGGGGTCGAACTTGAATTGTGCGATCGACGCCTTGAGGCTCGCGCCGCGCGGACCGACTGCCAGCGCTCCACCTGTCAACGACGCGAGAAGCGTCGGATCGATCGCGCCAGAAAGTGCTGCGCGCTCGATCGTCACTGCCTGTGTCCCGAGATCAATCGACCCCTTGAAATCAAGCGAGTGCGCGCTTCCCTTTCCAATCGCGACTTGTGCCGTCGATGCGAGCGCGAGCCTTGCATCTCCCGCGCTCTTGGACGCCCGCACTGAGCAAGTGGAAAGTTCAACCTGCGTCGGTTCGAGGCCATCGAGGACGGACGCGAGTAGCGACTCAGGCAACATCATCGCGGTGCGTCGCTCAAGTGCAAGCGTGAAATCTCCGCCAATGGCTTCTGTGAAAGATCCGCTCGACGCGAGAGCCTTCGACCATTCGATCGAATCTCCCGCGATCGTCGCCACGAGTGGCGCCGTGGCATCCGCACCGACCAGCGCCGAGACGACCTCCGGGCGGACGAAAATGCTCGCGTCGAATGCTCCGTCACGGAGACTCTCGCCGTCAGACGCGAGTACGCCCTCGAAGCGTAGTTTCACCCGCTGCGTGTCGAGTGAGACGATGAGTGCCCCCGCACCCGCACTCTGCACCACAACATCGGCCGTTGCACCGATATCAAGGATTGGGTCAATCTGTGATTGCAACCCTGCAGCACGCAACAGCGGTGTCAGAGGCGCAATCGGAAAGGAACGGAGATCGACATGCGCGATGGTCGTTGCGGGATCGAATTGCACACGCGCCTGGGCATTGATGAACTGCGGCGTACGCACTTTCATGGAGAAGGTCGATGGCGCATGTCCCGCGATCACGCCAGAGCCGGTTCCATCAAGCGAAATCGTCCCCTCAGCATCCTTGGATGCGTGGAGGTCGAGGGACACCTTCTCCATAAGCCCGTCACTCAACGACAGGCGGCCGTCTTTCACGGAAATCGTGAGGTCAAGCGTGCTCGCGACAAGGTCAATCTCGCCGTGCGCGTCTGTTGCGACATGCACGATCCCCCGACACGCGATCGTTCCGCCCGCGTTGGTGGTCGTGCCCTGTTTACTTGTGACAATCCCGTGAACATCGAGCAGCGCATCTGCGCCTTGAAGCGCCGCCGTACCACTCAGACTCACGAGTGATGACGCGCTGCTCGCGTGGTCGTGCGAACCAAGCACGAACTCATCGAACGCGATTCCGACTTTGCGCGAACCAAAGAAGGGAGCAGCGACTGCCGCCGTCTGGCGCGTCGTCGGTGAGGAACTCAGCGGAGCCTCATCACTCGATTCGGATTTGAACAACTTCAGGATGTTCGCGCTGCCGTCCAAACTCGTCACGCTCATCACTGACCCACCGACCTTTACGCGGAGGTCACTTCCCATCACGAGCGCGAGGAGACCTTCATCCACTTCGGCAGTCAGCGTCACACTCCCGGTGTCCTCCCCGCCGTCAATGACGAGTCCAGTCACTCGTTGCGACGAGAACCAACCAAGCGAGACGGACGAGACTGCCACTTCACCCCGCATCCGATCTCGAATTGCGCCCTCGAGGAAACGCGACGCCATGGTCATCGAGAGGAGTGTTGGCAGCGCCGAGACGAGCACAATGAGTCCCGTCGCGATCAGGATTGCGCGTCGAAGGAAACGGCGAGGTCTCGCGCGACCTTGGGTTGTCGTGTTCGTGGTCATAGTCCATCCGCAATCGCAATCGGTTGGGCAAGCGTATTGGTCGCTGCCACATTCGCGAGCATTCGGCCGAGTGCAAGGTTCGCGAATCGCCGCGCGTCGGAATGCACGCGAATCTCATTCACGATGTTCCCCTCCACCAACTCATCAAGGACCCACGCGAGGTGTTGTTGATCGATCCGGTACATCGTGGTGCAAAGGCACTGGCACTCCGACAGAATGCGCGCGTCGACTCCGCGGAGCGCCGCGGCAGCGGCGACGCGATTGACCAGATGCACTTCCGTTCCCAACGCCCAGCGCGAACCAACGGGGGCACTCTCTATTGTGTTGATGATGTGCTCGGTCGAACCGCGCATATCCGCGATATCCACCACCTCTTGCGCACACTCGGGATGCACAATGACCGTTCGCTTCTCCGCGCGTGCTTGTTGGACATGCTCGGGGCGGAACAATTTATGCACACTGCAGTGGCCAGCCCACAGCAGCACCTTCGCGCCGCGAATCTCGCTCGCACTCAATCCCCCTGACTCCTTGCGTGGATTCCAAAGCGCGCAATCGGACTTCGTCTTCAAGCGCAAGGCATCCAGCTCCGTCACGAAACCCTTCGACTTCGCCGTGTTTCGACCGAGGTGCTGATCGGGCAAGAACAGGATTTTTACCTGCTCGTCCTTGCGTAATGGTTGCTCCCCGCCGCGAAGTGCCCAGTCGAAAACCTGCGCGGCATTCGAACTCGTGCAACACGCGCCGCCCCGTTCGCCGACGAAGGCCTTGACCGCCGCGCTCGAATTGACGTAAGTGATAGGTACGACGCGAACGCATACCCCTTCGATTGCGCGCGCGATGCAATCCCACGCGTCCACCGCATCGTCATACGCCGCCATGTCCGCCATCGAACAGCCCGCGGAGAGATCTGGAAGCAGGACGCGAACGGAATCCGGCGTGAGGATGTCCGCCGTTT
>SXGU01490905.1_pt1 | contig 10263 bp, 7 predicted proteins | sample 3174531 | NCBI WGS metagenome assembly SXGU01 (sample SAMN11356863, study PRJNA531348) | freshwater metagenome | isolation source: freshwater sample F1-140 | place: China: Fuxian Lake, Yuxi | collected 2017-12-25 | reverse complement strand
TCTTGACGGCGGCACAGACGCATCTGCTTCGTTGCTCGCTTGGTCAGAGGCCGCTGCGGGCATCCTCCCGCGTTCGCGCCTCGCATCTGCATCTGTGGCGCTCGCCATCATTCGTAGCCTATCCCACGGTCTCCTCAGTAAGATTGCCAAAACGCCGTCGCCGCGGTCCAACCCCGCGGGGAATTCCGGTAACATCGAACTGAACTAGCCATGCCTCATCTCCAAGATCACCTATGACTTCCCCTCCGACGCCCTGCCTTCGGTGCTCCGGGAAGACGGCGTCGAATACGGCTTCATCGGCAAGCTCCATGGGCTGAAGTAGAAATACCGTGCGGACGTCACGGATCGCGCTGCACTGGAGAAAAACTTCCGCGAGAAGTTCAAGGCTCTGAACCGCATCCTCGCCGACTACAACGCCCGCGACGGCGCCAAACCCCGCAACACGATTACATGATGGCTGGCATAATCGACGCCGGAAACGAGCCAGGTTCAAGATTTGACTCGAAATGTGGCGACCCACTCCACACAGTCCGCTCATCGACAGTGCCTGGGATTGCGTGTGACTGGATGCCAAGGCAGTCGATCAGCCCATGAAATATCCAACGCTGCTGATCCTCGCCGTCGTACTTGGTGCGGGCACACTGCTGGCGCAGCGCGGACGGAGGGGCGGCGGTGAGGGCTGGATTTCCGAGGATGCGCCAGTCCGCACGGCCCGCGAAGTGGAGACCCACAGCAATGATTTCCCGCGCTGGGACAATCCTGCCGGGTTTGAGCACGATGTTTTCACTTTCACCCGCATCCGCTACAGCCGCGATCCCCGGAGCCGCTTCGGTTGTTTCACGGACTTCCCCGACAGCGATCTGGATCTTTCATACCGGCTGCAACAGCTCACCGCGCTGAAAGTTGATCCCGATGGGCGAGTGCTCCGGCTCACCGATCCAGAGCTTTTCGAATTTCCCTGGATCTACATGGTCGAGCCTGGATCACTCATGCTCGACGAGGCCGAGGCGACGTCACTGCGTCGCTATCTGCTCAATGGCGGCTTCCTGATGGCCGACGACTTCTGGGGCGAGAGGCAGTGGGAAATGTTCGCCGATCAAATGAAACAGGTGCTGCCCGACCATCAATTCATCGACCTATCGATGGATCATCCGGTTTTCCAGGGAATTTTTGATCTCGGCAGATCCATGAACGGTCTGCAGACGCCTAACTACCAGACCGGTGAGAGCAGTCAATACACGGGCGTCACTTGGGAGGAATTCCATGGAAGCGACACTCGCGACGTCCACATCCGGGCGATCTTTGATGAAAGGAGCCGCATGATGGTCATCGCCTGCCACAACACCGACAACGGCGACGGCTGGGAGCGCGAGCAGGAGTATGCATACTTCTTCCGCGAATTTTCCGAGAAGCGCGCCTATCCGCTCGGCATCAACATCATCTTTTACGCGATGACTCACTGATGTCGGCCGAGATGACCCACAGATCAGACTTGGGCGCAACCGTCGCTACTTCTTTGTCAGCTCCCAGCGTTCGTTGAAGAATCCTGCCGCAGCAATGCCGCCAGGAGCGCGAGAAGTGACCGGCTGCGTCACATCGATGATCGCCCAGTCTGGAAGCTTGGCCACTTGCCGGGCGTTGTTGAGGTAATCGTATTCGCGGAAAGTGAAGCCGCTATTGACGACCACGTAGCGTTTCGGATTGAGCGGGTTCGGATAAATCAACACGGGCACATAACGATCCGCCGGGTAGATGGCATCACCGGTGTGAACACCTTGTGCATCCCAACGCAACGGAAGGTTGCTCACGATCCTTGAAAGCAACTGATTGCTGGATGGATCGCCCCAAAGAACCAGATTGTTCGATGCGATGTCGGCATCGGTGATTTCGGCATCGGCCTTGACTCGCACTTCGCCGCGAAACTGTCTCCGCCAATGCTCAACGGCGTGAGCCTGTTCATTGCTCGCCCACGTGCCGGCTTTGGCATTCAGTGGCTGCCCCGTCGGGCGAACCATCAGAAAGCTATCCATGAACGCGTCGTCGATTGGCCCTTGAAGCCCATGCCGCTTCCGCAGTTCGTCCGTGGAAGACTGATCCAACGGGGCAATCGTCCAGGTTCCAGCCTGTTTCGTAAAATGCGCCGTCCACGAACGATCCGAATGGGCGCTGGCTGCATTGAGCGTTTGCCCATCAATCGTGACACTCACTTTCCGCGTCAGATCGAAAGGTGCGAGCCCGGCAGGAATGGAAAACGTCAGCTCTGAGATATTGCGAGAGTTTGCCTTGATGCCGTTTCCCTGCTGGTCGATCTCTGCTTCGATGCGCGCCTGCTCCCAATGTTGTTCCAACCCATCAACTGTTACCCAGGCTGAATGATTGTAGCGAAGCGTGTGCGTGGCAAATTTCACTTTGGAAGGAAAGGCTTCCCGACCTTGCACCGCAATGCTGTCGATGCGCCGGTTGATCTCGGCCTTGGCGTCCGGATGATACTTGTGGCCTGTCTGCGGGCCGATGATGTGTGTCAGCGTGATGCCCTCTTTGGCGAGCGCGGCTGCCATGATGTCCGCGGCTTGTTTCTGATTGTCGATTTCGCCGCTGTAGGCAACGGTCGGGCAGTTGTAAAGATTGATGGCGTATTCGGTGCAGTCATACCAGCGCCAGAGCTTTTGCTCGAACCATGATGGTTTCAGTTCTTCCTTCTGAAAAACTTTCAGAAAGTCCGGCGTTTCACTGAAGCCGGCTCCAGGCGCCGCGGCGGCCCACAGGCTCGGATAATGAACCGCAAACTGCCAGCAAGCCGCGCCACCCATCGAGAAGCCTCGAATGACGACACGGCTCTCATCGATCGGGTAGTGCTTGCGGATGTCAGCCCAGGCTTCGAACAAGTCTATTTCCCCGGCGAATTTATTGGCGTTGCAGTAACGGCCATAAAGATGGCAGACGATGGTGTCGGGCGGTGTGAATTCACCCGCCGATTTCAGCCGGCCATTCAGGAAATCAAGTTCCGTCAATTGTTCACCTCGTCCGTGGAACCAGAAATCGAGACGGAACTTGTGTGCCGAGTTCGGGGCGAACGAGGATGGAACCACGAGACCGTACGGCTGGACGGAGCCGTCAATCTTCGAGAGATAGCCTCGAACCACGAGGCCGGTGGAAGAGTTCCACGGAACACGGCCTTCGCCAAGAGCCCTGGCACGGGCTTCCCCCAACTGGAGGATGGCGCGCGCTGAAGTTGGCTCGTTCGTCTTGTAAAACTCGTCGTAGCGCAGTGCCCAATCAACGGCTTTGTGAAACACTTGTATGTCTGGAATCGATTCGAGCAGCGCGGACTTGCCGGCCAACGAAACCCGCAGTGCTTCGATCTGACTCGCGAGATCACCGACTCCTTTTTCGAGTTCGGTGCGATCGCTCAGGCCGATGGCAATTCCCGGTGGCGGAACACGGCGCACTTTGTCGGCGAGATTGTCCGTGGGGCCGTCCGCGAATGAGTTAATGACGGAACAGTAAACAGCGAGTGAAAGGACGCGCGTAAGTTTCATGGAGTTTTCGTCAGGAAGGTCGGTTTTGTGCCGGGTCTCGTGTTTCGCGAACGGTCAGTCTTTTGAGGCGGCTTGTGTGAGGTCCTGCTGGAACGGCCATCGATGTGTGGCCCGTGACCAGACGAGAAATGCGGCCACTCCGAGCGCGAGGCTGCCCAAACTCAGGAGGATGGTCTGGCCTCCAGAAGTCAGGAAGACAAACATCCAACCCACAAACGCCAGCCCGAGCGGCAGCGGATAAAGCCAGATTCGGTACGGGCGCGCCATGTTCGGGGCATTGCGGCGAAGCAGGATCACGGCACCGATCTGACCGACGAATTGGATGAGAATGCGGCTGGCGATGAGTGTGTTGATGACAACGTCGAGCGAGACAAAGCTGCATCCCATGGCCACAAGCCCGATGACGAGCAACGACACATATGGAAATCCTTTCGTCGGATGAAGGGTCGCGAAAACCTTGAAAAAGAGTCCATCTCGCGCCGCGGCATAGGGAATGCGCGAATAGCCGAGCAACAGCGCAAAAACAGAACCCAAAGCGGTCCAAAGCACCATGAGCGTGAAGACCGTCGCCACATCTTTCCCGTAGATCTTCTCCATGAAGATCGCGACGACGAAATCGGCGTTGGGTTTTTCCGAGGAAGGAACAAAATCGCGCCAGGGCACAATCCCAATGATGGACAGATTGATGGCAATGTAGAGGAATGCCACTCCCACCAGACTCCAGAGAATGGAGCGCGGGATGACCCGTCCGGGATTCTTCACTTCATCGCCGATGTAGCAGATGTCGTAGTAACCGAGAAAATCATAGATGCCCACCCGGGCGGCGGCTCCGAGGCCAAGAAAGAATCCGAGTGAAAGATCGAAGGCACCGCTCGGAAAATCGAAGGCAAGCTTGGGATTGAAGTGCATCGCGCCGGTGACCACCACGGCGACGGCTGTGATCATCGAACCGGCCCACAGACTCACTGTGATGGTGGCGACCGAGGAAATCCGACGGTAGAGCAAAGCGATGTTGGCGATGCCGACGGCGGCGGCGATCAACATGGTTTGGAAAGGAGTAATGCCTTTCCAGATATAACCGAGATACTTGGCGAACCCGATATAACCCGAGGCGATCTCCAGTGGTCCGCTCAGAATGAACATCCAGATGAACAAAAATGCCATGAGCCGCCCCCAGGTTTCTCGTCCAAACCCTTCGCGCAAGTAACGATAGCTGCCTCCAGATCCGGGCATCGCCGCGCCAAGTTCAGCCCATATCATTCCATCAGGCACCGTGATCAGGATGGCAATCAGCCAGCCCAACATGGCGTGAGGGCCGTTCATTGCCGACAGCAGCATCGGAATGGTGATGAATGGCCCCACGCCAACCATGTTGGTCATGTTCAGCGCGGTCGCCTGAAGCTGGCCAAAACGACGGGTTAAATGAACAGGCTCGCCTGGAGCAGAAGGGGCAGGTTCAGCCATGAGCTGTAAAATCCTTGAAAAGTGAGTTTGCCACCGATGACAAAAAAAGGTTAAAGGACATGGTATCAGTGAGCGCTTGAATGGCTGGTCGTGTACCAAAGTGTTGTCCGGAACTCAACCGCATTCGCAATCGAGCTGAAGAAATTTGAAATGAATCGGGGCAGAATCAGCGCCGGACTTCTCATGCACCGTCTATGTGACGGGGTGCTTCAAGTGTACCTCGCTCATCCAGGCGGGCCCTTTTTCAAATACAAGGACCATGGGCATTGGACAATTCCCAAGGGAGAAGTGGCTCCGGGAGAATCGTTGCTTGCCACAGCTCTCCGCGAATTCAAGGAAGAGACGGGGATCGAGCCTTGCGGCGAGTACCTGCCTCTGGGATCGATCCGGCAGCGGGGCGGGAAGACCGTGCATGGTTGGGCTTTTGCTGGAGATCGCCCGGCGGGACACGTCCACAAGTGCAATCTCTACCAGATGGAGTGGCCCCCGGGTTCTGGAATTTGGGGAAGTTACCCGGAAGTGGATCGCGTGGGATTCTTCACTTTGGGCGAGGCAAGACGCAGGATGAAGGAGGCACAGTTGCCGTTTCTTGACCGGCTTGTGGATGCGATCAGGGCCGGAGAGATCGCTCGATCTGCGAGTCTGCGCATTACCGGCCCAAAGTCGGAACTGACTGAGGAGGCCGTGGGATAGCCGGCAGCTCCTGGCGATGGCACAAGCACAGCTGGATCCCTTCCAGTCGCCGAATTCATTCAGCGCTTTGAAAACCAGCACGTTCAATCCCGCTCTCAGCGTAACAATTTGTGCCACTTCCCGGCCTGCAACAAAGCCGTTCCAAAAAGTAGATTTGTGGATTTGCCAGCGCCACCGGGCCAGCCCGCTGACCGGCAGGCGGGTGACAGCTCGTTCCAACGCAATCTCCGATTCATCCACTTCCTCCGTAAATGTAGAGTAACTGCATTTCCTAGGATTTCGGAATGAGGTTTGGCTGACATGAGATGAATGCGCTTTGGGGACGACGTTCTTTCACGGCAGCTTGATCCGCGGTTTCTCCGCCGATTCGATCTCCTCCCATGACGGCGCCCGCCAGAAGTGAACTTTCCCATTCGAGCTGAAGGCGACGATGGTGTTTCCATCAGGCAGGAAACGTTCGCGGCTCAAGCGTGCTCCCGGCACGTCCAGATTGACCGCTTCTTCCCAGGAGTCCGTATCCCAGAGTTTCATCGGCTCGAAGCCAACTGCGGTGGTCAGGAGTCGCAGGCCGTCCGGCGACGGGTTGGATGTCAGGTGAAGCTGATTATGCCCCGAGAACGAGGCGATCCGCTCGCGTTTGGTCAAATCCCACGCGTGGATGATCGGTGCCTCGAATGACGAAGCCACCACCATCTTTTTGCCAGGAACAAACGCGATCCCCGTGACCGGGGAGCCGTGGGGAAATGGAAGCGAACATTCCTCTTGTCCCGTTTCAATGTTTCGGATGACCAGCGATTGTCCGGACACGATGGCCATCAAGGGCTCATCCGACGCGAAAGCGATTTCAAAAAAATCCTGCCCCGTGACCAAAGCCCGCCCCACCGGAATCGGTGGAAGCTCCTGTCGCGACACCGCGTCCCAACGCTGAAACTTGGCGACTTGTGGGTTCGCTTCCACGGATGCCGCGAAGATCATGCGATTGCGCGGCAGAAACCAGAAGGCATCCGGTTGCGAACTCCAGGTCAGCGGATAGGTCGAGAGGCTGTCCCTCGGGGGGTTGTGCACCTTCATCTGCGGGGGATCGGCGGAACCGAGCAGCATCTCGCCAGTGGGCGAGAAGAAGATTGCGGTGTTGTTGGTGCCGAAAGTCACTGTCGTCGTTTTCCGTTGCCCAAGGGGGACATCCCACAAGGCGACGCTCCCATCCTGCAGAATCGCCCCAATGGTCTGCCCGTCTGGAGATACATCCGCACGTTTCAGGTTGGTGGTCAGTTCGAATTCTTCACGCGGTGGAGGCGCCACCCTGGCCGGCCAGAGATAGACAGCGCCGTCCTTGCCGGCGCTGATCAGTCTTTGACCATTCCGCGAGAACGATACGGACCACACTTCCTCCGTGTGCCCTTTCAGTGTGGACTCTTCTTTCCAGGAGGTGGTGTTCCACAACTTGATCAAGTGGTCTCCACCGGCCGAGGCCAACGTTGTTCCATCAGGTGAAAAGGCCAGCGAGGAGACAAAGCCTTGATGCCCTTCCAGGGTAGCGAGCCGCTTTTTATCCCGCATGTCCCAGATCGTAATCCTGGGGTTCTGGAAAGCGCAACCCACGGCAAGTTCCCGGCCGTCTGGGGAGAACGACAGCGCCAAGACGCCATGGTCCCCGGAAACATCATCGGTCCGGGAAGCCATGAAAGATTGGGTCTCACGCAAAGTTGCGAGGTCCACGATTCGAACGCGTCCGCTGTCTTCGCCGATGGCGAGAACTTTCTGGTCCGGCGAGAACACGACGGCACCGAGAATCTCGGACCTCCCCATCCCCGAAGGCAGTTGGGCGACCCTTTTTCCCGAACCTACTTCCCAGAGCGACACGCCTTGTTCCGCGACCAAGACGGCCATGAGCTTATTATCACGGGACAGGGCCAGGGCCGTAATCGAAGCCTTTTCCCCAAAGGACAGCTCGGTTACGATCTTCTTGCCCTCCATCTCCCAGACCTTGATCACCCAATGGAGGCCATTCCAGACGGGTGCGGCCAGCAAAGTCCCATCATCGGACAGGCGGGGCGCTTTGATAAATGCCCAGGAGTCGTTTGGAGGCGGCGACGGGGTTTGGAGATTCGCGACTTCCTTGCGGCTGACACTATCCCAACACTTTATCCCCACGTAGCGGTCGCAGGTGACAAATTGTTCGCCATTGCTGGTGTAGCCCGCGTACCAGATCCCTCCCACGGGTTCCTGATGAAACTTAACGAGCGCGTCGCCCCGACAGCGCTGCCACAGATAACGCCATTCCCAGCCGCGCAAATCCTTCTCTCCTGCTTTCGGATAATAGCGCCCCAGCAACTCGCGGGCGCGGCGGAGATGGTTGGCACTCAACTCCTGTTGAATGCGATTCATATCCGCCGCGTAGGCGCGCCGGCGCGCGATCAAGTCTTGAATCTCTGCGCGCGAGCGCAGTTGAGCTTCCTTGGCTTGGGCCGTTTCCGCTCGTTGACGTTCAATTGACTCTCCGACGCGCGCGGTCTCAGCTTCCGAGCGGGCCGCGAGCGCCTTGTCGCGCTCAAATCGGGCCTGTTGCCATCCGACGATCGCGAGACTTGCACCCAAGAGCAGGGCGATGCCGACAGCAGCCAAGGCGGCAAACGCCAGTCTGTTCCGTCGGACCACTTTCTCAAATCGATACGCCGCGCTCGGCGGACGCGCGATGACCGGTTCGTTGCTGAGGTGCCGCCGAATATCGGCGGCGAAGCCATTGGCCGTTTCGTAACGCCGCGTCCGGTCTTTCTCCAGCGCCTTCATCACAATCCAGTCCAGATCTCCGCGCAGTTCGTTGCTCAACTGCCCGGGGTTGAGCTTGCGGTGTTTGGCAACGTTGGTTTGCTCCACTCCGTCCAACGTGCTGGCTTTCGTCGATGGCTTGGCCGGTTCCTCTTCCTTGATACGCCGGCGAATCTCCTCGTAGCCGCCGCTCATCAGTTCCTTCCCATCCAGCGGGGTGCGGCCCACCAGCAGTTCATACAGCACCACACCCAGGCTGTAGATGTCGCTGCGAGTATCGATGTCCAGGCCGCTCATCTCCGCCTGTTCCGGGCTCATGTAAGCGGGCGTCCCGATGAACTGGCCGTGCTGAGTGAAGATCGTTTTCTCCGTCAGCTCCTGTTGCGTGGCCTTGGCGATACCGAAATCGATCACCTTTGGCACCGGCACGCCGTCGTGCAGGGTAACCAGGATGTTGGACGGCTTGATGTCGCGATGGATGATCCCCTTCTGATGCGCGTGCTGGATGGCCTGGCAGACGGCGATGAACAGATCGAGTCGTTCCTTGGTGGTGAGCTGGTTGTCGTCGCAATACTTGGTGACCGGCACGCCCTTGACCAGTTCCATGACGAAGTAGGGCCGTCCGGTCTCGGTCGCGCCGGCATCAAGAACCTTGGCGATGTTCGGATGATCCATCATCGCCAGTGCCTGTCGCTCCGCTTCAAACCGGGCGACGACCTGTTGCGTGTCCATCCCCAGCTTGATGATCTTGAGGGCAACGCGGCGTTTGACGGGTTCCTTCTGTTCCGCAAGATAAACGACGCCGAAACCGCCCTCGCCAAGCTTCTGGAGCAGCTTGTAGTGATCGATCACCGCTCCCGGACCCTCAGTGACCCGCGTTTCGCTGATCAAGGTGGGCGCGCCCTCGACGGCGGCAGCTTCAAGGAACGAATCCTGTTTGTGGCTCTTCAGCAAGGCTTCCACGCGGGATCGCAGCGACACGTCATTTTGACAGGCCCCCTCGAGAAAGCCCGCCCTGGCTTCGGCTGATTGAATCTCAACGGCGCGGAGAAAAATATCACGAGCCTGCCGATCCCGCAGGGTCTGGTCTTGATGGTTCATAGGCATTTCCATCCCTCAATGCGGCTGGCGACGGAAAACCCGCCAACATTTTCTATTTTACTTTCTGCATCGCATCCCGGAGCCAGGCTTTGGCAAAAGTCCAGAGCCGTTCCGCGCCGCGCAAGGTCAACTCCATCGCTTCGGCAGCCTGCGTCATGTTCATGCCCACGAAGTACCGCAACTTCACCAGCCTGGCCGCATCAGCATCCACTCTGCTCAACTGATCGAGCACGTCGTGAAGAGCGATGAGTTCATCTTCTGGAACTTTTAGTTCGATCCGGGAATCTTCAAAGACATCGGGATTGGCCAGTCCGGAAGCAAGGCGCACCTGTCGTTTGCGGGCGCGGTCGATCAGGATGCGCCGCATCGCCTCGGCAGCGGCTGCGAAGAAATGAGCACGGTTCTCCCATCGAGATTGCTCGCCGGCCGCAAGGCGCAACCACGCTTCGTGAACGAGGGCCGTCGGTTGCAGTGTCTGCCCGGGCTGCTCCCTTGCCATGCGCGCCGCCGCGAGCTTGCGCAGTTCCTCGTAAACCAACGGCAACAGGTCCCCAGCAGCCTCTGACCTCAGAAAGAGCGGGGTAAACCTGAAAAGACAGTGACCGGTTCAAATCCCTTGAATTGGTGCTTTCGTGAGTGGGTCGAGTGGAGAGGTCGGGTCGTGCGGACTGTTCCCAACGGACGGCTGGAAGGTAGT
>SXGU01203033.1_pt1 | contig 10263 bp, 4 predicted proteins | sample 3174531 | NCBI WGS metagenome assembly SXGU01 (sample SAMN11356863, study PRJNA531348) | freshwater metagenome | isolation source: freshwater sample F1-140 | place: China: Fuxian Lake, Yuxi | collected 2017-12-25 | reverse complement strand
GGTGGCCTGTCAGTCCGCGTCGCACGTTGTTAAGCTGAATTTAATAGCCCTTCCCACTATTAAGCAATGACCGGGTTTCGTTTAATAGCGAGCGGTCACTGCCAGCGCGTGTCCACGAACGCTGCTCATTTGTGGACACCAACACCCTTCTGCCAACGACTCACTCCCACTGCCATCCAGTTCTGCACAGGCTCATCGTTCGTAGCTTAAGGAACTCAGAACGCCAGACCTCACGCGACCTCCACGCCAGCACTCCTAGTCGCTTTTCGCAGCCTCCCCACCAGGACTCGATTTAAGCCCTCGCTGCTGATCCGATTTCCGCGTTTCGATCAGTCCAAAACGCCCTCTTTCGGTCAACTCTCAACACCATTGAACACGACCGACATCAACGAACGGCTAGGAGGTCAAAACCGGTCGAAAGCGGGTGCCACAACGAACCGTCCGCAGAGGCAAAGCGCCTAAAATCGAATCGTAGAGTGTCGTCGAGGAGAGGCGGATTTTTACACTGCATGACCTGGTATTGACCGGAGGTTTTCGCCGAAGAAGTGAGTGCGGCAACGAACCGAAAGTTTCTGCGGCTCGTTGGAAATCGCGGGCGGAGCTGCTTGTTGCCACGACGGTCTTGGAAGATTTCTGACACCGGTGAACGGGCAAAAACAGGGGTGATACTGTTGAGCTTGTTGTAACTGGATGTTGTAACTTTCTCCTGAGCTTCACCAAAGCCCTGTAAAAATAGGCTGGCGGGAGCGACGGGACTCGAACCCGCAACCTCTGCCGTGACCGGGCAGCGCTCTAACCAATTGAGCTACGCCCCCGTAAGGGGGCAGGCAACGTAGAAAAACCCCTCAGGTGCGTCAACAGCGGATTTGAAAAAAGGCAGATGCCGCTGACGCGGTGGCCTGTGTCCGCCGTCGGTTGCGCGAGGTCATCGTTGCGGCGGTCGCAGACCGCCGTTGCAGGGCTACGCCGCCGTCAGCTTCAGCGGCCCACCATCGCAGAGGGCGGCTTTGCCGAAGGTTTCGAGGCGGTGGCCCATGGCGTGGGCAAGGGCGAGATGGAGTCGGTTGTGAGCGACCTTGTCCAGCTTGAGCGAGCGGCCCATGGTGAAGCCGGGCGCGCCGCCGAGGAGCAGGAACGGGAGGTTGTCCAGCGTGTGGGAACTGCCCCGGCCGAGTTCGTTGGTCCAGACCACGAGGGTGTTGTCGAGCATCATGCCTTCGCCGCCGGGTTCGGGCGTGGTGGAGAGTTTCTGCACCAAGTAGGCAAGTTCGCCGGCAAACCATTTATTGATTTTCACCAGCTTGGCGGCCACGGCCACGTCCTTGTCCTCGTGCGACAGGGTGTGATGGCCTTCCTTGATGTCGAGCCAGTTCATGCGTGCGCCACCGACGGACTTGGTGAACTGCAGCGTGGCGACGCGGGCCATGTCGTTGACGAAGCTGTTGACGAGCAGGTCAATCTGCATGCGACTCAGGCGCGGGAGGTTGTCGTTCTGGTCGGCGACGCCTTCGCCCAAGGCCGGCGGTGCAGTGCGAAGTTTCTGGTCTTTTGCGGTGGCGATTTCTTTCTCCATCTGGCGCACGAGGGCCTGATGCTCTTCGAGCAAGCGGCGGTCCTGGGCGCTGATGAGTTTGCCGACGCGCTGCAAGTCGCCCTTCACGGTGTCGAGGACGCTCTGTAGGTTCTCCTTGTCCTTGATCTGCCCGTAGAGCTTCTCATACATCTGATACGGGTCGGAGATGGGCGCGATGGGTTTGTTCGCGCCGGCGTAGCTCATGCGGGTCCAAGGGTCGGCACGGTCGGTGACGCCCACGCCGAATTCCAACGAACCGAAGCGCGTGCGGGTGTCGTCGCTCTTCTGGAGGTGGTTCTTGATTTCCTGGTCAATGGAAATGCCGCTGGCCCAGCCGGCGGGTGCGCCGCCGCCGCCCATGATGTTTCCGGGGAAGAGCTCGATGCCGGTGAGCAAGCAGCTCATGCCGCGCATGTGGCTGTCGCCGTCGCCTTTGATTTTGTTGTGAACGCCGTTGAGCACGAGCATCCGGTCCTTGAAGGCCGCGAGCGGCGTCATGATTTCTTTGAGCTGGAAATCGGTGCCGGTCTCGTCGGGCCAGAAGGCGTTCGGGATGGTGCCGTTGGGGCTGAACATGAACACCAGCCGCTGGCGTGGACGTGCGGGCGCGGCGAGGCCGAGGCTGGGCAGGCCGGTGATGAACGGCAGCGTGGCGGCGGAGAGGCTGGCCTGCTTGAGGAACGTGCGGCGATGGAAGGCGTTCATGTTTTCTTTTTCGTTGTGCTGGCCGGCTTCTCGGTCCCCTGCAACGCGGACACGGTCGCGATGTCCACGAGCAGTTTCTGGACGTTGTAGCCGGACTGGACGAAGGAAAGGCGCAAATGGTTCAACACGTCTGGCCCGTAGGCGGGCATGGGCTGCTTCACGACTTGGCTGAACAACTGTTCAATGAAGGCGTTGTGCGCGTGCTCGCTCTTCACGGCGAACTCGGCCACGTCCCGCGCGCCCCGGAGGCGGACGATGCCGCCGTCGTCGGTGGTGTAGTCGGCGGCGGCGTTGATGGGACGGTTGTCGTCCTTATCGCGGAAGCGGCCCACGGCGTCGAAGTTTTCCAGTGCGAAGCCCAGCGGGTTGATGACGGAGTGGCAGCTATGACAGGCCTGCGGGCGGGTCAGCTCGGTGATTTTATCGCGCATGGTCATGCCGGGCTTGAAGTCGCCGTCCTTGAACGCCACGGCGATGGGCGGCGGGCGCAGCGCGCGGCCCACGATGTTGCGGGTGAGGAACACGCCGCGATGGATGGGCGAGCTGGACTTGTTGTAGGAGAAGGCCGCGAGCAGATAGGGATGCGTGATGACGCCGGAGCGCTGCTTGGGATCGAGTTGCACTCGCACAAAGTCCTCGGTGGCGTTGCTGGTGATGCCGTAGAACTGCGCGAGGCGGGTGTTCACGAAGAAGTCGTCCTCCAGCAGCAGGCGGCGGTAGTCCGAGGATTCGGTCCAGACCACGTCGTCGAGGAAGAGGTTCAGCGACGTGCGGAGGTCGGAGATGATTTCGGGTGTGAAGCCGGGGAAGCGGCTCGGGTCTTTAGTCAGGTCCTCGATGCGGTTCATCTGGAGCCAGTGATGGAGGAAATACTGCATCTTCCCGCGCGTGCGGGCGTCGGCCAACATGCGGCGGGCCTGCTCGGTGACTTGTTCGCGCGTGCGCAACTTGCCTTCCACAGCGGCCTTGGTCAGCGCGGCGTCGGGCAATGAATCCCACAGGCCGAAGGACAGCCGTTCGGCGATAGTGAAGTCATCCGACTGCACGCCCTCAATGCCAAGATAAAGGAAGCGTGGTGACTTGAGCGTGAGGAGAACGACGCGCTTCACGCCGTCCTCGGGCTTGACCGCGCTGTGCAAGGGGAGCGTGACAAAGAGATTCTTCTGCTCGTCCGTGAGCGGACGGCGGAAGGCCTTGGCAACTAGCTCCGCGCAGAAGGTCTCGACCTTGGCGGCGCGGTCTTTGTCGGCGGCTTTGCTGCGCGTGAGACGGTCGAGATTCTTGGCCACGTAGGTTGCGACTTCAATGGCCACGTGCGTGACGGCCTCGTCCCATTCCTTCGACACGGACACGCCGCGCTCATAGCCCACGCTGCTGTCGTCCGCAGGAAACGGCGTGGCGATGATGAAGGTAGCGTCGGCGCGCTCGGGCGCGAGGTTGCGTGCGGGGATGACCTGCCGCGCGCCGTGGGGCGGCTGCCAGAGCAGCGTGACGTTCGCCAGCGGGTCGCGCGAAGTCTTGAAGAACTCCAACCGCAGCGGATACGCGCGTCCGCCGATGAGCCGCAGCGTGGCCGTGTGCTCAACGCCTTTGAAAGACGAGACGGAGCCGTCAATCAGGGGCTGCTCGTCGTTGTTGACCCAGAGCCGGACGCCGTTGGCGGTCTTGACGACGAACTCGTAGTCGCCCGACTCGTCGGGGAGGACGGAGCCGGTCCAGTTCAACGCGAAGCCGTTCGTGCCCTCGCCGGCCCACTGCGGGCGGTTCTTGCCGAAGTCGAATTCAATCTTGCCGTCGTTGCGTTCCAGCGTCTTGTCCTCGCGCCGGAGGGTGCGCGACTTGTAGCCGACCGCGGCCAGACCCTTGCCCGACGTGACCTTCGGCTCCTCGCCTGCGCGGAAGAGGTCGGCGACGGCGAGCAGGTGCTGGCGGTTGGTGAGGCGAACCAGTTCGACGCGTGCGGGCTGGGTCTTGGCCTGTGCCGCGCGCGAATAAAACGTGTCGTGGATGTAGCGCGCGACGGCCTCGGCGTGTGGGCCGGTGCACGAGCCGGGCCTGTCCTCCGGCATCGTCTTGGCGATGTAGCGCGTGAGTTTCTCGATGGACCAGTCGCCGACGAGCGGGTCGTTGTATTTGCCCTTCACGCCCTGACCGGCGGGGCCGTGGCACTTGGCGCACTGCTGCTTGTAGGTGGCCGGGCCGTCGGGCTTGCGGGAGAACAGCGAGAACGTCGCGGCGGACGCGGGCGCGACCAGCCACAGGCCCGCGAGCATCGAGCCGGCGAGAACGAGGAGTTTCCGATGAAGGGACATTCGGTGCATTCAGACGCCAGGGAGGATGGCCGGATTCTGCGGAAGTTCAAAAGCTGAATGCACTTGCTCCCCAGCGCGCGCAGGTGGCATCAAGACTGACACCTTCACATGCACTTGCTTGCCGCCCAGTTCCTCCTCGTTGCCGCCTTGGCCGCGTCCGCCGCTGAACCTTGGGCGGATGCGAAGCTGCCCACGGACAAGGGCCTTGAACTCTGGTTCGAAGCCACGAAGCAAACCGCCGCTCGGCAGGCGCGCAAGCTGCCGGCGATGAACGACAATTCGCTCGTGGATGTGCTGCTCGACGGCTCCGGCCAGCAGCGCGACCTGACGCAGCGCGTGGCGGATGCGCAGCCGAAGTTTAAGTCAGCGGGCGCGAGTGCCTTCCTCCGCTTCGATGGCAAGGACGACTTCCTCGCGGCAGCGAATCTGCGGCGCGTGCTGACGAACTGCACCGTCTTCATCGTCGCCGCACCGAAAGCGAATGCGGGTAACTTTCCCGGCCTCCTGTCGTTCGCCGCGACTTCGCAGAACGACTACACCACCGGCTTCAACCTCGACCTCGGCGGCACGGGCACGCCGAACTTCTCCACGGTAAACGTCGAGGGCGCGGGCATGGCCGGGCAGCGCAACCTTCGCACGCAACCGGGCGCATTTGGCCGCTGGCACGTGCTCGCCGTCACGTCGCAGCCGGGCACGAACGGCGCGCGGCTCTTCGTGGACGGCGGCGGGCAGGGCCGTCGTGAGCGCACGGCGGGCTCGGTGCTACGGATGGACGAGTTTGTGCTGGGCGCGCGGCTTTACTCGAATTCACCGGAGCCGGTTCATGTCGGCAGCTTCCTCGATGGCGACATCGCGGAGGTGCTGGTTTTCAGTCGCGTGCTGCCGCAGGCGGAGCGGCAGGCAGTGGAGAAATACTTGGAGGAGAAACACGCGCCGTTGCACGCGCTCGCGGCTGGCCCGCAGCCCGGCGGCGCGCGTCCGCTCGAACTCGTCGCTAATCCGCCGGCCGTGCAGATGCTCGTGCCGGGCTTCACTTGGCGCGAGCTGCCGCTGGAGTTGAAGAACCTGAACTCCATCAAGTATCGCGCCGACGGTAAGTGCTACGGCGTCGGCTACAACGGCCAAATCTGGCTGCTCGCCGACACCGACGGCGACGGCGCGCCGGACAAGGCCGACCTCTTTTGGGACGGTGCGGGCAAGCTGCGCGGGCCCATCGGTCTCGCGCTTACGCCGCCGGGCTACAAGCTCGGCGAGGGCGTCTTCGTGCCGTCGAAGGGCAAGCTCTCGCTCATCGTGGACAAGAACGGCGACGACCGCGCGGACGAGGAAATCATCGTCGCGACCGGCTGGAAGGAAATCCCGCAGAACGTGGACGCCATCGGCGTGGCGCTGGACAAGGACGGCAGCATCTACTTCTCCCTCGGCGCGGCGAACTACGCGAACGGCTACTTGCTCGACGCCGACGGCAAGTCGCAGTTCGACCTCAAGTCCGAGCGCGGCACGGTGCTGAAGGTCGCGCCGGACTTCTCGAAGCGCGAAATCGTCTGCACCGGCGTGCGCTTCCCGGTGGCGATGGCGTTCAACAAGCACGGCGACCTCTTTTGCTCCGAGCAGGAGGGCGCGACGTGGCTGCCCAACGGAAATCCCTTCGACGAGCTGCTGCACATCCAGCCGGGCCGCCACTACGGCTTCCCGCCGCGCCACCCGAAGCATTTGCCGAACGTCTTCGACGAGCCGAGCACGTTTGATTACGGCCCGCAGCATCAAAGCACTTGCGGGCTGAACTTCAACGAGCCAGTCAACGGAGGAAAGTTTTTCGGCCCGTCGCACTGGGCGGGCGACGCCCTCGTCACCGGCGAATCACGCGGCAAGCTCTACCGCACCAAGCTGGTGAAGACCGCCGCCGGCTACGTCGCGCAGAACCATCTCCTCGCCTGCCTGAACTACCTGACCGTGGACGCCTGCCTCACGCCGCGCGGCGATTTGCTCGTGGCCTGCCACACCGGCAAGCCCGACTGGGGCACCGGCCCGAACGGCCCCGGCAAGCTCCTTCTCATCCGCCACACGGACACGAACGCGCCGCAGCCCGTGCTCACCTGGAGCGCCAGCCCCACGGAGATTCGCATCGCGTTCGACAAGCCGCTTGACCCCGCGAACCTGCGCGACCTCGCCAAGCGCACGAGCATCACCGCCGGCAAATACGTGATGCCCGGCGACCGCTTCGAGGCGATGTATCCCGGCTATCAGGTGGTGAAGGACCAGAAAGCCACGCCGCGTTACGACGTGCCCGTGCTCTCCGCCAGCGTCACGCCCGACCGGCGGAACATCCTCCTCCACACCGCCCCGCGCACGGCGGCGGTGAACTACGCGGTGCGGATGCTGAATGTGAGCCGAAATGCGGAACGCGGAACGCGGAACGCGGAATCAGCTGCGGGCGCGGCTGTCTCATTAGCACCCGGCTTGAGCCGGGTGTCACCGGAGGCCGAGGGAAAAAACCGTTTCAACGGTTTTCCCCCAGCCGCGACGGCCAACACCGGGCTGAAGCCCGGTGCTAATGAGAGGTCTGAGCCGGACGACGACATCGAATTGCTCGTGGACAACCACGGCGTGGAGGCGAAGTGGACTGCCGATGATGGCAAGGAATCGTGGAGCGGGTGGCTACCGCATGCCGAGTTGAATGCCTCTCACGCACTCACGCTTGAAAGTGCGGACCATACCAGGCTTTGGGAGCTCATGAAGAAGCCAGGAAGAATCGTGATGCGGGGGCAGCTCCGACTTTCCGAACTTACGCACCCAGCAGTTCAGCCCGGGTCGAAACTCGACCACGATTTCAAACCAGAGGCGGTTGTAGTGGTCTTCGGGGCGATGTGGGAAGATTCTGCGACTATCTCAGGAGCACGGCAAGGGGTGAGCCCTTTTCGAAACCAGATTGGCGCGCTGCCTTTCACCCTCGAACCGCAGCCAAATCGGTGGCAAGCATGGTCACTTTCCCTTGCCGCGAGGCCGACTGATTTTGACCAACGGTTTCGCTTGTATGATGGCTCGGGCAAACTGCTCTACGCACGCGAGTGCGGAACCAACTATTTTCCAAAGGTCTATTATTGCGATTGGCAGTTGGAGGGGAAACCGGAGCGCCGCGTAATCCCTGCAACGAGCTTCTACCTCCCGTGGGCCGAGCCGAAGGCCGAACCCGCGCCGCTCGCCACCGAGCGCGTCGTGCCGGAACTCGCCGGGGGCCGCTGGCTCGCGGGACGCCGCTTGTTCCACAGCGAGCAGCTCGCCTGCGCGGAGTGCCATCGCACCCGAGGCGAGGGCAGCACCGTCGGGCCGGACCTCTCGAACTTGCTGCACCGCGATTACGCCAGCGTGCTGCGCGACATCCGCGAGCCGAGCGCGGCCATCAACCCCGACCACCCTGCCTTCAACGTGGACCTGACCGACGGCGAGTCGCTCACCGGCGTCGTGGTCGGCGAGAACGCCGCCGAGCTGCGGCTGGCGGACGCGACGGGCAAGACGCTCGTCCTCCCGCGCGCGAAGGTGAAGTCCCTGCGCGCCTCCACGCTCTCGCTGATGCCGGAGGGCTTGCTCGCGACGCTGAACGCCGAGCAGGTGCGCGACCTGATGACCTTCCTCCTCACCGTCCCGCTCGAACCCGCGCCCATCGAAGGCAACACTCCGCCGCCGCCCGCGAGGAAGCGCGCGGAAGTGGAGGCGCTGCTAAAATCCAATCCCCAGACCCCAGACGCCAAACCCCATCCCCTGCACGTAGTGCTCTGCGCCGGGCCGAAGGACCACGGCAAGGGCGAGCACGATTACCCGCTCTGGCAACGCCGCTGGAGCAAGCTCCTCCCGCTCGCGGACAACGTGACCGTCAGCACCGCCGACAAGTGGCCGAGCGCCGAGCAGTTCGCGAAGGCGAACGTCATCTGCTTCTTCAACAACAACCCGGCGTGGAACGAGGACCGGGGCAAGGAACTCGACGCCTACCTCGCGCGCGGCGGTGGGGCGGTCTATTTCCATTGGGCCGTCGAGGCGCGCACGAACGCGCTCGCCTTCGCCCGTCGCATCGGCCTCGCGAGCGATTCCAGCAAGCTCAAGTATCGGCACGGCCCGATTGACTTTGTCTTCCACGAGCACCCACTGGCGAAGGGTTTCACCGCCACCAGCTTCACCCGCGAGAAGTTCGTGGACGAAACCTACTGGAACTTCCAAGGCGACCCGAAGGACGTGCAACTCCTCGCGAGCGCACCCGAGGACGGCAAGCTCACCCCGCAGCTCTGGACGCGCACAGTGGGTAAGGGCCGTGTCTTCATCGCCGTGCCGGGGCACTACAACTGGACCTTCGACGACCCGGTCTTTCGCGTGCTCGCCCTGCGCGGCATCTGCTGGGCCGCAGGACAGTCGGAGGAACGCTTGGTTGAGCTGTCCACGATCGGCGCGCGCATCGCCGATTGAGTTGGATTCCGTCGGCAAGGGTCGGCGGCGCGCCTTGGTGTTCGGTGTCCACCCTTCAGGGTGTCTTGCCGCGCCGACACGCTGAAGCGTGGACGCCGAATAGAGCGGCTTGAGTATTGCGCGCCCTGCCGTGCTTGCTACTCTCTCGTTGGCCCCAAACGAACAACCGCACAACTTCATGTCACCCTTCCTCGCTGAACTGCTTGGCACCATGATCCTCGTCCTCCTGGGCGATGGCGTCGTGGCGAACGTCCTCCTCAACAAATCCAAAGGCCAGAACTCCGGCTGGATTGTCATCACCACCGGCTGGGCGTTGGCGGTGACAGTCGCGGTCTATTGCGTCGGCAGCATCAGTGGCGGGCACTTGAACCCGGCCGTGACCGTTGCGATGGCGAGCCTTGGCAAGCTCGGCTGGGACTTGGTGCCGGTTTACATCGGCGCGCAAATGGCCGGCGCATTCCTCGGCGCGGTGCTCGTGTGGCTCGCATATCTGCCGCACTGGGAAGTGACGGAGGACAAGGGCGCAAAGCTGGGCATCTTCTGCACCGCCCCCGCCATCCGCAAGTCCTGCGCGAACCTGCTCTGCGAAATCATCGGCACGGCGATGCTGCTGCTCGGCGTGCTGGCCATCGGCGCGAAGGCGAACCTCAAGCCGGAGTTCGGCTGGGACACGGGCTTCGGCCCCGCGCTTGTGGGCGTGCTCGTGTGGTCCATCGGCCTCTCGCTCGGCGGCCCGACCGGCTACTCGCTCAACCCCGCGCGCGACCTCGGTCCGCGCATTGCCCACGCCGTGCTGCCCATCGCGGGCAAAGGCGGCTCGGACTGGGGCTACGCGTGGGTGCCGGTCGTCGGCCCGCTCATCGGCGGCGTGGTGGGCGCGATGGTTTTCAAGATGCTTTGGCCGGCATGACCGGAAAACTGTTGAGAGTTGTTAGTTGAGTGTTGAGAGACACCGACTTCAGCCTCTCAACTAACAACTCTCAACTTCCCCATGAAACACATCCTCGCCCTCGACCAAGGCACCACCAGTTCGCGCGCCATCGTCTTTGACCACGCCGGCTCCATTGTCTCCGTGGCGCAGCAGGAGTTCCGGCAGATTTTCTCCAAGCCCGGCTGGGTGGAGCACGACGCCAACGAAATCTGGGCCACGCAGTCCAACGTCGCTGCGGACGCCATCCTCAAGGCCCGCCTCACCGCCAATGACATCGCCGCCATCGG
>SXGU01149606.1_pt1 | contig 10263 bp, 7 predicted proteins | sample 3174531 | NCBI WGS metagenome assembly SXGU01 (sample SAMN11356863, study PRJNA531348) | freshwater metagenome | isolation source: freshwater sample F1-140 | place: China: Fuxian Lake, Yuxi | collected 2017-12-25 | reverse complement strand
TAGAGCGAATTTTAGAAAAAGCAAAGGTTTTGCGGCTTCGTTGGCGGGTTGAGACCGCAAAAATATTTAAACTACAGAGGCTTTTAACCATTGGGTCCCTGGTTCGAGTCCAGGTCGGATCACCATTATTTTGAGGAAAAAGGCGAATGCATTGAAATGCATTCGCCTTTTTTGATTCACATAAATATTGCGTTTGCCAAAAGTGAAAATCGGAGCGTTGCCGCTGATTAAAAAGCAGCAACGCTCCGATTTTTTCTAAAAGATAAAGCGCGCGCCGAATTGGAGTTGGCGGGCTGGAGCGGCGGAAGTGAATCCGAGCGGCGACGTCGGGGAAAGTCCTCTGATTCCGCGAGCGTTAGCCGGAATCACGGTGGCGGCTCCGGCGCAGTTCGGATTGAGCGCGAAATTGGCGACGCAGGCTGTGCCGATCACGTTGTTGATGCCATTGTAATTGACGTGATTGAACAGATTAAACGCTTCAAATGTTAATTCGAGAAAGCGCTGTTCTTTAACGAAAAAACGGCGCGCGAGACGCATATCGAAATTATAATACGGCTCGCCGCGTCCGGTATTTCTGCCGAGACTCGCCGGACGGTCGTTATAAAGACGACTGTCGTTATTTGTGTCGGTACCGATTAATAAGTTAAACGGACGACTGCTGCCCGCCGTGAAAATAGGCGAAAAGACAAAATCTTTCAAAAAAGCATTTTCAAACGGGCTGATGACGACGCCGCTCAGAACGACACGGTGACGCTGGTCGAACGACGAAAGCGCACGGTCGGCGCGAACGTTCAAAGGGTCTTGCGCGAGATAATCGGTGTTAAAATCGGTTACTTCGTCAATAGTTTTCGACAGCGTGTAATTGGCATTCAAACTGTAATTGCGCGAAAAGCGTTTGGTGACCTGCAAAGTTCCGGCGTGATAAAAACTGTTGGCGACCGACTGGTATTCAGCGTCGAGCGCAAATCGCGGCAGAAAATTGCCGTTGAGCGCGCCGCTGCCAGTCGTCGAACAGTTCAATCCGGCGGCGGGCGCGCCGGGAACCGAGAAACAGCCGAGCTGTGTGGCATTGACAATCGGCTGACCGGTAAAAGCGCTTGTGCCGGTAACCGAATATTGCCGTACATCAACCGGGCGAACAAGGTGAACTCCACGCGTAAACAAATAGCTTAATTCGGCGGAAAAACCTGCGCCCAAATCCTGCTGAATCGCCGCGCTGACCTGGTAAGTTTCCGGATTTTGAAAATTTTGTCCAAGCCGGATGCGCGCTTCGAGCGGTCTGCCCGGCGCGGTGTTTAAGCCGAACTGCGTCAAGTCCGAAGCGACAATCTGACGTCTGGACGTTGAATTAGCGCCGATAATGCCGCGCGCGAGCAGTGTTTGATAAATAAACGCCGCGCTGTAGGTGCCGGGCAGCGTGATCGCCGACACAACGATATTGATGTTATACGGATCTGATCCTGATGCGAGCGTGTTGGTCACGTTCGTAATTTGATTGTCAATTGAGCCGGTGAAAATTCCGGCTCCGGCGCGAACGACGGTTTTCGCGTTATTGAAAATGTCCCACGCGAAGCCGAGACGCGGCTGAAAATTGTTTTTGTCGAGCGGAACCGGATCGGCTTCATTTTGAATAAAGTAACGCAAACCGTAATTGAGCGTAAAATTCGGGCGAATCTTCCACGTGTCCTGACCGAATACGGAAAATTTTTGACTGTTGCTCGCAAAGTTCGGCAGACCGAAACCCTGCTGATAAACTTGCGGCAAATTGAGATTGTAAGCCTGCAGCGCGTTGATCGTGCTTGAAGTCGTGTTGCTCAAAGTGCTGCCCAAAAGCGCTGCCTGAGCCGGTGTAATAGCGCCCGATTGCGCATCAGCCGTAATTTGACTGACGATTGCAGTTCGCTGCGCCGCGCTGAACAAAGTCGCAAACGGAAGCGCTCCGAAACGGAAAGTTCCGGGCAAATATGTTTCGGAATTCGTTGAAATTCGAGCGTGCTGAAAAACGATGCCGGTTTTGATCGTATGCGTTCCGCGCACGAGCGAAACCGTGTCGGCGAAATCAAAGCCGCGCGAAATGGCGTCGGACGGCAGAAAAATATCGCGTCCGAAGTTGCCGTAGCCGAGAATATTAATTTCCGGTCCGAACGGATCGTTCGGCGTCACGATCAGGCGGTAATAAGAAAACTGCGCGCGCGCTTCGTTGATCGTCGTCGAATTGAAAGAATGCGTTTCCGACAAAAGAATGCCGCCGCTCGGCGATTTGACTTCACGACCGCGCGACACAGCATTGAGCGCGCCGGTCGCCTGGTTCTCACCGTCGGTGCGCGCGTAATTGAGCCGGACAAAACCGGTGTCCGAATCGCTGAACGTGTGATCAATGCGACCGGAAATCAGCGCGCTGCTTTCGCTGGCGGGAAACTGTCCGCTCGTTCCGGCGTAGAGCGCGGAAGTGTTGGCGGACGGAACGGTTAAAACATTGCGAATGCCGACGCCGAGCGGAGCCAATCCGGGACGCGAAGTTAAATAATTCAAAAAGAAATTCTGATCGCTGGCGGCGTTTGCCGGTGAAATACGCAGACCGTTCGTCAGCGTGTCGTTGAGCGTGACGAACGAGGTTTGATTCTGCCGCAAACCTTCCGCCGAAACGAAATAGAACGTTTTGTTTTCGATGATTTTTCCGCCGAGCGACCCGCCGAATTGCTGGCGATTGTATGGAGATTTTCCGTTCGGGTTAAAGTCAAAAGCGTTGCGCGCGTCAAAGCGCCGGTCGCGGAAATAACCGAACAGACTGCCGCGCAGATTGTTGCTGCCGGTTTTGGAAACGATGTTAATCACGCCGCCGCTTGAGCCGCCAAATTCGGCGTTGTAGCTGTTGCGGTCAACCTGAAACTCTTGAACGGCTTCCTGGCTGACGACATTGCGCGCTCCGCCCGAAGGCGTATCGGCGGTCGAACCGTCAACGTTGATCGAGTTGCCGCGACCGTTGTTGCCGCCGAACGACAACCCGGACTGCGGCGTTTGCGCGACGCGAAAATCGGTCGAATCGTTAACGTTATCAGCATCGTTGACGCCGGGCGTGAGCAGCGCGAAATCCAAAAAGTTTCTTCTGTTGATTGGCAGATTGTTCAATTGACGCGCGCTGATAACGGTTGATTGCTGCGTTCGTTCGGTGTCAACGATTTGCTGGTCGCCTTCGAGAACATCAACGACGGCGTCAACGCCGCCGATTGTCAGCGTTACGTCGAGCGCCGATTGCTGACCGACTTCGAGCAGAACGTTTGTAACGGTTTTGGCGGAAAAGCCGCTCGCTTCGACTTTGACCGAATAGGTGCTCGGCGGAAGCGCAAGAATTACGTAATTTCCTTCGGCATCGGCAGTGACGGTGCGCGTAATTCCTTTCGCGTTGTCGGTTGCGGTGACCGTTGCTCCGGCAACAATCGCGCCGTTCGGGTCGGTGACATTTCCTCGCAGTTCCGCCGTTGCCGTCGCCTGCGCCGCTGCGCTTACGACGCCGATGCAGAATAATAAACACAGAAACAAAACAGCTTTTATTTTTTTCATGACAATCTCCATAAAAGTAAGTAAAGAACAAAAAAGTATTTTTCCGCGCCGGATAACGACGACAAAAAGCAAAATTATTCGGCAGCCAATGCAAAAACCGCCGCGGATTTAGTGACTGCGAAGCAATCCTTTGAGCGCCATCGCGCACACGTCCTGACAAACTTTTTTGACCGAAAGTTTGCCGGTCGGTCGAAACCAGCGCGGCAGCCACAAAATCATTCCGAACAGCGTAAAGGTCGCGGTCGTAATATCAATGTCGCGCAGCTTTCCTTCGGTTTTTAGTTCAACCAAAGTGCCGCGAACAAACTCGAAATACTCGCGGCGGCGCTCTAACATCGCTTCGCGCTGTTTGAAACTGAGCGCGTTCATTTCGTGCGAAACGATAATCACGGCGTGGTTGCCTTCAGCGGCGAGTCGCGCGTGGTTTAAGATAATGAACTCAAGGCGCTGCTCGGCGTTTTTTATTTTTCGCGCCGGATCGAGCACTTCGTCTTTGACGCTGTCCAAACCGAGCGTCACAATTTGATAAAGCAACTCCTGTTTGCTCGTAAAATAATAATAAAGTCCGGCTTTCGTCATTTTCAGCCGGTCGGCGATATCGGCGACGGAAGTCGAATCCATTCCTCTTTCAACGAAAAGCTGTGCGGCAGTCAAGTAAATCTCCTGCGCGCGATCGAGGTTTTTTTTCGTTTCGGTTCTCGCCATATAACAATTAATGAACACTTGATCCAAGCGAAATCTCGCCGACTTCCGCGTTGCCGGAATCGTTGCTTTGAGCTAGAAAAGATGTCGGATTTTTACTTACCGTTCGGTAGAATTTCAATTGAATTTAGTTTTAAAAAAGATTATTGTCAAGCAATTTTCAGTCAAAATCGTCTGCTTTTTAATAATTGTTGGTTTCGGCAACAAAATGTAAAAATTTTGATTATGTTTTCGACAAAAACATCAAAAATTAATGAAAAACTGAAAGAAATCTAATTGAATTTGTTCTCTGCGCAATCGAAAATTAAGAGTTTATTTATTCGGCGAAACAGGTTGAAGATATCGTCGAACGTGAGATAAAATTCCTCCGGCATTTGCGCGGTCGTCAAACTTTTTATTTAGCCGAAAGAGAACCGAAAGACACCAAAAGCGAGAAAAACTAACAAACCAGATTGATGATTATTTTGGTAAAGTGTTTGATAGGGAAATTTAAAGATTATGAATTTGCCGATTTCATTTGAAGAAGTCTCCTATTTTAATAATGAATATCGAGGTGATTTAATCGTCACAAAAGGTGTTTTATATTATTTTCCGCACACTAGAGTTAAACATGCCAGATATGCTGATGAATTAGGCGGAAAAGATGTGATGCCCGTTTTTGAACTACTAGGAAATCTCGCGCCGCTTTTCGGAACAGTTCCCTGGATTCGCGTTATTGCCGACAAAAGCATAAAAGCTGGAAAAACTCTCAAACGCACTTTTCGTCCAACAATAAATTCGCCGCAGATTCGTAAAATCCACCTTTGGCGCGGAAACGATTCAAGCGAAAATTTACAAGAGATTTTGAACAATTACATTGAAAATCAAAAAAGAGAAAACCTAAAATTCGATGAAGACTCTGTTCCAAAGCCGATGCGATTTGCCATTAACGAGGTTGAAAATATTAGATTTGGATTTAAGTTGAAATTTGATGCAAAATTCGACAATCACGATTTCAGAGTGAATTTAATTCATAAAAGTTTACTAAAAAAAGCATTGATTGAAGCAGGATTTATCAAATAATATATGACTGCCAAAATTCCTCGCGATAGAGCGAATGATTATGATGAAAAAATCGTCCAAAAGCGGCGTGATTTCGTGCAAGAACGAACAAATATTGAATTAAGTCACGTTGGAAACTATTCGTTTGAGCCGGAAGCGACGCGCGGGAATATTGAAAATTTTATCGGCGTCGCGCAGATTCCGATTGGTTTGGCAGGCGCGCTACTCGTTAATGGAGAATACGCGAAAGGCGAGTTTTTCGTGCCGCTGGCGACGACCGAAGGAACTTTGGTGGCGAGTTATAATCGCGGAATGAAGCTGCTGCGCGAATCAGGCGGCGTGACGACGACGGTCGTTGACGACGCAATGCAGCGCGCGCCGGTTTTTGTTTTCAAATCGGCGCGCGAGGCGCGAGATTTCGGTGTTTGGGCAACGGCAAGATTTGAAGACATCAAAGCGAAAGCCGAAGCGACGACGAGCGTTGGAAAATTGCGCGATATTCAGCAATTTCCCGCCGGAAGATTTTTGTATCTGCGATTTAATTACACGACCGGCGACGCGGCGGGACAAAATATGGTCGGCAAAGCTACCAAAGCGGCGTGCGATTGGATGCATTGGATTTATCCGAACGTCGAACGCTATCAACTTGAAGGCGGATTGGCGACCGACAAAAAAACTTCATTCGTAAATACTCTGCACGCGCGCGGCAAACGAGTGATTGCCGAAGCGACAATTCCCGCCGACAAAATGAAAGAAATAATGCACGTTTCGGTCGAGCAGATTTTTGAAGCGCGTTTGACTTCGCAACTCGGCGGATATTTGGCAGGCGTCAACAATAACGGCGCGCATTCGGCAAACGGGATTACGGCGATGTTTATCGCTTGCGGGCAAGATGTCGCCAACGTCGCGGAAAGTTCGGCGGCGGCGGTTTACGCGGAAATCACCATATCGGGCGATTATTATTTTTCGATTACGATTCCGTCTTTAATCGTCGCGACCTACGGCGGCGGAACCGGATTGCCGACGCAGCGCGAATGTCTCGAAATACTGGATTGTTACGGCAAAGATAAAGTAAAGAAATTCGCCGAAATTGTTGCGGCAACTGTTTTGTGCGGCGAACTTTCTCTCGGAACCGCCGTCATCGCCGACGAATGGGTTTCTTCGCACGAACAATATGGACGAAATCGTTTATAACCGGTTTATTCCGCGCCATTTAATATGATTAGCGATCAGCCGATTGAAAAATAATTCTGATCGTTCGAGCGCTCATTATTAAAGTAAATTTCAACGTCAAATTGTGACAAAATAATGACGACATACAAAAGAACGGTTGGCAAATTGGCGAGCTAAAAATAGCGACGAGCGGTTTTTGTTGCTAAATTAAATATTTTTCAGCAAATCTATTTGCAACGAAACAGAAAAAGAGGCATCTTAGAAGAAGTAAATTCTGCTCTTTGCGCTGGACACGGTTTTCTTTCGTGCGGCGCGCTCGTCAAAGGCGGTTATTTTGGATAAGTCACAAAAGAGCAGATTCGTTCAAAAGTAGAGAAGTCGCGATCATTCAAGAAGTATAAGAGTGAGCATCCGAAAACCGATTCTTCGTTGCCGACCGTTTTTCTGCGAAGGTAAAATTCGATTCGACGCTTCTAATTAAATAAAGTCCCGAAAAGGCGCACGCACAAGTAAGCCCGGGCAAAAAACAAAAGATAGGAAACAGAAAAAAGTTATGTCAACGAAATTATATGTCGGGAATTTGTCGTTCAATACAACGACGCAAGATTTAGAAGAAATGTTCGGCGCATCGGGCACGGTGCAGTCAGCCAATATTATTGAAGATCGGGAAACGGGACGCTCGCGCGGATTCGCGTTTGTCGAAATGTCATCGAAAGAAGAAGCGCAGAATGCGATTGCCGCTCTCAACGGCAAAGAAGTTGACGGTCGTCAGCTGAAAGTAAACGAAGCCGTAGACAGAGACAATCGCGGCGGCGGCGGAAATCGCGGCGGCGGCGGTTACGGCGGTGGAAATCGCGGCGGCGGTTACGGCGGCGGCGGTGATGAAGGCGGTTACAGAGGCGGCGGAAATCGCAGCGGCAGCAGCCGAAATTACGGCGGAGACCCGCGCTATTAATTTTTTGAATGTCTTGACATCAAAAAGCCTTGCCTCTGGTTAAAAATTAACCGGAGGCATTTGCTTTTTAGGAAAATATATTACTTTTAAGCGATTGAAATCAGATATAAATAATCAGATATAACTAAATTAAAGAGAGGAGTAATAAATGAAGGAAGAATTAATTGAAGTTGCCGGATTAGTGATTGATAAACAGCGCGACGCGTGCTTTAAGGTGCAGGTTAATAACAGCGAACATATTGTAATGGCGCAGATTTCGGGCAGGATGCGGCGCAATCGAATTCGTATTCTGATCGGCGATAAAGTTGATGTTGAAATGTCGCCGTATGATTTAACAAAAGGCAGAATCACTTACCGCCACAAATAAAAAGCGGCGGTTCGCCGAAATTTACAGATTGTTTAGTAAAAAAAAAAGCTAAAGCGAATTAATCGCTATGGCTTTTTTTGTTGCTCGCTGTGAAAATTTCGACAGTTTATTTGTTTTTCGCCGAACCGGATTTGACGACTGTTTGGTCGGAGCCGGCGATGTAACTGTCGCGCGACCTGATCACGAGATTCGGGCGATTGACGCGCACTTTAATGCTTTTGCGCTGTCCGCTTGGTGCCGCATTTGCCGGGTAGTAACCGAGACTGTACTGTCGGCGTAATTCTTCAGCGATTCCGGCAAAAGCGCTGTTGAGTCCGCCCGATTCTTCCGTCTCAAAAATTCGTCCGCCGGTGTAATCGGACAAATCAGCCAGATATTTTTTGCCAATCGCGTATTCTTCAGCCGAAGTTCCGATAATTCTGACGGCATCGGTTTCGTCGGGCGACGGCGCGGGCAAATCTTTTCGGGTTTCAATAAAAGTATTGTAATAAATCGGAAAAATCAGCGCGTCGGCTTCTTCGGCGCGGCGCAAAGTGCTGTCATAGCTGGCTTTGGAAGAAGTCGTGTCAACGCCGTCGGTGAACAAAACGACGGCTTTTCGTCCTTCAATTTTGCCAAACGCTTTGCCGAGCGAAAAATCAACCGCATCGTAAAGCGAGGTGCCGCCGCCGAAATCGGCTTTTTTGATCGCTTTGTGAATCTTGCGGCGGTCGGTAGTCGCTTTGGTCAGAACATTAATATTTTCGTCAAATTCGATGACCATTACGCTGTCCTGCGCTTTTAGTTGATTGACGAAAGCGATTGCCGCCGCTTGAATTTCCTCGATTTTATATTCGGTCGAAGGGCTTGTGTCGAGCAGCAAAATTACGGTAAAAGGCTTTTCGGACTGAGCGAAATAAGCGATTTCCTGTTCGACGCCGTCTTCGTAAATCTTAAAATCAGCTTGTTGCAGATTGGTCGCGGTCGTGCCGTTGCGATTGAAAACCGAAACGGGAATCGTTACCAAGTTAGTTTCCACTTTGACGATATCTTCGGCGTTTGCCGCATCAGCAATTGTTTTTTCCGGTATTAAATCGTTTTTGCCGTCGCTGCGGCGGACATCACCTGCAATTGCGGAACGAGTTTTTTTGGGAACGGATTCGGAATATTGAGTTTCAGTTTCAACTGCGTTCGGCGGTGTCAAAGGCGCGTCGGTTTTTCTGCCCGATTGCGCAATTCCGGTTTGGCTCAAAAGCACAACGAATAATAATAAAAAAACATTTTTTCGCATAGATTCTTTCCGTAAATTGATTTTTTAGATTCGACTTGGAAATAGGATGCGATTTACACCGCAAAAGTTAACGTGCAAAAAAAGCGCTTGTTATTTTCCGGCGAGCGTCAGAATGCTGAAACCGAGCATAATCAAAACGACGAGCCAGCCGCACGCCTGCATCCACAGCGGATGAACGTAATCGCCGACGATGCTTTTTTTTCGCGCCGCAATCAAAATCAAACTCAGTCCGATTGGCAAAATAAATCCGTTGACCGTTCCCGCCCAAATTAAAATTTTCACCGGATTTCCGGCAAGCAGAAAGATTGCCGTCGAACAGAAAATAAATCCGACAATCACGTAATCGGCGTAATCGGCGATATTTTTGTGCAGCGTTTTCAAAAAAGAAACCGAAGTGTAAGCCGCGCCGATCACCGACGTGATTGCCGCCGCCCACATTACAATTCCGAAAATGCGGTAACCGACATTGCCCGCCGCATTTTCAAAAACGGACGCGGGCGGATTGGCGTCATTAATCGTCATTCCGAGCGCAATCACGCCGAACGACGCGAGAAAAAGCAAAAACCGAATCGCCGCCGTCAAAAGAATGCCGGTCACGGCGCTGCGATTAACTTGCGTCAGCGATTCTTTGCCGGAAATTCCGGCGTCTATCAGGCGATGAGCACCCGCAAAAGTAATGTAGCCGCCGACCGTGCCGCCGACGAGCGTGACAATCGCGGCGGCGTCAATCGTTTCCGGAACGAACGTGCGAAAAACCGCTTCGCCGAACGGCGGCTGCGAAGCGAATACGACGTAAACGATCAGCACGAGCATCACGATTCCGAGCAGCTTGACGATAAAATCCATCGCTTTTCCCGCTTCTTTGAACAGAAAAATGCCGATTGCAATCGCCGCGCTCAAAACCGCGCCGTATTCGATTTTCAAACCGCACAGCGCGTTCAAACCGAGACCGGTTCCGCCGATATTGCCGATGTTGAAAATCAAACCGCCCGCCGCGACCAGATAAGCCAAAACGTAACCGCTGCCGTAAATCGTTTGGTTGGCGACATCCTGACCGCGTTTTCCGGCGACGGTTAAAACGCGCCAGATATTGAGCTGGGCGAAAATGTCCAGAATGACCGAAAGCAGAATGACGAAACCGAAGCTCGCCAAAAGTTGTTTCGTGAAAACGGTCGTCTGCGTCAAAAATCCCGG
>SXGU01004724.1_pt1 | contig 10266 bp, 5 predicted proteins | sample 3174531 | NCBI WGS metagenome assembly SXGU01 (sample SAMN11356863, study PRJNA531348) | freshwater metagenome | isolation source: freshwater sample F1-140 | place: China: Fuxian Lake, Yuxi | collected 2017-12-25 | reverse complement strand
TCCACGGCAGAGGAGAAGCAGGAACAAATCCAGAATCTGGCGGCGTTCAAGGAGCGTAACACGGCCCAGGCGGGAGCTGCGCTGCTCAAGCTACGGGAGACGGCCTTGAAGGCGACGAGCTCGCCCTGGGCGATCTCGAGGTCGAGACCGCGGACGGCCTCGACCGTGGTCTTGTGTCGGGTGAAGTGGCGGGTCAACCCGCGGGTCCGGATCACCGGACTGCTGGACGGAGTGGTCATGCCATCAGCCTGGTGGCGATCTAGGTCACTACCTGACCGCAATCTGAAATAGTCTCGAGCGCATGAACACCAGCGCCCGGATGCTGCGGCTGCTCTCGCTGCTGCAGACCCACCGCTACTGGCCCGGCGCAGAGCTGTCCAGCCGGCTCGAGGTCAGCCCCCGCACCCTGCGCCGCGACATCGACCGGCTGCGCGAGCTCGGCTACGCCGTGGACGCGGTCCGCGGCGTCGCCGGCGGCTACCAGCTGCGGGCGGGAGGGGCGCTCCCGCCGCTCCTGCTCGAGGACGAGGAGGCGGTCGCGATCGCGGTCGGCCTCCAGTCGGCCGCCGCTGGTTCGATCGCCGGCCTGGAGGAGTCGTCGCTGCAGGCGCTGACCAAGGTGATCGGTCTGATGCCGCCCCGGCTGCGCCGGCAGATGGACGCGATCCGGTCGCAGACGGACAACCTGCCCTGGCGCGGCGGGCCCGAGCTCGACCCGTCCCTGCTGGCGACCCTCGCCCAGGCCTGCCGCGACGACGAGCCCCTCAAGTTCACCTACACCGCGCCGCCGCGGGGCGGACCGGACCCGGACCCGACCGACCGCTGGGTCGAGCCCCACCGGCTGGTCACCCTCGGCCGCCGGTGGTACCTCGTCGCGTACGACCGCGACCGCCAGGACTGGCGGTCCTTCCGCGTCGACCGGATCAGTGATCCCCGGACGACCGGCCAGCGGTTCCGGCCCCGTGACCTGCCTGCCGAGGACGCGCTCACGTTCGTCCAGTCGGGCATCCGGCGGATGCCGCAGCGGTACGCCGTGCGGGTGCGCCTGGACGCGACGGTGGCGGAGGTGGCCGATGCCGTCGGCCACTGGGGCGTGGCGTCGGGCAGCGACGGCGCCTGCCTGCTCGAGATGAACGTCGATGCGCTCGAGTGGCCGGTGATGGTGCTCACCCAGCTCGACCGGGACTTCACCGTCGACGGACCGCCCGAGCTGGTCGACCTGCTCCAGCGGGCTTCCCGTCGCTTCGCGGCGGTCCACCCGTGACTTCGCGGGTTCAGCCACGGGACGGGGGAAGCGGACCTACCGTGGTGGCGGTGGGGACACCGAACGACCGCACTGAGAGCGAGGGCCGGGGGGACCTCTGAGGGAGCCGCAGGTGAACACGGAGCTCGGCACTCTCGACGCGCTGCGCTCGCTGCCGCTCGAGCACGCGTTGCGGCACACCGCCGTCGGCGTCGCGGCGTGTGACGCCGACGGTCGGCTGACGCTGGTGACCCCGGTGCTCCAGGAGATCCTCGGACGCAGCTTCACCCCGCTGCAGGAGGACGAGTACGCGATCGCCTTCGACATGATCGACGACTGCGGCCTGCAGCTCCCGACCGAGCAGATCCCCCTGGTCCGGGCCCGGCACGGAGAGGTCGTCCGGGACGAGCTGGTCCTTGTGCGCAAACCGGACGGGACCGTGCTGCACCTGCGGTGCAACGCCTCACCGATGGAGGACGACAACGCGGACGTCGCCGGGGCCATCGTCTTCGTCCAGGACGTGACCGCCGAGGTCGCGGCCCGGCAGGAGGCCACCGACGAGCGACGGCTGCTGCTCGAGCGGGTGCACCACGAGATCCGGACCCCGCTCACCACGCTGCTGGGGTACGCCGAGATGCTCCACGAGTCGACCGACGAGCTGCCCTACCAGGTCCAGTTCGCGCTGGAGGCCATCGACCGGGCGGGCGACCGGCTCCGCAACCTGCTCGCCGAGCTCGGTGAGTCGGTCACCTAGCGGACCGCAGCCGGTCGAGACGGGTCATCACCGGTGTGGACAGCACACCGTGCAGGACGACCGAGACGACGATGGTGAACGACACCGTCGCCCACAGCCAGTCCCCGCCCAGGGCGGGGGCCTCGCCGGCGGCGTACGCGAGGTAGTACAGCGAGCCCACCCCGCGGACCCCGAAGAAGGCCACGGCCCAGCGCTCCTGCGGGATCAGGCCGCCGCGATCGGCGGCGGAGCCCGCCCACGGTGCCAGCGCGACGACCCCGGCCAGCGGCCGGATCACGAGGATCAGGGACAGGCCCACCAGGACGCCTTGCCAGTCGAGGGCGTCGAGGATGCCCCGGGTGAGGGCGATCCCCAGCACCAGCAGCACGAAGAGGGTGAGCAGCCGCTCGAGGCGCTCGGCCACCTCGTGCATCGCCGCGTGGTAGTCGTGGGAGCGCTCGGCGGAGCGGAAGGTCATCGCGCAGACGAACACCGAGAGGAAGCCGTAGCCGCCCGCCACCTCCCCGACGCCGTACGCGGTCACGAGAGCGGCGAGGGCCATCAGTGACTCGCCCCTCTCGGCGACCCGCAGAGACCTGCTCTCGGACCGGAAGGCGATGTACGACAGGGCCCGGCCCACCGCGAGCCCCGCGACGACGCCGATGAGCACCTTCGCGACCAGGTAGAAGCCCACCCACTTCAGCGCCCACTCCGACACCCCGCCCTCGGTCGCCAGCAGGATCGCGGCATAGACGAAGGGGAAGGCGAGGCCGTCGTTGAGGCCCGCCTCCGAGGTGAGGGTGAACCGCACCTCGTCGGTCTCGTCCACCTCGTGGTCACCGGTCTGCGGACCGGCCACCTGGACGTCGGAGGCGAGGACCGGGTCGGTGGGCGCCAGCGCCGCGCCCAGGACGAGCGCCGCGGCCGGAGCGAGACCGACCGACCAGCCGAGCACCGCCACGGCAGCGATGGTGAGCGGCATGGCCACGGCCAGCAGGCGCCAGGTCGCTCCCCACTTGACCCAGGACGCCCGGTCCCTCAGGCTCAGCGGCCGGTCCAGCGCGAGCCCGACGCCCATCAGTGCGACCAGGACGGTCAGCTCGGTGACGTGCTCGATCACCGCCCGGTTGTCCTGCGGGTCGAGCGGCATGCCCTCCGGCAGCGGCGTGGCCCCGATGAGCATGCCCACGCCAAGGAGGACCAGAGGGGCAGAGATCGCCCAGCGGCTGAGCAGCGCGGGCAGCACGATGGCCAGCAGCAGTGAGCCGCCGGCCACGACGTACGTCCAGTCCGCGGTCACGAGGGGGGAGGTACCCCGGAGACTAGGTTTGAGCCGTGCCCGCCCGTCTGCGTCCTGCGCCCGCCGCCGAGGTCGCCGCGGCCCTCGCCCGGTGCCGGGGCGGCGAGCCCGGTGCCGACGACCTCCGGCTGCTGACCAAGCACTACCTGGCCGTCCTCGAGGAGCGCGCTCCCGGTCGCTCGGTCGAGGTCCGGGTCCCGCCGTACGCCGCCGTGCAGGTGAGACCCGGCGTCCGGCACACCCGCGGGACCCCGCCCGCCGTGGTGGAGACCGATGCCGAGACCTGGGTGGCCCTCGCGACCGGCGCCCTGACGTGGGCGGCCGCCGAGGCCGGCGGGTCGATCACGGCCAGCGGCGAGCGCGCCGACCTCTCGGCGTACCTGCCCCTGGAGTAGCGCCGTCCGGCGCTGGCTCCTCGGTCACGCGGAACCACCCGAACATGCCATAGCGCTACACCTGCCAGGGTGAGAGCCTGCGCTGGTGCACCTGCGGAGGGAAGCCAGGGTGGCGCTGGCCGTCATCGTCATGCTCGTCGGAGCCCCGGTCCTGCTGACCGCGCCGGCGGCGGCCGCGAAGGCGGGTGGCTGCACCATCGTGGGCACGTCGGGCGACGACGTGCTGACCGGCACCGCGGGCGACGACGTCATCTGCGGTCTGGGTGGCGACGACACGATCTCGGGTCGAGGCGGCCAGGACCTGCTGCGTGGCGGCGGTGGGGACGACGTGGTGCGCGGCGGTCCGGGCGACGACCGGGTGGCGGGCGGCCGTGGTGACGACCGGGTGTTCGGTGACGGTGGGGACGACGTGGTGCGCGGCGACGCCGGCGACGACGAGGTCGTCGGTGGGCCCGGGGACGACCGCCTGGGCGGCTTCCGGGGTGCCGACCAGGTGATGGCGGACGGGGACGCCGGCCGCTCCGTCGACGACGTGCGCTGTGGTCCGGGTCCCGACACCGTCTCGGCCGACCCCGCCGACCGGGTCCGGCGCGACTGCGAGAAGGTCGCGCAGAACGACCCGCCCACCGACATCACCCTGGTCCCGTCGTCGGTGTCGGAGAACGAGCCGCCGGGTTCCGACGTCGGCAACCTGACGGCGGTGGACCCCGACGCCGGTGACAGCCACGTGTTCTCGCTGGTGCCGGGCGCCGGGTCCGCCGACAACGCGTCGTTCCGCGTGGACGGCGACAGCCTGGAGTCCGCGATCGGTTTCGACTTCGAGACCAGGAGCTCCTACTCGGTCCGGCTCCGGGCGACCGACGAGGCGGGGGAGGTCACCGAGAAGGCGTTCACGGTGACGGTGACCGACGCGAACGACCCGCCGGTCGCCGTCGACGACGGCGCCGAGGGCACCGAGGACACCCAGCTGGACCTGCCGGTCTCGGGGGCCGGGAGCCCGGCCGTCAACGACACCGACCAGGACGGCGACGCGATCGTCGTGTCGGCGGTCTCGAACCCGACCGGTGGCACGGTCTCGATCTCCGGGGGCCAGGTCCACTTCGTGCCGGCCACCAACCTGTGCGGCAACGATGTCGGGACGTTCGGCTACACCGCGTCCGACGGTGGGGGCGGCACGGACACCGGCACGGTGACCGTGGACCTGGCCTGCGTCGACGACGACCCGGACGCCGTCGACGACAGTCCGACGGTCGCCGAGGACTCGGGGGTCACGACCTTCGACGTGCTGGCCAACGACAGCGACCCGGAGAACGACCCGATCGCGGTCACCGGGGTCACCCAGCCCACCAACGGGACGGTGACGTTCACCCCCGCCGACGTCGCCTACACGCCGGACCCGGACTACTGCAACGCTCCGGGGGCCGCTCCGGACGACACGTTCACCTACACGGTCACGGGCGGCGGCACGGCGACGGTGTCGGTGACGGTCACCTGTGCCAACGACGCGCCGACCGCGGTGGACGACGCCCGCACGACCGGTGAGGACACGCCGCTCTCCGACCCGGTGACGGGGGCGGGCAGCCCGGCGGCCAACGACATCGACGTCGATGGCGACACCTTGACGGTGACCTCGGTCAGCAACGCGGTGGGCGGGACCGTGGCCATCGCCTCGGGACAGGTCACCTTCACCCCGACCGCCAACACGTGCTCCCCCGCCCCCGCGTCGTACGACTACGTGGTCTCCGACGGCAACGGTGGGACCGACACCGGCACGGTCACGATCGACGTCACCTGCGTCAACGACCCGCCTGTCGCCAACGACGACGCCCGGACGGTCGGCGAGGACTCCGGGCCGACAACATTCGGCACCCTGCTCGTCAACGACACCGACGCCGAGTCCGACCCCATCACCGTCACCGCGGCCTCCGACCCGGCCAACGGGACCACGACCTTCACCGCGACCGACGTCACCTACACCCCCGACCCGGACTTCTGTGGGGCCGACTCGTTCACCTACACCGTCAACGGCGGTGACACCGCGACCGTCTCGGTCACGGTCACCTGTGTCGACGACGCGCCGGTGGCCGATGACGATGCCGCGACGGTGACCGAGGACGACCCGGCGACAGCGGTCGACGTGCTCGCCGACGACGACGACGTCGAGGGTGACCCGATCACGATCAGCTCGGCGGGCGACCCGGCGAACGGGACCGTGGTGCTGACCGGCGGGACGGCGGGGGCGCACACCGGGCTGACCTACGAGCCGGACCTGGACTACTGCAACGACCCGCCCGGGACGACACCCGACACGTTCACCTACACGGTCAACGGTGGGGACACCGCGACCGTGTCGGTGGTGGTGACCTGCGTCGACGACGACCCGACCGCGGTCGACGACACCGCGACGGCGACGCTGAACGGCCCGGCGACGCCGGTCGACGTGCTGGCCAACGACGACAACGACGACGGCGGTCCGATGGCGATCGCCTCGGCCAGCGACCCGGCCAACGGGACCGTGGTGCTGACCGGCGGGACGCCGGGCAACCACACCGCACTGACGTACGAGCCCGACCCGGGCTACTGCAACACCGACCCGGTGGGGCCCGCGGACACGTTCACCTACACGATCACCCCGGGCGGGGACACCGCGACCGTGTCGATGACGGTCACCTGCGACGTGCCGCCCGTGGGCGTCGACGACCTCGCCACGGTCGCCGAGGACGACCCGGCCACCGCGGTCGACGTGCTGGCCAACGACACCGACGCCGACGGCGGGCCCAAGGTGATCACGGCGGCCACCGACCCCGCCGAGGGCACGGTGGTCCTGACCGGCGGTACGTCGGGCGCTCACACCGGGCTCACCTACGAGCCGGACCCGGACTACTGCAACGACCCGGGCGAGGCGACCGAGGACACCTTCGACTACACGCTCAACGGCGGCGACACCGCCACGGTGAGCGTCATCGTGACCTGTGTCGACGACGCCCCGGTCGCGAACGACGACGCGGCGACGGTCGCGGAGGACTCCGGCGCCACCGCGGTCGACGTGGTGTCCAACGACGACGACATCGACGCCGGCCCGATGACGATCACCGGGGTGAGCGACCCGACCAACGGCAGCACCGCGATCACCGGCGGCGGCACCGGCCTGACCTACGCCCCGGACAGCAACTACTGCAACGACCCGCCCGGCACCACCCCGGACACCTTCACCTACACCCTCAACAGCGGGGGCGCCCCCCAGACCGCGACGGTCTCGATGACCGTGACCTGCGTCAACGACGCCCCGGCCGCCGACGACGAGACCTTCAGCGGCAACGACAGCGCGCACGGCAACACCACGCTCCAGGTGGACGACCCGACCGACGACAAGGCGGCGCCGTCGACCCCGCACACCGAGATCACCGGGGACCTGCTCGACGGGGACACCGACGTCGACGGACCGGGCCCGCTGACCATCACCCCCGGCACCTTCGCGACCGCCGACGGCGGCTCGGTGACCATCGAGGCCGACGGCGACTTCGTGTTCGAGCCGGCCGCCTCGACCAGCTGCACCGACGCCTCCGACTCGTTCTCCTACACCCTCGAGGACTCGGGCACGCCGGAGCAGACCGACACCGGCCAGGTGACGATCGCGATCGCCGGCTGCGTCTGGTACGTCAGCAACAACGCCACCGGCAACAGCGGCACCTCCACCGCCCCGTTCGACACGCTGGCGCAGGCCGAGACCGCCTCGGGCAGCAACCACACCGTGTTCGTCTTCGACGGCGACAACACCTCGACCGGCTACACGACCGGCTTCGCCATGAACGCCGGCGAGCGCCTCATCGGCGAGCACGAGGGCCTCGTCGTCGACCCGGACCAGAGCGGCCCGCTCACCGCGGACACGCTGCGGGCCCCCAACCCGGGCGCCCGGCCGACCTTGACGTCGACCAACGAGGACGTCGTCGACCTCGACGACGGCAACGAGGTCCGCGGCCTGGTGCTCGACCCCCAGGGGACCGGCGGCGGTATCGCCGGTGCCGTGGGTGACACCGGTGGGGGCGCCATCGACGACGTCAACATCGTGGACACCGGGGTCGCGGGCGCCCAGCCGGGACTCGAGCTCGACGGCACCACGGGCGTGTTCGCCGTCAGCAACCTGGTGGTGGACAACTCGGCCGCCACCTCACCGCCGACCACCGCCACCGGGGTCCGCCTGAACAACGCCGGCACCGTGACGTTCGCCAGCACCGGGACCATCTCCCTCACCACGGCGGGGGCCAAGGCGCTCGACGTCACCGGGACCGGCCTCGGGACGAGCACGTTCGACGACATCACGGTGACGGGCTCGTCGGTGGGCGGCGTCTCGCTCGTCAACGTCCCGGCCGGCTCCACGACCTTCGGAGACGGCGCGGGCACGGACCTCGACCTCACCACCACCTCCGGTGCGGACCCGGCGTTCCGGGTCAGCTCGGGTTCGGCGATCACCGTGCCGCCGGGCGGCACCGCCAACATCCGTGCGACCGGCGGTCCGGCGGTGGACGTCACCGGCACCACGGGCGCGGTCCTCGACCTCGACGACGTCGACTCCACCGACAGTGCGACCGACGGCATCAACCTCGCGGGCCTCGGGGTCGGGACCTTCGCGGCCGCGAGCGGCGACATCAGCGGCGCTGCCGGGATCAGTGTCGACGTGGACGGCGGAACCGGCGCCATCACCTACCCGGGCACCCTCGGCAACGGCTCCGGGCAGACCGCCGAGGTCACCGGCCGCTCCGGTGGCGTCGTGACCCTCAGCGGACCGATCGCCGACACCAACGACACCGGCGGCGGGATCGCGGTCTCGGGCAACACCGGTGGCTCGACCGTCTTCAGCAACGCGTCGAAGACGCTCAACACGGGAACGGGCAGCGCCGTGGTGATGTCGAGCAGCGACGGGCACACGCTGACGCTCTCCGGCGGTGGGCTCGACATCGACGCCACCAGCGGCAACGGCCTGGACGCCACCTCCAGCGGCACGCTCAACGTCACCGGGGCCGGCAACACCATCGCCACGACCACCGGACGCGCCCTCCGGGTCCAGGACACCGATGTCGGCGCGGGCTCCCCGCTGACCTTCCAGTCGATCGCCGCCAACGGCGCCCCGACCGGCATCCTGCTCAGCAACACCGGGACGAACCCCTCACTGACCGTCACCGGCACCGGAGGCACCTGCACCAACGCCAACACCACCGGCTGCACCGGCGGTGAGATCCGCAACGGCGCCGGGGGCGACAGCACCAGCGCCACCCCCGACGGGACCGGCATCGTCCTCAACAACACCATCGCGCCGTCGTTCACGCGGATGCACCTCCACGACCACGCCAACTACGCGATCCGCGGGACCGGGGTCAGCGGCTTCACGCTGGCGAACAGCGTCATCAACGGCACCAACGGCACCAGCGACGTGACCAACGACTCCAGCGTGTACTTCAACAACGCCGCGGGCACGGCGCTGGCCGGCTCGGCCAGTGTCAGCAACACCCACATCCAGGGCGGCCTGGAGGACAACTTCCGGGTGTCCCAGACGTCCGGCACCCTCAACCGCCTGACCTTCGACACCGTGACCATCGGCGCCAACAGCACCGCGCTGGGCAACGACGGCATCTCGATCGAGGGCCTCGGCACCTCGACGATGAACGTCACCGTCCAGGGCAGCGCCCTCACCTCGGCGCGGGGCGACCTGTTCCAGATGACCGCGGACGGCAGCGGCGGTGGCGACCTCGACTTCACCGGCAACGCGCTCTCCAACAACCACCCGTCCATCGGCACCGGCGGAGGCGGCGTCTCCCTGTTCGGTGGTGCCGCGGCGGGGGCGACGTTCGACGTCACCATGAGCGGCAGCAACACGTTCCGCGACGCCGTCGGCCACGCCATCCTGATGGTGAAGTCCCAGGGGAGCGGGTCGATGACCGGCTCGGTCAACGGCATCACCGTCGGCCAGGACACCGCGGGCGACAACTCCGGCTCGCTCGAGGGCAGCGGGATCAAGTTCCAGCACGCCGGCGGGGGCGGGACGGCCTCGGTCGACATCACCAACAGCACGTTCCGCGAGTTCAACAACCTCGGGATCGAGATCCAGAGCGGAGCCGGCGTGGTGAGCAGCGGCACGCTGAGCACCAACGTCACCGGCAACACCGTCACCGACCCGGGCAGCAACCCCAGCGTGACCGGCTTCCAGGGCATCGCCCTCAACAGCGGGGTGACTCCGTCGGACACGTTCAGCTCGTGCCTGCACCTCAAGGGCAACACCGTGGCTGGGGCGGGGTCGACGGACACAGGTGCCGACGACATCCGGGTCCGGGCCCGGCAGAGCACCACGGTGACCATCCCGGGCTACGCGGGCGGCCTGACCGACACCGCGGCGATCGCGGCGTTCCTGGCCAACCAGAACGACGGGGCACCCAACAGCCCCGGTGCAGACCCGCCCGTGCCGACGGCGAGCGCGACGAAGGACGCCGGGGCGTCCTACAGCGGAGCCGGCTCCACCTGCCCATGACGTCCACGAGACCCGAGAGAGCAACCGATGGCTGAGCCGTTCCTGTCCGAGATCAGGATCATGTCCTTCAACTTC
>SXGU01005878.1_pt1 | contig 10268 bp, 12 predicted proteins | sample 3174531 | NCBI WGS metagenome assembly SXGU01 (sample SAMN11356863, study PRJNA531348) | freshwater metagenome | isolation source: freshwater sample F1-140 | place: China: Fuxian Lake, Yuxi | collected 2017-12-25 | reverse complement strand
TCTTCCATCTTGCATTCCATCGTCTCCGGGCTGGTGACGAAGTAGGGTGAGAGATAGCCCTTATCGAATTGCATACCCTCGACGACATCGAGCGTGGTTTCGATGGACTTGGCTTCCTCAACGGTGATCGTTCCGTCCTTGCCGACCTTATCCATGGCATCCGCGATAATCTCGCCAATGCTGGAGTCCCAGTTAGCGGACACGGTAGCAACTTGCTTGATCTCTTCCTTGTCCTTGACCTTCTTGGCGATCTTCTCCAAGTGGGCAACAGCCGCTTCAACGGCCTTGTGGATGCCGCGTTGCAAGCTGATAGGGTTGGCACCGCTGGTCACATGCTTGAGACCTTCGCGGTAGATAGATTCCGCGAGAACCGTGGCGGTGGTAGTACCATCGCCCGCGGCGTCGCTCGTCTTGCTCGCGACTTCGCGAACCATCTGAGCGCCCATGTTCTCATACGGATCGGGCAGTTCAATTTCCTTGGCAACTGTCACGCCGTCCTTGGTGACAGTGGGGGCGCCGTAAGAACGGTCCAACACGACATTGCGGCCCTTCGGGCCCAGGGTCACTTTGACTGCATTTGCCAGCACATTGACGCCAGCGACCATGCGGTGGCGAGCGGAATCTCCAAATCGTACATCTTTAGCGGCCATGTTATAGCTCCTTAATCTATTGAATCAGTAGACAATTGTTTTTTGCTCTGGCCCCCTCCGCGGCGCGGTTCGGAGCCTGCACGGAAAAAATTTCCGGTTGCGAAAAATTACTTTTCGATAACGCCCATGATGTCTTCTTCGCGCATCACCAGCAGCTCTTCGCCATCCATCTTGACGGTTTGGCCAGAGTACTTGCCGAACAGCACGCGGTCACCCACTTTGAGCGCCATGGCAATCACCTTGCCGCTGTCATCTTTCTTGCCCGGGCCCACGGCCACCACTTCACCCTGATCAGGCTTCTCGGTGGCAGAGTCGGGGATCACGATGCCGGATGCGGTCTTGCGTTCTTCTTCCATGCGCTTGACGTTCACGCGATCGTGCAGGGGGCGAATCTTCATGAGGGTTCTCCTTACTGTGAATGAGGGGTCAATACCGGCCAGTCGGCGCGCGGCCGTTCTATCAAAATCGAACGATCTGCTAGCACTCCCTGCCTGTGAGTGCCAATAGTAGGGCCCGTGCCCCACTCTTTCAAGCCCCTAGACCGCAATTATTTGTGCGCAACACCCTTTTAGCTCTCATTGCTTGTTGATGAGGATCAATTTTCTTGCCCCCATTCTTATTTCTCTGGGGTAGAGTTCGCTGTCATGAGCCAAGTCAAACTCATTGACCCCTTCGGGCGCCAAGTGGAATATCTCCGCCTGTCGGTGACAGATCGGTGCGATCTGCGCTGCGCCTATTGCATCCCAGAAGGCTTCAAAGGCTTTGAGGAGCCCGCCGACTGGCTCACCTTCGACGAGATCGAACGGGTCATCGGCCTGTTTGCCCGCATGGGGCTGAAGCGCGTCCGCCTGACCGGCGGTGAACCGCTGTTACGGCGCAACATCACCGATCTGACCCAGCGCCTCGCCACTCTGCCTGGGATTGAAGATCTTTCGCTGTCGACCAACGCCACCCAATTGGCCCGTCATGCCGCTCGACTCAAGGCATCAGGAGTGACCCGCCTCAATGTAAGCCTTGATAGCCTCGACCCGCAACAAATGATCCGTATCGCCGGGCGCGATGCACTGACCGACATCCTGGCTGGCTTGGAGGCCGCACGGCAAACCGGATTTGCACCCATCAAGCTCAACATGGTCGTCATGCAAGAAAATGTCGATGCCATTGACGGCATGGTCGACTACTGCATGGCACAGGGCTTTGTGTTGCGTCTGATTGAACTCATGCCCATGGGCGAAACGGCGCGCCGCCTCGGGTATATTGACTTGCAACCGATCAAGGCTCGACTGCAACAGAAATTCGGGCTGATCGACACGGTCATGAACGGCGGAGGGCCCGCACGCTATCTGGGCACACCGGATGGGCGCTTCAATGTCGGTTTCATCACGCCCATGTCGCAACACTTCTGCGCCACCTGTAACCGCGTTCGCCTCACCGTTGATGGCGTTTTACATCTCTGCCTGGGCCAGGAAGACCGCTTGGAACTGCGCCCCCTGCTGCGCCACGGCGCTTCAGATGCGGACCTGATAAAAATATTACTGGATGCCATCGCCCGCAAGCCCGAACGCCACGAGTTCCGCGAACAGCCCGCCAAGACCATCCGTTTCATGAATGCCACCGGCGGCTAATCAGCCTCCTACGGGTAACCAACCTTCGGTTTCAATTACTGCCGTTAGCACGGTGTGGCATGACCACATCCTGCGCCGGCAAGGTAGGGATCAACCATTTAAACAGGGCGGTAGCAGCAAATGCGCCGAGCAGTTGCATGACGATAAACGCCGGTGCATCGACTGGCCGGATACCGGCAAAGGTGTCTGAGGCCGCGCGTGCCAGCGTCACAGCGGGGTTGGCGAACGAGGTGGAGGCGGTGAACCAGTAGGCTGCCGTGATGTAGGCCCCCACGACTAAGGGGGTGATGGAAGGCCGGCTCTTCACCGTGCCCCAGATCACCGCCAACAGCCCGAAGGTGGCGACGAACTCACTCCAAAGTTGTGATGAACCGGCGCGCTCATGTTGGGAGGCGAAGAACAGGGGCAGATCGAACATGCCGTGAGCCGCCGCGACACCCGCAAACGCACCGCCAATCTGGGCGGTTAGGTACGCCGGAACCTGGCGCCAGGGCAGACCGCCGGCCCAGGCATCGGCTAGGGTCACCGCCGGGTTGAAGTGGGCACCGGAAATCGGACCAAAGGTCAGAATTAGCGCAATCAGGCCAGCGCCGGTGGCCAGCGTATTGGCCAGCAAGGCAATGCCCGTATTACCACCAGCCAGGCGCTCGGCCATGATGCCAGAGCCCACCACCACCGCCAGCAGGAAGGCAGTGCCGAGGGCTTCCGCCGTAATTTTGCGGGCCAGGCTCATGGGTGACCGATTGCGTTGAGGGCCTGCTGCAGTTTCATGCGATCCAGCTTACCTAGAGGCAGGTTGGCGAACAGCGAGATCCGGTTCTGCAGCTGATTAAAGGCCTGGAAGAAGGCCTTGCGCTTGTCCTCGTCGCTGCCGGCCAGCGCCGCTGGATCGGGCACGCCCCAGTGGGCGGTCATAGGCTGGCCGGGCCAGACCGGGCAGACTTCGCCAGCGGCGTTGTCACACACGGTGAAGACAAAATCCAGATTGGGCGCGCCGGGCCGGGCGAATTCGTCCCAGGACTTGCTGCGCAGAGAGGCGGTGACCAGACGGTTCTTTTCCAAGAGTTCGAGTGCGAAAGGATTCACCTGCCCGGCGGGATGGCTGCCGGCGCTGAAGGCCCGAAACCGCCCCTGGTTCACCGGCAGATAGTTGAGCAGCGCCTCTGCCAGGATGGAGCGGGCCGAGTTGCCGGTGCACAGAAACAGAACATTCAAAGGCTGGTCGGACATGGTTTTCTCCGCAGGCAGGGATAATTCAGAGACCCAGGTGAGCGCGCACGGCGGGGATCAGGCGGGCGCGGATGTCATCGCGCACGGTGAGGAAGCTTTCTAGGGGTTCGCCATGGGGATCGTGGAAGGGCAGGTGGATCGACTTCACCGGGCGGGGAAAGACCGGGCAGGTTTCCTTGGCGTTGTCGCACACGGTGACCACCAGGGCGATGTCCGCGTCGAGAAACATATCGGCGTCCTTGGGATACAGACCCTCGGTCGGCAGGCCGGCATCTTGCAACGCCGCGATGGCCCCATCCGCCACCTTGGGCTGCGGTTTGGTGCCGGCGGATACGGCGCGGACCTTTCCGGCCAAATCGTGGTTAACAATCACCTCGGCCATTTGCGAACGGCAAGAGTTTCCGGTGCACAGGACGAGAAGGGTGGGAAGTTGCGCGATCATGAACAATCCTTACAGTTGGAGTTAGCAATCATTGAGGGCGAACAGGCCGCCGGATTGCTGCCGCAGCAGTTTTCCGACAGGTAGTCGATCAGGCCATGCATGGCGTTGAAATCAGCGCTGTAGCGCACGAAGCGACCTTCCTGGACGCCGTGGATCAGCCCCGCTTGTGCCAAGGTGCGCAGGTGAAAGGACTGCGTGGCCGCCGGTAAATGCAGTGCCTCGGCTAGCGCGCCGGCCACTTTGCCCTGTGGCCCAGCCTGTACCAGAAGACGATAAATTGCCAGCCGGTTTTTTTGCGCCAATGCGCCGAGTGCACTCACCACTGATTCGGTATCCATGTCTTGACCTTCTAAATAATTCTACATTTCCAATGTTATGGAATTGTTACACGGCGACCGCCATTTTTCAAACTGCCGCCTCTTTTCCACCCCCCTTTTCTGCTCGCCTACCGCTATCCTTGGCGCATGAACACCCATCTTTGGCATCCTTGCACCCAAATGCAGCATCACGAAGCCACGCCACCCCTGGCCATTGCCAGAGGCGAAGGGGCGTGGCTAATAGATAGTGCAGGTCGGCGCTATCTCGACGCCATCTCGTCTTGGTGGGTCAACCTGTTCGGCCACTGCAATCCGCGTATTAACGCCGCGATCATCGATCAACTCAGCACCATTGAGCATGTCATCCTAGCCGGATGCAGCCACGCGCCAGTGTTGGAACTCTCCGCTCGGTTAGCCAAACTCACCGGGCTCGATCACGCCTTTTACGGCTCGGACGGCGCCTCGGCGGTCGAGATCGCGCTGAAAATGAGTTTTCACACCTGGAAAAACACCGGTCGGCCACACAAAACCGGCTTTGTCAGCTTGAAGGGCAGTTATCACGGCGAAACGCTGGGCGCCTTGGCGGTCACTGATGTCGCGATTTTTCGTGACACCTACGCGCCCTTGTTGCGGCATAGCCATCAAGTCATGTCGCCGGATGCACGGCAAGCCCAGCCGAGCGAAACGGCTGCCGATGTCGCCCGCCGTGCCGCCGCCGATCTGGAGGCCTGGCTGGTTGAACACGCCGCCACTACCGCCGCGCTGATCGTCGAACCGCTGGTGCAATGCGCCAGTGGCATGGCCATGTACGACCCGGAATATCTGCGCTTGGCGCGGGCCTTGTGTGATCGCTACGAAGTCCACCTCATCGCCGACGAAATCGCCGTCGGCTTTGGCCGCACGGGCACCTTGTTTGCCTGCGAACAAGCCCACATCCGCCCCGATTTTATCTGTCTGTCCAAAGGCATCACCGGCGGCTATCTGCCGCTGGCCTGCGTACTCACCACTGACCGCGTCTATGGCGCCTTTTACAGCCCCGAGGCGCGGCTTGGCTTTTTGCACTCGCACTCCTACACCGGCAACCCGTTGGCCTGCCGGGCGGCGCTCGCCGTGCTGGACATTTTTGAGGAGGCGGATGTTCTGGCCCAAAACCGCGCCAAGGCCGCCGCGTTCAACCGTCTCTTGGAACCGCTGCGCCAGCACCCCCGCGTGCGCCACTTTCGCCACCAAGGCATGCTCTGGGCCTTCGATGTCGCCGACACCGGCCCCGGCTTTGCCGGCGATGTTCATCTTGCGGCCCGAGAAAATGGCGTGCTACTGCGCCCCATCGGCAACACCGTCTATTTCATGCCGCCCTACATCATTGACAGCGATGCCATGGGTCTGATGGCCAAAATCGGCCTAAGCGTGCTGGAAAACACCCCGACTTCGCCGGTCCAGCGCGCCCGAACGGTCAATTTTCAGGTATAAAAGCGCGGTCATAAATCCGACTTGAGAGTTGAGCGATGTCTTTGCATACCTTTGGATGGAGTGTCCTGGCCCTAGCGCTGCTGGCCGGTTGTAGTCAAAAAGATGACGGTAAGACCGTCGTCCGGATCGGCTCAGTCGCACCGCTCACCGGAGCGCAGACCCATATCGGCAAGGATAATGAAAACGGCGCACGCCTGGCGCTGGACGAAATCAACGCCACGGGCTTGACGCTTGGCGGCAAACCGGTGCGGCTAGAACTCATCGCCGAAGATGACGGCGCCGAACCCAAGACGGCAACCCTCGTGGCGCAAAAACTGGTTGACGCCGGGGTCGCGGGGGTCATTGGCCACCTCAATTCCGGCACCAGCATCCCAGCCTCCAAGCTCTACAACGCTGCCGGTATTCCGCAAATTTCGCCCTCGGCCACTGCCGTGAAATACACCGCTCAAGGCTACCAGACCGCTTTCCGGGTGATGGCCAACGACGCGCAACAGGGCGCCGCGCTCGGCCAGTTTGCGGTCAAGACCTTGAAGGCGCAAAAGATCGCCCTCATCGACGACCGCAGTGCCTACGGTCAGGGTTTGGCCGACGAGGTAGAAAAGGCCGTCAGAGCCGCCGGTGGCACGGTGATTGATCGCCAGTACACCACGGATAAGGCCACCGATTTCAGCGCCATCCTGACCGCCATCAAGGGCAAGGGCGCCGATCTAATTGTGTTCGCCGGCATGGATCCGCAAGGCGGCCCGATGGCCAAACAGATAAAGTCGCTGGGCCTGAAGGCGCAATTACTGGGTGCTGATGGTATCCAGAATGGCAACTTCATCAAGCTGGCCGGTGCCGATGCCGAAGGCGCCATCGCCTCATCACCGGGCCTACCGCTGGACAAAATGCCTGGCGGACCTACATTCAAGCAGCGCTTCAACGCCCAATATGGCGAAATTCAGGTCTATGCGCCCTATGCCTATGACGCCATGCAGGTCTTCGTCGCCGCCATGAAACGCGCCGATTCGGCCGATCCGAAAAAGATCCTGGCTGAGCTCACCAAGACCGATCACACTGGCGTAACCGGACAGATCCGCTTCGACGCCAAGGGCGACACCGTCGGTGGCGCGGTTACTCTGTATCAGGTCAAGAACGGCACCTGGGCTCCGCTCGCGACCGTCCAATAACACGCTCCAGTAAACAGGTCTCGCGTGGACATCTTCGCCCAGCAGCTTGTCAACGGTCTGGTGCTTGGCAGCATCTATGCCCTGGTGGCGCTGGGCTACACCATGGTGTACGGCATCTTGGAGCTGATTAACTTCGCCCACGGCGAGGTCACCATGGTTGGCGCCATGGTTGCCTTGGCCGTGATGGGCGCTCTGCTTGGTGTCGCGCCTGACCTGCCCGGTATTCTAGTGGTCATTGGCGGTGCTTTGGTCGCCATCCCTGCCTGCATATTGCTGGGCTACACCATCGAGCGCGTCGCCTACCGCCCGCTGCGCCAAGCGCCGCGCCTCGCCCCACTGATCACGGCCATCGGCGTATCGATCATTCTGCAAAATGTCGCCATGCTGATCTGGGGCCGGCAATACATCGCCTTCCCGCCCATCCTGCCGCAGGCCACATTCCAGATCGCCGGGGCGCAGGTCTCGGCCCTGCAAATTTTCATCGTCCTGCTCTCCGGCATCGCCATGGCTGGGCTGTGGTTCATGGTGCAGCGGACCCGACTAGGCCGCGCCATGCGCGCCTGCGGAGAATCCCGCGAGATCGCCAGCCTAATGGGGGTAGATGTCAACCGCATCATCTCAACCACCTTTATCATCGGTTCAGCTTTGGCCGCCGTGGCGGGCCTGATGGTTAGCGCTTACTACGGCTTGGCACATTATTACATGGGCTTCATGCTAGGCCTTAAGGCGTTTTCCGCCGCCGTCCTAGGCGGTATCGGCAACCTCGGCGGCGCGGTGTTGGGCGGTCTTTTGCTCGGCGTCATCGAGGCCTTGGGCGCAGGCTATATCGGCGACCTCACCGGCGGTTTCCTGGGCAGCCATTACCAAGATGTGTTTGCCTTCCTGGTCCTCATCGCCGTGCTGGTGTTCCGCCCCTCGGGCCTGCTGGGTGAGCGCGTTGCCCAGCGTGCCTGAGCCTCGTCCATGATTGCCGCACTCAGAGAACGCCCTCGCTTAAGCTTGGCCCTGCTGGCGGTTTTGCTGGCAGTGCTACCCTTTGTCACCGGCGTATTGATTGGACAAAGCGGCGTGCGCATGCTCGACTTTGCCCTGCTCTATGTCCTGCTTGCGCTGGGCCTTAATCTGGTGGTGGGCTATGCCGGTCTGCTCGACCTGGGCTACATTGCCTTTTACGCGCTGGGTGCGTATTTCTATGCTTGGCTGGCCAGCCCACACTTTGGCCTGCACCTCCCGTTCTGGATGATTTTGCCCATGGGCACGCTGTTTGCTGCCGCCTTCGGGGTGCTGCTCGGCGCACCGACCTTGCGGCTGCGCGGCGATTATTTGGCCATCGTCACCCTGGGCTTTGGCGAAATCATTCGCATCTTCATGAACAACCTCGACGCCCCGGTCAATCTCACCAACGGTCCGCAAGGGATGGACCTGATTGATCCAATCCAGATCGCCGGGATCGGATTTTCCGGCACGCAGGAGGTGTTTGGCCTAGTGGTGCAGGCCACCCATCTCTATTACTACCTGTTTTTGGCCTTCACCCTAGCGGCTATCCTGTTTGCCTATCGTCTGCAAGATTCGCGCATCGGCCGAGCCTGGGCCGCGATCCGCGAGGACGAGGTGGCGGCGGCGGCGACGGGTATCAACACCCGCAACCTCAAACTACTGGCCTTTGCCATGGGAGCCACTTTTGGCGGACTGGCCGGCGGCCTGTTCGCCGCTTTCCAAGGCTTCATCAGCCCGGAAAGTTTTAATTTGATGGAGTCGATCCTGATTCTGTGCATGATCGTTCTGGGCGGCATGGGCCACATTCCGGGCGTGATCGTAGGTGCGGTACTGCTGACGATCCTGCCCGAGGCCCTGCGTTATATCGGCGACCTGCAACGCGCCATGCTGGGCGAGGTAGTGGTCGATGCCGCGAATCTGCGCATGCTGATCTTTGGTCTAGCCCTAGTCCTGATGATGCTCTATCGTCCGGCCGGGCTGTGGCCATCGCGCCAACGCCGGCGCGAGCTGACTGCCGAGGGTGAGGTAGTGCGACATGAACAGGAGTCGCTGGTCGATGTGCAGCGCTAAAGCCTTGCTGGAGGTTGCCAGCGTTGGCAAGCGCTTCGGCGGACTGGCGGCGCTTACCGAGGTCAGCCTAAGCGTCCAGCAGGGCGAAATCTACGGCCTGATTGGCCCGCACTGCGCGGGCAAGACCACTCTGGTCAACTGTATGACCGGCCTCTACAGTGTCTCGGACGGACAGATACGGCTGTCTGGCGAGTCCATTCAGGGCCTTAAGCCGCATGCCATCGTGCAACGCGGCTTTGCCCGCACTTTTCAAAACATCCGCCTGTTCGCCAATATGACGGCGCTGGAAAATGTCATGGTCGGTTGTCATCCCCGCTCCCGTGTCGGAGTATTGGGCGCGGTCTTGCGCACCGCGTCGGAACGGCGCGAAGAACGGGAAATCCGCGAAGCCGCTCATTTTTGGTTAACGCGTGTCGGCCTCAATGCCAAAGCCCGTAGCCTGGCTGGTCACCTGCCTTATGGCGCACAGCGGCGGCTCGAGATCGCCCGGGCCCTCGCTACCGAGCCGCACCTCCTGGCCCTCGACGAGCCCGTCGCCGGGATGAACCCCAGCGAACGGCGGGACATGGCGGATCTGTTTCTGCGTCTGCGTCATGACCACCAACTTACCCTGTTGCTGATCGAGCATGATGTGAAGCTGGTCATGGGTCTGTGCGACCGGGTCGCCGTGCTCGACTATGGACGCAAGATTGCCGAGGGCAGTCCAGCTAGCGTGCAAAAGGACGCCGCCGTCATCAAGGCCTATCTGGGAGGCCACGCGGCATGAGCTTTCTCACCGTCAAAAACCTCAAGGTAGCCTATGGTGGCATCGAGGCGGTGCGCGGCGTCGAACTGGAAGTCGGCGAGCGGGAATGCGTCTGCGTCATCGGCGCCAATGGCGCGGGCAAAAGCAGCCTGCTCAAAGGCCTGATAAACCGGGTCGCACATCGCGGCGAGGTGCGCCTGCAAGGCGAGCGCCTGAGCCATTTGCCTACCCATGCCATAGTACAGCGCGGTCTGGTGCTGGTGCCGGAAGGGCGCGGCGTGTTCACCCGTATGACGGTGGCCGAGAACCTCGATCTGGGTGCGTATCTGCGTCATGACAAAGCAGCTGCTGCCACCGATTTAGCCCAAGTTTTTGAGGCCTTTCCGCGCCTGTTTGAGCGCCGCACGCAGTTGGCCGGCACGCTCTCGGGCGGCGATCACAGACTCGACAGACTCTCGGCGCACCATCCTGCTCGGCCTCGCACCGTGCCTCGTACTCGGCCTCTGCCGAATCAAACCGATACAGAAAATCTACCGATTTTTTAGCTAAGTAG
>SXGU01329953.1_pt1 | contig 10269 bp, 7 predicted proteins | sample 3174531 | NCBI WGS metagenome assembly SXGU01 (sample SAMN11356863, study PRJNA531348) | freshwater metagenome | isolation source: freshwater sample F1-140 | place: China: Fuxian Lake, Yuxi | collected 2017-12-25 | reverse complement strand
GACACTGACAAAAATTAAATACTCTGGTAAGTACGGTCATATTCTTACCGAGCTGACAAAGCCACAGAGGGAAATCTTGAAGTGTTTAAATATTGATCTGATAAACAAAACCTAGCGATAATTTTTCGGGAAATTAGGTTATCAAGCACCGAAGGGGAGGAGAGGCTCATCGAGCCCCGCCACTTGAGCTGTGATAATATTTTATTCAAACCATACCTGTGAGAGTAGTCGATTGATTTATTTACAACCCAATAAGGGCGAGAGTAAACTCACTGGCGGAGAGATTAATACCGTTTTAAGAGCAACCGGTGCAATTTTTCCAGTGGCCATTACATTATTCCAGTACACATAACAGGAATTTTTCATAATATAGTCACAGACATTTTTTTTGACCAAATCGGTATTATGTATTCCTGAACGAGTATCGTTTACTTCATAGTAGTAGGAACTACCTTCCGCTATTTGATCGCTTACTTTAAAAACAGCTTCACTCTGCAATTGAACAGCCTTTAGCTCGGTCATTAATGCGGTTAAATCACAGGCCTTATACGTTGCTAAGGTTTTGGTGATATTCTCTTGTTTTTCAGCTTTACGGGCTTGACGATCTTCACTGTTTGCAAACACGGAACCCGTAAGGATTAGCGAAACCACACTGCTTAAAATAATATAATAATTAAATTTCATCATTGACTCCCTCCTTGGCTTAAGAAATGAAAATCACAAAACATGCTGATAACGATATATCATACATAGCCCTATACGCCTGGACAAGATCACGCCTAAACGCGTGGAGTTTCTCAATTGCCTCTGTTATCGATGGGTGATACTTTGTCACAACCATCGTCCATTAGATGAATTTTTGTTAGATATGCCATCGCTTTTTGTGCATACTCTAAGGGTATCGCGATGGCTGGATCTTGCTCCGCCTCAACAATCATCCACCCGCTGTATTGCCTCTTTTTTAAAGAAGCGAAGATCGGCCGAAAGTCTAAAGAACCATCTCCTGGTACGGTGAATACGCCAGTGCGTACGGCGTCCATAAAGGATAGACCCTCTGTCACCACGGTATTTAGCACAGACAAACGAATATCTTTTAGATGTACATAGCGAATTCTTGATCCATGGCGCTCGATGATCTCGACAGGGCTCATATCGGCAAACGCTGCATGACCGGTGTCAAGTAGCAGGGACACGAGCTCGGGGCTAGTGTGTTGCATGAGAAAATCAATTTCAGCCAGGTTGAATATGCCAGTACCCGCATGGTAATGATAAACAATGTGCATATCAAAATCTTGCGCAATACGACCTAAGGTGTGTAATCCTTGAATGAGTTGCCGCCATTGATGATCATTAAATTGTGGTTTTTGTACTCCTAAAATGGGTAAAGATGTTCCCTGAATAGCATGACCACACTCACAGACATTGATAAAGCGCGCGCCCAGAGCCCGCGTAAAACTGACATGATCAAGGAATCGTGATAGCGTGGTATCGGTCTGATTGTCCACTGTAAAATAGGTGCTGAACCACGCACTGGCTAACTGTAGGCCCTGTGCCACGAGAGCCTCTTGTAAAACGGGGATATCACGTGGAAATTTAGAACCTAGCTCTGTGCCACAAAAACCTGCGCGCGCCATGTCTTCGATGCATTGTTGAAAACTGATGTCTTTGCCTAAGTTAGGATCATCATCATTACTCCAGTTAATGGGAGCGATACCAAATTTTATGCTCATATTGTCCTCAGTATTCTTTTGCAGATGCAAGCCGATCGCACTGTTGTCGATGCGCAAGCCTAACCTGATTGCGATTAGACTCTTCGGCTGTCGCCACACGCCACCAGCTTTTGTAAGGAGTACTCATGCAGTCAGGGGCGACAGGAACGACAAAAACACAAGATATTTTTTCCAAAGTTGCCTGACACATCGCCTTTGTTAAACCATCGTAGGTATCAGCATAGAATGATTTTGCGCCCAACGCCTCGGCATACTGGCAAAAATTGATGGGCATGTATCGCCCCTCAAGTCGACCGCTTTGCGGGCATCGATAGCGAAACTCATTGCCAAAGCCCTGACTTCCATGGGCCATTTGCAGATTTTTGATGCATTGATAACCATGGTTATCAAAAATAACGACCGTGATTTTTAGATCTTCTTGAATGGCTGTGAGCAATTCTGAATGCAGCATTAAATAACTACCATCACCCACCAATACATAGACCTCTCCTTCTTGCGATCCTCTAGCCAAACGTACACCAAGCCCTGCCGCTACCTCATAACCCATGCAAGAATAAGCATACTCAAGGTGGTAGTCTTTGCATTGCGTGCTTTGCCAGAGACGATGCAAGTCTCCCGGTATAGAGCCCGCAGCACCAATGATCACATCATGAACAGCCACCTGGCTATTTAACAAACCCAACACCGCCGTTTGCTGTAGTGCTTTCAATGACGAGGGTTTAATGGCTGTCACGCGGGCTATTTCTTGCTGCCATTGTTTACGCTGTGTGATGATTTGGTGTTGGTAATCTAGAGGGGTTTGGTAGTGGCCCAGGGCGTGCGTCAGTTGAGTCATTCCACAGCGCGCATCACCCTTAAGTGGCAGACTCGCTAATTTATAGGCGTCCATGGCATTAATATTTAAATGGATGAATTGGCATTGGGGATTTTGAAAGGCCCATTTAGACGACGTCGTGAAATCTTGCAGGCGCGAACCAATCACAAGCACACAATCAGCAAGAGCGGCTAAGGCATTAGCAGGCTCTGAGCCCGTGACCCCAATCCCACCTACGTTCATGGGATGATTAGCGGGTAAAGCACTTTTGCCCGCTTGAGTTTCGGCTACAGGGATACCGTGCGCCAGTGCAAAATCGGCAAGCATTTGACAGGCAAACGAATAATGAACTCCGCCACCAGCGATGATCAAGGGCTTTTGGGCCTTTTGCAAGCAGACGACTGCCCGTTGCAGGGCTTCTTTGCTGACAGGCGGTCTGTCAATAACCCACACGCGTTTTTCAAAAAAATGCTCGGGGTAAGCATAGCTTTCCGCTTGTACATCCTGGGGAAGGCATAAAGTAACTGCACCTGTTTCTGCGGGATCGGTGAGCACACGCATGGCATTCAAGCAGGCGATCATTAGCTGCTCGGGTCGCGCTACCCTATCCCAATATTTACTGACGGGTTTAAAGCAGTCATTAACCGATAGGGTATAGTCATGTGCGACTTCTAATTGCTGCAATACTGGATCGGGTTGGCGACAACTGAAGGTGTCTCCAGGCAATAGGAGCAGTGGAATACGATTGGTGGTGGCGGTTGCGGCGGCCGTCACCATGTTGGTGGCTCCGGGACCAATAGACGATGTGCAAGCCATTATCCCTAGGCGGTTTTTTTGCTTAGCAAAAGCGATCGCTGCATGTGCCATGCCTTGCTCATTGTGCCCCTGGTAATAACGCAGTTGATACGAATTGTTTTCCAGCGCCTCACCCAATCCCGTGACATTGCCATGACCAAAAATGCCAAATAGTCCATGCACAAAGCGGTGTTCCTCACCATCAATCGCAATGTATTGACACTCAAGAAAACGCAATAAGGCTTGGGCCATGGTTAAACGCACTTTTTCCATAATATACCTCAATGAATGATCCCTCCCTTTGGAAAAGGGAGGTTAGGAGGGATTTTTTAAACCCGTGTTAATATGCCTTCATCCCCCTTTTGTAAAGGAGGACATGTCTTGCCATACACGCCAATTGGCGGCCTTGTCCCGTGTCCATGCATGCTCCTCGCGGAAGGTGGGTAAGTGGTATGGATCATCGCGCAAATGGCGGATAAACCAAAGCGTGTAGAGAGCATAACCTGGCGCTACGCAATGCGCGTGTTCACCGCCCTCTAAGATTTGATAGGTATCATGGTGCTCGATACGCAATACATTTTCGCCATGCTCGCCAAAAGCAAATCCGCACGGCTCAGAAAAGCGATAATGATACACTTCAGGTTGAGCATGGTAATGAGGCGGATAGCTAGACCACCGCCCTGGCATGGTAATGATTTCCCCCACCACAAGATTAGACTGTGGACGATTTCGCTTATCAAAAACCGTACGCACATGCCGATAGGAGGTGTTCTCAAGCAAACCTAATCCTCGATGATCAAGCTCAAGCATGGATTGCTTATCAAAAAGTTGCGGCAAAAATGCGTTGTCATTTAGCGTTTCTATCAACAATAGCTCACAGTCTGTTAGCGCCGTAACACTTGCATGCGTATTGACGGCACAGTGTAATACGATAGGTGGCTCGCGGAAATAATCTCTTCTTTCTGCCAGCGACGATGTGTTTGCATAGCTAAAATTGACACGCCCGGTTAATAACAAGGCGGCAAACTCATAGCAGGAATTAAACAAGAACTGTTGCCCCATGGGAAGCTTGATGGAACTAAAATTCATTCCACCATGAACGCTCATCGTATTCACATCGATGATGGGATTGATACCAAAGGAAAACCCTTGCGGTTTTTTAATGAGTGTCGTCGCCTTTCCTTGATAGGTCGTTGCTGCATGCATTGTCGCAAGTGCTTTGCTTTTCCAGATGGGGGTTGTTGTCTTAAACGAATCCATGAAAAAACATAACTCTTGCCAAGACGGAATAGCTGGCGCGCACCCATGGCGAGTGACGACCAGGGCACCGCAAGCGTTGGCGTAGGTTGCAGCGAGTGCCCACGGCTCCTCGCGTAATATAGCGCGCAGCAAACCGGCCATGAAGGCATCTCCCGCCCCAAGTACATTCAAAACCTCTACTGGATAGGCCTGACCGACAATGGGTGTGGATAATCCATCCGGGTAGATAACACAACCTTTTTCACCCGATTTGATGACGAGGGTAGCCTGGGTGAGCGATTGGATAGTCTGGCGCGCTCTGTCAAGAGAGTCACTGCCTCCGGCAAGACAAAACTCCTCCTCCGTGCCGACCAAGAGATCGCACAAAGGGAGGATCTGCTGATAGACTTCACTGACCTGCTGACTATCAACATAACGCGTCTCCCCATCCCCGGCGGTAGTTAGCCCCCAGAGCACAGGCCGATAATCCAAGTCCATGATAACCGCCGTATGCTGACGCTTAGCTAAATTGACTGCATGCCAACTCGTTTCGCGAATGCCCTCTTTGGAAAGACCCGTGCCCGTAATGACCAACGCTTTCGCTTGTGCAATGAGATCTTCACGGACATGTGCGGGTTGCAATTGCATGTCCGCGCAATGGTCGCGATAAAACATGAGAGGAAAATCGTTGGGTGGCTTTACCCCCAGCAAGACTAAGCCCGTGAGGTGGCTCGGAGTATCATAGAGCAGATCGGTGCGTACACCCTCGGCCGTTAGGGTCTCTTTAATAAAACGCCCCATCTCATCACGGCCAACACAGGACAGCATCATGCTGGCTAATCCGAGGCGTGATGCACCAACGGCAATATTCCCGGCACAACCACCAAGATATTTTTTGAAATGATGCGCATCAGCAAGGGAGGCGCCGATATCATCGGCATAAAAGTCAACCGCAACGCGCCCCATACAAATCACATCGATGGGGCGATCGTGAATAAAAGAAAAAGAAGACGCGTGGCTCATGCATCAATGCTCACGCTAACGGGCTTATGATGCACTAGCGATGCTTGAGCCGCAAATGCAATCCGCAAGGCTTGTAAGCCTGCACTACCGGGTACAAGGCTTGGTGTTTGTTCGCGAAAGGCTTGGTAAAATGCTGATAATTCATTGAGGTACGCCTGTTGATACCGCTCTAAGAAAAAATATTGCGGATTGGCTGATGTATGATTGTGTTGACTTAATTGATGCACACCATGCTGTAGTTGGTTGTCAGCCCAAAGCATACCCTCGCTGCCAAAAATTTCCAGGCGCTGATCATAGCCATAAACGGCTTGCCGGCTATTATCGATAACGCCTAATGCGCCGTTGGCAAAACGAAGTTGCACAATGGCGGTATCGACATCACCAAAAGCTTCAACATCAGGATTGATGAGCACCGAGCCACTGGCATAAACCTCGACTACTTCACTACCCATGATAAAACGTGCCATGTCAAAATCATGAATCGTCATATCCATGAAGAGGCCACCTGACTGTGCAATATAGTCTTTGCTGGGGCAGTGAGGATCGCGCGAGGTAATTTTGAGTACCTGAGCACGACCAATTTCACCATGAGCAACACGTTGCTGAATCATCGCAAAGTGTGGATCAAAGCGGCGGTTAAAACCGATTTGCAATAGAGTATTGTTCCGCTTCACCGCAATGAGGGCTGATAAAATATCGTCCTCCGTTAAGCCTAACGGTTTTTCACAAAAAATAGCCTTGCCTGCCTCGCTTGCCATGAGGAGATGCTCGACATGCAGCGAGGAAGGGGATGCAATAAGCACCGCATCAACCTCAGGATGTGTGAGCAAAACTTCGGGTGAAGCTGAACATAAAGGAATGCCAACATGGCTTACCCATGCTTTGTCTAGATAAGGATCAGCTATACCTAGCAGTTGAAATTGCGGAAGTCTTGACTGAATGTTTTCTGCATGCAATCGACCAATACGGCCTGCGCCAATAATGCCTAGTCGGCAAGGGAGAGTATTCATAATAGTTCTTCTCTTGATAAACGTGCTGCTCTTTTAGTGAAGGGCTGCCCTAAATCTCTTAACGCGTTGCCCGCAAATACATTATTTTCAATATGCTCTAATGAGACGCCTGCCGTTTCAGGAATAAACCGATAACAAAAAGCGAAAGCGAGTAAACAGAGAAGGCCAAATATCGCCATGGTGCTACTCGGCCCTATCTGCTGATAGATGCCCAGAAAGGAAATAGCAACGAGAAAATTTCCTGACCACTGAACGACCGTTGCAATACTCATCGCTTGCGCACGGATAGCGAGCGGGTAAATTTCAGCAATAATAACCCAAAATAAAGAGCCCACACTAATACAATAACCCATCACGTAAATAGCAAACGCTAAGAGCAAGCAGTATTTATGGCCGGGAAATTGGGCATTGAACAGCAGACTCGTAGTGAGTAGCGCCACTCCCGCAAGGACTGTACCACAAAGCAACATCTGTCGCCTACCCAACCTATCAACAGAAAATAGCGTGATTGCAGTAAACACAAAGTTGACTACGCCTAAACAAAACGTCGCAAGCAGTGCATTTTTAAAAGGCGTAAATCCTGCACTCGTAAAAATCAAAGGCCCATAATATAAAATGGCATTAATCCCTGAAAACTGCTGAAACAAGCCGAGGATTATCCCAGCCATCAGCACATAAATAACCGGTGCCTTGAATAGGCTTAGCCGTTTGGTGTGAGTACGATGAGTGCATAGGCGCATTTCAGTGAGCTCAGCTTCTATTTCCTCAGGAGAGGTACGTAACATTTGGAGCGCGCGCCTTGCTGATTCTTCCCCGAAACGCTTAAACAACCAACGAGGAGAGTGCGGAACATAGCGCATACCGATCAAAAGGCTGAGCGCGGGGAGCGCACCCAACCATAATATAAGACGCCAACTAAAAGGCCAAAGATCATGCAGCAAATAACCAATCAGGTAGGCAGCTGCCTGCCCAAAGGTTAGCGCAAGACCATTAATGAGCACCATGCGCCCGCGCTGTGAGGCAGGAGCCACTTCCGCAATAAAGAGTGGGGTAATATAGGAGGCAATGCCGATGCATATACCGATAAGGAATCGACCACAGAGCAGGGTAGTAAAGCCATGAGCCTGTGCACAAAGAGCCGTTCCAAGGATAAAGCCTAGGGCCACCAGCTGTAATAACAGGCGGCGACTCACTCGATCGGCAAAAAGCCCTGAGAGTGGAATACCTAAAACGCAACCAAGCACACTGCTGCTAACGATTTTAGACCACTGCCACGGCGTGAGGGATAATTGGGCACTCGCCTGCTGATGAATATCAGCAATCACACTGGTGTCAAAACCAAAAAGGAAACCACCCAAGGCGGTAATGGTGGTGATAAGATAGACGTAACGCTTTACTTCACCGTGCATAATAACTGCCCGTCCATGGCAAAAGGTGGGCAAATACTATCATGATCGAAGCTAAAACGCCATTTCCATTAAGCACTCCATGCTTTATTATTTTCCTTTAAGATCCCGATAGAAATTTTCATGAACACCGAGAGCCAAGAAAAATGATTTATCTTGTAGTTTGGCACATATTTAAGATTTAAATTTAAATCCAGGGGTTATGCTGTGCTCAATTGTTTCTGCTGACTCTTTGAGAGCTTTTAGCGCCTGCCTTGCCTCCATCACTTTAGTCATGGAGTCGGTTTTAGTTAAAAAAAGTGCTGAAATGGGGTTGTTATGCTTTTTTAATACTTCTTGCTCTGTTTCTGTGACCAACTCTTGTTGAAGTTCTGCAAGTGCTGTTGAAATGCTATGTAATTTTTTGTAGGGTTGAGCCACAATAGTTGCTGTATCATTTATTAAAGATAGCTTATCTCTACATCTTCTGATGATCACCTCCAAGACCTGGGCCTTCGCCGGATCGGTCCCTTTTAATTGATTGGCTTTCTCAATAAGGGAGTCTAATTTACTACCTAAATCATCATTGTTTTGAAAGAAGGCATCATCTGCATGCAACTCTTTACCCAGCTGATTTAAACTAGTTACCGCCGCTGATATTGCTGATTTATGATCATCAGCACTCATACCGGGAGATGGAGAGGCACTCACTATGTCTCTCAGACCCACCCTCACCCATGATGAGTCAAGTACGCTTTCATCTCTAAGAGCAAATTGCTGACGAAGGTGACGCTCATATAATACGAGGGTTGCCATATCATTTGGGCTTTCAACGGAGGTATGACCCTCGTTATCAAACTTCCTTACCTCTTCAATAGCTTGCTTGACCAACGGGGTTACCTTCACATCACATGCCTTACCCGTCTTGGGTGCACCAAAATGTGCATGAGCTGTTTCAGTTTTTTCTTGTGGTATATCAAAGTCCATATTGTTTTCGGCATATTCTTTTTCGAGTAACTCTCTTAATTTTAAAGAGGCAAGTGCGGTACCTGTTCGACCATCCCCGGCACCACAATGAATGGCAATTTTTTTACCGCCCTCTTGCGCACGTTCAACAGCAGCATATACAGCATCATACACCTCAGGCTTTATCCGCTCCGTTTGCTCAAAAGGGGTGTTGAACCAGTCATACACCTCCACGGAGGTACCGCAGGTGTAAAATGTGGGATCCATTCCTGCGGCTTTAAGTGCCCCGCTATAATCGCCAGACAAGCTTACAACCGCGCCCACTTGATGTGCACTTTTTAACTCCTCAAAGACAGCCACATCATCTCCTGGCCTTTGAAAGCCACCGATACTCATTTTTTCCCCGTTAAGGGTGATGTCAACGTCTCTATAATTTCCCAATGGCATAATAATACTCTCGTCCATATATTATGAGTAAATTATAGTCCATGGTAATATTATTTGATCTACATGCTCCAAGTTTGCGCACGAGTCTGGGGTATGACACCTTTAAAAGCTCTAACACATCATGAGGATGTGTGTGCTCTAAGATAAGCTGGTATTTTGCTCAGTATAGTCCGCTAATGGGTCCACTTATATTACTACTATCCCGTAAAGCCCCATCAGGAGCTTTGCGGGATATCGTATAGGTGTGGGGTTCATGAGGAACTAGATAGCAATCGGGGCTTTAATGGTTGGATGTGATTGATAATTAATAAACTCAAAATCGTCAAACTGATAATCAAATAATGTTGTCGGTTTCTGCTTGATGAGTAGCTGCGGCAAGGGTAGGGGTTGTCGTTGTAACTGGGTGCGGGCTTGCTCTAAATGGTTCATGTACAGATGGCAATCTCCGCCGGTCCAGATGAATTCACCAGCCTCGAGACTACATTGCTGTGCCACCATGTGCGTCAAAAGGGCGTAGGAGGCAATGTTGAAGGGCACGCCTAAAAATACATCGGCCGAGCGCTGGTACAGTTGGCAGGAGAGGCGGTTGTTTGCAACATAAAATTGAAATAATGCATGGCAGGGTGCGAGCACCATTTTGTTCAACTCAGCGACATTCCATGCACTAACCAACAGCCGACGAGAGTCGGGGTTTGTTTTAATTTGCTGCACAAGCTCGGTTAGCTGATCTATCGTTTGCCCGTCTGGCGCGGGCCAACTCCGCCATTGCCGACCATAAACAGGCCCAAGTTCGCCCTTTTCATTGGCCCACTCATCCCAAATGGACACGCCATGCTCATGCAAATAGGCAATATTGGTAT
>SXGU01292765.1_pt1 | contig 10269 bp, 10 predicted proteins | sample 3174531 | NCBI WGS metagenome assembly SXGU01 (sample SAMN11356863, study PRJNA531348) | freshwater metagenome | isolation source: freshwater sample F1-140 | place: China: Fuxian Lake, Yuxi | collected 2017-12-25 | reverse complement strand
GGATTTGCGATGCAGGCGGTGTGTGGCGGGACGCATGCGTGTGCGGTCTTTGCATTGCTTGCTGCGCGAGCTGGCTATAAACACATCCTTGTCGCTGAACCAACTTGGGTGAATCACCGCAATATCTTTTCGGCCTTTTCTCAGACAATATTTTCGCATTTGAACATGGAAGGAAAGGTAAGTCTGGAGGACTACCGGAAAGCGATCGAGACTGTTTCAGAACCAACGATTTTGCTGATACACGGAGGACTGACGCACAATCCAACGGGAATTAATTTCTCTCTAGAGCAGCTTCGCGTCCTTGCAGATGTTATTCGATCGCGACCAATTTTTGTGTTCATTGATTTTGCATATCTTGGTCTTGGTGAGGGAATTGAACAGGATACGGAGTTTGTTCGACTGCTCATGCGTGAGCTGCAGGATGTGGCGGTTGGCATTTCTTTTTCAAAAAACGCCACGCTCTATGCGCATCGTACAGGAGCACTGTTGGTAAAGACAAAACAAAAAGAACGCGTTGAATCAAACCTTCGACAAATTGTACGATCGTCAATTTCAAGTGCGCCTGTTTTCGGTCAACGCATCTTGAATACAATTTTTGAACAACACTTTTCTCTTTGGCAACAGAATATCGACGAGATGCGGCAAAGTATCGATTCAAGAAGGAAAGCGCTTATTTCAGCTGCACCAGAGTTGAGATTATTGGATTCCACTCGTGGTCTTTTTGGTTTACTTCCTATTACGGCAGAACAGGTGAATCAATTACAAACAGAGTATTCAATTTATCTTCCGAAAGACGGACGCATTAATTTTTCAGGGATTGAAACTCGACGGATCACGTATCTAACGGAAGCGCTTCACTCGTTGTGGAACCCTACGTGAGTGGTATACTGACAGTAATATTAGCTTGGAAATCATATGGAGGTTTCGCGGCAGGAATTGGGAGCGGAGATTCATGGAGAAAGGGAAGTGCGTACAATCCCTGTACGTGATGATGTCGTAGGCAAACCGTTATTCGATCAAGTTCAATCTTCTTCAAAAGAAGAGTTGTTGACACGGGAAGCGTCACAGCAAAAAGATTATCAAGCATTAGTGGCACGACAACTTTCATTTGGTCGTGATCCGGAGGCGTATTGGAAGCAGTTGTGTGCAGAACGCGATGCAACGAGTGGACTTGGAACGCCAGGGAGTCGGTCCGACAGTGAACGTGGATTACGGCATGAAATGCAGGCGCTTGTGCCGCATCTTGCGCGACGGCTCGTGCAACGAGATTCGCTTCGTTTTGTTGATCCTAACATGTATGTAGCACAGTTGGATCGAATGATACGTTCGGTGGAAACGCAGGCAGAGTTAGCAAGGAAAACGGGAACAAATTTGGAACAGCGCGCACTTGCAGATCAAACACGTGTTCTTTTTGTACAGCGTGATATAGCGTCACAATGGGTAATACGTGGTTCTGAAGCGTGGCGGAATTTGCGGGTACAAGCCGTTCAAGAACAACAGAAAAATAGTGAACCACCTGAGTTGCCAGCAGGAGCCGTAGAACTTCGTACTTGGCAAGATCAATTAGCTTCACTTCGCAGGGAGCGGGATGGGTTGAGGTTTTGGCAATTATTGCGACGTTCTGAATTGAACGGGCAAATTGCCGAATTGGAAAAAAGAGAAGCCTACGAACGAAAAAAGCAACAGCTCGCATTGGAGCAAAAGCGTAAAGAAGAAACGACCAGTTTTGAAAAGTGGAAAGCCGAACGTGGTCCTGCGGAGCAGCGTGGCCATGCGCTTCGTGTAGAGATGGAACAAAAGGAGCAAATGCGTCGTCGTGAAACGGCAACCATGCCAGATTTACAGCCTGTTCGCGATACGATTGCACGTGCCAAGCAGTTATTTGATAGCACCGATCTTGCAGAGCGTGTCCAAGCAGCTTCCTTACGTGCACGCGTAGCGGAGCGGCTGTTGACGGAGCTTGATCGCATCTCTGTCGTCCTTAGAAATGGTCGTGTTCTCACAAACGAAGAAGTAAAAGAATTTTTGTCGAATGATCGACGTGTGTCACGTGTTCCTCAGGCATTGTTTAATTTCTCACAGCAAGCAGATAAGTCTTATGCATTTGATTTTGCAAGAAAGTCTGTTTGGCGTAAACGTGCGGGCGAAGTGATTCTGGTCATCAAAGAACTCGACTCTCTTTCATCGATAGAACGTTGGTCTCGTGCGAGAGTTGAGTTTCGAAAACAACTTGCAGCAAATCAGTTGAGCATTGAACAGCAAATTCGAAAAGAGGCACAGCTTGATGAGCTCTGGCGGCAAGGAATTCCACAGTCTCCTACGGATCCACTGCAAAGATATTTGGAGATCCGTCGTGTCTCGGAACAACCAGGACTTTCCACTACGGATAAACTGCGGTATCAGTGGCAAACAGAGGAGGTTTGGCGTGAGGCTGCTGTTGCGTCTGCAGGAAAAGTATTTCTTCCGAAAGAGTTTCAGGCGATGCGCGACAATCAAGCGCAACAGTAACAGATTTAATATGCAAACATGTATCACCTGTGGGATGCTATTTGAAGGAAATCATCACGATGACATTGCGTTTAAAATACCAGAAGGACCTGTTTGTACGTATGACGTAGAAGATGAGGTCATGAAAAGTCCGGAGGCAATTTTTAAGGGAGGTGTAGAATTTTTTGCGGCAACCGTTGCCGTGGGTGCTCGTGATTTGGCGGCTCGTTTAACGCGAAAAAATATGAGTGGGCTCCCGTACTGGCAAGCCCGGCCATTTGCTGAGCTGGGTGGTACGATGGCAACCGATGAAGAGTTTGCCGCATGCATGGCGAAGTTGTGATTACTTGATATGGTTTCAGGGTTCGAAATTATCATTTTTTACAAATACACACACGTGTCGGATCCAAAAGGATTCGTTGCGTGGCAGAGGGCGTTGTGTGAACGGCTTGGTATTTTTGGGCGCATTTTGATTGCGCACGAAGGAATCAATGGAACGGTCGAGGGAACATCGGAGCAGATTTTGGCGTATCAGAAAGCGCTGTTCGCACAGGATGGAACTGAGGGAACCTTCGGAGACTTTTCCGATGTTTGGTTCAAATCAAGTCCGGGGACCGGTGTCGCATTTAAGAAACTCAAAGTGAAGGTGCGCTCTGAGATTGTGAGTACAGGCTTGTCGCGCGCCCAAGATGTAGACCCGAACGTTGTGACCGGGAAGCATATTGAAGCAGATGAACTCAAAACTTGGATCGAACGCGGTGATGAATTTGAGATCATCGACATGCGTAACGACTACGAGTACGCTGTTGGACACTTTGTGGGATCACACGCGAGCGGTATGGGAAATTTTCGAGATCTCGCCGCCGTGACCCCTCAACTTGATAATCTGAAAGACAAAAAGGTACTAACCGTTTGTACGTACGGCGTGCGCTGCGAAAAAGCATCCGGATATTTATTGGAACAAGGGTTCAAAGACGTCTATCAGCTCCATGGTGGCATCGGAACGTACATGAAGAAATATCCCGGCCAGGATTTTCAAGGATCTCTTTATGTATTTGACGATCGCATGACCGAACAATTCACCACGGATTATCATATCGTTGGTGTTTGTGTTGGTTGTGGTGCGGCCACCGAGCGTTTTGGAAATTGCGCCTTCAGCGATTGCCACAAGCAGCTCATTATTTGTGACGCATGCAATCCTGCAGAAATTTTTTGCCACGAAGGGTGCCGTCTTGCTTTTTTTGCGAAGCTAAGCTAATCTCCAGTCCATTCTCCATTCACTCTTACCCAGCCGTTGTATGAAACGACCGTTTTCCGACAAGAAACCCGCCAAGAAGTTTTCAGGAAAAGATGATCGAAAGGCTCCGTATTCCGATCGTGGACAGTGGAAGCCTGCTTCACACAAAGCCAAATGTGCTACGTGTAAAAAAGAATGCGAGGTTCCATTCAAGCCAAACGGCAAGAAGCCTGTTTTGTGCAAGGAATGTTTTCAAAAAGAGGGCGGCGCTTATCCGGATAAACCTTGGGAAAAGAAAGAAGGAGCTTTTCAGCAAGCGAAACCGATGTTTACAGCCGTGTGCGATCGCTGTGAAGAAAAGTGCAGTGTTCCATTTCGCCCTATTCCCGGTAAGCCTGTCTACTGCCCATCGTGTCTTGGCCATGGCACGCAACCAACTCGCAAAGAAGCGGCTCAGTTGAACGAACAGTTTCAGGCACTGAACCAAAAGTTGGATGCAATTTTGAAGTTACTCGGAGGCGCGAAGGAATAGTGTGAAGACGCGACTCAATAAACATTTGGCTGAACGTGGAATCTGTTCGCGGCGAAAAGCAGATGCGCTCATTGAAGCTGGCGAAATTCTCGTGAACGGAAAGGTGGCGGTGCTTGGAATGCTCGTGGATGAAACAGATGACGTTCGACTGAAAGGTACGGCCGTTGCTGCGGAGAAACCGATTTCCGTCTATTACGCATTTCACAAGCCGGTCGGGATTATTACGAGCGTTGATCCACGTGCTCGTGATTCTGTTTTGTCGTATTTGAAGTTGAAGGAGCGTGTGTTTCCGATTGGTCGCCTTGATGTGGCATCATCTGGTTTGTTGTTGCTCACAAACGATGGTGACTTGTCGGAGCGCATTACGCATCCGCGTTATCACCACGAAAAAGAGTATATCGTGTCTGTGGGGCGTCACATCAGCGATGGAGCGTTGCGAAAAATGGCGGAGGGGATGATGATTCTGGGTACTATGACCAAGCCAGCTGAGGTGAAACGTGTCAATGATCACACATTCAACATCACTCTTACGGAAGGTCGCAATCGTCAGATTCGTCGCATGTGCGAGGCCCTCGGTTACAGTGTGTTTACGCTGCAGCGCGTTCGTGTCATGAACATTCGACTTGGCGATTTGCCAGTCGGTGGCTTCCGGCCACTCACCAAACACGAAACAGATGAGTTGCTTGCCGCGACCAAGGGTCGTGAAGGCGAAGTACGCTTTCGGTAAAAGAAAGGTGGATGGAGGGATTCGATATTGTTTTGTATGAAACGCCCTCGCATCCTGATTGTTTGTCTGTGTCTATTGTTGGGTTTGAGTAGCTGGTTTGTTGTGTATGCGCTTGTGTTGAGCGAGGAAACGCGTGAGGCCAAGCGGGTACAAGAGGCGATCCGTGCACAGGTTCAGATGATCGTAGACGCGGAGCGGCCGACGGAGGAAGAAGAAAATCCATTTGATGCGAACGGGAAGACACGCGTGTTGCTCATTGGGTTGGACACGCGTGCAGGTCAGGTCACCGCGCATTGTGATGCGATTCAGATGATCGAAATCGACACAGTTGCGCAGACTGTGAACATCACAGCGGTTCCAAGGGGCACATACGCATCGTTGCCGGGCACCGGACATTTGCCAAGCGAATATTATGTTTCAAATGCCTGCGGCATCGGCGGGCTGTCGTACGGGATTACGCAGATTGAAAAGATCCTTGGTGTGAAACACGATCATCTTGTGTTCGTCGGTTTCTCGCAGGCCGTTGGTCTTGTTCGTCAGCTCGGCCTTCCTGCGACGGAAACTCTCCAGTGGTTGCGGTTGCGTCAAAGCTACGCCGTGGGTGAACCACAGCGTGCACATAATCACTCGACATTTTTGAAGCAGCTTCTCGTCCGTTTTACCCCAACGTCTGTCGGAGCTCTCGATATTGCCTGGGAATATCCCTTGTATAAAATGGTGGATACAGACTTGTCATTTGCTCAAGCTCGAACACTGGCCCGGGCACTCATTGGCATGGATTTAACAGCACATCCTGAACGTATCTCTTTGACCATGCGACCTGCGTACGCAGTCACAGACATATTGTACGACCCAGAACATCTCGATGAGTACATCAATGCCATGCTTGCTCCGGTGGCTTATTACATTCCGGAAGGTGCCTACACCGGCGTGACAAAGGAAGAGACACAGCAGCGAGTGATGGATCTCGTAAACGCAGAACTCGAAAATTCTGGTTTCATCACACAAGCGTACGATCAACAACTTTGGTTGCAGATTGAAGATGCAGAAGCACGGGAGTCCGTGCATTACGCCATCGTTTCGAGATTCGTCGCAGGGATCGAGGATCCAGAGGCGCAACAGGCGTTACTAGCCGACTACATTCTTGAAATGGAATACACCCATCAAGACACCTGGGCCCAAGCAGGCCGCGAACTGTTGGCTCAATCTCAGGCGCATGAGGCTGTGTACTAGCGCACGCTTGCCACGAACAGATTTTTTTGATTTACTTGCGGCTCTATGGAACAAAACAGCGTCATTATTCGTTTTGAAGATACCTCGTTTGGATATGGAGAGGACAATCCAATTTTGGACGAAGCCTCTTTTTCTGTTCGGGAAGATGCCAAATTTACGGTGATGGGTCAAAACGGAGCGGGGAAGAGTACAATTTTTAAACTGATCACCGGCGAGTTAAAACCAGACGAAGGGAAGATTCACTTGAAGGCCGGAGCCACGATAGCGACGGCGAAACAGGTGATGGCGCGTTCGCACCTTACGGAGACGATTGAAGAATACTTTGCACATGCGTTTGCCGAGAAGACGTATGATCTGGAGCGCCGGATTAAAGATGTACTCGAGACTGTGAATCTCGTGGCGACCCTCGATCGAGTTGTTGGTTCGTTTTCTGGCGGACAACAGGCTCGTCTCCTTTTGGCTTTCGCACTTATACAGGAACCAGATATTTTATTGCTCGACGAGCCAACAAATAACCTCGACCGTGAAGGGATCGATCACCTGACTGTGTTCCTTGTGATGTATCCAAAAACCGTTCTGGTGATTTCTCACGATGCGGATTTTTTAAATGCATTTACGGAAGGTGTGTTGCACCTGGATGTGTTCAGCGGCAAGGTGGAGAAGTACGACGGGAACTACACCGTCGTGGTCGAAGAGATTGCGGCTCGTGTAGAACGCGATCGCATGCGCAACGCTCGGTTGCTCAAGGATATTCAAGACCGCAAAGACAAGATTAACTTCTTCTCCCACAAAGGAGGAAAGATGCGTAAGTTAGCGAGTAAGTTGCGAGACCAAGTTGCTGATGCTGAGGAGGACATGGTCGACGTGAAACGCGACGACAAAACGATTCGTGATTTTACGATTCCTGCAACACCCTTTCCTGACGTTGTTGTGCACCTCACCTCGCTCAAGGTCATCGAGAACCACGAACCACGTCATGTAGATGTCGACATTAAACTTCGCAAGGGTCACAAACTTTTGATTGCTGGACCAAACGGTATCGGGAAAAGCACGTTGCTGCGCACCCTCGCCGAAGGAAAAGATCCTGGCGCTGTTATCGCGCCGGGTGTGAAGGTCGGCTATTATCGTCAGGATTTTTCTGGTCTCGACTTTGAACAGAGCACCTATCAAGCGCTTGAGTCTGCGATGGAAGTCCCGAACAACGAGACACTTCGTAAAATCGGCGCCATGTTTCTTCTTGATGGAGATACGATGCGTACCACCGTCGGTGCCCTCTCCGAAGGACAGAAAGGTTTACTTTGTTTCGCACGTTTCGTCCTGATGGCCCCGTCACTGCTCATCTTTGACGAGCCAACGAACCACATCAATTTCCGTCATCTTCCCATCATCGCCAAAGCTCTCGATGAGTACCAGGGTACACTCATCCTTGTAAGCCACGCCCCGGAGTTCGTGGAAAAGATCACGTTTACGGAGACACTGGATTTGTCGATGTACAAGGCAAAATAACCAACTGTCATCCAGAGGAGCCAAAGGCGACGAAGGATCCTTGAGTCGTCCTGCAGACTCCTCTGGATGACGGTGAATCTATCCACCCACGAGGGTGGATTTGTGTTGAATACAAAAAAGAGCCAAGAGGCTCTTAGGCGGCTACGTTCGTGAGTTCGCTGCGCAGGCGTTGGTTGTCGAAGCGGAAGTCGCCGTCGAGCCAGTCGACCAGGCGACGTGCGTCCTCTTCGGCGTTACCGAGACAGTACGACGCACCTGGCGAGGGGGCCATCGTGAAGATGATGCCGCCGTCGTTCGGAACAATTTTGTCCGCACCCTTGGCAATGCGTCCGATGCGCTTATCCACGAGCTGTCCGCGGACGCCGCCCGCTCCTTGGTCGAGGATGAGGTCACCGAGCTCCAGGCTTGGCACGACCTTTTGGGCACTTTTGAGGAACATCCGGGTTCCGAACCATGGAAGTTCGTAGCCCACGTTTTTCAGACCGAACCCGAACAGGTGCGGATCGGACAGCACGCGTGCGATGGCCCACAGACCCGCCGGCGACAACGTGCCGGTGCTGTGGAACTCGGGGAAGGTTGCCCACCGATGCCGCTCGAGGAGCGGAACCATCATGGCGGTGGGACCGAACCGGGTCTCGTCGGGGTTGTACACGGCCGGGTCGCCGTGCACGGCCGCGAAAGGAATCGCTGGGTCTTGCATGGTGTAGACCTTACCCTTCAAGAGTCCCTGGCCCTTGTAGAAACTACCGGTCACCGGCATGAGCACATACTCGCGTCCGTAGCCCATCATCTGGGCAAACACCAGACTGCCGGAACCGGCTGCAACAGCTACCGTACGACCTGCGTACGGTGTGCCGTCCGTTGTGCGGATGACGAATCCGTGCGGAGTGCGTTCGATCTTCTCGACGTCGGTGTCGAAGCAACGATCGATGTAGACATTCGTTTCCAGCGCAAGGGCTAGGAAGCGCTCGGAGAGCCGATGGTAGTCCACCGCATGACCGTGAGCATTGGAAAGGGCGACGATGTTCTGAGTCGGCTTGCGACCCTGCATTACGCCAGGCTCTACCTTTTCGATTTCACTCGCCCGCAGGAGTTTGATACCAGGGAAGTACGGGGAGAACTCGGCGAATCGACGTTCGAGTTCTGGCACCTCGTGATCGACTGCGATCACCATTTTCGGGATGCGCATCCCGACATCCGGTGCCTGCCGGTCGATGAAACCGCTCAACAGTTCAGCACCACGCTGTACTTTGAGGGCACGATCGAGCGGATAGTTCGTCTCGATCGACCCGTCGTGCAGCGTCTGGCTGTTGTTCGTCGTGTTGCTGTTCACGAGCGCGACGTTGCGTCGACGCTCGATGATGAGGATACGCCGTACGTTGGTGAAGTGCGTCAGCACGTACAGCAACGCCGTTCCGGTAACGCCACCACCGATGATGATGACGTCGAAATCATATTGGTCACGCGTAGGAGCCACGTTTTTCTCCGGGGAAATGGTTGCTCGATCCCTTGTTGATCGAGGCCGGATTTCATCATAAATTAGCCTATCTGTCAACCATCACACTTCAACTGTAAAACTTCGTGACAATCGAATATACTAGAGATATCTATGAATATTCGTGGTGAGTACGCTCCAAATCCAGAGGCTTCACTTCTTGATAAACTTGTACGAGAAGCGACGGCTCTTCGATATCGGTATGAAGCGGATGCGTGCATTTGGCAGGCGTTGACGAATTTAGGCGTAAGGAATCAGGGAGAACGGACTCAGTTGTTTAAGAAGGTGAAGTTGCAGTTGGCAAAGCGGGTGAGTGAAGGAAGGGAGCAACGTAAGGATTTTGACGAAGCTTTTGCGGCGGCAAATCGGGCAGACATGATGCGGGACGCGTATCGGCACGAAAAAAATCAACCGCGCGATGCGTATGCGGTTGATGCGGACGAGGAAAAAGATTAGGTGACGCGTAGAATGCGAAAAGTGGTTTTGTTTGCCACAACCTCTTCTCCCACCGCATGACCAATGAGTGCAGCGCCCAGCGGAGATGAGTAGGAGATGCGGCCTTTGAGGGGATCTGTTTCTTGTGAGCCGAGAATTTGGAAGATCATCTCGCGGTCGCTGGTTGTCACTGTTACGGTCGAGCCGATGCGTACTACGCCGTCGTCGATAGGCGTTTCAATGAGTACCGCACTCGCAATCCGATCTTGCAACGACAAAATGCGACCATTCACACGCCGCAAGTGCGCCTTCGCATACTGATACGCGGCGTTCTCCGACAAGTCTCCCATCTCACCCGTGCGGCGCACTTCCTCTGCTGCGCCCGGCCGTTCCTCTTTTTCTAAATCTGATAATTGTCGTTTGAGTTGTTCGAGTTTTTCATTCGAAATCATCCGGTCGGGTTCAGCCGAAAGAGCCTGCTTGTCCATCTCAGATTTTCTCGTCGGAAGTCGCATATAGTGCGTATGGTATGCTGAGGGCACGTTCTTGGCAAAAGAAAACGGCTCGAGCTAGGCTCGGCCGAAGGAGGCGTTGCGAGTTTACATGTCGTCCATGTT
>SXGU01135772.1_pt1 | contig 10272 bp, 10 predicted proteins | sample 3174531 | NCBI WGS metagenome assembly SXGU01 (sample SAMN11356863, study PRJNA531348) | freshwater metagenome | isolation source: freshwater sample F1-140 | place: China: Fuxian Lake, Yuxi | collected 2017-12-25 | reverse complement strand
GCATCATGGCCGAGGCCGAGGCGATCATCGCCAGCCGGCTCGCCCGCATGAGGAACGCGGCATGAGCTACGAGCGGATCGCGCTGGAGGCGCGCGACGGCGTCGCGCTGCTGAAGTTCAACCATCCCGAGGTGCTGAACGCCGTCAGCGTGCCGATGGTCGCGGAACTGAGCCAGGCGGTGCGCGAAGTCGCCGCGTCATCGTCGCGCTGCCTGCTGATCACCGGCGAGGGGCGCGGCTTCTGCTCCGGCGCCAATCTTGCCGACGTTGGCCAGCGCGTCGCGAAGGGAAGTGCAGGCGATGCGCTGCGCACCGCCTATCACCCGCTGCTCCTCGCGTTGCGCGACCTCGAGATGCCGATCGTCACGGCGGTGAACGGCGCGGCGGCGGGCGTCGGCATGAGTTTCGCGCTGATGGGCGACATCGTCTGCGCCTCGAAGGCGGCGTTCTTCCTGCAAGCCTTCGGCCGCATCGGCCTGGTGCCGGCCGGCGGCTCGCCCTTCCTCCTGCCGCGGCGCATCGGCTGGGCGCGGGCGATGGAGCTCTCCATGCTGGCCGAACGCCTGCCGGCGGAGAAGGCGTTCGAGTGGGGCCTCGTCAACCGGCTCTACGAGGATAACGATGCCCTGATGCAGGGCGCGCTGGAGATCGCCGAGCGCCTCGCGCGCGGGCCGAAGTCGCTGGCGCTGATCCGCAAGGCCTACTGGGCCACCTGGTCCAACGGCTACGAGGCGCAGCTCGACCTCGAGGCGCGCTTGCAGAACGAGGCGGGGAGAACCGAGGACTTCAAGGAGGGCGTGAAAGCGTTCCTCGAGAAGCGGGAAGCGAAATTCAGCGGTCGATAAGGGACGGGAGCCAGGTCGCCAGCGCGGGGAAGAGCGACACCACCAGCATGCGGATGCAGTCGGCGACGATGAATGGGGTGATGCCGCGCACGATGGTCGAGAGCGGTAGCTGCGCGACCGACTGGAGGACGAACAGGTTGATGCCCACGGGAGGGCAGATCATGCCGATCTCGCACACGGTGACGAACATCACGCCGAACCAGATCGGGTCGAAGCCCAGCGCGACCACCAGCTTGAACACCGGGCCGACGGTGAGCAGCATCATCGCCAGCTCGTCCATCAACGCGCCCAGCACGATGTACATCGCCATCAGCACGAACATGATGACCCAGCGGTTCCAGCCGGTGTCCTTCACCGCCGCGATGAGCCTGTCGGTGAGGCCGGTGGAATCGATGAAGTAGTTGAAGATCCCCGCGCCGATCAGGATGGTGAAGATCATGCCGGTGGTAAGCGCCGTCTCGCGCACCGCGGTGAAGAACCCATTGCGGTCCATCTGCCCGCCGAGCAGGGAGATCGCCACCGCGCCGAAGGCGCCCACCGCGGCGGCCTCGGTGGGCGAGAAGAAGCCGTTGTACATGCCGCCCAGCACCACGCCGAAAAGCAGCAGCACCTTCCACACGTCGCGCACCGAGCGCAGGCGCGCGGGCCAGCCGGCCCTTGGCGCAGGTGGCCCCAGCGCCGGGTTGCGTCCCGTTGCCCAGCCCACCGCTCCCATGTAGAGGAACATGCCGAGGATTCCCGGCAGGATGCCCGCGGCGAACAGCTTGCCGATCGACTGCTCGGTCATGATGCCGTAAATGACGAAGAGGATCGACGGCGGGATCATGACGCCGAGCGTGCCGCCGGCGGCCACGCAGGCCGAGGCAAGGCGGTCGTCGTAGCCCATGCGGCGCATTTCCGGCATCGCCACGCGGCCCATGGTGGCGGCGGTGGCGATCGCCGAGCCGCACACCGCGCCGAACACCGCGCATGCGCCGATGGTCGCCATCGCCAGACCGCCGCGCAGATGGCCGATGAACGCCGTGACGCTGCCGTAGAGGCTCTTCGACAGGCCGCCGTAAGCGGCGAACACGCCCATCATGACAAACAGGGGCACCACCGTGAGTCCGGCCGGGAACACCGACTCGAAGGGCGCACGGCCGAGCACGAAGCCGAGCGTGCTCCAGCCGTTCACCATGCCGTAGCCCAGCGCGCCGACCACGCCCATCGCAATCGCCACGGGCACGCGCAACCCGATCAGCAGCAGCACGGCGAAAAAGCCCAGCGCGCCGGCCCACGCCCCCATCTAGGGGGTGCACGAGGGGGATGTGCCCCCTCGTACCCAGCCGCGTCCCGCGGCGAGCGCTGACTTGAGCGCGAGCAGCAGCGTGGCGACGACCGCCAGCACGGTTCCCGCGAGCATCGGCACCCAGTAGAGCAGCAGCGGGATGCCCAGGGTTTGTGACCTGTCGCCACTGCGAATCTGGATGGCGGCCTGCTCCGCGGAAAACCATGCGATGGCGGCGAGCATCAGGGCGCAGAGCAGTTGCACCGCGCAGCGCAGCAGGGACTGCAGGCGCGCCGGCATGCGGTTGGTGACGAAATCCACCGTGATGTTCGCCTCGCGCATGAAGGCGAGCGGCAGCACGAAGAACACGCAGGCCATCTGCGCGAGTTGCTGGATGTCGAAGATGCCCTGGATGGAGAAGCCGAACCACTTGCGCGCGACGATATCGGCCATGACGACCAGCATGGCCGTCATCAGCAGCAGCACGCCGGCGAACGCCAGCCGGTCGAAGAACCGGTCGGCCGTGCGCTCGAGTCCGCTCAAGGGCGTGCCGGGGCTATTTCTTCGCCAGCGCGGTCACCTTCTGCCGCATCTCTTCGTAGATGGCCTTCGGGTTGGCGACGCCGCCCTTCTCCAGTTCGGCGAGCAGTCCATCGGTCACCGGTTGCAACTGCGCGCGCCACTTCTCGCGCTGCTCGTTGCCCACGGAGACGATGACGTTGCCGCGCGGCTTCACCGCATCCAGGCCGGCCTGGTCCCAGCGCGCCCAGAGTTCGCCGAATCGGTTGACCATCGTCGCGCCCGTGGTGTCGTCCACCGCCTTCTTCACGTCGGCGGGCAGGGCGGCGTACCTCTGCTCGTTCATCAGCACGTGGAAGCAGGCGGTGTAGACGCGCGCGTCCAGGTGGTGCTTCAACTGGCCCTCGAGGCGGAAGCCCTTGATCGCGTCCCACGGGAACACCGCGCCGTCGATCACGCCCTTCTCGAGGTTCTCGTACACCTGCGTTGGCGGCATGCCCACCGGCGCCGCGCCCAGGTGCTCGAGCAGCTTCTGCGTGGCGTAGTTCGGCGCGCGCATGCGCAGGCCCTTGATGTCGTCGATCGACTTCAGGTCCTTGGTGCGCGTGTGAAAGAGGCCCGGGTTGTGGCAATGCACCGCCAGCACCTTGAAGCCCCTGTAATCCTCCGCCAGCGTGGTCGGCAGCATGGCCCACAGCGCCTTCGAGGCCGAGTCCGCCGATTCGGCGACGAAGGGCATTTCCATGATCGAGGTGCGCAGGAAACGCCCGCGCGGGATGCCGTTCAGGCCCCAGGCCACGTCCACCACGCCCTGCTTCACCTGGTCGGCCTGGTTTTCGGTCTTGCCGAAGGGCGAGTTACCGGCGAACAGGCGCCCCTGCACCTTGCCGCCGGTGCGTTTTTCGAGCTCCTTCAGCCAGGGGTCGAGCACGTCGACGTGAAAGCCGTGCGTCGGCGGGACGAAATGCGACACCTTCAGTTCGAGCACCTGCGCTTGTGCTGCGGACGCGAACAACGCCAGAATGGCGGCCCCGAGTATTCGCATGGCTGATCCTCCCCTATGAACCCGAGCGATTATACCGGCGAGATCCTGGTCGCCGGCGGCGGCATCGGCGGCCTCGCGGTGGCGCTCGCGCTGGCGCGCAAGGGCCGGCGCGTGCGCGTGCTGGAGAAGGCGGCGCAGTTCGGCGAGATTGGCTACGGCATCCAGATGGGACCCAACGTCGCGCGCATGCTCGATCACCTGGGCATCCTCGCGCCGATCGAGGCGCTCGCCTTTTTCCCCGACCGGCTGATCTTCGCCGACGCGCTGGACAACACCGAGGTGACGCGCATCGACGTCGGCCGCTTCTTCCGCGAGCGCTACGGCTACCGCTACTTCGTCATCCACCGTACCGACCTGCACGGCCAGATCCTCGACGCGTGCAGGAAGCGCGAGGAGATCGTGCTGGAGACTTCGCGAGGCCTGGCGAGCTTCGAGGAGCGCGGCGACCGCGTCGTCGTGCGCTGCGAGAACGGCGCCGAATACGAGGGCGCGGCGCTGATCGGTTGCGACGGCCTGCGCTCGCCGACGCGCGCCGCGGTGGCAGGCGACGGCCCGCCGCGCGTGGCGGGACACTACGTCTACCGCGGCGTGGTGCCGACCGGGGAGATCATCGACCAGAGCCGCATCGATGCCATGACCATCTGGGGCGGCCCGGACCTGCACCTGGTGCAGTACCGGCTGCGTGGCGGTACGGTGATGAACAACGTCGCCACCATCGTCAGCCGTCGGCACCTGCGCGGCGAGAAGGGCGCCGGCGCCCCCGACGAGCTCGAGGAAACCTTCGCGCGCTGCGACCCGCGCGTGCGCGACATGCTGCGCTACGTTTCGCGCGAAAGAAACTGGGTGCTGCACGACCGCGACCCCGCCGCCAACTGGACGCGCGGTAACGTCACGCTGCTGGGCGATGCGGCGCACCCGACGCTGCAGTACCTGGCGCAGGGCGCGCAGATGGCCATCGAGGACGCGGTGGTGCTGGCGGAAAGGGTCGCCGCCTGCGGGGCGGACTACAACCGCGCGTTCCTTGCGTACCAGAATGAACGCATGAACCGCTCGGCGCGCGTGGTGCTCTCCTCGCGCTTCTTCGGCGAGTGGTTCCACGCCGATGGCGGCGCGCGCCTGCTGAGGAATGAACTTGGCCGCCGGCGCGACCCGGAGAACTGCTGGGAAGCGGACTGGCTGTACCGCGGAGTCAGCATCTAGTTGGAACGCACGCGTGCGTTAGTCGGCGACGAAGCCGGACGCCTTGACGACGGGTTCCCAGCGCGCGCGGTCGTCCTGCATGCGCTGCGCGAGTTCCGCCGCGTTCGAGCCCAGCGGCTCGAAGCCGATGGCCAGCAGCTTCTCCGAAACGTCCGGCGCCTTGATCGCTGCCGATGCGGCGGCCGACAGGCGCTCCAGCGCCGCCTGCGGGGTGCCGGCCCGCGCGTGGAAGGCGAACCAGCCGTCGCCCTGGATCTGCGGAAAGCCGAGCTCGGTGAAGGTCGGGATGTCCGGTGCGATCGGCGAGCGCCGGCTGCCGGAGCTCGCCACCACGCGCAACTTGCCCGCCTTGTGCAGGGTAATCGCCTCGGAGAGAACGTCGAACCCGGCCGGCAGGGAGCCGCCGACGAGGTCGTTCAGCATCGGCCCGCCGCCCTTGTAGGGCACGTGCTGCATGTCGATGCCGGTGGCGCGGGCGAACTGCACGCCGAAGAAATGCGGCAGGCTCCCCGCTGCGGGAACGCCATAGCTGCCGCGGCGGGCGTCGGCCTTCAGCCAGGCGATGTATTCCTGCAGCGCCCTGGCGCCCGACGCCGGGCCGAGCGTGAGCGCAAGCTGGAAGTAGGCGGCGAGAGACAGGGGCGCGAAGTCGCGCTGCGGGTTGTAACCGAGGCGGCGAAAGGTAAGCGGTGCGATCACCGTCACCGCGACGGGCGCCGCCATCAGCGTGCGGCCGTCGGCGGGCGCGGTTTTCAGCGCATCGGCGGCGATCTGTCCCCCGGCGCCGGGCCTGTTCTCCACGATCACGGGAACGCCGAGCGTGTCCTTCATCTTGTCCGCGGCAAGGCGCGCGATGAGGTCGGCGCCGCCGCCGGGGGCGAAGCCCACCAGGACGCGCACCGTTTCCTGGGCGCCAGCGTGCGTGCTGGCCAAAAGGGTCAGCGCAACGGCAATTCGCTTCAGTCTCTGCATCGCATCCTCCCTGTTCGAGGGCCTAGGCTACCCGTACCGGCAGCCTGCGAAAACCCCTGAAGCGGATGCGCCGGTCGCGTTCCGGCGCGCCGGCGAGCTCGATCTTCGCGAAGCGTGCGAGCAGGCGCCCGAGCGCGATGCGGCCTTCCATGCGCGCAACGTTCATTCCCGAGCAGGCGTGGTCGCCCTGGCCGAAGGCGACGTGGCGGTTGGGCTTGCGCCCGACGTCGAAACGCTCCGGGTCGGGGAACTGCGCCGGATCCCGATTTGCCGCGCCGATGCCGATGGTGATGAAGGTGCCGGCAGGCAGCGTGCGGCCGCCGAGTTCCAGCGGCGCGGTGAGCCGCCGGTTGTTGAGCTGGATCGGCCCCTCGTAGCGCAGCATTTCCTCGATCGCGGTGTTGAGCAGGCCGGAATCGGCGCGCAGGTGCGCCAGCTCCTGCGGCTGCGTGAGCAGCAGCCAGAGGCCGTTGCCGATCAGGTTGGTGGTGGTTTCATGCCCTGCGTTCAGCATGAAGATGCAGTTGTGGTAGAGCTCGAGCTCGGTGAGCTTTTCGCCGTCCCGCTCGCCGAGGATCAGGCGTGTCAGGACGTCCACCTCGGGATCGCCGGGATTGCGCCGCCGCTCGGCGACCAGCATCTTCAGGTAATCCACGAATTCGGCGACGGCGCGGTTGCCGGCGTCCTGCACCGCCTGCGAGGGCGCCGGTTCGAGGCCGGAAAGAATGGCAATCGACCAGCCGCGCAGCGGCCCGCGGTCCGCGTGCGGCACGCCGCGCAGGTTGCCGATGACCTCGATCGGGATGCGCACCGCGAAGTCCTCGATGAAGTCGGCGTTGCCGCGCGCGGCCAGATCCTCCAGCAGCCGGTCGACCAGCGCGATGACCTGCTCTTCCATGCGCGCGATGGCGCGCTGGTTGAGCGCGCCCAGGATGATGCGCCGCACCCGCGTGTGCAGCGGCGGGTCGCTGAAGACGAGGCTCGGGGTGTGATGTTCGTAGAGCGGCGTGTCGCCGAACTTCGGCTTGAACTCGGCCTTCTTGTCGGAACTGGCGTCCTTGCTCCGATACACCTCCAGCACGTCGTCGTAGCGGCTGAGGAAGATCGAGTCGGCGCCGATGGCATGTACTGGCGAGTGCCGGCGCAGCGCGGCGTAGTACGGGTACGGGTCGTCGACGAAATCCGCCGGCGGCTGCGTAAGCGAGAAGCCGGCCACCGTGGCGGCGTCGATCGAGGGCGGAATCATGCGACTATCCTAACCCCATGCAACGCGTCCCGTCCGCCGGTTTCGAACCCGCCCTGCAGGCCCGCCTCGAGGAGCTCTGGGGCAGGCCCGTCAACCTCTACCGCGCGCTCGGCAACCATCCCGCCCTGGTCGCGGCGTGGACCGAGTTTGCCAATGCCATCCGCCACGACAGCCGCACCCCGCGCGCGCTGCGCGAACTGATGATCCTGCGCGTCGGGCAGATGACGCGCTCGGAGTACGAGTGGGCGCACCACCTGCGCATGGCGAGGAAGAGCGGCGTGCGCGAGGCGCAGATCGCCGCGCTCGCCGGCTGGCGCGACTCGCCGGAATTCGACGCGAAGGAGCGCGCCGCGCTGGCGCTCGCGGAGGCGGTCGCCGACTGCAAGGTCACCGATGCCGTCTACGCCGAGGTGTCGCAGCATTTCGATCACGCGCAGTACGTCGAGTTGTCGCTGACGGCGAGCTTTTACGCCATGGTCGTGCGCATGCTGGACGCGCTGCGCGTGGAGCTCGACGACGACGTGCGCGACTACGCGCCGAAGCTGCCTTGAGCAACAGGAGTTTTCGCTACTACGACCTGGTCATGGTGGCGTTCGTCGTCATCCTTGTCTGCTCCAACCTGATCGGGCCGGGGAAAATTGCCCAGTTGGATCTGCCGGTGCTCGGCCTGGTCACCTTTGGCGCCGGCGTGCTCTTTTTCCCGATCTCCTACGTGTTCGGCGACATCCTCACCGAGGTGTACGGCTTCGCGCGCGCGCGCAAGGTGATATGGGCCGGGTTCGCGGGCCTCGCCTTCGCCTCGGTCATGGCGTCCATCGTGGTGGCGCTGCCGCCGGCGCCGTTCTGGCAGCACCAGGCGGCCTATGAGGTGGCGTTCGGCAACGCCTGGCGCGTCGTGCTGGCGTCGATGTTCGCCTACTTCTGCGGCGAGTTCGTCAATTCCTACGTGCTGGCGAAGATGAAGATCATGACCGCCGGCAGGTGGCTGTGGACGCGCACCATCGGCTCGACCGTCGCCGGCGAGGCGGTGGACTCGGTGCTGTTCTACCCGTTGGCGTTCTACGGCACCGGCATCATCACGGACGACAAGCTGCCGATGGTGATGCTGGCGCAGTTCGTCATCAAGGTGGGCGTGGAGGTGGTGTTCACGCCGGTGACCTACCGGATCGTGGCGTTCCTCAAGCGCGCCGAGCAGGAAGACCACTACGACCGCCACACGCGCTTTACGCCGTTCTCGCTGAAGACCTGAGCCGGTCCTACCTCGAGGAAGTGCGGAAGCTCTCCAGCACCAGGCGCAGTTGCGAGCGGATTTCGCTCGGCGCGTCGTCCATCAGCCAGCGGTCCTCGACCTGCATGTAGTACTGGCCGGCGAGGTGCTTTTCGTCTGCCAGGCGCCAGATCAGCAGGCTGTGCCCGCCGATGCGCGCCTCGGCGACCAGGCGGTTCTCCGGGTAGAAGTAGCGCGCGAAGACGCGCTTGAATTCCACTTCTCCCACCGCATCGCGGTACTCGCGCAGCACTTCGTAGCGGCGCTTGGGCGCGTTGGAGAGCACCGCGGCGTCCTCGATCTCTCCCGCCGTGAGGTGGCGGTTGAGCAGCTTGAAGGCATTCAGCGGCGTGTCCGGGAGCAGCCTGGCGGAGGCCTCGAACAGGTGGGCGCCTTCGGCGTGCATGTGAACCGTGTAATCGATGCTGCGGCCGTCGTGTTCCAGGGTGAGCTTGGTCTGTTCCGCGCCGATGGCGGCCGAGGCCGCGAGCGCCAGCCCGGCGGCGAGCCACCCGCGCATCATCACGCCGCCGCGCGGACCGGCGCGGCGCGATAGTTCGCCAGCAGCTGCCCCCGCTTCGTGCGCGCCGCGGCAATGCTCTTCGCCTTGACGTGGCCGAAGCCGCGGATCGCGTCGGGCAGCGACGCGAGTTCCACCGCGATGGCGTGGTTTTCGCGCGTCAGCCCGGCGAGCAACGTCTCGACATCGGCCTCGTACTCGGCGATCAGCGCGCGCTCGCTGCGCCGCTCCCCGGTACGGCCGAAGATGTCCAGCGCGCCACCGCGCAGGCCCTTCAGCTTCGCCAGCAGCCGGAACGCGGGCAGCATCCAGGCGCCGAACTGCATCTTCCTCGCTTCGCCGGTCCGCGGATCGACCTTCGCCAGCAGCGGCGGCGCAAGATGGAACTTCAGCGTGTAGCCGCCTTCGAACATGGATTCGATCTTCTGCGCGAACTCGCCCGTGGTGTACAGGCGCGCGACCTCGTATTCGTCCGGGTAGGCGAGGAGCTTGGCATAGTAGCGCGCCACCGCCTCGGCGAGCCTGGTCGAGCCCGTCTTCCCGGTTTCGACGCCGCGCGCGTTTTCCACCAGCGCCCGGTAGCGCGCGGCGTAAGCCGCGTCCTGGTAGTCGGTCAGTTGTTTCACCCGGCGCTCGATCAGTTCGTCCAGGTTGCGCGAGAAATGCTGGCCGATGGGCACCACCTCGGCGGGCGCGGCGAGCTTCGCCACCTTGTCGGGGTCGACCGCGGCGCGCCGGCCCCAGAGGAAGCTCTTCAGGTTGAACTCGACCGCGACGGCGTTCAGCTCGACGGCGCGTTCGATCGAGTTGCGCGCGAGCGGCACCCAGCCCTTCTGCCACGCGTAGCCGAGCATGAACATGTTGGTGGCGATGGAGTCGCCCATCAGGCCGGTGGCGATCTCGGCCGCGGCGATGAAATCCGCGTTCTTCGGCCCGCAGCTCTCGGCGATCTCGCCCTGCAGATCGCTGCCGGGGAGCGTCCAGTCAGGGTTGCGCACGAACTCCGCGGTCGGGGTGCTGCTGGCATTCACCACGGCGCGGGTGTGGCCGGCCTGCATGCGCGAGGTGGCGTCGGGGTTCGAGGTGACGACGAGATCGCAGCCGATGACCAGGCGCGCATCGCCGATGCCGAGGCGCGCCGCATGCAGCTCGTCGGCGCGCGCCGCGATCTTCACGTGCGACATCACGGCGCCGTACTTCTGCGCGAGGCCCGACATGTCGAGCACCGACACGCCGCGCCCTTCGAGGTGCGCGGCGACGGCGAGGATCTGCCCGATGGTGATGACACCGGCATCTTTGAGTCTTTCCACGCGACCCAGCAGCCGACAGTCAACGGTGATCGCACCATCCGGGATTGGTCGGGTGTATGCCTGCGCCGTCGGCTTGGCGACT
>SXGU01093663.1_pt1 | contig 10272 bp, 6 predicted proteins | sample 3174531 | NCBI WGS metagenome assembly SXGU01 (sample SAMN11356863, study PRJNA531348) | freshwater metagenome | isolation source: freshwater sample F1-140 | place: China: Fuxian Lake, Yuxi | collected 2017-12-25 | reverse complement strand
TTCAGAAAAAGTTGAGTCTCTTTTTTCATTAGTCAGCCTCCTGACTTCGCTATTTAACTTTTCCTCATCTTGCCTTAATTTATATAAAGACTCTCTATATTTATTAATCGTTTCATCAACAACGATGTGTAATGTAAAAAGTGAATGTCCTGCATCCTTCAATCCATCAAGAAATACTTTAAAAGTGCTGCAAGTCATATTAAAGTTTGAAACCAAAATATTTGTATCAAGAACAATCATCATAAGAATTAGGAAGTTTCTCCCATGTAAAATTGAATATCTAGATTATATGATGGTTCAATTTCGTAGAATAATGTGTCTGATTTTCTACTATTTCTTTAAGCAACTTTCGGCTCAACGGCTTTGATGTCAGGATAGCGTTTGAAATCTTGGGCGTTGAAGGTCAGCAGGTTTTCGATGTTGTGGGCTTCCATTGCGGCGGCAATTTTGGAGTCGTGGACATGGATGCCGGAGACGGAATGTTTGACGACGAGTTCGCGCCAGTTTTTGTAGACTTCCGAAGTGTCGGGGAGAAAACTAAAAAAATCGCTCAAATCTTTTTGACTGCAAATCGGTTTCGGCAATTGTAAAACCTAAACCGTTTTTGTCTTTCGGGCGTGTGCAGACGTTCCAGAATTCGGAGATGTTTTGCAGGAAAGTGTAAAATTCGGCGTTTTGGATTTTCAGCTTTTTGAGTGCTTCGCTTGCTTCTTTGTGATGCGGATGCGTGAGTTCGACCAGACGCAGAAGAATATTTGTGTCGAGGAGATATTTCATCTTTGTCTGTTTAATTGTTCTTCATAAATGCTTTCGCGGCTGATCTGTTCGTCGGTCAGATTCGGCGTGTTCGGATCGAGACTGTTCATCCATTCGTCAAAATCCTTCAACCATTTTTCTTTGTCTTCACTTTCCGAAACGTCGCGCACTTCGATTTCGACGATTTTGTCTTCCGGCAAATCGAGCGGCTTTAACGGGTGCAAAACGATGTTCGGAACTCGGATTTTCGAGTTATTTACTTAGAATTCAGAGTTAAAAACTTCGATTTCGACGTTACGAACATCGAATTTTATAACCGAAAACGGTTTCGGCATTCGGGCGGCTTTCGATTATTTCAGACTCGCGTTGAGTTTGCCGATGAATTCGTTGATTTGCGCGTTTTCGATCCAGCGGACGACGGCGACGAGGTTGTTTTCCGGGTCAATGTAGATGATGTTCGTGCCGTTGCCAACGTGGGCGAAGGCGGCGGCGGGCGCGTTCGGGTAAAGTTTTTTGTCGGTGTTGAGAAAATAATTCATAAAACCGTAAGTCGGCTGCGCGGGCGTGGGCGTCGTCGCTTGTTTGAAGAATTCTTCGGAGAGAATTTGTTTTTTGTTCCATTTTCCGCGATTCAAACTCAATAAACCGAAACGCGCCAGATCGGTTGCCGAAATAAACATTCCGCCGCCCCAATGTCCGCCGCCGGAAACCGACTGCACGATTTGTCCGTCTAAAACGATCCACGAATTTTCGTAGCCGAGCCAGCGCCAACTGCTTGACGCGCCGATTTCATCCATCAGGTTTTCCTTTAAAACCTGCGGCAAAGGTTTGCGCCAAACGTTGAGCGCGGCGAGCGCGAGCAGGTTGACGCGCACGTCGTTGTATTCGTAAACCGCGCCCGGATTATTTCGTTTGCGGTTGAGCCAATTATTTGCGTCTCTGTCCGGTCGGTCAGCCCAATCGGGCTTGTTCCAAAGCGTGCCTTCCCAATCGCTCGTCTGTCGCAAAAGACTGTCCCAAGTGATGTTTCGGTTGTGCTCGGTATCGAATAAATCGAGCATTTTCGCTTTGCCGAACGCATCGGCGTTGTCGTATTTTTGGTTCGGATTGTAAACGGCGACGGGCGCGGAATAATCGGCGGCGCGGTCGTTCAGATTTTTGATTAACTTGCGGTCGAGCGCCAGACCGACGACAGTCGAAACAAAACTTTTCGTCACGCTGAACGTCATATCAACGCGTTCGGGCGCGCCCCATTCGGCGACGATGTAGCCGTTGCGCAAAATAATTCCGGTTGCCGCGCCGCGCGATTTGAACGCGCCGACCGCTTCGCCGAACGGTTCGCGCCCGAACGTTTGATAATGCGCGAGTTCCAAATCGCGCGGCGCTTTCGCTTCGCTCGCGACGGCGAAATCAATCGCTTCTTTTAATCGCGCCGCGTCCATTTTCACTTGCTCCGGCGCGCGCCGCGCCCAATCTCCGGCGGGCGGAAAATACATTGATTGCGAAAACGACGCGGCGGCAAATGCGGCAATCAGACAAAACGCGAGCGGCAGACGACCGGAAAAAATCAGCGCGAAAAATTTGTTTTTTTTCATTATCAGTTAAAAGATTTTGTTAAAAATCAGAAAAGAAATAGAAAAATAAGAAATGGGACACGGATTGAACGGAACAAGCGGATTAATGCGGATTAATAACGATTTTTTGATTTAATAAAATCCGCTTCGACCCGTTTTATCCGCTCGATCCGCGTCCCATTTCTGCCTCTCTTTGCTATTCCGAACCGTCTGGAAATTTTACGGTTTTTTGCCTTCGTACCAAGCCGGTTTGAAATCGGAATTAACGAGCCATTGAACGGGCGCGACCATCGAATTGATTGAGCGCGTCATGTGCTGGAAATCAATCGTTTTCACTTCGTCGCTCGCTTTATGATAATCGGTGTGCAAGCCGAAACTCGAAACCGTGTGCGCGATCACGCCCTGCCGCGCGAGCGTGTAATTGTCCGAACGCTGGAAAAAGTTTTCTTCCGGGTGCGGATCGGCGACGAGGCGCGCGCCTTGTCTGGCGAGTTCCGCGCCGAGATTCGAGCGGTCGTAGCCGGTCAGCCACAATTCTTCCGGCTTCACTTTGGCGTCCGCACGCCCGATCATTTCAAATTCGAGATTGGCGACGAGTTTTTCTTTCGGATACGGCAGATTGCTCACGTAAAACTGCGCGCCGTAACCGCCCGCTTCTTCGCTGCCGAAAAAGGCGAAATGCACGGTGCGTTTCGGGCGTTTGCCGCTCGCCAAAACGCGGGCGAGCTCGAGCACGGCGACGCAGCCGGAAGCGTCGTCGTCGGCTCCGTTAAAAATCTTGTCCGCGCCCGGCGCATTTTCGCGCACGCCGAGATGATCCAGATGCGCGCTCAAAAGAATGACTTCGGACGCGAGACGAGAATCGGTTCCGGTTATTTTGCCGACGGCGTTCCACGTCTGCCGATTCTCCGGCGCATTAAGCTCGCCTTTGATTTCAAACGGCGTTCCATCGGCGACGGCGGCAAGCCGCGCGGCTGCCGCTTTGCTGACAAAAATTATATTGGCGTTATTTGCCGCCACGCCGGAAACGTTTGTAAACGATATTTTTCGATTCGCGTAATTCGTCCATCCGGCGCGAATCTGCGCGGTTTCCTCGACGATGACAGCGCGCGCTCCGCCGGCGGCGAGCTGCTGCAAATTCTGAAACAGATTCGGAGTGTTTTCGTTTTCGCGCAGCCGAACGAAAACGACCGCGCCCGATTTCGGTTGTCCGTCAAGATTGATTTTTTGCAGTTCGCCCGCGATTTGTCCCGCCGTCATCCGAAAAACGAGCATCTCGCCGCCGTGTTCGAGCGTTTCCGCCGCGCCGTTCGCCGCGTAGGTCAGCTTCGGATTGGCGGCGAACGAATTGCGCGTGATTTTCACGGTTTGCAGATAAGTCGCCGCGCCGGACGAATCGGTTTCGCCCGCCGGTTCGACGCCGAACTGCCGCAGCTGCGAGCCGATGTATTGTCCGGCGAGCCGCTCGAATTCAGTTCCGCTGCCGCGTCCCTGCAGCGCGTCGCTTGCTAAAAATTCCATTGCCGCGCGCACGCCGCGTTCTTCGATAGCCGCTGCTGATCGGGTTTGCACCACGTTTGTCGAGCGTTGTCTCGTCGTTTGCGCCAACGCGAAATTTGCCGCCGCCAGCGCAATCAAGCCGGTCAGTAAAATTTTCCGTAATTTGTTTGATTTCATTTTGTGTTTCGCCAAGTGTGTTTCCGAGCGGTTTCGCCCGGCTTTTCGGATTTGTCCGAATCAAAGAATTTGTTGATTTAAGATAACGCTTTTCCGCCCGAATGTTAAAATGCCGCGCGTTTTTATAAACTGTTTATCAGTTGCCAAATCCGGCTCGCTGCACATAAAGTTTAAATAGATTATGCCTAATGAAACGTTTGCGCTCGACTTTCGTCAATTATTCGAAAATCTTCCCGGTTTATACATTATCGTACTGCCGGATATGACGGTCGCCGCCGTGTCGGAAGAGTATTTAAAGGCGACGATGCTGCGGCGCGAAGACATCGTCGGGCGCAATCTTTTCGAGGTGTTCCCGGAAAATCCGGACGAAGATGCGGCGACGCACAGTATGGCAAACGTGCGCGGCTCGCTCGAACGGGTTTTTCAAACGGGCGACGTTGATACGCTGCCGATTCAGAAATACGACATTCAGCGACCGGCGGAACAGGGCGGCGGCTACGAAGAACGATTTTGGAGTTTGAAGACTTTTCCGGTTTTTGCCGACGAAGAAAAAAAGGTCAGATACGCCGTTCATTACGTCGAGGACATTACCGAACTCGTTCGCCTCGAACAAAACCGCCGCCAGCAGGATGAAGCGTCGGCGCTGCTCTTGCAGCGCAACAAGCGAATGGAGGCGGAAATCTATCTGCGCGCGCAGGAATTGCAGGCGACGAACGTCCGGCTGCACGAATCCGAACGGCGGTTTCGCAGCGTCGTCGAACAATCGCCGCTCAGTATGATGATTTTTAATAAGGACGGTCGCCCGCTCACGGTCAACCGCAGTTTCCGCGAATTGTGGAACGTCTCGCTCGATGAAATCAGCGAACAAAATATATTTGAAATCGAGGAATTTCAGACGCCGGAAAGGGCGGAGATGATCGAGCGATTGCTCGGCGGCGAAGCGGTCGTTTTGCCCGCCGCGCTTTACAGTCCGGTGCCGCACATCAAACCGGAAGCCGCGCCGCGCTGGCTCGAATCGCATCTTTATCCGGTTAAGGACGGCAACGATCAGGCGAGCGAATTCGTGCTCAAGCAAATTGACTTGACCAGACGGCGCGAGATGGAACTGGCGCTCGAAGATACGCGCCTGCGGCTCGAAGCGGCGCTCGAAGCCGGAGCCATCGGCACGTGGACGTGGGACGTGCGACATAATCGCGTGGTCGCCGACAAAAATCTCGCGCTCTTTTTCTCGGTTTCGCCCGAAGATGCTCAAGGCGGCAGGATTGAAAGTTACGTGGCGGCAATTCACGAAGAAGATGTTGATCGCGTAAAAACTCTGATCGCCGACGCGCTCGAAAACAAAGATTCTTACGAAGCCGAATACCGCCTCGTCAAACCGGACGGCGGCGTTCGCTGGGTGTTCGCGCGCGGCAGCATCGTGCGCGACGAAACGGGCGCGGCGGTTTCTCTGCCCGGCGTCGTCATTGACATTACGAGCCGCAAAGAAACCGAAGAAGCGTTGCGCGAAACGCTCGAACGCTTCGGTTTGATTTCGCGCGCGACGAACGACACGATTTGGGACTGGAATTTGCAAACCAATCTGGTTCGCTGGAACGAATCGGTCGAAACGATGTTCGGCTACGCCAAAGAAGATGTTGAAACGACCGCCAAATGGTGGTACGAACACATACACGCGGAAGACCGCGACCGCGTCGTCAAAAGCATTCACGATGTCATTGATAACGGCGGCGAAAAATGGTCGGACGAATACCGCTTCATCTGCGCCGACGGCAGCTTCAGATATGTTCTTGACCGCGGATTCGCCATTCATCGCGACGGCAAACCGATCAGAATGCTCGGCGCGATGCAGGACGTAACGGCGCGCCGCACAACCGAAGCCGCTTTGCAAAAAAGTCAGGAGCGGCTCCAACTCGTGCTCGATTCTTCGGTTCTCGGTTTGTGGTACTGCGATTTGCCGTTCGACGTGCTGAATTGGAGCACGCAGACCAAAGAACATTTCTGGCTGTCGCCGGATGCAGCCGTGACGATTGAAGATTTTTACCGCATCATTCACCCGGCAGACCGCGAGCTGACGCGCAGCGCGATTGACGCGTCAATCGTCGGTCAAACGCACTACGATGTCGTTTACCGCACCGTCAGCCCGGACGGCGACCGCGTCAAATGGATTCGCGCGACCGGGCGCGGTTTTTACGATGAAAACGGCGATCCGTACCGCTTCGACGGCATTACGATTGATATCACCGAAGAAAGAATGATTCAGTCCGAGCGCGAGCGGCTTTTGTGGAATGAAAAAGAAGCGCGCGCCGAAGCGGAAAACGCCAATCGTTTGAAAGACGAATTTTTAGCGACGCTTTCGCACGAGCTGCGCACGCCGCTTTCTTCGATTTTGGGCTGGTCGCGGCTGCTTAAAGAAAAACAGATTGACGGCGAACAAGCCGAGCGCGCCGTCGAAATCATCGAGCGCAACGCGAAATCTCAATCGCAGCTGATCGAAGATATTCTCGATGTTTCGCGCATCATTTCCGGCAAACTGCGGCTCGACATTAATCCGGTCGAACTCGCGCCGGTGATCGAACTGGCGATTGAATCGGTGCGTCCGGCGGCGGAAGCGAAAAGCATCCGGCTGCAAAAAGTGCTGACTTCGGGCGTAATGATTTCCGGCGATGCTGACCGTTTGCAGCAAATTATCTGGAATCTGCTCTCGAACGCCATTAAATTTACGCCGAAACAGGGACGCGTCATGATTAAACTCGAACGCGTTAATTCGCACGTCGAAATTACCATCGCCGACAACGGACAAGGAATTGAGACCGAGACGCTGCCGTTTATTTTCGAGCGATTTCGGCAGAGCGACAGCTCGACGACGCGTCAGTACGGCGGACTCGGACTCGGACTCGCCATCGTGCGTCATCTCGTCGAATTGCACGGCGGAACCGTTCAGGCAGCGAGCGAAGGAATCGGGCAAGGCGCGGTTTTCACCGTTTCGTTTCCGATTATTCCGGTTCGCTCGAAAGAAGTGCCGCTGCTCGATGAACCGGCGGGAGAGAGAGTTTCGCCGACGGCACAGAGCAGTGTTCCGTTTGTCTGCCCGCCGGAAATCAGAAATCTGCGCGTTCTCGTCGTTGACGACGAACGCGACACGCGCGAATTGCTCGTTTTTATTTTTGAACACTGCGAGGCGCGAATCACCGGCGTTTCATCGGTTAATGAAGCGCTCGAAAAAATTGAAAGCGAGGAATTCGACGTGCTTGTCAGCGACATCGGAATGCCGGAACGCGACGGATACGATTTGATCCAGGCGGTTCGCGAACTGCCGCCGGAAAAAGGCGGGCGAATTCCGGCAGTCGCGCTGACGGCTTACGCGCGAGTCGAAGATCGAATGCGCGTGCTGAGCGCCGGTTTTCAAATGCACGTTCCGAAACCGGTCGAACCGGCGGAGCTGCTCGCCGTCGTCGCCAGTCTCGCCGGTTGGAACAATCGGCGGTAAAAGTTTTGCGCGCTGAATTTTTGTGCGGCGAAAAACTAATTCGCCGCTTTAACTTAAATTCCAAATTGGAAAAATAAAGAAAGAGGAGCGCGAATCATGAGCGATCCACATTCCTCTTTTTTTTATTTTTGCGATTTGCGCCCGGTTTTATTTGCCGCGTTTCAAAATATCGTCAACGGTCGCCTGCGTAATCGGATGATAACCGGAACGCGCTTTGGCATAGATTTCATTCGCGCGTTTTCTGCCGTTCGGCGTTTTGACGAGTTCGTCGAACAACGGTTTGACAAACTTGCGGCGTCCGATGGTCGTCAAAAATTCTTCGAGCCGCGCGTCCGCCGCCGAATAATCGTTTTTGATCGAAAGCAGCAGCCACTGAAACGCGATTTCCGCGTTGCCGCGCGTTGTCAGATTAAAAGCGCGGTCGAGTTCCGTCATTCTCTGGGCATTTAAATCGGACGATAAACTGCCGAGAAAATGGAGCCATTCCTGCGTCGTCCAATTTGCCGCGCGCACATTTTTCGCCGCCGCTTTTCCGCTCAAATAATTACGCGCTTCGGTTTCGACTTTGACAAAAGCATCGGATTTCGGCTGCGGCGCATTTTTCGGCAAACCGGATTTTTCGATCCATTCTTCCACGTCGGCGCGCGCAATATTTTGATTTGACGCGAGCAGATTTACGTTCAAATAATCAACGAATGTTTCGGTCGTGATGCTTTGAAACGCGTGCGCATCAAAATAACCGCGCACGAATTTATCGAATTTTTCGCGTCCGACCGTTTCTTCGAGATGTCGCAGAAAAAGCGCGCCTTTTTCATACGGAACGCCGGTGAAACCTTCGTCCGGGTCGCGCCCTTTCAAATCAACGTGCAGAATTTGATCGGGCATCGCCATTTCCGCCAACTCTTCTTCGAGTCCGCGTCTGCCTAAAGTCGCTTCCATTTCGCGGCGCGGCACGCCGTAAACCGCTTCGATAATGCGCCGTTCGAGATACGTCGTAAAACCTTCGTTCAGCCAGAAATCGCGCCACGTCGCATTCGTCACCAGATTTCCCGACCACGAATGCGCGAGTTCGTGCGCGACCAGCGAAACGAGCGATTTATCGCCCGCGAGAATCGTCGGCGTCGCGAAAGTGAGCATCGGATTTTCCATTCCGCCGAACGGAAACGACGGCGGCAGAACGAGTAAATCGTAGCGTCCCCAGCGATACGCGCCGAAAAGTTTTTCGGTCGCCGCAACCATTTTTTCCGTGTCGGCGAGTTCAAACGCGGATTTTTCGATCATCGCCGGTTCGGTGTAAACGCCGGTGCGCGCGCCCAAACTCTTAAATTGCAAATCGCCGACGGCAATCGCAATCAGATACGGCGGAATCGCGCGCGTCATTTTGAATTGGTAATCGCCGTCGCGCTGTCGGCTGTTTTGTTCATTCCCTTCGGCGCTCATTACGGCGAGCAGATTTTTCGGCGTGCGCACGCGCGCCGAATATGTCACGCGCACGGCGGGCGAATCCTGCACCGGAATAAACGAGCGCGCGTGAATCGCCTGCGCCTGCGAAAACATAAACGGTTCTTTTCGTCCGGCGGTTTGTTCGGGCGCGAGCCACTGCAAACCGGAAGCGGTCGGCGCGGTCGCATAAGAAATGCGCACGCGATTAACATTCGGCGGCAGTTGAACGGTGAGCGGCGCGCCGAGAATTTTGTCATTCGCGCCGACGCTGAATTCAGCGTTTTTATATGATTTTCCGCCGTCCGTTGAAGCCTCCGCTTTTTCGATTTTCAAATCGCGCGTGTCAAGCATAAGCGGCGCGTTGTCTGACACACCGGCAACGCGTTCGACGGTTAAAGTCGCCGTTCCTTCCAAAACTTTGCGGTCAAATAACACGTTCCAGTTCAAATCAACGTGACGCACGACGATTTGGTGCGGATTGGCATACGAGTGAAAATCGGCGATTTTCGATTGTCCGGCTGAGGAGATTGATCTGACAGTTTCTTTCATAGTTTGGGCAAACGCGCCGCTCGTCAAAACAAAGCCGAGAATCAGCGCGCCGGCAAAGATTGTTGCCGCGTTTGGATATTTTTTCATCATCATTATTTTTGGTTTTTTCGCCGGTAGATTTGCCCGCCGGCACAAGATTTTGGTTTGTTCGACCGAAAACAAAAGATACTGATGATGAAATTATCTAAATAGTTTGCGCGAAACGAAATAAATATTTAGTCTGAAATCAAATCAGCCGCATGTGCGTTCAAAATCGCGAATTGCAGGCAAACGCCCGCGCCGCCGCTGTTTTGAAAAAGACTTTGCTTGCAACCGAAGCCGAAACTGTGCATCATAGATGACTGTTAATCCTTCTCTCGCGCATCAACGGTGGTGCGCCCATCTGATAAGTTTTATTTGACGGCGTTTTGGAGTTCGAGAGCTGGGCTGGTTTTTGGTTAAAGAAGTAGCTCTTTTTCCCATTGAGCATCCGAACGCAAATCTTCGACGGGATTACCGTTTCTCCGAAGCAAAATTCGATTCGACGCTTCTTCTTGAAGTTCCCCAAATGGCGGAACAAGGTAAAAAAATTATTATGTCAATGAAACTTTATGTCGGAAACCTTTCCTTCAACACAACGAATTACGATTTAGAAGAATTATTCGGTCAGGTCGGCACGGTCGAATCAGCCAACGTCGTCGAAGACCGTGAAACCGGTCGCTCGCGTGGTTTCGGTTTCGTCGAAATGTCATCGAAAGAAGAAGGCGAAAACGCCATCGAACAATTTAACGGTAAAGAAGTGGACGG
>SXGU01542852.1_pt1 | contig 10273 bp, 19 predicted proteins | sample 3174531 | NCBI WGS metagenome assembly SXGU01 (sample SAMN11356863, study PRJNA531348) | freshwater metagenome | isolation source: freshwater sample F1-140 | place: China: Fuxian Lake, Yuxi | collected 2017-12-25 | reverse complement strand
ATGAACGCACAAGAACTTTTGGAATTCCTACTCGCTGCTTCTAATGCAGGTGTTAATCTTCGCGAATTTGACGTCCTAACTCGTTCAACAACTTTTGATGGACTTGGACAAGGTGAAGATCACGAAAACTATCCAGAACATGTTCAACTTGATGATGGTTATCTGGTTCTTGGATAATGATTATCTGCAATTTACGTTCAATGTACGAAGCAACTAAAGTCACAAATGAAAAGACCGGTGATAGCGTTATTGTCGAAAAAACATATTCACGGTCTTTTCATAAACAAAAAGAATTAGCAATCAAAATACTTCGTTCTCGTCAATGGGCACGAGAAAATGGTTATGGGCCTTCAAATGAAATAGTTGCAAACTATGAAAATCCAGACGATGAACCATTCCCACATCACCAACCAGATTATAGAGACAAACCATTACCATAATGAGCTATCCAATTATTACTCATATCGATGAGCTGCGTGAAAAAGTTGAGCATCTTCCTGAAATCCGTTTTGCTAAACAAGACAATGGAATGGAAGTTGTCTGTTACATGATATCCGATAAAGATACTTTCTCTGGTGAGCATGCTTCATGGTCACGTGAATGTCGTGGAATTACTTTCAATGAAAGTGGTAAATTAGTTGTTCGAAGCATGGAAAAGTTTTTCAATGTTGGAGAACGAGAAGATACTCAAGAACATCTATTGCCTTGGGATACAGTCAATCGTAAGATGTTGAAAGTAGATGGTTCAATGATTACTCCAGTCATTGTGAATGACGTATTGACTTTCAAATCCAAAAAGTCTTTTGAAAGTACTGTTGCTCAACTTGCTCAAAAAATGGCATCATTGAATGACCGTACTTTTAGCATGGAAATGATCAATCAAGGTTTTACTCCAACTTTTGAATTGACTTCTCCATTACAACGTATTGTTATCAAGTATCAAACTACTTCTTTGACTTTGCTGCATGTTCGTGAAAATTCAACTGGTCGTTATCTTGATAGGGCTTCATTAGTCAAACTTGCAGACCAATTTGATATCCAACTTGTAGATGATTATCCATTTACTTCTTGGGAAGAAGATAAAGCATACTTGCAAACCGTTGAAGGTATTGAAGGATATGTTTACCAATTTGAAGGTGGCATGATGGTCAAAGCAAAATCAAAATGGTATCTTGACCGACATCATTGTATGACTGCCTTGACTTATCGTAATGTGGCAGAACTTGTAGTTGCTGAAGGTATTGACGATTTGAAATCCAGCATTGCTGAAATGGATGAACCTGGATTGCTCCAAACTGTTGAACGTATTGAGCATGAAATCAAAGAAAAAGTATCTAACATTGCAGACTTTGTTGAAACTACTATCAAAGAAGAAGGTCATTTAGATCGTAAAGAGTTTGCAATGAAGTACAAGAATGTTCCAGGTTTTGGTTTGCTGATGAAAGCTTATGAAGGAAAAGAACCAAACTACCTAGAATACTATGAACGTCATTATCTCAAAGATGATTGGGAAGTGTTATCTCTTTAGTCTTCTACTGATAAGCTGGCATCATCAAGGTTTTTGACATATTCATCTAACTTATCGAGGTAACCATTATTACGAACAGTCTTCCAAGCTAAATTTTCTACACTATACTCTGAACCTTTCTCAAGACCGCTCTGACGTAATCGTTTGATGCGGTCTTTTAGCATCTGAATACTATCACGGTCTGTAACTTTATCATTGATAGCAGCATCAATTTGGTCCATCAATTCGCCAGCTTTAGCTTTTACTGAAGTATCATCAAATGATGGCGGAGTTGAATTGCTAGAAGATGGACGTTTGACCCACTTCTTCTTTCTTAGACTATAGATACCAGCCGCTACAAGATTATCGCCCTCAGGTTGTGCATATAGTTCAACAGGATAGCCATGTATCTTGATATTGTGGTCCTTGTTCCACAAATTCTTTTTTGCTTTGAAACAATCTTCAATGAAACTTCCTGGGCAATCAGGACAAGCGTTCTTTTCATTGACTATCAAATGTAAGTCTATGTCTGAAAGTTTTGAATAATTGAATGAACAATTTGAACCAGTGATAATGATATCAGATACTGAACTTGACGGAATTGCTAAGAACTCGATAAATTCTTGTGCTATTCTTTCTAATGCTTCTGATACTCGTTCACTTAGTTTATTTTGTTCCCAGAGTTTTGGGTTCAATGTATCATGATATTCAAGATGCGTTTTGATTTTAGCATAATCTTGTTTTTCATAAAGATATTGTTTGAAAGAAGTTCCCACTGGTATTAGTTCTCCACACTGAACATTACATATAATAGTAATGCTATTTATACTATAACTAATTTAGAAATATGAAATCTCATTTGGATTTAATTTTGATTGAATTAATTCGTCGAGTTTATCAATAGCTTCAACAAACTGTTTTGCTCCAGGATTACCTTTGCTATGAAGGAATTCCCATCTATCATATAAGATATTCTTTTGTGAAATCAAGTCATCAATTGATAACTCAGCCCATTGATCACGAGGAATGATTGTCTTCTTCTCTTGTGTAATGTCTAATACTTCATTCATATGTTATGTGTAATGTATGTCTATGTATGTAATTATTTATAATGCTCTACATCTACATAATCATCTACAAGGAGGAGAAAACTGAATATAATATATACCCTTAGTCTGTCAGTTTTTTCTTCCACATAAATGACATCAAAATGACATATTTTAGTGTTTCCTCCACATAAGAAAAACATTGTTTAATTTCATTTATTCATTTTCTTAAAAATCTTCATTTTTCTTCAAAAAACCATGGCTAATTAGTCACGGAAAAATGAGGTTTCGAAAATTAGTAATAAAATCAACCACTTAGAACAAATTATAAAAATAAAATTAGTAATAAAATCAACTACTTAGAAAAAGACAAACTTCTGGTAAAGTCTTCAAAACAAACAATTTACATACAACATAATGTAGAGTATAATGTCATACATCAATAAACATAATAGGAATTATCATATGTCTCAGACCTCAACTGTTGCCATCTTCAAACTTGTCAATGGCGAAGAACTTATCGGTGAATGGATAACATCTGCTTCGGATGTTGAAACCGTTTATACAATTAGACGACCACTCAAAGTGACTATCGTACGAGACCCATCAACTGGACAACCAGGTAAAGCATTGATGGATTGGGTAATTTTGGCACCTGAAATTGAACAAGTTGAAATACATCGACATGTAGTAATGTGTCGTCCTATACAAGCTACTCGAGAATTGGCTGATGTCTGGTTACAACAAACATCTGGATTGATTTTGGCAACAGGTCAATTGAACGGATAAATGAAATGTCTACCTTCAAAGACAAATGTCCGATATGTGGACGGGAATTAGGTGATAAACTAATTGAACAACATCACCTAATTCCCAAAACTTTCAAAGGTAAAGAACTTATCTCTATTCATAAAGTTTGTCATAGGATGATACATGCTACTTTTTGTGAAAGAGAACTTCAAAAATACTATCATACCGTTGAAAGAATTTTGTCTGATGAAAAAGTTCAACGATTTGTTGATTGGGTTCGAAATAAACCATTAGACTTTTACATTAGTATTGATGACACGGTACAACGTAAAGCGAAAAGAAGGAAATAAAATGAATGTAATTCTTAGACCAATTTTAAGAATAATTGATAATAATGATACTCGTTTTGATGAAGATGATAGAATTTATTGGCCTTACAAAGTAGTTCAAATCAATAAAATTGGAGTAAAAAATACTCATCGTGAAATCTTTATCAACAAAGATTTTGATTTGATTGGATTTTCTAAAAAAGGTTCAAAATGGATAAATCAATACGAAAAAGAAAATGCAGATGGAAGTGTTGAGATTTGTAATAAAGGTTTCAAATATCTAATCTTTCAAAAAGAGTTGAAGAATTCTATCGCTGTGCTCCCACCAAAAATAAATGATATAGGAATGAATATGTCAATTCGTAAAGAAGTAATAGTAAAACCATCAATAGGTAAAGTTTATATCACTAAAAACGGTGCAATAGTCAAAATTGTAGCATCTGAACCTGAAGGGCCATTTGCAAAAGAACTAACATTTGTCGGTTTGATACGTCGCCCTGGTATCGTAGGTGGAGGTACTCCTTATCAATGTGACGAAAATGGTAAAGCCATATCTCATGGTGGAAATGAATACTATCATTTAGTTGAAGAGCAAAAAAGCTATACAATTTATACTTATAGTTGGCTAAATCCAGATGAAAAAGAAAATTCACCAGTAATCCATGTTGATGTCAATTCTGATGTTCTCCCATGGTACTTACGTCAAAACCCTGAAGTAAAGTACAATTTGTCAATTTCAGTATCAGAATTTTAGATAAAGTATATGGCATCTTTTGATGACATTTTTGATGATGCATCAAAAGATGCTGCTACTTATGCAGTATTTTGTTGTATGAGGTTGATATTACTAAATGACTTTTTAGTAAGACATTCTAATATCATCATGAACCATATTGTTGATATGACACGGGATGAAGAGTATGAAAAGTTTATAACTATGTTATTGTACATTCATCAAACAAAAGTAATGGATCTTTCAGATATCCTCCCGTTCATAGATAAAGATTTCTATAAATAGAATTGATAGTAATGAACAATGGTGTTCTTATTGTCAAAAAACTTCTGACTAATGGTAGTAGAAGTTTATTTTACACAACTCGCTTATTATAAGGAGAAACATTATGAGCAATATCAATGCACCTATTCGTGCCATTCCTTCTAACTTTTCAAAACAATTGTCACAATACCTTGTAGGGTTTGATGATATCTTTGATACTTTTGAAAAAGTGATTAGCAAATCTGCTAACAACACTCCAAACTTTCCACCACGTAATGTCATTCGATTTGGAGAAAATGATTTCCAAGTTCAATATGCAGTTGCTGGATTTGCAAAAGAAGATCTTACTATTACAGTTGAACATGAAAATTTGTTAGTAGTAGAAGGTTCAAAACAAAATAGAGCAGAAATTGATCCAAGTTATTACCTTCATAAAGGTATTGCACTTCGTGATTTTAGAAATGAAATCACTATTCCAGAAGGTTCTAATGTATCGTCTCAATTGGTCAATGGACTATTGATTGTCGATATCAAAAAACCTGTCAAAGAAGAACCAAAACCAAAGCTAATTGCAATTAGTTAGAGTTCTACCATAAGTGGAGGGGAGAAATCCCCTCCAATCTAATCCTCCCCATCAATCATATGACATATAACATATTAGACGTTATCAAAGACGAGCTGACAGGAACTGCTGATAAACTTTCTAAAGATGAACAAAAGCTTAGATTGGACGTATGTGAAACATGTGAACATCGAACCAAACTCTCTCGACAGTGTGACCTATGTGGTTGCTTTGTAGATATGAAGACTAAATACCGAAGCTCTGAATGCGGTGCAAATAAATGGCCATTTTGATAACTGGTTATCACTTTTGACCATTTACATCTAAAGTCAATGTTGTATAATAGATCCATATTCTGAAAAACATAACGTGGAGAACTAAGATGAGTGTAGTATTTGGTGTTATGATGTGGGTCGTATGTGTAGCAGTTGTATGTTTAGTAATTGTTTGTATTTACAATGATGATTAATAAGATAAAAGGAAAGCTACGATGAGCACTACAATTCTCCAAGTCAATTTTGTAAACGAAACTCTTATCACTAAAGATACTAAAATAGGTTCTACATCCAACGAAGAGGTGCATATCTTCATGCTTCAAAGTGTTTCACTTTCACGAAGATATGTTGATTCGTGTTTCGAAAGTATCAAAGTAAAGTTCAAAGTTTGTCCTGCTGATACGGTTTGGGTTGTATCAATGACTTATGCTGATAGGTCAAAAATTTTACATATCTTTCATAAAGATGATTTGCATTTGGCATTACAATTACGTGCTAACATAATGATGCAAGACCCTCGTAGTTTTGACGAAATGTATACCCGTCCAACAAACGAAGGACATATTGATTTCTATGAAACGAAGGATTCTTTTATCTCTTTGAAAGACCCTCGTGCTTCAGATGAATTGTATAACTGTCGTTCTGGCTATACTCAAGTTGAAGTTCGTATTGACCCTATCATGGTAGGAATATAAAGATGAAACAAGTAATGATTGTAGTAGTATGGGCTATGGTATTGATAACTATTTGCGTCAGTTATGTGGAGTATTTTCTGTGAAGAAAAAGATAGATGGTAAAGGAAACCAAAGTGGTTTTGACCGGTTTATTGGTTCTTTATTGATTATTTCTATAAGTCCATTAGTGTTCTTATTATTAGCTCATTTGCTATCTTACGTCTTGGACAAATTCTAAATATGCAAACATTTCTGAGTGAACATACTTTTAGTGGAATTGCTGAAGCTTTAGATTGGAAAAGATTACTGAAGCAAGTGACTGAAGCTCGTCAAATCATGGACATATTATTTACCGAACCTCCAACAGATGGTACGATTATTCCATGGAGTCATCATCCAGCGGTTTTGATGTGGAAGGGGCATGAGTTTTACTTATGGTTGTATCTAAAGCGAATGATGGAAGAATGTGTTGATCGCGGGTTTGATGTTGAGAAAAACCGTAACGCTGTTGCTAAGTATGTTCCACTTCTTAGAACTCGCAATGAAGAACCGCCTATTTGGTGGTCTGACGAAAAACTAAAAGATAGAATTATCATTACACATCGTGCTCGATTGTTTATCAAAAAACCTGAGCATTATGCAAATTATGAACAATGGGTTGAACCTGCTAAAGAATTAGTTTGTTGCTCTCATTGTAATTATTATTGGCCCACTCACATTTCGATGAAAAAGGTAGGAAGAAGATATGTTTATGTCTAAAGACGGTAAAGCAGTAATGGAAATGCATGATAGAGTAATTGCTTCAACTATGGATATGTTTGTTGAGCAACCAGACGTTCGTGGTATCTTTTCTCATTATGATGAAGATGGAAACCCTCACATATTTTCTAAAAATGCTACTGAATTATCAATATATGGTAAAACTCGAAAGTTTGATTTGGTTCGATTGGATATTGGGGATGGTTCATTAGACTTACATAAGGATACGTCATGTTCATCTAATGAACCAATTTGGAATGGTGATGATTTGTCTTATCTTCAAGAAGCATTGAAAAACTTCAAGAAAAAACGAGATAAACTTCAATCAAAGTTGAAGATTTACCAAACGTCAATCGAAGTTATTGAACATGAAATCAACAAGATGAATGGGGTGAAATATTAATATGACAGTCAATGCTCAACAAATCAAAAGAATAATTGACGAAATTGAAGCGAATGGTATTGATTTATCAACTGTCAATTTCGAAATGACTTTCTATTCAAAATTCTTAGAAAATGAAATTGAACGTATCAGTCTCACTTCAGTTTCTAAGATAACAACCATTGCACAAGTGGGTGGTTACAAAGTTAGAGATGACGGTGTTGTCATTTATTTGCAAAACTGATAACCACTTCACAAAATTAGACATAGTGACTATTTACATCTGAAGTAGAGAGTTTATAATAGACTCATATTCAAACAAACGAGAGGATTACTACGATGACAACCACAAAATTCAACAAACAAAACCTGGCAACCATTCGTAAAGACATTGATGCAGCACTTGCTGAAGTTGCTGCAAAACATGGTATTACTTTGGGCATCGGTAATATTTCATTTACTGATGCTTCTTTTACTACTAAGTTGACTGCCATGATCAAAGATGGTAATGTTGCTACTGAAGATACTATGTCTGCCAAACAAATGACATGGGCTAAAGACTTCAAACTGTATGCTTCTTTATACGGCATGAAAGCTGAGGACTTAGGCAAGAAGGTCACAATCGGTTCAACTGAATATGTAATCGTTGGTGCTCGTCCAAGAGCAAAACAAAACATCGTCATGCGTAATCCTAATGGCGGCTTCAATGTTCAAGAAGCTTCTGTTGTTGCAAAATTCCTGAAGTAAGGTATAAATCAAATGACTGAAATTATCATACGTTTGTTAGAGTTGGGTATTCCTGCCATATTGTTTATCGCCGCAGTTACTGTTATATTGTACAAAGCCAAATTCTTCTAAAGAGGTATAAATCAAATGTCTAAAATTAAAATTACATACAAAACCATTCGTCCCGCATTAAAAACTTCTTCTTCGGTTACATTGTCTAAGGAAGTTATTTCTATTGATTATGGAAAACGTAATTATCTAATTTCATCAAGTCCAAATCGAAGAATTTTTATTGATGAAAAAAATCAGTTTTGGTATTTGGCTGGTGGACATGTGTATCCTGAAAAATATGCTTACACTCAATATAATGGTAGTCATTATCAAGCTATCACTATTAGTGGAAGCAGATTGATTTTCCAAGCCAATTCTAAATTAGAATTGATTGAAACTTCTTCAGGAAAACCTGACGTAAGATCACTTCCATTTGCTTTGAATGTTGGATATGTTTATCGTTTGAACAATAGTTTCAAAATGAAAATCGTTGCTCTTGAAACTGATATGGACTTTGTATCTGGACCAACTTACATTGGGGTGTATCGTCAAAATGGGACAGATAGTGCAATTCGCTTCAATGTGAATGGCAAAGTTATTTCACATGGTGGCAACATTGAATATGACATCGAAAGTGAATGGACACTAAAAGATTTGTGGGTGGTTGTTGGTCCTAATTCCGACTCATATCCATTGACATATTTTTCAACGACATTCCCTACAGAAGAAGCGGCGATGAATTTTGTTGGTACTAACAAATCATTAATTGTTACAAAAGTGGTGGTATAAGTTATGAGCGAATTTGAAGTATTAGTTCAAAAGATTTACATTCGTGAGCATCCAAATGCCGATGCTCTGGAAATTGGAAACATTGGTGACCCCGAAGGTTGGCAAGTAGTTGTCAAGAAAGGCATCTATAAGACTGGTGATATGGTCGCATATATCGGCGAGAACTCTGTTGTTCCAGAATGGGTGCTCAAGAAGTACGGTTTCTGGAATGAAGAAAAAGGCAAAGGCTTGCTTGCAGGTACTAAAGGCGACCGTGTCAAAATGGTTAGATTGCGAGATGCTACTTCATTAGGTATTTGCATTCCTGTTGTTGCTCTTGATGACAAATGGTATTGTTTTGGACATGATGAAGCGATGGTTGTGGAGGATGTTACTGACTTTCAAGAAGGTGATAATGTTGCAGACCTCTTGGGTGTTACTAAGTATGAACCCCCTATTCCAGTTCATATGTCTGGTGAAGTATTCAATGCAGGTCAAGATGTAGGTGTCAATTACGACATTGAAGACCTTGCAAAGTATCCCCATGTATTGATTGAAGGTGAAGATGTTCAAGTTACTGTCAAGCTTCATGGTACAAATTGCCAAGTGACTGCTGTAGCTGGTTCTGGTCTCCAACGCGATAACATTGATGAATGGATTACTGCCAGTGATGTACGACTTGCAGTTGGTTCTAAGGGCTTAGGTGCTCAAGGTCTGTTCTTCAAAGACAATGAAGCTAATGCTGGTAACTTGTACTTGAATGGTACTCGCAAATATCATGAAGCTATTGCTGAATATGCATCTAACGTATGGGCAGGTTTTAGCATTGCATGTATCACTGTTGTTGGTGAAGTCTTTGGCGGTGCAGTTCAAACCGGCTTTGACTATGGCTTGAAGACTCCAGAGTTTCGAGTGTTTGATGTCTATATTGGCTATCGTGGTTTAGGGATTTGGTTAGATGATGAAGATCTTGATAACTTTTGTCAAGTAACTGGTATTGCTCGTGTGCCGCTTGCATATCGTGGTCCTTACTCTAAAGACTTGGTGACCAAGCTCGCTAATGATCCTGAAACTTCATTGCCTAATGTCAAGCATGTTCGTGAAGGTGTTGTCATCAAGCCACGTAAAGAACGTCGTGATCCAATACTTGGTCGTGTTGTCGTAAAGACTCGTTCAGTTGCTTATATGACTCGTAAAGGCAATCATACTGATTACAATTAGTGATAACTCCATAACAGAATTCTTGTGCTTGACTATTTACAAGCACAAGAAGTCCAAGTATAATAGACTCATATTCTGATAAATGTGTGGAGACGATGAAATGAACACTAATCTGAAAGTAGGCGATAAAGTCATCTTCAAAGTAGATGGAGTTGATCATTATGGCTTTACTAAAGGTACTGTTGTTGGCTTCACTAAATGCAAAGTAAGAGTCAAATATACTTAT